>ERZ1035025.68-NODE-68-length-67669-cov-21.188526_pt1 | contig 67669 bp, 51 predicted proteins | sample MGYA00520619_ERZ1035025 | MGnify/ENA primary metagenome ERZ1035025 (study PRJEB33766, sample SAMN09781742) | gut metagenome | biome: gut microbiome | host: Homo sapiens | place: Madagascar | study: EMG produced TPA metagenomics assembly of the PRJNA485056 data set...
ATCCGCGTCGGTCGATGCGGATGACAAAAGTAGGGAGTATGAAGAGGAAAAGAGATGGGGTGAACGAGGGAAAAGAAGAGCGTGAAGCGGAAGAAAGAGAGGTGCAAGCGTGGGGAAAGAGAGGTGCAAGCGTGGGGAAAGAGGGGTGCGTGGGTATGGCAGGGATGCCATACCCTCCTAAGATAGTACTATATATTTAGACGTTTGAACAAATAGTTTTGTAGATAATAGAAGAGGACGGCGAAGAGCGAACCGATAGTGGCACCACAGAAGAGGTCGCCAAAGTAATGAACACCGAGGTACATCCGCGAGTAGCTAACGATGAACGCCCACGAGAACATCATCACTGTGAACCACTTATGACGAATGACGAGCGACATGAAGACGGCGAGGGCAAAGGTGTTGGCTGCGTGACAAGACGGGAAACCATATCTACCACCACGATAACCATTGACGACATGCACGAAAGACGACAACGGATTGTTGAGATTGGCAGGACGCAGTCTGCCTATCTCCGGACGTATGAGTGTTGCACATGTTTGATCAGCCGCCAAGATAATCAGTCCGATGGTGACCAAACAGATCGAAGCACGCTTCCAGGACATGCGACGGAAGAGCAGATAGGCAAGCACGGCATAGAATGGTACCCATATCCAACGTCCACTGATACACCACATTACGGAATCGAAGAACGGACTATGTGCGCCATTCACAATAAGCAACAGACGGGCATCAATATCTGAGAGCCACAAAATAAATTCCTTGAAAAAATTAAACCACATGTTAGTCTTCTTGTTTATTCAATCATTTCGCAATAAAATAGCTTTGCAAAGTTACAATTAAATATGCAAATAACTACTTTTCGGACACAAATTTGGCGGTTTTTATTTGTATTGTGCGATTGTTTACGTACCTTTGTAAGGTATAATGTATAAAATTCACTAAATCACATCGTTATGACAGAAGGATATAGAAGCAAGGAATATGGTGTGCCTACGAAGCGTTTCGTGCAGACCATGGACTTGAAGGACGACAGTGAACTCATTCGCAAGTACCGCGAGGCTCACGACCAGGAGCATTTCTGGGACGAGATAAAGGAGGGAATTAAGGCAGTTGGCATTTTAGAGATGGAGATTTACATCTTGGGCAACCGCTTAGTGATGATTGTGGATGCACCAGTCGACCTCGATTGGGATGCAGCCATGGAGCGTCTCGCCACCCTACCCCGCCAGGAGGAATGGGAGAAGCATGTGGCTGAGTTCCAGAACTGTTCGGCAGAAGCGACGAGCGACGAGAAATGGCAAATGATGGAGCGTATGTTCTATTTGTATGAATAGATGGTGAGGTGGTGAGATGGTGAAATATGCAAATCTCAACACCACAACACCACAACATCTCACCATCTCAACACACACCTTATTATATATAATATACTTAACACAAATACAGACAGCAAATGAAGAAACTTTTATCGCTGCCCCCAAATCTTGTGGGCAGTTTCCACGAGATAACCGAACTGCCACGTAGTGAGTGGTTCTGTACAAACGACCCTGTGGGCAAGAAACTCGGCTCGGGCGGTGGCACAACATGGTTGCTGCGCGCGGCTTACGAAGACTACAAGGCGCAAAACGCTGACGCCATGAGCTTCGATGAATGGTTGGCTGCCGACAAGCGACTACTCTTGCACGCCGGCGGACAGAGCAGACGACTGCCGTCTTACGCTCCATCGGGCAAGATACTTACACCGCTGCCAGTGTTCCGCTGGGAACGCGGACAGAGTCTGAACCAGAACCTGCTGTCGCTGCAGGTGCCGCTCTACAAGCGCATCATGGACATCGCCCCACGCGGTCTGAACACGATGATAGTGAGCGGCGACGTGTACATACGCTCCACCGAACCGCTGCAGCCGATACCCGAGGATGCGGACATCGTATGCTACGGTCTGTGGCTCGGCCCGGAGATTGCGAAGGACCACGGCGTGTTCGTCAGTACGCGCGAAAAGCCAACCGAGCTGAAGTGTATGCTTCAGAAGCCGTCGGTGGAGACACTCTCGTCACTGCTCACCGACCACTTCTACCTCACCGACATCGGTGTATGGATTCTCTCCGACCGCGCCGTGAAAGTGCTCATGCAGCGTTCTACCAACGGAACGAACATAGCCACGGGCGAGGTGGTGAACTACGACATGTACGGCGAGTTCGGCTGCGCTCTCGGCTATGAGCCAGGCGTGAAGGACGAGGCGGTAAACACGCTGAAGACCGTGATACTGCCGTTGCCAGGTGGCGAGTTCTACCATTTCGGCACATCGCACGAGTTGCTCTCGTCGATGCTCGCCATACAGAACATCGTGAACGACCAGCGCGAGATTATGCACCACGACCGCAAGCCACATCCGTCTATCTTCGTGCAGAACACCGAACTGAAGCCTAAGTGGACACAGCAGAACCGCAACGAATGGGTGGAGAACGCATACGTAGGCGAGAACTGGACGCTGACGCAGGACAACATTGTGACAGGTGTGCCCGAGAACGACTGGACACTGACGCTCAGCGAGGGTCAGTGTGTCGACATCGTGCCCATAGGCGCAGACAGTTGGGCTGTGCGCCCGTACGGTTTCAACGACAAGTTCCGCGGTGATTTGGCGGACGTAGAATACCTCGGTCGCCCGTTCGCCGAATGGGCAGCAGAGCGCGGCATTGACCTCAACGCAATAGAAGGTCGCCACGACCTGCAGGCAGCACGCATCTTCCCCATTGTTGACAACACCGACGACATGGGCATCGTGCTGCGCTGGATGCTCGGCGAGAGCACACTCGCAGAGGGCAAGACGATATGGGAGAAGGCGAAGCGCATGAGCGCCGACGAGATAAGTGCCGAGGCAAACCTCCGCCGTCTCGTAGATCAGCGCACGAAGTTGCGCCTGAAGAACCTGCCTATGATTGCGAAGAACTGGCAGCATAGCGTGTTCTACCAGAGCGACCTGCAGACCGTAGCACACGAGTACGGCAAGTACGACGTAGCACTGCCCAACGCCCTACCCGAGTCGGCTTCGCTCCTGACACGCACCTGCGATGCCATGTTCCGCTCGGAAGCCGAACGCCAACGCACGAATGGTGGTACACAGAGCAGCGAGCTGGCTAAGAAGTACGAAGCAGCAGCGTTCTCGTTGCTGCGCGAGGGACTCACCACCGAGGCACTGCGCGTAAAGCAACGCCCCCAACTGTCGGTGTATGCCGACCAGATTGTATGGGGACGCTCGCCAGTGCGCATAGATATAGCCGGCGGATGGACCGACACACCACCATTCTGCCTCATGGAGGGCGGCAACGTCGTCAACCTCGCTATCAACCTCAACGGACAACCACCGCTGCAGACATACGTGAAGCCCTGCGCTGAGCCGCACATCATACTTAGAAGTATCGACCTCGGTGCATCGGAAGTAATCACTACATACGAAGAACTCTCGGCATACAACACTGTAGGTTCGCCATTCTCAATACCGAAGGCAGCCCTCTCGCTCGCCGGTTTTCTGCCGCGCTTCTGCAAGGATAGCTACCGCTCGCTCGAAGAGCAGTTGCGTGCGTTCGGTTGTGGCATCGAAGTGACGCTGCTCTCGGCTATACCAGCCGGAAGCGGACTCGGCACCAGCTCGCTGCTCGCATCAACCGTGCTCGGAGCACTCAGCGACTTCTGCGGACTGGGCTGGGACAAGACCGAGATAGGACACCGCACACTCGTGCTCGAGCAGCTGCTCACCACAGGTGGTGGTTGGCAAGACCAGTACGGCGGACTCCTGCCTGGCATCAAACTGCTACAAACGGAGCGCGGATTCAGTCAGAGTCCGGATGTGCGCTACCTGCCTGGCGACCTCTTCCAACAGCCCGACTACCGCGAGTGCCACCTATTATATTATACAGGCATCACACGCACGGCGAAGACGATACTCGCAGAGATAGTGCGCCGTATGTTCCTCAACGAGCACGACGAACTGCTGCAACTGCGCGAGATGAAGGCACACGCACTGGAGATGTTCGATGCCATACAACGCCTCGACTTCGAGCGCATGGGACGCCTCGTTGGCAAGACATGGCAGCAGAACCAACTGCTCGACGCCGGCACCAACCCGCCCGCTGTGGAAGCACTCACAAAACAGATTGACGACCTCTGCCTCGGCTACAAGTTGCCTGGCGCAGGTGGCGGTGGCTATCTCTACATGGTGGCTAAGGATGTTGAAGCTGCGGCACGCATACGCTGCATACTCAACGAGAATCGCCCGAATGACAAGGCTCGCTTCGTAGAGATGAGCCTGTGCAAAAACGGATTCCAAGTGAGCAGAAGCTAATACTGCTTTAGTTGAAATAAAAAAAAACACGAGCTGGAATGATTTTCCAACTCGTGTTTTTTTGTGATTGAACTTAGGCCGACCTAAGCCTCTTTAGGCCTTTCTAAGCCGAGAAAGAACTGCTAACTAAGCCGAACTAAGCCTCTTTAGGCCTTTCTATGCCGAGAAAGAACTGCTAACTAAGCCGAACTAAGCCTCTTTAAGCCTTCCTATGCCGAAGCAGAAGGCAAACTAAGCCCTCCCCGACGGGGAGGGTTGGGAGGGGCTTTACTTGCGAACGACCTTCTTGCCGTTCACGATGTAGAAGCCACGTGCTATGCCGTCGAGCGATGTAACGCCCTTAGCTATGCGCTTGCCGTCTACGGTGTAGACATCGAATGTGCCGTTATCCACACTCACGCCATCGATAGCAGTAACAACAGCCGACTTTGTAGCCTCCGACTCGCCACCGGCATAGATTGTAGACACGGCGTAGGTATGCTTGCCGCTCGGAGCATTGTCGGTGATACGAAGTTCGGCGTTCGGTTCGATGCGCTTCAGCAGTTTGCCGTCGCGATATACGTTGTAGCCGAGCACCTTACCGCAACCAGCAGTGTATGTAATATCGTCGAGCATAAACATATACGTGTCGGCAGTGTTGTTGTGGATAGCGAAGTAGGTTGCGCCCTCAGGCAGATTAACCGTGTACTCTTTCCACTCGCCGGTAGTAGCCTCAAACTTCTTGCCTGTAGACTTGAAGTCATCGAGAGCTATACCCGATGTAGAGTAGAGCACCTCGAAGTTCTCCGTGTACTTAGTGCCCTGCGAATTGAAGTTGTTGGCCCAGAAGCTGATAGTCTGCGCTTCGCCAGGCAGAGCAGGCGAAATAAGCCAATTGTCAGCAGGGATGAACTGAGAGTTTTCAACGCTGTAGAACGAAGCTAAGTAGTGCGTACCAGAGTGAGGCTTCAAGCATGCATACTTGTCGAGAATCTCTGCATTAAGCCAAGTGTTCGGTTCTACGAGCGTGTAAGCGAAGCGTTTATTCTCGTTAGGATGCGGATAAGACTTGCTGAACGGACCCTTAGCGATACCCTTCTCTACGTAATTAGAAGTCCAATCGCCAAAGTAATCCATGCTCCATGCTGCGTATGTCTCGAAGTTTTCAGTAACACGCTCCGACGATTCGTTCACCTTAGTCCACTCTACAACCACGTTCTTCTCATCAGCAGTAGAAGCGGTAACGCTCTCCGGCGCTGTCAGAGTAGAAGCAGTGAGAACTACCTCTGCAGCATCCTCATTGTCCTCAGGTGTTGCCTCACCATCGATAACCACCTCAGCCTTCAGCTTCAGTGGTGACGGATCAACAACCGAAGTCTTGTATGTAAGTTCCTCTGTCTGCGAAGCGTAAGGAGCGAGACTCGTTGTTACGTTCTTTGTCGCAACCAGCTTGTCACCGACATAGAGGTTAACGGTGTATTTATCAACAGTCGTGCTACCCATATTGGTAACCATTACACGCGCTGTTACATTGTCGCCCTTGCGTACCTTTGACGGAACAGAGATTGTAGCACGCATATCCTTAGCCACTACGTCGCGAACGTAAATCTGGTCGAAGTAGACGCTCTCGCCCTTATCAGCCGAAGCCACGAATGTGAACATCACATAAGGCAGCGACTTGTATTCAGCCGGAATAGTGACAGACGTAGTGCGCCACTCCTTAGCCGAGTTGTCGAGCTTGCTATAGTCGACAACGCAGAGCTGCTTCTCAGAGAGGTCGGGCTTGCGGATATAAACCACCACCTTGCCCTTAGCCTCAGCCAATGTCGACTTTGTAGAGAATACGAGTATCGGGTTAGTAGCACCCTTGAGCGAAATCTTACCCGAACCGAGCAGCGCGCTATCGTCAGCAGAAGCCGCTACATATCCGGCACAACCGCCGTCGCCGTCAGCAGAGAAGCCCTGCATGAGGCTGAATGTCGACTCCTCGCTGCCCAGCTCTGTGATAAACCACATCTTGTTATCAAGAGCACCACCCTTGAAGTGCTCCTCGAACGGCAGTTCGTACGGCTTACCAACGATGATGCCTGGCGACATCGCGCGCGGACCCTCACCAATTGAGTTAGAAGCACTAAGAGCATAGTTGATCATATCCTGATCGCCGGTATTAACATCATAGTCTATATTAACCGTTGTTGTCTTTACCTCATCAATCAGATCCAAGTCGACACCAGTGCCACTCTCGTTTATTTGGTAAACTTTATAGGAGATTGGATCATTAGGCATTACACCACCATGCTCACCCTTAGTGACGGGATCCCAAGAAAGTGTGATGCCCTTATCGCCAACAGAAGCCTTTATGTTCTCAACCTTTGCAGGATAGTCCTCGCCTACGTAAGCCTCAACCGACTTACTCTCGCGACCTACTCCGTGCTCATTGTTCACAATGATACTGTAGTTGTTGTATCCTTCCTTAGCGAAATTGTCGATATAGTAACACTTCTCACCTGGCGCAATAGCAGCCATCGACTGTATCTCCTCGCCATCGCGCATGATGCGCACATCGAGTTCAGAATAAGGGTCGAGCTTGCTGCCATCGATAGCCTTCGACGGAGCTGTGAAGTCAACACGCACCTTGAGCGATCCATCGGTAGCTGCGGTTGTAGATATCTCGGTGACAGCATCCGGAGCCTTCAGCGAGTTGCCAACAACAGCAAAGTCCTTGAGTATGAGTTGGTAGCACCAGTCAGGATTACTTACGCAGTGGAAACCGATGTAAACCACCTGATCCTTATCCACTACCAGTTCATTCTTAATGGTAGAGAATTCCTGATTTGAATACTCTTTCTTCGCCGCAATCTCGTGAACCATAGCAGCAGCTGTAGGCTCAGAGCCATACTTCACTTCGAGCAACTCTGGATAGTTCTGACCCATTGTTGCGAGACGATAGGTGAGATTGTAGAGCACACCAGCCTTCAGGCTAAGTGCAGGCAGAATAAGCCAGTCGTCGTGTGTCACTTCGCCATTAGAAATCTCTATTGCCGGAAGATTAGATCCGTCGTTCTGCAGATACTTCCATGTAACACCGTCGTTGTTTGCGTCGAGAATTGTGCATACATTGACAGAGTTTTCGTTAGTGATAGTCAATGTATATGGTGGTTCAACCGGCTTGCCAAACGAAACACTGTTCGACTTCACCGCTTCGCTCTTACGAGTTCCGCTCACAGCCTGCACAGTATAGTAGTATCCAGTGAAATCGCCATTAGGCAGGTTGTCGTTTAGAGACGTAACAGTTGTGGCTGTTGCGATAGCTTTCTTGTCAGGATAGCGCACTACGTTGTATGTAATATCGCCTACATATCCATTGTTGATACCCTTCGTAACAGCATCCCATGAGAGCTGTACCTTACCCGTTGTTACATTCACCGTAGCCTTCACGTTTGCAGGCTTGAGTGGCGTGTCGTCGCCTATGAAGCCGTTGACATATGCCTTCGGTCCGTTACCTGCCGAGTTAGAGCAGATGACAGAAATAGAATGTATGCCACGCTTTGTTGTTACCGATGCACTCACCTTCTCGCCAGCGTTGACTGTACCCTTCGTTGCCTCCTTGCCGTCTACGCTTACCACATAGTTGAGCGAGCCGGTGAGCTTACCGCCAGAGTATGTTGTTGTAGGCGCAGTGAAATTGACATTACCCGTGAGCGAAGCCTTGTCGAAGGCGAGGCTCATGTTTGAAGCAAGTGCTGGAGCTGTGCCCTTCACTGTCTCCTTAGGGATTGAGAGCATCGCTATCTGCTCGTTGTTCATGAAGTCGCCAATCTTCGTTGCCTTACCCGTTGTAAGGTCTACGGTGTAGAGTGCCGACTTACCCTTCACGTCTGTACAAGCCCAGTAGAAGATGCCGGTCTCGTGGTCGATTTCGCCACTCTGCACATTAAACTGTGTGGTAGCATCGCTCACGATGACACCCGTAGAGCCTACGAGAGTTTCCTTTGCGGTGTTTACATCTATCTTGTAGAGGTTGCCGTTGTCGCCGATACCATAGAGTTTATTATCCTTTGTGATACCCATAGCCACATAGTAGCGGTTCAGCGTGCCGATGGAGCTACGTGTGTTGTTGGCATAGTCGGCAATACCAAGCTCTACGCTCTCAGCATCTCCAGTGAAGAACGCACCATACACCTTGCCGTCTGCCGACACGGCTGTCTCGGTAGCCCACAAGAAGTAGTCGGTAAGATATGTCATGTCGTCACACTCGCCAGTCGAAACACTATACTTATAGTGCAACATCGAACTTGTGGAGCGGTCGAATTTTATCACGTCGAGGCGGTCGCCTACCAGTGCGCCACTTGCATTGGCGTACATATTAGCGTCGGTGAACATCTCGTTCACGTCGATTGACTTTGATACGCCGAACGAATAGAAGCCGTACTCCTTATCGCCGTCTTGCCAGCGATTGCTGTGTACGACATTGCCCCATAGCTCTCGTCCGAGAGGTACCTGTTGGGCACTTGTCTGACCGGGCACGAATGCGAGAGTAGCAAGTGCCGCAGTGGAAATAAGTTGTTTAATATTCATTATTATTGTGTTTATTTTGTTTTGCGGTTTGGGGAAAAGATGGTGCAGTTGAGACAACTGCACCACCTGATTGTTACTTCAATTCGGTTTGGAAGAACTGTGCCACCTGTCTGAGCAAATGGTTGCGTGTGTTGCCTCCGTAGATGCTGTGGTTGCGGTTGGTGTAGTAGAGTTCGCGGAAGTCCTTGTCAGCCTGTACGAGAGCCTCCGAGTACTCGTATGCGTTCTGCGGATGCACATTGTCGTCGGCAGTGCCGTGGCAGATGAGCAGCGCACCGTGCAGCTTAGCCGCACGCTCTATCGGGTTGGTGGCATAGCCGTCGGGGTTCTCCTTTGGTGTGCGCATGTATCGCTCAGTATAGACGGAGTCGTAGAACTTCCAGTTGGTAGGTGGCGCGATAGCTACACCAGCGCGGAACACGCCACGACCCTCCGACATACTCATCAGCGTGTTAAATCCACCGTAGCTCCATCCCCAGATGCCTATGCGGTTCTTGTCTACGTAAGGCAGTGTGCCGAGGTAAAGCGCAGCCTCAACCTGGTCTTTCGACTCGAGGTCGCCGATGTTCAGATATGTACACTTCTCGAACTCGGCTCCGCGTCCGCCCGTTCCGCGTCCGTCAACGCATACGCAGATGAAGCCCTGCTGCGCAAGGTAAGAGTCGAATGCACCGCCCGAGCCCATAGAGCCTGCGCTCCATTCGTCCTTAACCATCTGGCTGCCCGGTCCGCTGTACTGGTGCATGATGACAGGATAACGCTTCGACGGGTCGAAGTTCTGCGGCTTCAGCATCCATCCGTTCAGCTTCACGCCCTCGGAAGTAGTGAACTCGAACGGCTCGCGCTTGCAGAAACCATACTCGGCGGCGAGTTTTTTCAGCGCTGCGTTGTCCTGCAGCGTAGAGATTAGCTTACCCTCGCGAGTGCGAGTAGTATATACATAAGGTGTGTTATAGTCGCTCCATGTATTGATGAAGTACTGGTAGTCGCCCGAGAAGAGCGCCGAGTTCCATCCCTTCTGGTTTGTGAGGCGCACTGTCTTGCCGTTCTTGTGTGTGACGAACACCTGACGATCGGCTGCTCCGAGCGCAGCCGCCTGATAGTAAACGTCGCCCGTCTTTGCGTCGTAGCCGTACACAGCGGTTATGTCGTAGTTGCCGTCGCCAATAGTGCGCAGCAGCTGTCCGTTCATGCTGTACACGTAGAGCTTCATGTAGCCCGAGCGGTCGCTCGGCAGCAGTATGTTGTTACCTACGAACTTCACGCCCTCCATGGCTTCCTCCTTCACGTACTTAGGCACCGACTCCTTCACGATGAGCTGTGCCACGGTGCTGCGCGGGTTCACGCTGTAGAGGCAGAGCTGGTCCTGATGGCGATTCATGGTGTAGACCACCACACGCGCTGGGTCGTCGGTCATCTTTATGCGCGGCATGTAGCCGTCGGCATCGAGCGGCACCTGCAACTTTGAAATCTTATGCGACTTGATGTCGTAGCTCCATGCCGACATGAGACTGTTGTCCTCGCCCGCCTTCGGGTACTTGTACTCGTAATAGCCGGGATAGAGAGCATTCTCCGTCTTCTCCGGATCCATTCCCTTGTACATCTGTAACGAGTATGTCTTCACGCGCTTTTCGTCGTAGCGCAGCCAACAAATCATCGTGCCGTCGGCGTTGAAGGTGAGCGCACGGTTGAAACCGAACTCCTCCTCGTTCACCCAGTCGGGCAAGCCGTTAATCACTTCGTTGCGCTTGCCGTCCTTCGTCACCTGTATCTCGGCGTTGTCGTAGAGCAGTTTCACCACGAAGATGTTATTATCGCACACGAATGCCACCTGCAGTCCGTCCGACGACCACACTGGCACCTGCTGCTTGTCGCCGTCGGATAGGCGTGCCAGCTTGCGCGAAGCGATGGTGTATATGTAGTATGTGGCGCGGAACGAGCGGCGGTAGATGCGCTCCGTCTCGGTCTGTATGAGCATACGTGTGCCGTCGGGCGAAAGGATATATCCGTCGAAGTCCTTTATCTTCTGCCCCATCGTGTTGTCAACGTCGAAGAGCGTAGCTATCTTCTTGCCCGTCTTGAACGAGTAGCTCTCCACACGCTTGCCGTCGTCGCTGATGCGTGCGTAAGTGTCTGTGCCTTCAATGGGGTTTATACCATTTACGGTTTTAGCCGCAAACTTACCACTCGTGATGTCCTTAATCGACAGTTTCCCAGCTGCCGACATGCTTGTAACACACATGATTAATGCTGTAAAAATAAATATTAACCGTTTCATTATCATTATAATAATTGTTTTCAACTTACAAAATTACACTTATTTCTGCACATTAAGGAAGAACGCGCGCGTTTTTTAGGCTTTTTATTAATATTCAACATGTTATATGCGGAGCGCGCATCGGTCGACGCAGACATCCGCATCGGTCGACGCAGACATCCGCATCGGTCGGCGCAGACGTCCGCATCGGTCGGCGCAGACGTCCGCAACGGTCGGCGCAGATGACAACAGCTTAACTTCTACACGATTATAATATAAGTTAAAAACCCTAAGGACGGAACGCATGTGTGATATTTTCTGTAAATTTGCAGTGATATATCACACATTTTTGAATTTAGTATGTTAGAGAATAACACAACACAAACGGAGCGCAAGAATCCGTTTTTTGAACCTTATAACACCCCACACGACACCGTTCCGTTCAACCGCATCGAGATTGGCGACTACGAGGAGGCTTTTCTTGAGGGCATACGCCGCGACGACGAGGAGATAGAGAAGCTCGTGAACGACCCCGAAGCTCCCACTTTTGAAAACACCATCGTGCGTGTCGACAACGAGAACGGCGAAAATTACTACGACCTGCTCTCGCGCGTGTCGACCGTATTCTCGTGTATGCTCAGTGCCGAGACCTGCGACGAGCTCGACGCTTTGGCGCAGAAGATGAGCCCAATACTCACAAAGCACGCCAACGACGTGAAGCTGAACAAGCGTCTCTTCGAGCGCATCAAATACGTGTACGAAAACCACCGCGAGCTGACTGCCGAGGAGCAGATGCTGCTCGACAACTGCTACGACGGCTTCGTGCGTAGCGGTGCGCTGCTCGACGACGAGGGCAAGGAGCGCCTGCGCAACCTAACGGAGGAGGCAAGTCTGCTCTCGCTGCAGTTCTCGCAGAACCTGCTGAAGGAGAACAAGGCGTTCACGCTGAACATAACCGACGAGGCACAGCTTGACGGACTGCCCGAGACGGCACGCGAGGCGGCTGCTTTAGCTGCGAAGGAGGCAAACAAGGAGGGCTGGCTTTTCACACTCGACTACCCGAGCTACTCGCCCTTTATGACCTACTCCACTCAGCGCGAGCTGCGTCGCCAACTCTATATGGCGCGCAACACCGAGGGCACACACGACAACACGGAGAACAACCTCGAAATATGCAAGCGACTCATCAACCTACGCCGCGAGATAGCGCAGCTGTTGGGCTACGAAACATACGCCGACTACGTACTCGTGCATCGCATGGCATCCAACGCCGAGAACGTGTACAAGCTGCTCAACGACCTCATCGACGCATACCGACCCACAGCCGTTGAGGAGGTGAAGGCGCTGGAGCGCGAGGCGAAGCAGACCGAGGGCGACGACTTCGTGATGGAGCCGTGGGACTTCAGCTTCTACTCGCACAAGCTGCAGATGCGCGAGTACAACCTCGATGCCGAGATGCTGCGCCCCTACTTCGAACTGTCGAAGGTAATAGACGGCGTGTTCGGACTGGCAACGCGCCTGTACGGCATCACGTTCAAGGAGAACAAGGACATCCAGGTGTACCATCCCGACGTGAAGGCTTACGAGGTGTTCGACAAGGACGGCTCGTTCCTCGCCGTGTTCTACGCCGACTTCCACCCGCGCAAGGGCAAACAGGGCGGTGCCTGGATGACCGAGTTCCAGGGTCAGTGGATAGACCGCAAGGGCGTGAACGTGCGTCCGCACGTGAGCGTGGTGATGAACCTCACGAAGCCCACCGACGAGAAGCCGGCACTGCTCACCTTGGGCGAGGTTGAAACCTTCCTGCACGAGTTCGGCCACTCGCTGCACGGCATGTTCGCCAACACACGCTTCGAGAGTCTCAGCGGCACCAACGTGTGGTGGGACTTCGTAGAGCTGCCCTCGCAATTCATGGAGAACTACTCGGTAGAGAAGGAATTCCTGCGCACCTTCGCCTTCCACTACAAGACGGGCGAGCCGATGCCCGACGACCTCATCGAACGCATCGTGCGCTCGCGCAACTTCATGGCGGCTTACGCCTGTCTGCGCCAGGTGAGCTTCGGACTGCTCGATATGGCTTACTACACACAGAAGGAGGAGTTCGCAGCCGACATCATTCCGTTCGAGAAGAAGGCATGGGAGAAGGCAATGGTGACGAAACAGTTGCCCGACACCTGTATGACAACACAGTTCTCGCACATCATGGCGGGCGGATACGCTGCCGGCTACTACAGCTACAAATGGGCAGAGGTGCTCGATGCCGACGCATTCAGCGTGTTCAAGAAGAACGGCATCTTCGACCAGAAGACGGCACAGAGCTTCCGCGACAATATACTCTCGAAGGGTGGCACCGAGCACCCGATGACGCTCTACAAACGTTTCCGCGGACAGGAGCCAACCATCGATGCCCTGCTCGAACGCAACGGCATCAAGAAATAGCAAGGACGCACACGTTGCCTCTGGCAACAAGCAAATACAAACAACATACCATTATGCCAACAAACGAAACAAACGAGAGCAAGCAGCTCAACCTCGACCTGCGCTATCTGCGCATGGCACGCATCTGGGCGGAGAACAGCTACTGTCAACGTCGCAAGGTGGGAGCGCTGGTCGTGAAGGAGAAGATGATAATCAGCGACGGCTACAACGGCACACCGAGTGGGTTCGAGAACGTATGCGAGGACGAGACGAACACCACTAAACCCTACGTGCTGCACGCCGAAGCGAACGCCATAACCAAACTGGCACGCAGCTCCAACAACAGCGAAGGCGCAACACTCTACGTAACGGCATCGCCTTGCATCGAGTGCGCAAAGCTCATCATTCAGGCTGGCATAAAGCGCGTGATATATGCCGAACAGTACCGCCTTACCGACGGCATCGACTTATTGCGCCGCGCCAATATAGAAGTAACTTATCTCAATCCAGACGATTATGAACACAAAGAAACAAAATAGGTTCATGCCGTTGATAATGGCACTCTGCGTGATTGTGGGCATACTCATTGGCACATTCTACGCAAACCATTTCTCTGGCAATCGACTAAATATCATCAACTCGGGTTCTAACCGATTGTCCAACTTGCTGCACATCATCAACGACCAGTACGTGGACAAGGTAGACATCGACTCGCTCGTCGACATCGCCATACCACAGATTCTTGCCGACCTCGACCCCCACTCCGTTTACATCACTGCAAAGGATGCGCAGGCGGTGGCTGACGACCTGAAAGGCTCGTTCTCAGGCGTAGGAATCGAGTTCACCATACGACAGGACACCATACGCGTGCAGAACGTGGTGAAGAACGGACCGGCACAACGTGCTGGCATACTCGCCGGCGACAAGATTGTGAGTGTCGATGGCAAGCCGTTCGTGGGCAAGATAGTGACCAACGAGGAGGCTATGCGCCGACTGAAGGGTCCGAAGGACACGAAGGTGAAGCTCGGCGTGATGCGCTACGGACAGAAAGCGGTGAAATACTTCACCATCACTCGCGGCGACATACCGCAGAAGAGCATCACTGCTGCATACATGCTTGACAAGAACACGGGCTACATCAAGGTGAGAAGTTTCGGCGAGACCACCTATCCGGAAATGCTCATCGCCCTGGCTCAGCTCTCGCAGGAGAACTTCAAGAGCTTAGTTATCGACTTGCGCGACAACACGGGCGGATACATGAACTCGGCGGTGCAGATGGCTAACGAGTTCCTGCCGAAGAACAAGCTCATCGTGTATATGGAGGGACGCAAGTCACCGCGTCAGGACTTCCGTTCTGACGGCCACGGTTCGTATCAGAAACTGCCACTCTGCGTGCTCATCAACGAGGGGTCGGCATCGGCATCGGAGATCTTCGCCGGAGCCATACAGGACAACGACCGCGGCACAATCATCGGACGACGCTCGTTCGGCAAAGGATTGGTACAGCAGCAGCTCGGTTTCCCAGACGGCTCGATGATACGCCTCACCATAGCACGCTACTACACCCCGTCGGGTCGTTGCATACAGAAGCCGTTCACGGCGGGCGACACCAAGGACTACGAGAGCGACATCGTGACACGATACGAGCACGGCGAGTTCTTCTCGCAGGATAGCATAAAGCATCAGGGACCGGCTTACCACACCGGCATCGGACGTACGGTGTACGGCGGTGGTGGCATCACGCCCGACATCTTCGTGCCAGAGGACACGCTCGGCATGACAAGCTACTACAAGCAGGCTGCCATGTCGGGACTCATACTGCAGTTCGCCTTCACCTACACCGACAACAACCGTCCGAAGCTGAACACCTTCGTCGACATGATGTCGCTGTCGAAGTATCTCGTGCAGCAGAACACGGTGGAGCAGTTCGCGACATACGCCGACAAGAACGGACTGAAGCGCCGCAACCTGATGATACGCAAGTCGCATAAGTTGCTCGAGAAGTTCATCAACTCGCGCATCATATACAACATCATGGACGACCAGGCTTGGACGGCATACATCAATCTCGATGATCCGACGATAGAGAAGGCTCTCAGCGTGTTCAAGAACAACGAGGCATTCCCGAAGAAGCCGGTTATTAAGAAGTAAATTGAGAGTTGAGTACATATCTCAACTCTCAACTAAATCAAACTTCAGTTTATATGAAAAAATCAGAACTCCGCAAGGAGATAAAGAACCGCAAACGACAGTTCACGAGCCAGCAGCTCAGCGAACTGTCGTTTGTTGTAGTTATGCGTCTGCTCGCACACCAGCGACTGAAAGATGCTCGCACCGTAATGCTCTACTACTCGCTGCCCGACGAAGTGTACACACATACGCTCGTCGATGCGCTGCTGGCAAGCAGCAAGCGCGTACTGCTGCCTCGCGTAACAGGCGAAGGAACAATGGAACTGCGCTGCTACACCGGTCCGCAGAGCCTCGAACAAGGTGCTTACAACATCATGGAACCCGTGGGCGAAGTGTTCAGCGACTATGCACAGATTGACCTCGCCGTAATCCCTGGCGTGGCGTTCGACCGCCAACTCAACCGCATGGGACGCGGCAAGGGCTACTACGACCGACTGCTGCCACAGCTCGGCTGTGCCTACAAGATTGGCATCTGCTTCGATTTCCAACTCGTGGAAAGCATTGAGTGCGAGGAGCACGACATCAAGATGGACGAAGTAATATCCGGAAAAAACTAACAATCATAGAACATGAGCATAAAGATAAGCATCGCCCCGCGCACGCTCCACTTCAAGCAACCTGCCGGCACATCGCGCGGAGTGTACACCACACGTCAGTCGTGGTTCGTCACGGCTACCAACGACGCACACCCCGACATACGTGGTGTGGGCGAATGTGCTCCGCTACCCGACCTTAGCTGCGACGCTACACCCAACTATGAAAAGCGACTAAAAGAGCTATGCAACATGGTTGAAGCAAAGGGCAGCATCGATTATGACACATTGCGCCCCTACCCCTCTGTGCTGTTCGGACTTGAAACGGCTCTACTCGACCTCAAGCGTGGCGGAACGGGCGTGTTGTTCGACAACAGCTTCGCACGTGGCGAAACAGGAATACCTATCAACGGACTGGTGTGGATGGGCAACTACGACGAGATGCTGCAACGCCTGGAGGAGAAGATGCGTGCCGGATTCAGATGCGTAAAGCTGAAGATTGGTGCTATCGACTTCGACCGCGAACTCGACCTTGTGCGCCACATACGCAGCGCATTCACAAAAGAACAGATTGAACTCAGAGTGGATGCCAACGGCGGATTTACAGCCGACTGTGCACTCCAACGTCTCGAACAGCTTGCGCAATATGACATCCACTCCATTGAACAGCCAATACGCCAGCATCAATGGGAGGAGATGGCAGCACTATGCAAGACTACGCCGATACCAATCGCACTCGACGAGGAGCTGATTGGCGTGAATGATAAAACGGAAAAGGAAGAGTTGCTCGACCGTATACGCCCACATTATATAATACTGAAGCCGTCGCTGCACGGCGGAATGTACGGTTCGCGCGAATGGATAGCACTCGCTGGCAAGCGCGGCATCGGCTCGTGGATAACAAGTGCGTTGGAGAGCAACGTAGGACTGAACGCAATAGCACAGTTCGCTGCCGATGTCTATGGCGAAAGCATAACCATGCCGCAAGGACTTGGCACGGGCCAACTTTTCACCGACAACATACATATGCCGCTCGAAATACGTGGCGATAAATTGTGGCGGACTTTCAAGGTAACCAAATAAGAACAACAAAGATGCAGAACATAGACAAACGCATACTCAGCATAGCCCTGCCATCGATTGTGGCCAACATCACCGTACCTCTATTGGGGCTCGTCGATATGGCGGTGTCGGGACATTTGGGCAACGCCGTGTACATCGGAGCGGTGGCTGTCGGCTCTATGATATTCAACGTGGTCTACTGGGTGTTCGGTTTTCTGCGTATGGGCACAAGCGGAATGACCTCGCAGGCACTCGGCAGACGCGACATGAACGACGTGGCAACAACGCTCGCACGCTCCATAGTGGTGGCAATGGCGGTGGCTGCGTTCATCATCATCTTACAAAAACCGCTTGGCTCAGTCGCTCTCGCTCTTGTCGGGGCATCCGCAGAGATTAACGCCGAGGCATGGCACTATTTCCGCATCTGTGTGTGGGGTGCTCCGGCTATGCTCTGCCTTTACAGTCTGACGGGGTGGTACATAGGTATGCAGAACACGCGTCTGCCGATGTTCATCTCCATAATGCAGAACGTGGTGAACATCGTAGCCAGTTGCACGTTCGTATATGCGTTCGGTATGAAGGTGGAGGGCATCGCATTAGGCACGCTCGTAGCTCAATATGCCGGTCTGCTCGTCAGTATCACACTGTGGGCTACAACCTATGGCAAGCGCATCTTGCGCCATGTGCAGTGGCAAAGGATAATGGAGGGCACGGCAATGGGGCACTTCTTCAGCGTGAACCGCGACATCTTCCTGCGCACGCTGTGCCTCGTGGCAGTCAACTTCTACTTCCTCTCGGCAGGTGCAGCGCAGGGCGCTGTGGTCTTGGCAGTGAACACACTGCTCATGCAGCTCTTCACGCTCTATTCGTACGTGATGGATGGCTTCGCCTTTGCGGGTGAAGCGTTGTGCGGAAAGCATTACGGAGCAGGCAACCATGTGGAATTCAGCCGAACGGTGCGCCGACTATTTGGTTGGGGTTTCGCACTCACAGTAGCTTACACAATGGTGTATGCGGTGGGCGGAACAGGATTTCTACGGCTGCTCACTGACGATATTGAGGTCGTAGCAGCCTCAGCCGAATATGCGCCGTGGGCTGTGCTGATACCCATCTGTGGTTTGGCGGCATTTATCTGGGATGGTGTTTTCATTGGTACAACAAACACACGTGGCATGTTCGCAGCAACGGCTGCGGCTATGCTCGTCTTCTTCGGTGTGTACCTGTCGCTACGCAGCGAGTGGCATAACCATGCTTTGTGGTTGGCGTTTCTCACTTTTCTGCTAACCAGAGGGGCGGTGCAGAGCATTATCTATTGGAGAAACGGCAAATAGCGGATATGTTTAGGGGCTGCAGTCAAAGCAACTGCAGCCCCTAAATATTATTGTATAAACGTATTACTTCACAAGCTGAAGGCTACGCTTAACCGGCACTACGGCTGTGCGCTTGGCTGCTTTCTTCGCAGCTACGCGCTTCGGAAGCGATACTACCTTAGCAGGAGCTACGCCAGAAGGAGCTGCACCTGTTGTAAACTCGTGCTTTGTGAACGGACCCCACTCGCCCTTAGCGTTCTTTGCGAGAGCAAGAGCGTAGTAGGCAGTGTTAGGAGTTGCCTCGAAAGAATAGCTGTCTACACCATACTGGTTCCAGTTCGGATCCTGAGAATTATCCTCCTTGAGGTATTCGGTAAACCCCTTGTCGCCACCGTTCTTCTCGTATGCACTCTTAAGACAGATAAGGTCGCGGAAGAGGAGAGTCTGGTCGTTCGGTGTGAAGGTTACGGTCTGCACATATGAACCATTTACATTCTCATACTTACCTACGGTTACGTCTACCTGAGCAACGCCGTCGCCACCCTGCGCCTTTGTTGTTACGTAGATGTAGACGAGATCGCCGAAGTTGCCCTCAACGTCAACTGGCAATACTGCTACCTCATAGTCGGTAGCAGGAGCAAGTTCTTTCCATGAGTTTGTAGCCTCCTCAGAGTAAGGTTTGCCGCTGAACTGCTTTATCATAGCCTCAATGTTGGAAAAGCCCATCATCGGTCCCCACTGCTCAAACTGCTCCTGTGCTTTACCCTTCTCGAACATGCACCAGTAGAACTCCTCGCAGTCCTTGTTAGGAGTAACGGTGAGTGTGAAGCTGTTTGATGTGGTCTCGTCGATAGTGTATGTCACAGACGGAGTGCCCACTGTAGGCACCTTCGGAGTGGTGAAGTTAGCGCGAGACACCTGGCACGGTACGCCATACTCGTCGTAAGCGAGGGTCACAACGGTGTACGGAGTGTTGGCTGTGAACTCACGTGCGAAGCCGGAGAGCTTGCCCTGTTCAAAGTCTTCTGCGAGTTTCTGAGAAGTAGACTGTTGCTCGAAGTAGCGTGCGAAGGTGATATCGTCGTACCGCTTTGCGGTGTTTGTAGGCAGAACGTCAATCTTGAAAGTACTTTTGGGGTCAGTACGTGTCACCTTTACGTACACGATGTCGCCCTCGTCCTCGTTTTTCTCATAAGAGAGGAATTCTACGTTTGCCTTTACCTCGCCCTCTTTGCGTGCGAAATAGATGCTGTCTACGTGTTCTACTGCATACGCCTTGCTGTCAACTTTCGAGCTGACAATCATACGGTTGGGTACTACGTCGGTCTGAGCCTGTACGCCTGTTGACATCGCTAATGCGAGTGCCGCTATAGAGAAAAATTTCTTCATTTCTTTACAAATTTAATTGACTTGTTGTTTACTTTCAGAATATACACACCACTGCTGAGCGCATCGGTGCTGACCGGTGTGCCGTCCCAAGCCTTGAGGCTCATGGCACGCTGTCCGCTGATGTTGTAAATGGCTGCATGGGCAGGACTGGTGAGTCCGGTAGCCGATACAAAGCCACCCTGATACATCACTTGCAAGCCTTCGGCTCCGCCTACGACCTGCGTCACGCTCGTCGGTTCGCCTTCGAAGTACAGCACGGTAGAGTTGGTGAACGCAAGTTCGCGTGTGGTTTTGTCGGCGAACCTTACTTCCATCTTGCCGTCCTTGAAGCAGATACGACTTACTGTGCTCAGCTTCCCCTCCAACTGCTTTTTGCCCGTGTTCGAGTCTTTCACGACAAAACTGTTGTCGGCATGACCCTGACCCACTGCAAGCAGAGCGAGAATGGCTGATGTCAGAATTGTTTTTCTCTTCATAGTTGTTACATTATTTATGGTTTCAACAATCGTTTTTGCAACGATTGATATTGCAAAAGTACACAAATATATTTATTTACAAAACACTTTGCTACAAAAATCTTACAACTAATTTCTGTTTGCGTATATCAATTTACGCTTACACATTATCGAGGCGAGGAATGAAATGTAACAACATCGTAACACTCTTGACACGTAGTGACAAAACCGAATGACGACCTTTGCACTCGGAAATAATAACCGAAAAACAATGAAGACATTCATCACTACAGCTCTGCTGTGTCTTGCTGCCACAACAGCAATGGCACAGCAGACCGCACAGAAAGGCGAACCAGATGCCAAGGCAGAGGCAAAAGCTTCAATCAACGTCCACGGAACAATACGCTCAAAGTACGAACTGCAGACCGAGGAGGGCGAACACCGCTTCGAGGTGCGCAACGCTCGCGTGAGTATCGACGGAGTGCTCTCACCTATTATATATTATAAGGCTGAGATTGACCTCTGCGACGAGGGCAAGATAAAGATGCTCGATGCCTACACACGCCTGAAACCCTGGCAGACGATGCAGTTCACCATCGGACAGATGCGCGTGCCGTTCACCATCGATGCCCATCGCTCGCCCCACCAGCAGTACTTCGCCAACCGCTCGTTCATAGCAAAGCAAGTGGGCAACGTGCGCGACGTGGGGGCCGCATTGGGCTATACGTTCAACGTAGGCTTCCCGATAGTACTCGAAGCCGGACTCTTCAACGGCTCCGGACTGACCAACCAGAAGGACTTCTGGACAAAGAACGTCAATTTCTCTGCAAAAGCGCAGCTGCTCATGCCTCACGGCTTCAACCTCACGCTGAGCACGCAGAAGATAAAGCCCGACGCTACGGACATCATGATGTACGATGCCGGAGCCTACTGGCATCAGAAGGGTTGGCACATCGAGGCGGAATATCTCTACAAGCATTATGCCGACGACGCATTCAAAGCCGTACACGCCTTCAATTCGTTCGTGAGCTACGACATAAAGGTGAGGAAGGGACTGATAAGATACGTCACGCCGCTCGTGCGCTACGACTACATGAGCGACCACAGCGACGGCACTCGATACGCCGACGGCAAGGCGAACACGGAGGGCAAACTCATCGTGAACGACTATCAGCGCTCGCGATTGACCGGCGGCGTGACGCTGAGTCTGAAGAAGCCGTTCGTCAGCGACATACGTCTCAACTACGAGAAGTATTTCTATCGCGACGGCGGCATAGCTCATCGCTCGGAAAGAGACAAGATTGTAGTGGAATTTATGACGCGTTTCTAAGCAAACGTTTACACACACGACTACACACTAACACTTTTGTTACATTTAATAATACAATTCTTCCAAATCGTCACTTCTTGCTCTAAATCAAGCAAAAAAAGTAGAAAAAGATTTGGAACGAATTGTATTTATTCGTAATTTTGCCATCGTAATAAGAACAATAACGCATAATTTCGCATATAAGATATTTTGATTTGTTTTAGTAGATTAGTTTTTAAGTAGTTTGTTTTTGAAAATCGGATGTCGTGAGACACCCGATTTTTTCGTTTATACACACACGTTGCAAACGTTTTCATACACACATTACATATATTAATAGGTATACACCCGCGTTATTATCCATAAGATTTTTAACTTTGCAACACATAAAAGCCTAAAGAATAACAATATAAACATCTTTGATATGAAAACTAAAGACATTCTGGCTGTGCTTGCTTTGATTCCAGCCATGGCATCGGCACAGACCGTCGCTTCGCCCGACGGCAACGTGAGCCTGACCTTTTCGCTCACGGACAACGGACGTCCTACGTACGAAATGAGCTACAAGGGCAAGAAGGTGATTAACCCCTCGCACCTCGGACTGGAGCTTGCTCGCGACAAGCACGCATCGAAGGGCATGGAGGAGACCGACCTGATGGACGGCTTCAAGGAAACAGCATCGAAGACATCCTCGTTCGACGAGACTTGGACACCGGTATGGGGCGAGACAAAGACCATTCGCAACAACTACAACGAGCTTGAGGTAAGCCTCAACCAGCCGTCGAGCAACCGCAACATCCGTCTGCGCTTCCGCGTCTACGACTACGGCATGGGCTTGCGCTACGAGTTTCCGCAGCAACAGGACCTCAACTACTTCGTGATAAAGGAGGAACACACGCAGTTTGCCATGACCGGCGACCACACCGCCTACTGGATTCCGGGCGACTACGACACGCAGGAGTACGAGTATCAGATTACACCGCTTACGGGCATACGCGAGGTGATCAGCAAGAATCGCGAGTCGTACAAGGCTAACTCGTCTACGACGGTGTTCTCCGACACGGGCGTGCAGACATCGCTGCAGCTGAAGACCAAAGACGGACTCTACATCAACATACACGAGGCAGCGTGTCTCGACTACCCTACGATGCACCTCAACCTCGACGAGAAGACGCTCACGTTCGAGTCGTGGCTCACGCCCGACGCCGTAGGACGCAAGGGCTTCATACAGACTCCGTTCAACACGCCGTGGCGCACGGTGTTGGTGAGCGACGACGCACGCGACATGCTCTCGAAGAAACTCACGCTGAACCTCAACGAGCCGTGCAAGATTGAGGACACATCGTGGATTCACCCAACGAAATACTGCGGCGTGTGGTGGAACATGATCGTGGGCACAAAGACATGGGCGTACACCGACGACCTGCCTTCGGTGCGTCTCGGCGAGACCGACTACTCGAAGTGCAGACCCAACGGCAAGCACGGTGCCACCACAGCCGAGGTGAAGCGCTACATCGACTTCGCAGCCAAGAACGGCTTGCAGGAGGTGCTCGTCGAGGGATGGAACGAGGGCTGGGAGGACTGGTTCGGTCATCAGAAGCTCGACGTGTTCGACTTCGTGACACCCTACCCCGACTTTGACATCAAATATCTCAACGAGTATGCTCACTCGAAGGGCGTGCGTCTGATGATGCACCACGAGACATCTTCTGCGGCACTCAACTACGAGCGACACCTTGAGGATGCGTTAAACCTTATGAACAAGTATGGCTACGATGCTGTGAAGACAGGCTACGTAGGCGACATCATACCGCGCGGCGAGTACCACTACTCGCAGCTGATGAACAACCACTACCAGCGCGTCATCGAGACCGCTGCCAAGCACCACATCATGGTGAACGCTCACGAGGCAACACGCCCCACCGGCATCTGCCGCACATGGCCTAACCTCGTAGGCAACGAGTCGGCACGCGGCACAGAGTACGAGGCGTTCGGCGGTTCGGTGCCCTACCACACCGTCATGCTACCATTCACACGCCTGCAGGGCGGACCGATGGACTACACACCTGGCATCTTCGAGACTCGTCTTAAAGAATGGAGCGACAACCCGTCGTACGTGCACACCACGCTCTGCGGACAGCTCGCACTTTACCTCGTGATGTACTCGCCGCTGCAGATGGCAGCCGACCTGCCCGAGCACTACGAGAAGTACGACGACGCCTTCCAGTTCATACGCGACGTGGCTTGCGACTGGGACGATTCAAAGTATCTGGAGGCTGAGCCAGCGGAGTATATCACCGTGGCTCGCAAGGCGAAGGGTACGGACAACTGGTTCGTGGGCGGAAAGACCAACAACGCCCGTCAGACTACCGTGAAGCTCGACTTCCTCGACGCTGGCGCCAAGTACGACTGCGCCATCTACCAGGACGGCAAGAACGCCGACTACGAGAAGAACCCGAAGGCTTACACCATCTTGCACCGCACCGTGAAGAAGGGCGACGTGCTGAAGGTTAAGCAGGCACGCGGCGGCGGCTTCGCCGTATCGCTGATGAAGAAGTAAATACCATTAAAACGACACGATATGGATAGACACATTAAGAACGGAATGGTATCCATGGGAGTATGGATTATCTTCCTTGTTGTTTTGTTTGGTTCTTACCTAACCATAACCGATACACCTTTCAGCTATCTTTTGGACGAAGAAACAGGTGGCTTCATTTCTGCAACATTCTTCATTGCATGGGCACTTATTTGGTTCGGTATAGGCAGACACTATAGTCTTGATTATGAGCTTAAGGAGCAAGCCTTCATAAAAAAGTACGAAGGTATTGATGAGACAATTAGACTTACTATGTTCAAGAAGGCTTATTTCTCTAACATAGCACATATGTTGTCTCGAGTGTTCTTCATTGCAGTACCTTTTTATGCTGCAGCAAACGTGAAAGACACCGTAACTTTAAAGAACTGTATCTATATCGCAATTCTGATGATAGCCTCCATTGCATTGTATGGATACTATAAAAAGAACAACGTGAAAGACATCACACTATAGTTCTATAACAATAAAAATCGGTCAAGCAAAGGCAAACGATGATTGCCATTTGCTTGACCGATTTTTATCAATTTGGTTCTTCCGTTATATATTCTATTATTTGTTTCTCAAGAAGCGGAAGATCACCTGTTATCACATCCCAGACCACATTATTGTCAACCTGAAAATACTCATGAACAATATAATTTCTCATGCCATTTACCAACTTCCAAGGAGTATCGGGATGCGCATTTCGAAATTCTTCGGTAAGCATATTTGAAGCCTCACCAATTATCTCGATATTCTTTACAACGGCATAATACATCATATCATCAGCGATGAAATCGTCAAAAGTCTTTCCTTTTGTATAACGCCTAATACGTTCTATAGCTTGCAAGATATGTTCAAGCCGGCTTTTATCTCTAATTCGTTCTCTCATACACTAAGATTTTATCTCGTTCAGCAGACTCTTTAGCGAAAGGCAGCAGAGTTCCCTCTGATACCAAATCGACCTTACGCCCTAACAGTTCTTCCAAATCGCTCCACATTCCAAAGAATTTCAGACCTATCGGTTTGCTTTTGTCCAAAGAGACGATAATGTCCACATCACTATCCTGAGTTTCTTCTCCTCTTGAGAAAGAGCCGAATAGCCATGCTTTCAACACAGGTTGAGTGCTGAAATACTTGCGTAGTAATTCTATAACAACGGTTTTTCTCATATGGATATTGCTTAGTTTGTTGTTGCCATATTATTTCCATTTTGCCACGAATATACGATATTTATTTTTATGCTCCAAGTTTTTGCAGAGATTTCTGTCAAATTTTCGAACGCTTATAACGTTTCTATGCTTCTCGGCTATCACACCGATGATGTCACTCGAAGCAAATATAAGGGTACGGGGGCAGGAGACAGTCAGAAGAACAGAATGTAAAGAATAATAAAAGGCTGAGACATGGCATCCGCACCGACCGTTACGAGCATCCGCACCGACCGTTACGAGCATCCGCGTCGACCGATACGAGCATCCGCATCGACCGTTACGAGTGTCTGCGTCGGTCGATGCGGATGACAAAGATTTAGTGTAAAAACTGTATTATTATATTATCTTCTGCGCAGCATCACTGGTGCATCGCTTATTTCAAACTGCTTGCCTTCGCCCTTGCCGAAGCTAACGGTAGCGGCAGAGTCGGCACTCTTCAGCTTGTGCGGTGCGCTGTAGCCACGAACACGATAGAGATCGAAGAAGACGAACTCGTTGTTGTTCACACCCTCCATCACTCCGTTGAAGCGACTGTTGTCGAGCGAGAAGCCTGAGTACTTGCTGTTGCCGTTGGCATCGAGCAGGAAGCGGTAGCCACTTTCAGTGTACTCTACATAAACATTGCCGGTGCGATAGTCGACATACCACTTGAAAGGCAACGTCTGCTTACGACCCGTGCCGTCGTAATCGGTCTCGTAGCCCGTGCCGTTGATGGCATCGTAACGATACTGCACGAAGGTGAAGTCGGCACTGCATTGTGTCTGCTGACGTATGCCGTTGTCGTTGGTGTACTCGTTGACGATGGTTCCGGTCCATGTGCCGTTGAGTATCTGCGCGAGAGCTATGGCGTTCTCTGTAGCATCATAGTATGGCTTGTCGTACCAATCGTAACCATCGTACCAATCATCGTCACAACTGGTGAATGTGAATGGCAGTGCTGCCATAACCAGGAGTGTTAGGAAAGAGCTGAAGCGTTTCATAATATTCGATATTTTAAATGTTTCACTTTTTGTTTAGCGTAAGCCGAACGATACACGTCTTACTTACGATTGCAAAATTATAAAAAGAAATCCCTACCTGCAAGTGAAAAACCATATTCGCAGGTAGGGATTTTCCTATTTAGTCGCGGCGGAAGATGTCGCGTGTGTACACCTTATCCATCACATCATCCAAACACTCGTCGTAGCGGTTGGCGATGATGGCATGGCTCTGCGCCTTGAAGGCTTCGAGGTTGTTCACCACACGGCTGCCGAAGAATGTTGTGCCGTCTTCGAGTGTCGGCTCGTAGATTATCACCTCTGCACCCTTCGCCTTGATGCGCTTCATGATGCCCTGTATAGCCGACTGGCGGAAGTTGTCGGAGTTCGACTTCATGGTGAGTCGGTACACACCAATCACACAGGCGTTCACTTCTGCGCCGTACTGGTTGTTTTCGCTATAGCCGTACCATCCAGCCTTGCGCAGCACAGCGTCGGCGATGTAGTCCTTGCGCGTGCGGTTGCTCTCTACGATTGCCTCGATGAGGTTCTCTGGTACGTCGGCGTAGTTGGCGAGCAGCTGCTTCGTGTCCTTCGGCAGACAGTAGCCGCCGTAGCCGAACGATGGGTTGTTGTAGTGGGTGCCGATGCGTGGGTCGAGACCTACGCCGTCGATGATTGCCTTTGTGTCGAGCCCCTTCATCTCGGCGTATGTATCGAGCTCATTGAAGTAGCTCACGCGCAGTGCCAGATAGGTGTTGGCGAAGAGTTTCACCGCCTCTGCCTCCTTCATGCCCATGAAGAGCGTGTCGATGTTCTCCTTCAGCGCGCCCTCCTGTAGCAATGCGGCGAAGGTCTTTGCAGCCTCCTTCATGCGCTCCACATCGGTGACGGTGCTGATAACCTTGTTCTCCTCTGCGTAGCCCTCGCCCTCAATCAGCTTCGGGTATCCCACGATGATGCGGCTCGGATAGAGATTGTCGTAGAGTGCCTTGCTCTCGCGCAGGAACTCGGGCGAGAAGAGCAGATTTAAGTGCTTCACGCCCTTCGCAGCATACTTCAAGTAAAGGTTGCGTGTGTAACCCACTGGTATTGTACTCTTGATGACCATCACTGCGTCGGGGTTCACTTCGAGCACGAGGTCGATAACCTCCTCTACGTGCGTCGTGTCGAAGTAGTTCTTCACGGGGTCGTAGTTGGTAGGAGCGGCTATCACCACGAAGTCGGCATCCTTATACGCTGCCTTGCCGTCGAGAGTAGCCACGAGGTCGAGCGGTTTCTCTGCCAGATACTTCTCGATGTACTCGTCCTGTATCGGCGAGATGCGCTTATTCAGTTTCTCCACCTTCTCGGGTACAACATCAACGGCTGTGACGTGATGGTGCTGTGCGAGCAGTGTTGCAATGCTTAGTCCGACATAACCAGTGCCGGCTACAGCTATCTTTATGTCCTTAAATTCTTTCATCGCTATATTTATAGGGTAATATTCGTTATGATGTGGGCAAAGATAGTGCAAGCCGAAGGCAGAACATCAAGCTTGCTTGAATGTTATGCTGAGGTGCAGCCTATCTTCTGCAAAGATACAAATTAAAATTGAGAGTTGAAAATTTTCAACTCTCAATTCGTTTATCTTGTCAATGAGAACTTCATGCTCAATCCGAAGTCCTGCGTCGTTGTCGGATACGAGCTCGACGAGAGCAACGGTGTGTTGGTCTGTCGGTCGTAGTAGAAACTCATGGTGAGCAGTCGCGACACGGTGTAGTCGGCAGAGAAGGCGAGCTTAAACGCCGTGTTGCCGCTGTTAGCCGACGAGGTCATCGTGGCGATGTCGCGACTTATCGATGCCTGCTTGCGCAGACTCAGGTCGAGACGCAACCTCAAGTCGTTGTTCACACCACCGGTCGAGCGCGAACGGTTCGACGAACTATTGTTGTTGGCGTTCTTCGACTTCACGCGGCGATGCTTGTTGCTGCCACCACCTCCGAAGAGTCGGAAGTTGTTGATGGTGTAGCCGGCACCAATCACCCAGTCGTTCGACGACGACTCGTTCACCTGTACCGATGTCATACTCAGACTCAGCACGCGTGTCTTGCGATACTCCGCCTTAATGGTCATGTTGTTGTTCAGCGTCACGTCCACGCCAAGCAGTGGCGAGAACGACTCGTTGATGCTCACTGTCGACACGTTGTACATAGAGTTAGGTGTCGGCATACCGGTGGTTGCATCGGTGATGAAGCCGAGTCCGCCCATGTACTCCATGAACGTGCTGTACGACGAGTAGGAACCTACGGCGTACACGCTCTTGTACGAGTGGTTGATGTTGACACTCTTGAACACGTCGCGGAACCACGGCAGCTTCGACAGACCGCTGTACTTTATCGACCAGTTGGGCAGCAGGTGAGCCAACGTCGGGAAGATAGACATCTGCGAGCCCATATTGGTGTAGGCTGCGAGGAACGCCGGCACCATCACATCGGAGCTGTACTTGTTCACTCCACCGTTGGCAGCGTCGAACTTCTTGCCTGCGAGCGGCGAGCCGGCAGGATATACCGCACCGGCATACCGCGCCTCGACACGCTGACGGAAGCCTTCGAGCGAGTTGCAGAAGCGTTCAAACGATGCCGACTTGTAGCCGTTCTTTGCGCTGCCCGAGCCCTCGAATGCACTGCGCAGCGAGAGCGTTGTCATGGTGAACGTTCCGCTCTCGGTGGTCGGGTTGCCGGCATACATATACTGCACCTGGCGTGCCGTTGTCTTGGCACGCGATGCCGTGAGGTCAATCTTCAAGTTGCGCACGGGCTCAAGCGTTGCTCTTAGCTGCAGGTCTTCGGTCTGATTGGTAGCAGCCGGCGTAGCAAGCGAGTCAGCCACCATCAGCCAGCCGTTCTCGCGTGCCTTGTCTATATACGAGTCGCCCACGAAGCCGAACGCAAAGTCTAAGCCTGGCGACAGCGGACCGTAGCCCGAACCCTGTCCGAACATATTGCCAACCATCGGCTTGAAGCCTGGTATCGACATCGAGTACTGGTTGCGATAGCTGATGCTCACGTTGCGCACCATCATCATCAAACGTGCCACGCTCTGCGCTGCACGATACCACTTCTGGTTTTCAAGTGGTTCCTTTGCCAGAACCGACACCTTTATCTTCGTAGCCGAGTCTACCTTGTTCAATATCAAGATATTGTTGTCGTCGACACGCTTGTACTTCAGTTCGAACACTCTGCCTGCCTCCGTGCGTCCGCTTACGATGATGCGCTTCGTGCGCTTACCGTGGTTCACCTTTATAGTAGTGTCGGGCATGAGCGTGATTTCCTTCTCAAAGCCCTTCTTCTTTTTGCTCAGCAGGTCGCGTGGGTTGAGATCTTTTGCCAGTGCAGGCTTCTTCTTCGATTTGAGGTCGCCACCCTTTGCGTCTTCCTCACGCTTCTTCTTAGCCTCCTCACGTTTCTTCCTTCGCGCCTCCTCTGCCTTCTTGCGGTTGGCAGCCGAGTTGTCTTTCTTGAAGCGGTCGTTCACCTTCTTCAGGAACGGAACATGGTTGTAGAGCTTCTCCAGGTTCCACTGGCTGTTGAGGTTTATCTGTCGGTTGTTGGCGATAGTGTTACCAAGCGACGTGCCGTCCTCAAGGTCCGAACCGCGCATCCAGTTATATGTAGCGTTGTACGAGCCGTCGGCTGTGAGCCAGTCGAACACCGGAATGAGGTTGATAGGCACCTTATACGATGCCTGGAACGATTGGTTGTACTTCAGCGGTCTGCCCAAATGCTTGATGGATGTCCACACGGAGTCTTTCCATGCCTGATAGCTGTCGGGATAGAGGTCTTTGTTCACCGGTGTGTACGGTTCCTCAATCTCTGCGTTTGTGGCACTTTGAAAGTTCATGTGCAAGTTCTTCGTGAGGTCCCAACGCAGGTTGAACTCGCGGTTCCACAAGAACTGTGACGAGAACGTGAGCGGCAGCTTCTGGTTCTCGGTCGACTCCATGTCGCGCTCCTGCAGCTCGTAGTAGTTACGTGTGATGTCTGTGTTGAACGCCACATTCTGCGGCAGCCAGTTCAATCCGAACTTCTTCGGCAAATCGAGCCACTTTGAGCGTTTCTTTATCTTCTTGAATGGCTCCCATGCCTTGTACACCGGCGACCACGAATAGTTGAATGCACCGCGCCAGTTGTCCTCGCGCTCGTAGATGGTTGTCTCACCTGTGGTGTAGCTATGGCTATGACTGTACGAGAACGAGAAGTTTGCCGGGTCGTAAGGCATCGGGTGGCGCTTGTTCTGTATGCCGACACGCACGTTCGACAGCGAGAAGTTGGTCTGCGTCACTTTCGTCACGGCGAGACTCTCAATCGAGTCGCGCTCGTGCTTAGAGCCAGCCGCTTCGAGAGCGTCGTCGAGCTCCATGTCGGTGTCAAGCGGATTATACTTTGGCGATGTCTTCTCCTTAGTCACCGAGTAGTAGAGCGGTGCCGTCACCTTCGCCTTGTCGGGGAAGAACTTGCCGAGCTCTACGTTTGCCGTAACGGTGTAGTTGGAGTAGTTGTCAGTAGAACGCTGTGCCACGCCCTCCTCCAGTCCGCCGAAGCCTGCCGAGCTATATTTGCCCTGCACGTTGACGGTGCCGAGGTCGGAGAGTTGCAGGTTGAGCGTGCCCTGTGCAGCCCAACCGCCCGAGTTGTTGAATTCCTTCAGTCGGAGTTCGTTCACCCAGACCTCACCACTCTTCACCTCGCCCGAGTTGTTGCGCACACCGATGACCATTGTCTTCACCTCGCCCAGTGTCGGATTACCCATCACCGAGATGCGGTTCTTAGGCTGGTCGGGGTCGTACGCCGAGTAGAGTCGGTTGAACGAAGCCTGTCCGTGCGCCTTCGCCTTGTTGCGTTCCTTCTTCAAGCCAGTGAGCTTAGAGAGAGCTATGTCGAGCATGTTCTCCTCGGGCCATACGGTGCGGGCGTCGGTAGCCGAGAAGCGTCCGTACTTGCCTGGCTCGGTCAGCTTCAGCGGTATCTCGTACTCGTAGAAGTTGCTCTTGTAGTCGGAACCGAGACGTATGAACACCGACAGCTGTCCGTCCTCAAGGTTTGTCTGGTTGGGCTGGAAAGCATTGGCATGCACGAACATCTGCAGGCGTTTGTACTGTCTGAGGTCGAGCGATGTGTTCTTGTACACCGCCTTCGCCTCGCCTGTGCCGAGCGTGGTGACGCTCATCGAGAGTGCCTGCTCGTTGTTCTCAACGAGCTGTGGCTGCGTGGGGTCCTGTCCGCGCTTGATGCCCGGCGGCAGGATATAGTTGACGGGCTGCTTGTCGTTGTTCTCCTCGATATTCACGGCACTCACCACGAGTTTGCCCGACGTAGAAGCCGAGTTGTCGAGGTTCTGCTCGTAGACGCGCCACTCGCCACGCACGAGGTCGAGCGTGCCGAAGCGCAGCACGATAGGATGCTTGAAGCCAGTGAGGAACATACGCATGAAGCGCATAGATGTGAAGTCGTTGATTGCGCCGAACTTCTTCTCGTACTCGCGCAGTGGGATGCGGAATTGGTACCAGTTGACGGTCTCTGTCTTGTTGTTGCGCAACTGGTGGGTGTCCTCGCGCTTGTCCACGATGTAGTTCTTGCCCACCTCGAGGTCCTCGGGGCGGATAGACACGCGATACTGGAAGAACTTCTCGTACTCGTTGAGCGTGTAGTCCTGGTTGATGTCCTCAACGTCGGGTGTCGACTTGTACGATGTGTCGTAGCTCTCGGTGCGCGAGTCGTTGTCGGGCGAGTTGCCCTGTGGGTTGTTTATGTACTTGTAGCGGCGCAGGATGGGTGCCTTTATCTTGTCGTAGTCGGAACCGCGGAAGTAGTGGTAGTTGTCGCCTGCCGGGTCTGCCCAGATTGAGTCCCACACGGCAGGGTTCACCTTGCCCTGCACCTCGCGCAGGAAGTCCTGATAGCCCTCCCACTTCTGCTCCTCCTCATCGTTGAGTCCGTTGAAGCCCACGTCCTGCAGCGCACGCGAACCCTTCGATGTTGCGAAGGCGTACACGACGGTAGCCTGGTTGGGCACCTTACCCCACTGCGTTGTGGTGAAGTTCTGCGAGCCGTCTACGGGCATTCCGCTCTCGTAGAACTTCTTGCCGTCGCGCAGAATGTCCTCGCTCATCTCGCCGAGGTTGATGTAGAAGTCGCCACCGTAGTCGGCAGCCACGCCCTGCTCGCGTGTATAGATGAACGGGTCGAGCATCCAGAACTCTATGTACTCGATGTTGGCAGCCTCGAAGTCGTTGGTGTCGAGCTTGCGCATCATACCGCCCCAACGTTTCTGCGGATTGTTGAGTGTGCCGTCGTAGTTGAGGTCGGGGTCGAAGTTGTACGGGCCGCGCTCGTTTGGGTAGTAAGCGAGGTTAAGAATGTTGAGCATCGACGAGTTGCCGTTGTATGCGCTCTGGTCGCGAGTGGGGAACAGCTCGCTGACGTAGAACTCGCGCACGTAGTGGTTCGACAGCTGGTCGAGGTCGCTCTTGATGTGGCTCGGTGTGAGCGACGAAGAGCGGCGTGTGAAGAGCGGGTCGATGGTGTACCACGCCAGGCGCGAGCGGTTGAAGCCCGAGCGCAGCGTAGACTTGTCGCCCGACTCGGGGAACATCGACGGCACCGACGAGATGATCCACGACGTAGGTGTAGACACGTCGATGGTGTTCTTCGTGTTCTCGAAGTCGTCGATGTATGAGGCGTTGTCCTGCGTGCCGCTGCTCTGTCCGGCTATGAGTTGCGCGAACTCGCCCGAGAACGAGATGCTCGAAGGCTGCGTAAGATGCAGGAAGGGCAGCTTGTCGAGCATGTTCGTGAGCCACTGGCTCTGCTTCTTCCAGTTGATGTTCAAGCCCCAGATGGTGTTGTTGAGCGGCTCCGAACCCATGTTCACCTTGTTGGTGAGAGCCTGTTCGGAGAGGTGTTGGAACGTACCCGAGAGCTGGAAGTCCTTCGAGAAGTCGTACTCCCAGTTCATGCCGAACATCGTCTTGCGCTCCTGTCCGTAGTCGGTGTTGCTTTCGAGCGACACGTTCACGGCGGTGCCGGCATCGATGATGCTCTGGTTGAGGATGGTCACCTCGCCACCCGAGTAGTCGACGGAGTAGTCGGTGCCTTCGGCGAGCGTCACGCCGCCTGCCGTAACCACCACCGAGCCTTGCGGAATATTGTATGCGCCGAGCGAGATGACGTTAGCCGATGTGCCGCGGAACTGTCCCATGAGCACGTACTTGTCCTTCTCGGCTATCTGCTTAGCCACGGTTTTCGTCGAGTCGTACAGCTCGGTGAAGGCGTACTTGGCAGCCTTGTCTGCCGCCACACCGTTCTTCAGAAGCGTCTCGTACATATAGCTACCGAACGGTTCGGCAACGGGGAAGAACACGCGTCCGTTCGTCACGGTGTAGCCCTCCACGTAGTCGAAGTAGCCGTTGGGGTGCGCCTTGTTGTTATTGTCGAGTCGGTCGGCTCCGAGGAACTTTATGAGTGTCTGGTTCTTCACCTGTGGCTCGGGTATGTATGTGAGGTAGACACCGGCGGTGTCGCTCTGGAACTTTACGTCCAAGCGGAACTTCTCCTTCTCCACCGACGATGCGAGGTAGTACACGTTCTTCATCATCAAGCCCCAGTTGCCCTGATGTGGGTTGTTGCTGGTGTTCTTCAGCGCCTTCACGTAGAGTGCCTTGTTCGAGTCGGTGATGTCCGAGGCGAACTCGCCCACCTGGTATGTCACGCCGCCGTATGTGTACTCGTAAGCCACGGCGAGCACCTGGTCGGTCTGCAGCGATGTCTTCAGCGAGATGTAGCCTAAAGCCTTGTTCACGGTGTACTCCGACGAGTTGAGCAGGCGCGCACGCTCCAGCTTCTCGTAGTCGGATCCGCCCACAAAACCGGCTATTCCGTCGAGCACGGTAGACGTCTGGTCGATGTCGCGTGCGGCGGCGTACTGCGATGTCATGGCTGCATACTCCGAGTTGGCAGCATTGGCAGGCACGGGCTGACCCGTGATGCCCCACAGATTGTTCGACACGCGGTTGTTCTCGCCCAAGTCGGTGAGGGCGATGATGTTACGCGTGTTCGACGTTACGCCCGACTTGTTCGTCACCCACACCTCCACGCGGTTGATAGTGATGCCCGATGTGAGGTTGGGCAGCGAGCGCATCGACTCGTCGTAGCGGTCGTGGAAGTACTGCGCGAGGAAGAAGTGGCGGTTCTCTTCGTAGTTGGCGGCGTCTATCTCGAACGGCGTGAACTGCTTGCCACCCTTCGACGACACCGATTTCGACGACGACTTCTTCTGCGAGGCTACGAGCTGCAGCTTGAGCTTGCCAAACTGCAGGTCGGTGCGCAGACCGAAGAGCGAGGAAGCTCCGCGCACGAGCGACGAGTTGGAGGGGAACGACACGTTGCCAGCCTCGATGAGCTTCACAATCTCGTCCTCCTTGCCGTCGTACTTCAACTTGAGGCTCTGCGCGTCGAAGTCGAACGTAGCGTCGGTGTTGTAGTTGAGGTTCATGTTCACCTTGTCGCCCACGCGACCGTTCAGACTAACGTTTATCTTCTCGTCGAAGTCCATCGTGGTGGTCTTGCGGTTGCGCACAGGCAGCGACGGGTTGTCGATGCTCTTCATCGTGGCGCCGAACTTCAGCTCGGCAGTACCCTGCGTCTTGATGCGCACACCGCCCGGACCGAATATCTTCTCAGCCGGTCCAAGGTCGAAGTGCATGTCGGTGAAGTCGAACTTCTCCTTGCCCTTAGCCTGGTATATCTCATCGTTCTTCTTGCGGAAGAACTGGTTCATCATGCGTCGCTCGCTCCACTTGCGATACTCCTCCTGCGTCATCATAAACGGGGCGTTGATGTACGAGTCGGATATCTTCGAGCCGATGATGTAGCGGTCGAGCGAGTCGTTGTACACCACGTCCTGCTTCAGGTTATCGGGACGCTTCAGGTCGGCAGCATTCTGGTCGAGGTCGTCGAGCGTGATGGGCAGCGTGCGCTGTATCTTCCAACGCGGATGCAGCAGCGAGTCGGGTATCGAATCCTCGTTCTCGAGCTTCGGCTGCGCTTTGATAGCGAGCGTGTCGGGACGGTCGGCATTGGCATCAGCATTAGCATCGCGCTGCGGAGCCGCGTCGCGCGTCTTGCGCACGGAGAGCTTGCGCTGCGGTCGTTGCGGTGTCTGCGTGATGGCATACGATGCCACAGCCGCCATAATCATTATGACGACCATCATGCGAGCCGTGCCGAGCGAGCGAAGCTCCTGCAGCCTACACTTTAAAAATCGGTTTATAATATTTGTGAAATTCAAAATCTACTTGTCTATAGGAGGCTACGGCATCCCTGCCGTAGCCACGCAGCCACCAACTTATTTACTTAATTTGCTTCAACGCCAACTTCACCACCTGCTCAACGGGCAGCGTAGCATCGTCGGTGAGTATCGCCGTAACCACCTTAGCCGTTGGCGCAGGCGAGAAACCGAGCATGGTGAGCGCAGCCACCGCCTCGTCGCGCACATCGACGGGTATTGTGCTGTCGGCAGCCGTGCCGGCAGACACCTCCTGCGCTATACCCAGCGAGAGAATCTTGTCCTTCAGGTCGACAATGATGCGCTGCGCGGTCTTCAGACCGATGCCCTTCACACTCTTCAACACGCGCTCGTTGCCCGTAGAGATGGCATTGCAGAGCTCCGACGGCGATGCCGACGAGAGAATCATACGCGCCGTGTTGGCTCCCACACCCGACACGGTGATGAGCAGACGGTAGAGGTCGCGCTCCTGCTTCGACGCAAAGCCAAAGAATGTGTAACTATCGTCGCGACCGCCAGTGACAAGTGCCTCGTGCACAAACAGTTTCACGTTCTGCTTGCCCTGTATCGCCTCGTATGTGTTCAGCGAAATATTCAACGCATAACCCACGCCGTAAGCCTCAACAATGGCTTGCGCCGGAGTGAGTTCTGCCAGTTCGCCCTTTATGTAATCAATCATTTCTCAGTACGTTTTATTCGTTGTTCTCAGTACGTTTTATTCGTTGTTTTGTTGTCAGCATTAAGCCCTCAAAGTGCTTAACGTTTATTAATAACGTACCTTTCCGCAATTTATTATATACGCAGGCGCAGTTTGTTGCAGATACAGCCGCAGTTTGTTGAATGTGTTAGTGCGGTTTATTGTAGATACAGGCGCAGTTTTGTCGCTCTTCACCACATGTTTTGTCATCGTTGCGCGTCCGCCACCCGATCAGATTCCGTTCGCAACCCAATCAGATTCCGTCCGCCACCCGATCAGATTCCGTCCGCCACCCAATCAGATTCCGTCCGCCGCCCGTAGGAGGATATGGCATCTTGCCATATCCACGCAGCCCTCTACGCGACCCTCCATGCTGCCCTCATAGGGGGTGCAGCGGTCTCCGCTGCACCAACCAAGCAATCAACCACCAACCAACCAAACAAACACCCAACCAAACCACCAACCACCCACCCTTTTAATTTTACCCATCAAAAGCAGCCATATATCCAACAAAAACACTAACTTTGCAAATCCATAAAAACTCCAACCATATGCCCAACACAAACACCATCTTCACAGAAGAACATAACATCCAAACACCCTGCAAGCTCTTCGTCGTGGGCGACCCACAGGTGCTGCTCATACAGCCGTCGGCACGCCACGAGGAAAAGAACGACGGTGTGCGACGCGAGGTCGACCTTATTGCACAGGCGAGCCCCACAGGCTTCGCCATGGTCTTCTTCGACTGCGTTGAGTGGGCGCGTGCGCTCATGCCGTGGGCTGACGATGCCGTGTCGCGCGACGCAGAGGTGGGCAGGCACGCCCCCGACACGCTGCGCTTCATTGAGCACACCCTACTGCCGTGGCTTCGCGAGCGTTTCGGCGCACTGCCCTGTATCATCGGCGGCTACTCGCTCGGCGGACTCTTCGCCCTTTGGGCTGCACGCAACACCGATGCCTTCACCGCCGTAGCTGCAGCTTCACCTTCGCTCTGGATTAACGGTTGGGGCGAATATGCCGCTGCACACCCCATACTCCCACCCAAAGCAACAACTCAACATTCAACACTCAACATTCCACATTCTGCATCGCGCTCCAGCGCAATTCACCTCTCCCTCGGCGACCGCGAAGAGCACTGTCGCAACCAGCGCATGAAGCGCATCGGCGACTGCGTGCGTGCAGAGCACGCCCTACTCTGCCAGCAACTCTCCCCCACCGCCGTCACCCTGCGTTGGCACGAAGGCGGACACTTCGGTGCCGAAGCAGAGCGCACAGCAGAGGCATTCGCATGGTGCATAGAACAATTAGTACATAATTTTCAACAGCCACAAAAATAACACCAAATGATATACTTAAATAGCTTTAATTTGCCCCCAATAGACGAGGAAGAACACTTCTTAAATTCCTTTCGCCGTACATGCTACGACTCATACTATCCATTCAACTTCTTCACATCCGACAAACAACTTGGGCGTATCGACTTTTCGGACATCACAATACTATGCGGAAGCAACGGTTCGGGGAAAAGCACATTGCTAAATATCATAGCCGAGAAACTAAAACTGGATAGAAAAACCATATACAACAAGACCCATTTCTTCGACCCCTACCTTGAGAAATGTCGTTACGAATTAAGCGTACACGACCCATTACAACAAAAAAGCCTCAAACGCTTATCAAAGATAATAACAAGCGACGACGTGTTTAGCAACATCATCGAGGTTCGTGAAAGGAATGAAAATCTGAACTTCAAACGCGAATTGATTTTCAACGAGAAGAATAACATAAATCGGTACGGCGGACAAGGACCACGCGGATTTAACACTGACGACCCACAAAGCATGAAAGCATACACCGACTATCATCAAAAGAGAAAACAATCGGGCTCCAGATACGTTAGAGAAAACGTCGGAGTAGACGAAAGAACCTACTCAAATGGCGAAAACGGCTTTAAATACTTCACCGACTCTATCCAACCCGGAGGCCTGTATCTATTAGACGAGCCCGAAAATTCGCTATCGGCAGAGATGCAGCTCGAACTGGTGCAATTCATCATCGGTATGGCACGGTTCTACGATTGCCAGTTCATCATGTCAACCCATAGCCCATTCCTCTTGTCTATACCTTACGCCAAGATATATGATATGGACAACTCGCCCGTCTCTGTGTGCAAATGGACCGACCTACCCAGCGTAAGAATTTATTACGAATTCTTCAAAGACCACGATTGCGAATTCAACAGAATCTAAACACAAACCCAACAACGCTTAGACACACAACAACCAGAGTCGACGAATATTGACAGCCGACGGAATATTTTTTATAAATAAGGTGTATAATTCAAATAAAACCCTTATCTTTGCAGAAACATCTCTCCTAACGGAGGACAAACACAAGGTGTGAATTTCATAAAAGTTCTTGCAACTTTTGAGATATGACTTACTAATATATTTTTTTGCATGCAATTAGTAATGACTATGCTTTTGCTATCGCCACCTATGGCGATGTGCAAGGACATAAAGTAGACGGCGAAGATGACGCAGGATTGCTTAGATTCACCTTCTACAGCCAGTGTAAGCCAACGCTTACCAAAGGGCATTCACATAATCGGGGCTGACAAACCATCGGCGCCGAGAGTAGAAATTATACCCATACCGAAACACAGTAGCTATTATGAAGATATTGCTCAGCAGTCCACCTCCTGGAGCTATCTGTTCATACATCACATGGCAGTAAAGTCGTTTCAGAAGTGGCTTGAAGCATACAACGCCGACAACACCCACCCCACTAAACAACCCTTCTTCATACACCAAGCCACCAGCTACGCCTACAAAAATGCGGAGACACAACGCGGTGTCAAGAAAATCGTGAAGCCCACCATCAGCGGCCTCGTCTTTCTGCAAGGCACCGTGAAGAACATCCAGAAGTTCCTATCACAATATTTTCCTCAGTACCACTTAGTGAACGACCGTTGTCACGGGCGTCCCGCCTCCATACGCGACACCATCATGCAGCCCTTTATGAACGTACTGAAAGCCCACCCCGAGCAAGTCACCATCCTCAACGCCCCCATCGAGAAGTTTGCCAAAGACCACGTGAAGCTCCGCGTCCTCACCGGTCCCTTCAAAGACTACGAAGGCTACATCATCCGCATCGACCGCAACCGCCAACTCGTCTTCGACTTCGCCGGCCGCGCCGTCGCACTCAGAGGCGTACACCAGGAAGATTTTGAGGTGGCAGAGTGAAAACAGTAACTTTCAGACACTATATTAACCATGAAGTTGATTCTATTTGTCAAACAGATAAATTTTCCGACATGCCCATCGTCTTTTTACTTGTCACCGACATTGATGTCAATAAAAACGGTATAGATAATTTCAGCTACAATCTCAATGCCCTCGCATCTACATCAACAGTCACCTATTCTGAATGCATCACAAAATCCCGCCAAACACTCAATACTGAAATCTACATCCAGCATGATTATATATGTTGCAAGGATTTTGATGAGCAGTTGATGAAAGCAAAGTCGTTGTGTAAGGCTTGGATGGTTATATCGTGGCAGAAAAGTACGACCAACTGTTAGTCTGCCAACTAAAGGAAGAACAGAGAATCAAGGAGTTCGGCAAATAAAGTGGCGGAGGTATCCTGCCTCCGCCACACCAAGGCCAAAAGCAAACCACAGGCTTCAATGCAAGCAGCAATTTATAATTGCTAAATAATCAATAATAAAGGGCTGTGCCATAAATTGAGTACAAACCATACGCTCATCTAGATGACAACTAAAATAGATCCACTTACTTTCTTTAATCATTTTTCCTTTTGTTCGTTTTACGAAGAGAAGATGAAGCATAAAAAGGGTGGCGGTTTGGATAGGCTTACTCCAGTCAAGTTCTATCATCGTTATGTCGATGAATTTGAAGATATTGCAAAGCGTTGTTGCAATGGTACATACGAATTCTCACCATATAGAGAGAAACTGATATTAAAAGGACGTGAGAAATTTCCAAGAATGCTTTCCGTACCATCCATGCGTGATAGGATGGTGCTGGGAGAACTCAATCTCTATTTGCAGAATGTATTTCCAGAGGCCGTTAATCATGATGTTCCCAATAAATACATCAATGATGTGGCAGATTTCTTGGCGGAGCGCTCTTCAGAGACAATTTACTTTTTTAAGACAGACATCAAGGGATTTTTTGATAACATACACTTGAATACGTTATACGGCAAGTTGGAAACGAGAATAGAGGCTCCGATGTTACAACTGGTAAAGGCTGCAATCGAAACCGTCACAGTTGCTTCGGATTCTCCTAAGACAGCGATTAGACGACAGGAAAAAAAGAATGGAATTCCACAAGGTTTAGCGATTTCAAATATTCTTGCATACATTTCCATGTTAGATTTTGATGAAAGCATCAAGGCAATGTGTGACACGAACACCGTCTATAAAAGATACGTTGATGATATCTTGATATTGAGTACATCTACAATAGATGCTTCTTTTGTAGATAAGTTCAAGAAAGAACTTAATCAGCGATGCGTTAGCTTAGAACTCTCTCAAGACAAAACCCAATATGGTGTGGTAGGTACTGCTGCATTTGATTATTTAGGATACATGATTAAGTCCGTACATACAATTTCTATACGAAACAAAAATGTACAGTCTTATTTGAACCGAATTTCTCGGTTGATTGCTCGATATAAAACTCAGAAGACCAACAAGAATCTTCGTCCCCGTTTTATTTGTCAAGATAAAGAATTCGACGATTATTATGTTTCCTTGATTAATCAGAAACTTGCAGGAATCAAAATTTCCCACCATCTCTTCGGATGGTTGCCGTATTTTCAGGCGATGACTGATATCCACCAGTTGTATGAGATTGATACAGTGGTGCATCGCAAGTTTATGAAAGGTTTGGACATCGCGTCACGAATTAAGAGTTTGCCCAAGGTGTATTGGGATATAAAGAAGAATGCAGGCAAACATACTTTAATGGATTATGATGCCTTAACAGACATCGCAGATATACGGAATTATCTTTTGTCAAAAGGTTTGATAGATGAAGATGTGAAGTATGATGATAAGGATATTATGATAAAATATATGGTTCATCTTGATCGTTTAAAGAAAGATACCATGATAAGTATAGGTACCACATCATAGAGGGGGACTTTGGGCTTAGCCCTTGTGTCATGCATGTAGCATTGACTTTTTGTTAAGAATTTAATATACACTATAGTATACGCCACATATCTTGTGGAGTTTTCGCTTTCGATTGGGTCCCCCTCTATTTTAATAGAACAATAATATGTATCTGGAAGAATTTAGCAATACAGTATATAAGACAATGTGTGCAAGGTTTACTGCCTTTCGTCGTGTCAAGCGCAATCGTGACGCTTCAAAGGTAGCTGAAACCTTGTTCTCGGCTTCCATTATCGGCATAAGCTTAATAGCTTTAATGAGTAACAATTTGGAAGTGTCTAAAAACATAAGTGTTTTCACCATTATTCTTTCCACGTTCTTGCTTTCATTGTCTTTGCTGTTAAGCGGATTGAGCTACGACAAGCGAATGGACAATTACCATGCATGTGGAAATGAATTGAGTAGATTGTATCGCAATATGCATCATGATGTCAAGACACTTACAGAAGAAGAACAGAAGAGGAAGGAGTCAGATTACATCGATCAATATTTCAACATACTGAATAAATATAATCAAAATCATACATCATTCGATTACGAATATGCCATATCCTTGCTTTCTGATACCTCAATGGGAAATGTCTCACGTTTATGGCTAAAAATAAGATATTACATATTAGATATGTATTTGGTTTATTGGTTGATAGCCATAGTGCCTGTTGTGTGGATAGCTTGGTACTGTATATACAAGGGAGTATAGCAAGATGGACAAATTCCATAAATAAAGTACCATAGATGGAATATTGCTATTATATGAAATGTGGCAAGATAAAGGGGCAACTAGCCATAAACAAAACAAAAAATCCCCAGTTTGAAACAATATGGAAAAAATAAATTTATCCAAATTGTAGATCAAGCTCAAGAGGGCTTGGTCTAAGAAGACAGTTGCATGGAAAATGCAGCTTGTAGCTAATGTAGTAGCTCTTACTCTTGATGTTGTCTACCTGTGTATTACAGGCGACGTGTCAAGTATTGTCTCTGTTTGTTCCGATGTTATGGCATTGGGATAGCAGGCAAGAGACTTTCTTTATACAGAGGCTACATAAGTCATCAAAAGATTTTTTCTTCCCTGGGGTGAAAGTCCCCAGGGCTTTTTAAATGTAAAAAAAATAGTAGTAACTCTATATGTCAATATCGAAAAAAGATCTTATTTCATTTTTGTCTTTTGTTCAGAACCGGATACAAAGTGATAAATATTCTGTTTTAAATATAGCAAAGTATCTTGGAGACATTATATTTGAAGACAAAATACAAGATGTCATTAAAAAAATAGAATTGGTTCCTTCTGAAACAATATCTGTAGATAAAGCTTATGAACTAAGAAAAATCAAGCGGCATTGGGTTATATTTGATAAAAATTTTGACGGAAATATAAATGATGGATATAAATTTAGCTATGGTATATTAATAGATGAGTTCCGTTCTTTTCTTGAGCATATAAATGATATATGTACGTCACAATTCAAGCAATGGTGTTCTTCTTCCAAAATTTTAGATGCCAAAGGGTTGGACGAAAAATTATCAAGGTTGTCAAGAGCAAGAGAGAAATTAAAAAAAGAACTTGAACTTCAAAATCTAAGTCCTCAAAAAGATGCTGAGATTATCAAGACGCTTAGAATTCAATTGGAAAAAATGGATGCAGAGTATCTTGCTGCTCTTGAAGCAAAGAAAAAAAATGTCATTTGATAATGTTGCAGAGCAAAATATCTCAGACAAGGTGTCTAAGGCTTTTGATTCTCTCAAAGATTATACGAATGTAATTGAAGATGAAAGGTTTCGTCTTAAGATAGAGTATTACGTTTTTCTTTGGTGTATTCCTATTCTTTTTCTCGCTTTTGTTGGTTTATATGCTTTTTTTATTTATGATTTAACATCTAATAGAGAAACATTCTCAAGATGGATTAACTTTATACCTTACACTGCCTCTATTCCATTTTTTGTAGCTCTGATTTGGTTGAGCGTCTATCTAAAATGTAGAGCGAGTAAAATATCTATAGAAATAAGCACCAGACTGTTCAATATCCATTACTTGGAAGGTTTGATGAAAATGACAAATTCGTTATCTATAACTCCTGAAGAATCTGTGAGAAAGATAGACCATGCTACTGAGTTGCTAATGAACAACTATTTATCGCATATAAAGGAAAATTATATTTCGGAAAATGATATATCCAAGTTGGAAATGTCAGAACTTAAATCCAATCCCTATTGGAAAGTTTTGCAAGAATTGAAAGATCTAATAAAAATGATAAAGAAATGAATCAAACAGATTATATAAATATGGTGGGGATGCTAAATTCCGCTACTTTTTGTAAAAAAATACATTGGGAAGAACAAGATGGCGAGTTTTCTACAAAGATAGGAGGATGCTTAATAGAATTGGTTCCTTCTTACGACTTTCAAGTTAATGTGTCTTCCTATTCTTTGCGGCTCTACAATGAAGATGGAGAGTTGTTTGAAACATTTTGTTATTCAGAAGATGTTGATAATGAAGATTATCAACGTCTGAATGGTTTGTATATAACAATTCGAGATGTTAATTATAAGATTACAGAATCGGAAAAGATTATTTTAGATAATTTGAAGAAACTAATAGAGACAGATAATAGTATGCCTTTCTGATAATATCAGATTTTTTATCTTGAAACAACGACTAATTATCGATCCAATATGAAAACGATAGAATTACAAGATATATGCACAGCATACCTTGAAGGCTATTTTTATGCCAAGATAACTGAACATCTTATTACAGATAAGATTCAGTGTTTTAATCTTGATATTCTCAAGAAGGCTGCTGTTGAATGTATGAAAGATTACATCGAACACTCAGCTTTTTCTAATGAAGAGAAAGAGGAGATGAAAAATAATTATGAGCATTGGGCTGATATAACTTTTCATGGAATCAAGCAACGATTACGTGACAGTCATAAATTGTATGAATAGATACAAAATAGCACATTTACTAAAATAAAATAGCAATGGAAATAACATCAGAATGGTTAGCACCGATATTAACATCTTTAGCTGCAATCATAGCGGCTGTATTTACTTGTAGATGGCAAATGCAGACTGAGTTGCGAAAGATATTGGAAAATTATGTGTCAGACAAGAAATACAAGGCTTATTATAATGCTGTCAACTTGTTTTACACTATAATGAATGAGAACAAACAAGGGAAAGTACAAACTTCTCCCATATCTTCAGATAAATTTGAAGTAATGCTGAAGGTCAAACAAGACCTTTTCGTATATGGTTCAGATGAGGCTTTCAGAGCTTTTACAAGGTTTCTTTGTTGGAGCACTAACGACCAACAGCAAGATTATTTTACCCCTTTCTTGGATTTTATGGTAATCGTAAGAAAGGAGATGTCAGGGGGTAAAAGCAAAATAACAACAGATGATATTATGTTGAATTTGATGCAAAGTCACAAAGAGCTTCAAAAATATCATGATTTCATTAATGACATCAGAAAAACATAAATGAATATTTCTGATAGAAGCATCATTACTTTGGATATAAACTCATTAGTGTCCCGCTAAAATCTGGACACTAATGAAATGAGTTCTGTTCAAAAAAACGGTAAGCACTCAAATTAGGGCTTAAATTAGAAAGAAGTATCTTTGCTGCCGAACTAAAAACATTTGATTTATGTACAGCAGCGAAGATTTGGAACTTTTTCGATAAGTCATGAGCAAAGCAAGCTTGCTTGAACTTTGCCATGGCGAGAAAAAGTATGAAACTTTTTCGATAAGTGAGAACAATAAAAGCTTGCTTTCAGATTGTCGAGCGAAGAATTTTCATGCAAACGAGCGCAGAGCCAAACTTGTTTGAGCTATGCCGAGTGCAGCCGAAAATCACTTGTGTGTAAAATGTATGAAATAGTTAATAAACAAGTAAAAATTTTAACATCTCAATGTATAGGCACTTGTAAAGGTGCCTATACAAAGGGCTATGCCCTAAATTGAGTACTAACTGAGATATTTCATAAACAAGATAAATATACTCAACATACTCGCACTTGCAAAGTGCCTATACAAAGGTTATACCTAAATTTGAGTTTAAACGAAATTTATAATGAATTACAATTAGATAATCAATATGGAAAGTAGTCTTATTCAAAAGTTGGATAGATGTCTGTTATCCAGTCATCCTATTCTTTTCACGGGTGCTGGATTCTCTTTAGGTGCAACAAATGGTAATGGAGAAGCAATACCTTCTGGTAATGTTCTTAAAAAAAACATCTTGATAGAATTATTGGGGTTTAAGGAGAATTCAGATGAATATAATGATTTGTTTACCTATTCATTGGCTGATATATGTAGTTTTGCAGGCGAGCAAGTTTCAGAACTTAAAGTACAGGATTTTATAGTGTCTCAATTTATTGATTGTACACCCCAAGATTTTCATAAGATAATAGCTACTTTCAGTTTTTGGAGAAAAATCTATACTATTAATATTGATGATGTAATAGAAAACTCTGTTCCCAATGGGTATCTTATAGTACAAAATACAGAAAGACCGTTCTCGTATACTCGTGCGAAACAAAAAGAATATATAAAGCTCCATGGGTGTGTAAGAAATCGTTCTGGTAACGTGGTATTCTCAAATCAACAATATGTTGATTCTATGCTACATTCTACAGATTATCGTTTTAACAGCTTTGCACAAGATATGCAGATTGAAAACTTTGTGGTTGTTGGCACTGAGATGAATGAGATAAATTTAGATTATTATCTGAGACTCTTTTCCTCGGTTTCAAGTAAAACATCACATGGACAGTTGTTTTTTATAAATCCAAGACCGTCACTTATCTTTAAGTCTAAGGTTTCAAAAATTGGAGCACATATATTAGAATGGACAACAGAGAAATTTGCCAATCATCTTAAGTCTTTGACAAAAACAAAAGACAGTTATTCGAAATCCCACATTATAGATGATTTTCTATATGTAAAGGATAAATATGAAAAAGATAAGAAATTTAAAGGTTATAATTCTTATTTGTACTTCGGACAACACCCTGATTATAGAGATATAATCTATGATTGGGATTTTTCAAATCCTGAAATTAAGAATAAGCTATATGATATTGTTAGCTATATTGGTAGTAGAAGAGGATGCAAATTGATGGTTGCATTTTATGGAAAATCCATGACAGGAAAATCTACTTACCTTAAGCGTATTGCTATTAATCTTGTCAATGAAAATGTTGCGGTTTATGATTTTTGTGGGAAGAAGTTTGATACAGAAGACTTTAGAAAAAAACTCGTATAATAGCAGAGGATACTATTGCACTTATTTTTGATAATGCAAGTTTCTACTATTCAGAGATAAAGTCATTAATTAATAATTTCCCCAAAGAAAAAAACATATTGGTAATTACTGCTGCTCGAACATATTCGCATAATAGAAAGAGATATTGTTTGGTGTCTGAAACTTGGTACGAAGAAATGTTAATCGATGGTAATACTAATTCACCAGATAATGTATTTGCTATTGATATTGCGGAAAAATTAGACAAGAAAGGACTTCTCGGCAAACTAAAAACAAAGTCGTTTGATGAACGCGTTGCTTATATTTCTTCGTATCAAGATGTAGAATCGTGTCTATTCACCATAACTAATGGTAGCTACTTCCAAAAACGCCAACTTAATGCTTTTTTTGAGAAAAAGAATAAACTCCAACAGAGTAAGGGTATAGAGTTGTTGAGACAACTTGCAATATTCTCGAAATTGGACTTACCTTATATTCCGTTGGAAATCGTTACATTGATGTATGGAAGAGATAGTAATAATATTCTAAATATTTGCGACGACTATATAACCTATTATAGAGATTCTAATGGAATAGCTCTGCGTGATTCATTTCTTGTTCCACATTTGTTGCAGATAAAATCACAACATTATATTCAGTTGTTGAAGAAATTACTTGTTGTTATATCTCCACAGGTATTAGACAAACAACATACATATTGGAATGAAATAGCATCATCGTTAATGAAGTGTAGATTGTTACGCTCAGTACTACGCCTAAAAAATAGCGATGTCAAAAATCTTCTTTCTGATATTAAGTCATATTATAATGATGACTATAATTATTGGCTGCAAGTTGGATTGTCTGAACAATATGATTCAGACTATGAATTGGCTTTAAACCATTTTCGTCAAGCAGAATCAATGTCTCCAAGCTCATATATTGTACGTAATGCCATAGCTCGAAACTATTTACGTCAGGCTAATGAGATTATTGATTATGAAACAGCGAATAAACTTCTGCAAGAAGGAGAACGAATGATGAAGCAACTGATTGCAGACCGTGAAGATTTTCAGGTTAAAGCATATTCTACTCATTGTCTTTTATTTGAGAAAATACGTTTTTATAAGCGAAATGGATTGGTGCCAAATGAATTGACCTTACGTGAAATGTATGAAATGTTAAATGCTATAAAGTCGAAAGATGCTGATGGCCCAATGACAAAACATATAAACAATGTGTTTTTTGGATTTGTAAGAGAAAAAAGCTTGGCAAGCAAACTTCCTACCATGAATATGTATAATTTGGAAGATTTAAAATCCTTGTTTAGTGATGAAGAGATTAATATAGAGGATGTTGTAGAGGACTTCGAGGTAGATTGATTTATTATGTATTTTGATTTCTTTAGTACACCCTCAAATTAGGGCTTAAATTTGAAAGAAGTAACTTCGTTGCTGAATTTTAAACATTGAATTATGTACAGCAGTGAAGATTTGGAACTTTTTCGATAAGTCATGAGCAAAGCAAGCTTGCTTGAACTTTGCCATGGCGAGAAAAAGTATGAAACTTTTTCGATAAGTAAGAACAATAAAAGAATGCTTTGAAATTGTCGAACGAAGAATTTTCGTGCAAACGAGCGCAGAGCCAAACTTGTTTGAACTATGCCGAGTGCAGTCGAAAATCACTTGTGTGTAAAATGTATGTAATCGTCAATAAACAAGTAAAATTTTTAACAACTCAATATTTAGGCACTTTTGCAAGTGCCTATACAAAGGGCTATGCCCTAAATTGAGTACTAACAAAACATATAAATGTCACAAACAGCAAATAGAGTAATTAAGAATACTGGCTATCTTTATATGAAGATGGCGATAACGATGTTCGTATCGTTATATACCACCCGTTTGATATTGAATTCCTTGGGTGCTTCCGACTTCGGTATATATAATATCGTCGGAGGAGCGATTGCCATGTTGGGCTTCTTGAGTGCAACTATGGCAAGTGCTACCCAGCGATTTATGTCCTTTACAGAAGGACAAGGAAATATTGAGAAAAAGAAAAGTATATTTAATATAAGCCTTACCATACATTTCTTTACGGCATTAGTTGTTGGCGCTTTATTAGTCGTTGCTGGGTTTATATTCTTTAATGGAATTTTAAATATACCTGCAGCTCGAACAGAAGCAGCCAAGGTTGTGTATTTTAGCTTGATAATAAGCACAATGTTTACAATCATGTCTGTTCCGTATGATGCAGTATTGAATTCTCATGAGAATATGCTCTATTATTCAATTGTGGGAATTGTAGAATCTATGCTGAAACTGATAGTGGCATTTGTTTGTGTATATACAAGTAGTGATAAGTTGATAATATATGGTATGTTGATGGCATGTATTCCTTTTGTTACTCTAACAGTCATGAGAATATATTGCCATCGTAACTATAATGAATGTATAATCAAGCCTCGTACATATTGGGACAAACATACATTTAGAGAGATGCTAGGTTTTGCGGGATGGAATATGGGTGGAACAATGGTTATTATGTTTAGTTCTTATGGTCAAGGTATAATCCTAAATAATTTCTTTGGTACAATTCTGAATGCTGCGCAAGGTATTGCCAGTCAGCTTAATGGACAGATGCAAGCCCTTTCATCTAATGTATTAAAGGCTTTAAACCCTTTGTTAGGTAAAAGTGCGGGAGCTGGTGATTCAGCTTTATTAATAAAGTCCACTTGTTTGGGAGCTAAATATTCGACAATGATATATTTGTTATTTGCTTTACCTATGTTTGTGGAATGTCCGTATATATTGAAATTATGGCTTAAAAATATACCTGAATGGTGCTTGATATTTGTTCGCCTACAGATAATTAAGAGCTTTATAGAAATGCAGTTTGGTACTCTTCCTGGATGTATTTCAGCTACAGGAAAGATAAAGAGATATACTATATGTAGTACTATATCTAATTTCTTTCAATTGCCATTTATATATTTAGCGTTTAAGTTAGGATTACCACCCTATTATATATATATAGTGAGTATTATATTTGGTAATTTAATAGTCTATGCTTTTGCCTTTTATTTTGTACGACAATATGTAGGTATGAAAATCTCGACTTATCTAGTTAGAGTTACTTGTCCTTTAGTGGTAACAGCTTTAATAAATTATTTGTTGCTCTTCTTTATAAAAGAAATGGTTGCAATTAATACGTTATGGCGATTAGTTACTTTTCTGTTGGTCTCCGTAATAATATATATATGTAGTTTTTGTATAGTTGTTTTGTTTAGTGAAGAGCGAGTTATATTTGAAAGTATTTTTAGAAGTTTTAAAAAAAAATATGGAAAAACGATTAGATTACATAGATAAATTGAGAGGCTTTGCTATACTCTTGGTAGTAATGGGACATCTTTATTTGCCATATACAGTCCAAGGTGGTTCTCATCCAGTAGCAGAGATGATATATTCATTTCATATGCCTTTATTTTTCTTTATAAGTGGCTACCTCTGTGAAATAACGCATAAGATAGCAAGGATAGGTTATCTGAACTTTGTCAGAAAGAAAGCAATTTCTTTATTGATACCTTATTTGTTTTGGATAGTGGCAGTAAGTTTCTTGTTTACTCATAAACCTATCACAACGTTTGGTGATTTTATATTGCTATTTAATTTCTTTCCTAATAAGTTGTTTTGGTTTATGCCAGTTCTCTTTTTGATTATGTTGTTATATATGCTTCAATACAGGCTGCTTCAAAAAAAAGATTCATTAGTAAGAAGACTTTTATTTGTTATAATTGTATGTGGATTGCTATGCATATTAGGTGTATTGTTGCATGAATATTTCTTGTTGATTTATGCCATTTATGTTTTTAGTTTTTTGACTGGTGCGTTGGTAATGAAGGAGGAGAGTATTCAAGAAAGAATATTGGATAATAGGTGTTATGGGGGGGGGTAGTTTGGTCCTTTGTATCCTATGGTTGATATATCCTTTTGATACAAATGGGAGAATTCTGTATTCTGCTTTAAATGTGCTCTTGACATTATTGTGCTCTATATCTGCAATTATAGTTTTTTATAATTTCTTTATTAAGGTGAGTTTATGCAAACCTATTGATTGGTTCTTTTCAGAAATGGGAAGAATGTCTATTGTTATATACTTAACACCATTAGTAATGTTTCCAAAAGGATTTATATTTGATGGATTGACAGTAACAACGGAAAATCTCATAATATTACTTGTTGCTATCATACAATGCCTTTTGGCTTATTCTATAGGTAAATTCATATATAAAATACCATATTTAAGATTAATAATGTATGGAAAAAAATAAAATATTAATTTCGGTTGTAATACCGTTGTATAATAAAGAAAAGACAATTGTGCATACTTTAAGCACGGTTATATCTCAAACGTATAAATGCTTTGAAGTCATTGTTGTAAATGATGGTTCTTCGGATAATAGTGTGCAATTAATTAATGATAATTTTTCGGATTCTCGAATTAGAATTATTTCACAGACTAATGCAGGAGTAAGTGTTGCACGAAATCGTGGTATAGAAGAGGCTAAAGGCGATTGGATAGCTTTTTTAGATGCTGATGATGAGTGGCTTCCTACATATTTAGAAAGTGTTGTGAATGCTATTCTTGCAAATCGTGATGCGCAAGTAGTTCTTAGTGGTCGATTTGCGCAGAATTTTTTAACACATGACAGAAGCTCTAATATACCTTCACGATATAAGGGAGGAGTTGTGACAATTGATTTCTTTGAAAATCCTCATGTATTTATGCATATAAGTGCTACTGTTATAAAAAAGGAATGCCTGTTTCCTTCAGAAAAGTGGAATCGCTTTATTGAAGGGCAGAAATATAATGAAGATTTTACATTTCTCTTTAGAGTTATTATGCATTGCCTATGTGTTGTGTATATCGCAAAACCAATAAGTGTTTATAATGGAAATGTTGAAGGGCAGGCTACTAGTTCTATAGCTGTAGATAAGAGATTAAATGATGGTATATTATTTAGAAATGCAGTCTGGGAAGAATATCCTTCTATGAAGAAGGGGCTTAATAAAAAGAAGTTTAAATTGTTTATGAAATACGAACTTCGTCATAGTATTTTGAATTATTTAAAATATAAAGATTATGAAGCATTGAACATTTTTATTAATGGCTTGAGTAGTTTATGTAAGGAACATTCGTTAAATTTCTTTGAGCGTTTTGCTTATAAAAAACGCTTTTTGCGGTTGCTTTCTATTATATATATATATATAACAAAAGTAATATGGAAATCTCATGGATTTCCACAAACAAAATAAAACTATTTATGATGAATTTATCGGAATTTAAATATAAGGCACAACGTAAGTTGTATGGGTATTATTATAATCGAATTCACAAGGAGCCATTTCTGAAGTATTGTTCGCATTATACTTCTTATCGCCATTCGCTAAAGCATAGTGGTGATAATTCGTATATAAACTATATCGCTGCTCGTCCTAATCCAGGTGCAGGAATAGGACATCAAATGGCAAACTGGATGGCTGGATACCATTTGGCAAAAGTCTTAGGATTGAAGTTTGCCAATATCCCATTTTCTCGTTACCATCATCCATGGTTGCCTACCCCTTGGAATGACTTCTTGGGATTTGGAGAGAATGAAGCAAGTTATAAGGATTTATTGCAAAATGGCTACAAGAAAGTACTGCTGCCTCAATTTAATGAGATGGATGAAGAGCAATTTGATGTAATCAAAAAGATAATCGCTTCATATTCTGACCAGAAAGTAGTATTCCTTTGTGAACAAGATCAGTTCTATCGCGACTTAAATACTTTGATTCCATATTTACAACAGAAGTTCTATTCTGCATCTGCTAGGGAAAATGACAAATTGGTCTATGACTCATCAAATTTTAATATAGCGATTCATGTGCGAAGAGGTGATATTATGAATGATCCTACTAATCCAAATCTTGTGATGCGCTATCTCAGTAACGACTATTTTGAAAAGGTATTGGAACAAGTAGTTGAGAAAGTAAAGACCATTACAGATAAACCAGTACATATATATTTTTTCTCACAAGGAAAAGCTGAAGATTACCCAGAATTTGCTAAGTACCCTAACTTTCATTGGTGTATGGATATGGGGGCTATGGCTTCTTTCCTTCACATGATTTATGCCGACTTGTTGATAACGAGTAAGAGCTCATTCTCTTACAAACCAGCTTTGCTAAATAGGGGTATAAAAGTTTGTCCAGAGAATTTCTGGCATGGTTATCCTGATAGTGCAGATTGGATAATGGTGGATAATGAGGGTAATGTAAAATGGAAATAATTTTGTAATTTTCTATGGACCGACTGGATTTGTATCATCACCTCCTTCTCAATGAGGGTGCTTATTTCTATAAAGTAGGAATAAGGCAATTACTAAAAAGTATATAAAAGAAGTATTTAGCGATGTCTTGGAAGGAGGTTGTTATAACACTCTGACAAAAATAGTCCGTCAATCAGAACATGTAGAAGTTGGAGCTGAAGCTTTTCAGGCACGTTGTTCATTGCTTGTATTCCGTCAAACATCTATACCTATAATGTTTGATTTTGATGAAGATGATTGTCCCAAGGACGTTAAGGAAGCAAAAATCTCATACTTACTGATTGTTGAGATAAGGGATTATGTGGTTATTGTCAAGAAGAACATTTCACACCTTACCAATTTTTTAAATAACCTTGTTCCTATTAGTGCTACAAAAATAGCAAACGTATTGGTTGAAAATAATACAGATTTCCAGCAAATCAAATTGGCTAACATGAACACAAGTAAGAATGCGATGCGTACAAAATCGTATGAAGCAAACAACTTGCAGATATCAATGCCAATGTTTGGGACGCACCAGAATATTGTAACCAATATCAGGTTTGCCAATGATAATGATGGAGCTTGTTCTGTAAATATCGGGACATCACGAATTGCAAAGTTCGGAAGCAAGAAAGGGTTAACGTTATTGTTGGAATGGATGAATTTCTTGGTGGATAAGATTGAGAAATACATAGAAACAGAATCTTTTCTTACTCGCTTTGCCATGCCTCATAATTGGAAGGAGGTTTGTGCAGAGTTGCAGCCAACGTCTTTACTTGTCAATATTTTTGAATTACAAAATTATATACAAGATAAGCTTAATGACAAGACAATATATAGAAAGATTGGTATGGACTCTTACAAACCATTTACAGATAGCTTCTGGCGTATGTTCAGACATGGAAGTGAATGCTTAGAACTCAAAAAGGTAACAGATACAAAATTTATGTATAAAAGTATCGGAGTTTCCAAACTTACCAACGGATTGAATATAGACACTCTTAAACCACTTGATTCACTTTATTACAAAGATAATATTGGGAAATATATAAAAGTCAAATCTTTAATCAATACACTACATTGTTTTACAGTAAGTTTCTCGGATTTTTCATATGTTTATGCTTATGGAAAACTTTACATAAACTCTAAGATAGATAAGGATTTTGACTCAATACTTGCTGTATTAGAACCCATAGATTCAATCAACGGTGTGACAAGCGAGAAAGGCGAGGGGTATGATGCACATAGTACAGAATTCACTCCAAATAGCCTTTTTCATGTAGTCGAGCACGACCTATATAATACTGCTGATATTCTATTGTGTGATGATATGGGTAATGAATGGGCTGATCATATCGCGATAAGCAATGATACGATTTCATTCATTCATTCAAAATGTAAATCAGAAACAGGTTTGTCTGCTTCAAATTTCCAAGATGTAATAGGACAGGCAATAAAGAATATCGGAAACATGAATCCAAATACTGATAGTTTACGAGCAAAGATTGACAGTATGCGAAGTACGTGGAAGAATACAGGAATTCAAAAATGTAGAAGAGGAAATGTTGATGATATAGAAGGAATTTATCAAAAAATGATGAGTAATCCAAATAAAAAACGAGAGGTATGTCTTGCTGTCAATTTTCTTTCAAAACAAAGTTTGGCTGCTGCTTTTTCTAATATCAAGAATCATATTCCTTTTCAACAGAAAAATAGTGTTGTTCAGTTGGCATGGATTCTCAATGGTTTCATTTCAACTTGTAAGGAAGCTGATTTAAACTGTAAAATTTACTGTAAAATATGAAAACAATAGAGATAATAACATTAAAAGCTTTGCGTAAGATTTATAGCAAGTTATTTAAACCGAAATCTTCAATGTATGATCGAGGTATAATGGATCCAGATAAAGCCTCTGAGCAGATTTATAATCTGTTGGCTTCTGGTAGCCCTTGTATGGTAGCGAGATATGGTAGTACGGAGATGCTTGCAATAACCAATTATCTTGGTGTTACGGCAAAACATCATTCAGTTTGGAAGTATATTCAAGGTAAGCAATTTGCTTGGTGGTGGGAAGATAACGTTAAAAATCAAATGACAAGATGGAGTGGCTTTTTCCCATCTACTGAAGAAAACTTGATGAAGTTTGGAGAGATGATGGTTGGGGATAGTAAGCTGTTGGATATTCTTGGATCTTGGTTACCTGATGAGAAAACTATGATTACTAGTTTTAATTTGGACTTAACTAAAGTAACATTGTTGTCTCTAGAGCCATATTGGTCAGATAATCCATGGACTAGAGTCCTTGAAGGTAATAAAGTTTTAGTGATTCATCCATTTGCTTCTTTAATAGAGCTGCAGTACAACGAGAAACGTGAAAATCTGTTTGAAGACAAACGAGTTTTGCCAAAGTTTGAATTGAAAACAATTGAAGCTGTGCAAAGTCTTGGTGGAGATTGCAAATATCATGATTGGTTCGAGGCCCTTGATTCGATGAAGAAACAAATGGATGCTACTGATTATAATATAGTCTTGATAGGTTGTGGTGCATATGGCTTTCCTCTGGCAGCTCATGCTAAACGTATGGGTAAACAGGCCATACATCTAGGTGGAGCGTTGCAGTTGTTGTTCGGTATTCGTGGTAAAAGGTGGGACGAGCCTGAGTTTGGAGCGAAAACTGTATGTACAAAAGGCGGATATGGTCAATTGTTTAATTCATATTGGGTATATCCTGGTGAAAATGAAAAACCAAAGACTGCCAGTCAAGTAGAGGGGGGTGTTATTGGTGATTTTTAGAATAATAATGATAATTATATTAACGCAAGATTCTGTACTCGTTTTTTTATAAAAAATATTCTTTGAAAAATGTTGATAATGAACTTGCGTATGTTTTTCGGGAGGGTATAAATGTTAGTTTGTATTAGATATCTTTTGTTGATTTTCAAGTTAAAACGGAAGGCAGATAATATTGACTTTGGTTAAATGGATTTAACGATAAATAAAGATTATTATTGGTATGCGTAAAGTGAAATTTAATAAATTGTTAGGGGTTAGCAAAGATATTGTTAACATAAATATTGGAGATTATGTACAGGCTCTAGCCTCATCTCAATTCTATCCGCATATTGACGGTTTTATTGAAAGAGAGGAATTAGATAAGTATAATGGGCCAAAATGTAAAGTAATAATGAATGGATGGTATATGGATAATCCGAAGAATTGGCCTCCGTCTTCATCTATCGATCCTTTATTTGTTGCATTTCATATAAACTCTATGGTTAAAGACCAAATGTTATCTTCAGAAAGTATTTCATACTTGAAGAAATTTGAACCTATAGGATGTCGTGATACAAATACAATGAATATGTTAAAAGACAAAGATGTGAATGCTTATTTTTCTGGTTGCATGACGTTGACGTTAGGTTATAAGTTTGCTTCAAAAAATAAAGATAATAAGGTTTACTTTGTTGATCCTAGTTTTAGTAATTGTTGGAATCTTCAGAATCTTTTGAGTTCGATATTATATCTGTTAGGAAATTTTAATCCAATTTTTACTATAGCACGTAAATATCCTGGTAATGAAAGTTTGCTAAAAAAATGTCTAAAACTGACAACTTTTTACAAAGAGTATTCTGTTTTCTTTTCAAAAGAGGTTTTGGTAAATGCAGAATATATATGTCAGCAGTCTAGTTATTATAGTCATAATTTCCCTAATAATGATAAACTCCTAGGAGAAGCAAAGAGACTTGTGGAAAAATATGCAAAAGCAAGATTAGTTGTTACATCTAGAATCCATTGTGCCTTGCCTTGTCTTGGATTAGAAACTCCTGTAATGTTTACAGAATTAGCAAATCAATCCGAAGCTAGTTTGTGCAGATTTGGTGGTCTGAGAGATTTGTTTAATGTTATAGTTTGGAAGAACGGAAAATTGCAATCAGATTTTAATATAGTGAATAAAATTACTGAAGTTTCAGATGTTCCTCTCAATAAAGAATTGTGGAAACCTTTGGCTCAAGCTTTAATTGTAAGATGTAAAGACTTTTTTAAAGATGGAAATGCTTAGTAAAAAACTCTACTTCCCATTTTTGTTATTACTGCTTTCTATAATATCTGTTGCTCCATTTTGCTCTGTTCATTATGCGAATCAGCTTATTATAACAGGATTGGAATTGGCAATACTTGTATATTTGTTCTTCAATATAAAGAGGAATTCGTATCTGAAAAAATATCGAGCAGTATATTTTTTTTTAATTTGGGCTTTTATTGGTGAAATCCGTGGTGTATTTGAAGCAGATAATTATTGGGATTGGAAAAATCTAATGGGGTGTAGTATGTCTATGCTTCTTCCTTTATCGATATACTATTTTGATATTCCAAATAATTTCATACATGTATTTCGTTATTGGATTAAATATATTATTCCTCTTTTTTTTATTATATTTTTATGGATAATTTCACCTGGAGCTGTTCATTATTTTGTTTCGCCTTTTATGATTTTTATATGCTTTATTCCTATCCTTAGTAAAAAGTGGAAGATAATCTGTCTTATTGTGGCATCATTGATGCTTTTCAGAGATATTGGTGCAAGAAGTCAAATGTTAACAGCTATGGCATCTTTAGGATTTGCTATGGTATTATGGATGTTTCGCAATGGTTGGCAAAAAATAGTGATGAAATATCTTAAAATTGCATTTTGGGGTTTTCATGTACTTCCTGTCATATTACTTTTCTTGGGTATATCTGGCACATTTAATATATTTGAAGGTTTAAGTAAATCTTCATTAAGCAATGAAAAAACTTATAATGTTAGTGCTGATGGTAATATTAATGAGAGTAATGTGGCAGCTGACACTCGTACTTTTATATATGTTGATGTAATAAACTCTGCGTTAAAGAACAATTATGTGTTATTTGGTCGAACTATGGCAAGAGGAAATGATTGTACCTATAATTTTGGGGATGAAACATTTCTTTTAACAGGAAGATATGAAAGATTTGCGAATGAAGTTGGTATGACTAATATTTTTACCTGGTTAGGCATGGTCGGTCTTTTGTTATATATTGGCATCTACTTCCGTGCTTCTTGGCTCGGGATATATCGTTCAAACAATATTTATATAAAAATTCTTAGTTGTTTTGTTGCATATCATTGTATGTATGGTTGGATAGAGAATTATCCAGCCTTTACGATTCATACTTTAACTTTGTATGTGATGATAGCTATGTGTATGTCTTCTTCTTTTAGAAGTATGACAAATCTTGAATTTGAAATATTGATAAAAAAAATTTTTAAATAACTTATTATGGGAAAAAAACTGATAACAGTAACGTCTCCGTTACTTCCAAATTTGGATGATTTTCATGCAGAACTCCAGAAAATCTGGAATAGCAAGTGGATAACTAATAATGGTGATTATCATAAGAAACTGGAGGCAGCTCTTGCCGAGTACCTCAAAGTTCCATACGTGAGTCTCTTTACCAATGGTACCTTGCCATTGCTTACAGCATTGCAGGCACTTCGTATTACTGGCGAAGTTATTACTACACCATATAGCTTTGTGGCTACTACTCACAGTATTTGGTGGAATGGTTGCAAGCCTGTATTCGTTGACATAGACCCTGCAACTGGTAATCTTGATCCAAATAAGATAGAGGCTGCCATTACTCCTAAAACTACCGCCATCATGCCTGTGCATGTGTATGGTAAGCCATGTGATACCAAGGCTATTCAGGATATTGCAGATAAGTATGGTTTGAAGGTTATTTATGATGCTGCTCATGCGTTTGGTGTAGAAGTAAATGATGAGAGCATTTTAAATGCTGGCGATATGAGTACTTTGAGCTTCCATGCTACTAAGGTATATAACACCATCGAAGGTGGTGCTATGGTTATGCATGATGAGAAGACCAAGAAGCGTATCGACTTTTTGAAGAACTTTGGTTTTGCTGGAGAAACCGAGGTTGTTGGTCCTGGTATTAATAGTAAGATGGATGAGATGCGTAGTGCGTATGGCTTGTTGAACTTGAAGCAGGTGGATGCCGCTATTGATGCTCGTCATCAGGTAGCTATCAAGTATCGAAAGGTTTTGCGCAATGTAGAGGGAATCACCTTCTTTGATGATATGCCTGGTGTTCGTCATAACTATAGCTACTTCCCAATCTTCATTGATGCACAGAAGTATGGTATGACCCGTGATGAACTTTATGCAAAGATGAAGTTTCAGAATGTATTGGGTCGTCGTTACTTCTATCCGTTAATTAGTGAGTTCTCTACTTATCGTGGTTTGGAGAGTGCTGCTCCTACAAACTTGCCTAATGCTCATAAGATGGCAGATAGTGTAATCTGCTTGCCTATGCATCATGCGTTGAGTGATGAGGATATTCAGAGAACTTTAAGTTGTATCATTAAATAAAGGCATAATGGAAAATATCTATGTGTTAGGTATAGGTGGGGCAACTCCTGTTTTTATAGAATTAGCGGAAGATTGCGGATATAATGTTGCAGGTCTTTACCATTATAATGATGATAAAACAGGAAAAATCGAATATGGTTATGAGGTTTTAGGCTCCTTTGATGATTTATATAGTTCTCATATAGAGGGTAAGAAATTCTTGCTTACTCAAGGTGATATGAGAATTAGACAGTCTGTTACAGAACGTATCATTCAGTTAGGGGGATGCGTTCCTACTCTTATTCATCCTTCAAGTAAAATATCAAAATTTGCGGAAATTTCAAAGTTGGGTGTAGTTATTGGTTCTGATTGTATCGTACAGGCAGATTCTGTTATCTGCTCAAATGCCGTTCTTTGGGATCAAGCTTTGGTCTGTCATCAGTCTATAATAGGAGAATATTGTTTTGTTGGACCTAAAGCTTTGGTTGGAGCACATGTAAATGTTGAGAGTTTCGCCTTTATTGGTCAAGATGCATTGTTGGTTTCTGGAAAGGTTGGAACTGTGGGGAGCTATTCTTTAGTCGGAGCAGGCTCAGTTGTGGTAAAGAAATTGCCATCCAATGTTATAGCTGCGGGAAATCCTGCTAGAGTAATTAAAGAAAAAAAATAGCATTATGGAAGATAAAAAATGTATTCCATTGGTATCGATTTGTAGTATTACTTATAATCATGCCCTATACATTCGGCAGTGTTTGGAAGGCTTTTTAATGCAAAAGACTAATTTTGCCTTTGAAGTGATTATAAATGATGATTGTTCAACTGATGGTACTACAGAAATATTAAAGGAGTATGCTGAGAAATATCCTCATATCATAAAACCAATATTTCAGCAAGAAAACCAATATCAAAAGGGAGTGAGAGGAATGTTCCAAAATATAGTACTTCCAAGAGCACATGGAAAGTTTATTGCGATATGTGAGGGAGATGATTATTGGACAGATCCTTTGAAACTTCAGAAACAAGTGGATTTTTTTCAAAAGAATTCAGGTATGACATATTGTTTTACGAATAGATATGAGGATGATGAGATAAAGCAGACAAGAGATGTTGTTTGTTATCATGACAGACGATATACTTTGAAAGATTTTATTTCAGGTTTTAATCCAGGTATTCAAACGGCTATGTTTTTGAAAGAGGCTTATGAACAATATTATAATCCAGAGTATTCTTTAAAAGTGAATGGTGATAGAATATTACCATATTTTTGTCTTCAAAATGGATATGCCAAATGTTTGCAGGAGATAACAGGTGTATATAGAAAAACAGGCGCTGGGGTTTGCACAAGCTTGGCAAAGACAATGGGTAATGAAGAGTGGTTTGTTCATTCTACGAATGATTTCTATAATTATCATAAGGCCATTGGATATCCTGATGTTAGTGCGTATGTTAGAGGTATGACACCAAGAGTATCTGCCTATTTGAAATCTGTTAGAAACTTTTCTTTTAGAGTGGCTTATAAACAAGTTGGTAGATATAGGCATAATAATGATAAGTTTGTTTTTCTGTTGGTTATATCTGCTACGTTTAAGTATATCTTTGAAAAAGTTTTGAACAAATGTTATTCCAAAACAGCTAGTGCTTGGACTTGGTTTGCTCGTAAGTTTAAAAGTAGCCATTTTAGTAGCTATGTATTTGAACTTAATCAAGAAAGTTTGAATGAACTTTCAAAAATGAAAGAAGTATTAGCGTTGCAGACTCCATCATTAAACCTGACTAATGCACCGACGACAATTGCTGACGCTTTTTTATATTCTGACGAAAGAAAAATGTGGATGTTTTATGAATTACAGGAGCATCTGAATTCAAAAGGTTTGTTGATGGGTGTCTTTACTGAGGATGGTGTTAATTGGTCACAACCAAAATTGGTTTTGGAAGAAACGTGTCATCTCTCTTTTCCTTTTGTTTTTGGGGATAATGAATCAGTCTATATGATACCAGAAACATCTATGATGAATGAAATCCGTTTGTATAAGGGGACTAAGGATTGTGATAAGTTTACTTTTGTCAAGACTTTATTCTCTGGTGAACGCTATGTAGATACTTGTGTCTATAAAAAAGATGGAGTTTACTATCTGTTTACTTCTGTACAGTTCTCGGATAATTCATATTCCCTGCATTTGTATGTATCAAACAATTTAATGGGAGAATGGAAAGAACATCCTTCCTCACCGATATCTGAAGGAAAGAGCCATCAGCGAAATGCTGGGGCAATTTTAAATGTGGATGGAATGCTTATTCGACCTGCGCAAGAAAACCGAAAGCATTATGCGCAAAATACACATTTGTTTAAAATAACAGAATTATCTCCTGAAAGTTATATCGAAGAACCTATGTGGCTTGATGTAGTTCCAATAGGATGGAAGAAAAGTATTGGAGGACATCAATATAGTATGTGTAGTTTTAAAGGTAAGACTTATGTCGCAATTGATGTTTTGCAACGTTCGTTTAATCTTAAAAGCTTCTTAAAGTTATTCTTTAAAAAATAGAGCAATGAAAATATTATGGTTTACTGGCGTTTCATCTAAGCATAATAATAGTTATGGTGGAGGTGGCTGGATACGCTCTCTCGCTTCCGAATTATCAAAACGAGATGATATCCAACTTGCTACAGCTTATTTTTATGATGATGATATTTCTGCATTTGAGGAGAATGGCTATATGCATATTCCAATGTATAGGCAAGAAAGAACTAAGGTTCAAAAGTTTCGATATAATTGGGATAAATCATATCGCAAGCGTTATGATGAGAGTAACCTTATTATGATGAAAAATGTAATAGAAGAGTTTACTCCAGATATTATACAGGTTTTTGGGACAGAAAGTGTGTTTACTCCTTTGATTGGAAAATGTCAAATACCTATAGTTTTATATCTTCAAGGGATGCTCAATCCAATTTATAATGCCTATTATCCAAATTTGATGAACGATTCTACCATTAAATCTTTGAAAAAAGATAAAGCAGAATTCTTATTTAATAATGGTTTAATTAGACGTTATAAGGATTTGAAGGATATAGCTGATCGTGAGAGAAGGGTTTTTAAAGATGCTAAATATGTGATAGGACGAACAAGTTTTGATTATAGAATATCAAGACTTTATGCACCTCAATCTCAATATTTTAAGTTGAATGAAATGATGCGTAAGTCCTTTTATGTTAGCCCAAAATGGGAAAAGCCTTTTGGCCAAAGTGAATATCATATATTTAGTACGCTTTCTGGAGTCACTTATAAGGGTTTTGATGTAATCCTTCGTACAGCAAAAATATTGAAAGATAATTCTTGTCATTTTAAGTGGCATATTGCTGGCTTAAATAAGAATCATAGTGTCGTTAGGCTTTTTGAAAAATTTACGAGAATTTGCTCTGATGATGTCGGAGTAACATATCTTGGTGTATTAAACGAAGGGCAACTGATAGAACAATTAAGTCAAAGCGATGTGATGGTTCATCCTTCGTATATAGATAATAGTCCAAATAGTGTCTGTGAAGCACAGTTGTTGGGATTGCCTGTAATTGCTTGTTATGTTGGTGGTGTACCTGATTTCATAGAGCATGAAGTTTCTGGATTACTTATGCCAACAAATGATCCTTATACATTGGCAAGTTATCTTATGAAGGATATAAGTGAGCCATATTTGTATAAATACTCTGAAATAGCTAGAAAAAGAGCATTTAAGCGTCATAACTCGGAAATGATAGTTACAGATGCAATATCAATATATAAAAATATATTAAATCAAAATGATATTTAATTCTATTCAGTTTATTTGGACTCTGCCTACTATATTTATAATATACTACTTGATAGTGCTGAATTTAAGTGCGAAAAAATCGTTGCTATTGGGGAATGTGCTTCTTGTAATAATATCTTATTGTCTATATTTGCAATGGGACATTAAGTATGTTTGCATTCTGTTTGGCATAACTCTTACTACCTATTTGTTTGCTTTATTGTTTGAAAGTAAATATGAGCATGGCAGAAGGCACAAACTGTTAGTTTGTGGCGTGTTAGTTTCAGTTTTACCATTGCTTCTTTTTAAGTATTTAGGCTTTATATCAGAAACAGTCAAGGACATCATGGGGGGCAATGGAATGAAGTCAATTTGGTAGCTCCACTTGGTATTTCATTCTATTCATTTCAGGCATTAGGCTACTTGTTCGATGTGTATTATAAAAGGATAAAAGCTGAAAGAAACTTTTTACATTATGTTTTATTTGTAAGTTTCTTCCCCCAATTGATTTCAGGTCCGATTAGTAAGGCTGGGGAACTGTTGCCACAAATTAAAGAGAGAACCCCATTTGATTATAGTAAAGCGGTTGTTGGCTTGAAATGTCTATTATGGGGCATGTTCTTGAAAGTTGTGATTGCAGATTGGTTAGGTGTCTTTGTAGATAATGTTTGGGGAAACTTGAGTAATTCAACTTCTTTTTCTTGTATTTTAGCATGTATCTTTTACTCATTTCAAATATATGGTGATTTTGCTGGTTATTCTTTAATGGCAGTAGGTGTAGGTAAAATAATGGGATTTGATTTGATTAATAACTTCAATCATCCTTATTTTGCTATAAGTATTACTGATTTTTGGAGATGTTGGCATATCTCTTTGTCGCGTTGGCTAAAAGATTATGTATATATTCCCTTAGGTGGAAGTAGGTGCTCTAAAATCAAAAACTATTCCAATATTATGATAACATTTCTTGTTAGCGGTATTTGGCATGGTGCAAATTGGACTTTCATATTGTGGGGTGTTTTACATGGTTTATTCCAGTGTGTTGAAAAAATCTTAGGATTTCAAAAATACGATGTTTCGTCTCGTAAAATAGGAAGATTTATAAGAATTGGATATACTTTTATAGCTGTAACATTTGCTTGGATACTTTTTAGATCGTCTGATATAGATACGTTTTGTGCATTCATTTCAAACATTGTTAATTTTAATGGTATGGGATTTGATGCAAAATTTGGTGCAAGTAATGCTCTGGTAGTTCTTCTCCCTTTGTTTTTACTTATTCTTTCAGGAATAAATGAAGAATTTTTTAATAATAAGTATTCTTTATTTGAAAGTAAAAATACTTGGATAAGATGGGGAGGGTATATAAGTGTGGTGACTATGATTCTGATCTTTGGTATGTTAGATTCTGGAAAATTCATTTATGCTAATTTCTAAAAAGATGAAACGGTTTATTTTAAGACTCTCTGTTTTTGCGATAATGCTAGTTATTTTATTGGCGTTAATTGAATTAATAGCAAGAAAAGCCCCAAATACCTATAAAGATAAGGAAAGAACAATGCTTTCAACTCTCTCTGATAGTGTCGAAGTTTTAGTTTTGGGAAGTTCTCATAATTTTTATGGTTTAAACCCGCAATTAATAAAGAAGAGCTGCTATAATTTAGCAAATACCTCGCAGACTATTTATTATGATGATTATTTGTTGTCTCGATATATAGATAGGTGTAAAAATTTGAAATATGTAGTCTGTGAAATGGCAGTATTTACTCCTTCGCTTATTATGGAGAATGGTTCAGAATGGTTTAGAAGTATTTATTATCAGCTTTACATGGGATGTCATAAGCACTCTAGATTTTCTAAATACGGTTTTGAATTGTCTTATCCTAGAAGTTATCAGTTTAAGGTCCTTACTGGTATTAAGTATTCTGTAGTAAAATATAAGAATAAGCAACCAAATGGGTGGGGAGGTTATACAACTTTGTCAAAGCGACCAGAAAATTGGAAGGAAAGTGCTAGGGAAACTGCTGAAAGACATATGGGGAAAGCAATGTTCTCTAAAGAGATATTTAAACAGAATACGAATAACTTGATTCATACAGCAAAACTGTGCAAAGATCATCATGTAAAGCTTATTATAGTTACCCCGCCTGCAGCTTCTTGTTATTATAATTATGTAACGAACGATGTAAAAAATAATATGAGATACATGGTAGCAGAAGCTAAACAAATAAAAACAGATGTTGTTTATTTAAATCTATTGTCGGACAATCGGTTTAATGATGATGATTTCTTTGATCCCGACCATTTGAATATGGATTATGGTGCGGTAAAATATTCAAAAGTAATAAATAATATAATAGAAAAATATGATAGATAAACATTTAGCGGTATTATTGACGGTCTTTAATCGTAAGGACAAGACTATATCATGCCTAAATCGCCTATATAAATTGTTGCCATTGGATGGTTATCAAGTGGATGTGTATCTTACTGACGACGGATGTACGGATGGTACGCCGGAGGCGGTGGCTGAACAATTTCCACAAGTAAATGTAATACATGCCAAGGGCGATTTGTTCTGGAATCGCGGTATGTGGACAGCATGGGACACAGCTGCAAAGGCTAAGGACTATGATTTCTATCTGTGGCTCAACGATGATACCTTTGTGTATGGGAATATGTTGAAGGTTCTTACTGATGCTGCTGTTGAGACAAACGAAAAGGCAATCATTGTTGGAGCAACAGAGGATACTGGGCACTCTTGTATTACTTATGGTGGCAGATTACGGGGTGGGATAATTCCGAAGCCGAATGATAAGTTAATCCCGGTTGATTACTTTAATGGTAATATTGTATTGATACCTCGGGCGACTTATAATGTGCTTGGCAATTTGGATTTTTATTTTACTCATAGTAAAGGCGATTTTGATTATGGTATGAGGGCAAAGAAGGCTGGCATTGCAATGTATCAGGCAGGAGAGATATTAGGTGAGTGTGATGAGCATCCAACATTAGATAAGTGGTGTAACCCTGATGTGCCTTTGGCTCAAAGATGGAAAATGCTGAATAGGCCGAATGGTATGCCTCCAAAGGAGACTTTTCATTTGGAAAAAAAACACAAGAGATTTGTTACGGCTTGTTTCCATTATTTGACTATTTATCTGAGATGCTTGTGTCCTAAACTTTGGAATAAAAGAAAATAAATAAAATATAATTGCTATGAATGATTTTAAAGATATAAAAGTAGCAGTAGCCGGAACAGGCTATGTAGGTCTGAGTATAGCAACCCTGTTATCTCAGCACCATCATGTAACAGCAGTAGATGTTATTCCAGAAAAGGTGGAGAAGCTTAACAAGCGTATTTCACCTATCCAGGACGAGTATATAGAGAAATACTTGGCGGAGAAGCCGCTGAATCTTGTGGCTACTCTTGATGGTAATGCAGCATATAAGGATGCTGACTTCGTTGTGATTGCTGCTCCTACCAACTATGACCCCGTCAAGAACTATTTCGACACAACACACGTGGAAGAAGTTATCAATCTTGTATTGGAAGTAAACCCTGATGCTGTGATGGTCATTAAGAGTACTATCCCTGTAGGTTACACCCGCAGCCTCTACTTGAAGTATGCCAAGAAGGGCGTAAAGAAGTTCAACCTCCTCTTCTCTCCAGAGTTCCTTCGTGAAAGCAAGGCACTCTACGACAACCTCTACCCAAGCCGCATCATCGTAGGCTATCCTAAGCTTATCGACCGTCCTGAGTTTGCTGAAGAGAACGAGGCTATCAAGTCTGTTACTGATGTGGAGATGTTGAAGGAAGCCGCCAAGACATTTGCAGATTTGTTAGTAGAAGGAGCTATCGGCAATCGTGAAGATGGTGATAATTCAGAAATGAATAATTCCTCATCGCCTGAGGCGACTAATTTAAAATTTAAAACTCAAAACTCAAAATTAAACAAGGGCATCCCTTGTTTATTTATGGGCATGAAGGAAGCTGAGGCTGTCAAGCTCTTTGCCAATACCTATCTGGCACTCCGAGTAAGCTACTTCAATGAGTTGGATACATAC
>ERZ1035025.71-NODE-71-length-66948-cov-66.049392_pt1 | contig 66948 bp, 63 predicted proteins | sample MGYA00520619_ERZ1035025 | MGnify/ENA primary metagenome ERZ1035025 (study PRJEB33766, sample SAMN09781742) | gut metagenome | biome: gut microbiome | host: Homo sapiens | place: Madagascar | study: EMG produced TPA metagenomics assembly of the PRJNA485056 data set...
TGTAATTCGTTAATTGATACCTATTCCAAACAGAGTGCAAAATTACAAAATAATTCGGTAATAACAAAATAATCCCTAAAAGAACGCTGTCTTTTAAGGATTATTAATACTTTATAGCTCTAAATTAGCATTTTATGCCTCTTTTTTCAAATCTTCAGCATGTTCTTTCAGGAAATCGAGCATACCCTTAAGCGCTGTATTTGTGGCAATTGCAAGATTGATATCGCGACCGAAATCCTCTGTGAGTTTCACCACACGAACATCATCCTTGCTACCAAAACCAACGAAGATTGTACCCACTGGCGCAGATGGAGTACCACTTGTAGGTCCCGATACACCTGTTGCCGAAATGGCGAAATCTACATTCAGGGCTTTGATGGCACCAAGCACCATCTCCTTGGCTACTTCCTCGCAGAAGGCTGTCTTCTCCTCCAGAAGCTCATGGCTCACTCCGAGAAGATTCTCTTTTACCTCATTGGTATAACTTACCACACCACCCTTGAAGTAATTGCTGGCACCTGGCACAGAGATAAGCGCTTCGGCGATACGACCGCCTGTGCAGCTCTCGGCTGTGCCCACTGTCTTGTCACTATTGTAGAGCATCTCCTGGATGCTCTTGCTTAATATCTTTGTTTCAAATTCCATAAGAATTCCTGTTTACTTAAATGTTACTTTACTATATGCAGGCAGATCGATGGTGGCAAAATCGCCATCACGATACTTGAATGTACCTACACAACCAATCATAGCCGCATTGTCTGTGGTATAGCTGAACTTTGGTATGTAGATGGTCCAGCCAAAACGCTTGGCATGATCACGGAAGGCATTGCGGAGACCATTGTTGGCACTCACACCACCAGCCACTGCCACATGCTTAATACCCGTCTGTTTCACTGCCATACGCAATTTCTTCATCAGGATATCCACGATGGTGAACTCAATGCTCGCAGCCAAGTCAAACTTGTTCTTCTCCACAAAATCCGGATCAGCAGCTACCCACTTGCGCAGACTGTAGAGGAAACTGGTCTTGAAGCCAGAGAAGCTATAGTTCAGTCCAGGGATGTGTGGCTCAGCAAAGCTGAAAGCCTTCGGATTACCCTGGCGGGCATACTTATCTACAACAGGACCACCTGGGTAGCCCCACTCCAACACCTTGGCACACTTATCTATCGCCTCACCGGCAGCATCATCGATAGTCTGACCGAGAACCTCCATATCGTTGTAGGCATTCACCTTCACAATCTGCGAGTTTCCACCGCTCACAAGAAGACAGATAAATGGGAATGGAGGTGCACTCTGGTCATCATCGCTTTCCTTGATGAAATGAGCCATCACATGACCCTGCAGGTGATTGACATCAATCATCGGGATGTTGAGCGAACGGGCAAAACCCTTGGCAAAACTCACACCCACGAGCAGAGAACCCATCAAGCCCGGTCCACGGGTGAAGGCAACGGCAGACAGATCTTCCTTCTTGATGCCCGCACGGGCGATAGCCTGATCTACCACAGGCACCACATTCTGCTGATGAGCACGGGAAGCTAGCTCAGGCACCACGCCACCATAGGCACGGTGCACTTCCTGAGAAGCAGTCACGTTACTCAGCAATACTCCATTCTTGAGCACTGCGGCTGAGGTATCGTCGCAACTGCTCTCTATACCTAATATATATATATCCTTTTTTTCTTCCATAATTACTAAGGGCTAAGCCCATATATATTAATGTGTAAGAATCTCCACACCCGTCTCAGTCATCACGAGTGTATGCTCCCACTGAGCAGATGGCTTTTCGTCACCGGTAATTACCTCCCATCCGTATGGATCATCGGCATCGATGAACACCTGCCAGGTTCCCATATTGATCATTGGCTCGATAGTAAACACCATACCAGGCACGAGCAACATACCAGTTCCTCTATGACCATAATGAAGAACCTCAGGCTCTTCATGGAACTGGCAGCCTACTCCATGACCACAGAGGTCACGGACAACACCATAACCATACTTCTTGCAATGCTTTTCGATGGCATGACCGATATCGCCCACAAAAGAGTAAGGCTTAGCCGCCTCCATACCAATCTCAAGACACTCCTTGGCAACACGAACCAACTGCTCCTTTTCCGGAGTTGTCTTGCCGCCAACGATGAACATACGGCTGGCATCTGCATAGTAACCATCCACGATGGTAGTCATATCCACATTGACGATGTCACCCTCTTCGAGGACATCCTCTTCCTTAGGAATACCATGACATACCACTTCATTGATGGATGTACATACACTCTTAGGGTAGCCCTCATAGTTGAGGCAGGCAGGAATCGCATTATGATCCTTGCAATACTGCATACAGAGGTCATCGATCTGCTGGGTATTGATACCCGGACGGATCATCTCGGCAACAGCATCGAGACAACCTGTATTCACGACACCACTCTTGCGGATGCCTTCTATTTGTTCTGGAGTCTTAATCAAGTCGCGGGTAGGCACAAGCTTACCCTTATTTTCCCAAAACATCACCTGCTTGTCGAGCTCTGTAACAGGCTGACCAGGCAGACAATGCCATCTTTTCTTCTTAACCATTGTCTAATTATTTAATATTTGCGACTGCAAAAGTACATTATTTCTTGCAGAATGCAAAATAAAATGGCAATTATTTGCAGTTGGACTGTAAATAATCACCATAAATCATTACTTCAAATAATCGTAGATTTTATCGCACCAGTCTTCTCCGTTCTGCGGACAATAAGTAAAGAGCCCTACCTCAGAAGCCGCACAGCAGTTGCGGGCGCCGTCATCAATAAAGAGACATTCCTCCGGCAACGCCTTTTCCTGAGCCATCACGTAACGGAAGAAATTCTCGTCCGGCTTCATATATTTCACCTCATAGCTGCGATACATGGCATCGAAATAATCACCGATAGGATGACCGTCGCCAGAGAAATCCGCACTATCCGTCCAAGCCGATACGTATGGATTGGTATTGCTGAGCAAGACCACGCGATATCCCTGCTTCTTGAGATTTCTGATGGTCATCAACTTGCGGGCAGGCACCTCCTTCATATAGCCCAGCCAGCAATGCTGCAGTTCCTCAAAGCTCACCTCTCGACCCACCTTCTCGCTTACCTGACGGCGATACTCCTCCTCGGAAAGCTTTCCTTCTTCCAGATCGCCATTCAAGCCTGACTGCTTATAAGGATCCATCTTCTCGGCAAACTCCTTCATACCTAACTCAACAAAGCGTTTGCCTGCCTCATTCTCGTCGAGGGTGATTACGACACCACCCATATCAAAAATAACCGTCTTGATCATATTATCCTTATTACTAATACCTTATATATTCTATTATAAAACATTTCTGCTACATTATCAACAAACGCTTAGTTTAAAACAGCTCTAGCTTGTTCTTTCGCGCTTCTTCCAGCGAGGCAATCTTCGCCTGCTGTTCGTGATACTCATTGCGCAAGCGTTCGTATCGCTCATCAAGTTCAGCTACAAACTTAGGGCATTCTGTCTCATTGAGGAATCGGGCACAGATACCGGCATTCAGCGAAGCATCCTTTACCCAGATAACCGGTCCATCATACACCGGTGCGATCTTCAATGCCACATGCAATTCGCTCGTGGTAGCGCCTCCCACCATGATCGGGATACGCAAGCCTGCCTTCTGCATCTCCTGGGCAGTGTGAACCATCTCTTCCAGTGATGGAGTAATCAAGCCGCTCAAGCCGATGGCATCCACCTTCTCCTCTATCGCCTTCTTCACAATCTGCTCGGCAGGTACCATCACGCCCAGGTCGATAATATCATAGTTGTTGCACGACATCACCACACACACGATATTCTTACCGATATCATGCACATCTCCCTTTACGGTCGCCATCAGAATCTTTCCGGCAGAAGTACTTCCACCCTGCTTCTCTGCTTCGATATGCGGCTGGAGGATGGAAACGGCAGCCTTCATGGTTCGTGCCGTCTTCACCACCTGCGGCAAGAACATCTCGCCCTTACCGAAGAGCTCACCCACCAGGTTCATACCATCCATCAGCGGTCCCTCGATGACGTTCACCGCATGCGGATACTTCTGCAATGCCTCATCTATATCAGGTTGCAGGAACTCGGTGATACCCTTCTGTAGGGCATACTTCAATCTTTCCTCCACAGCCTGCTTACGCCACTCTGGAGCAGCAGGCTTCGGAGCTGGCGCACCGCCAGCTTTGGCTGCTGCCTTTGCCGCATCAGCCTTCGCCTTGATTTCGGCAGCCAGTTCGATGAGATCATCGGCAGCACCCTTTCTTCTGTTCAATACCACATCCTCGATGAGTTCGAGCTGTTCTTTAGGTATTTTATCATAATCCATTCTTGCCTTGGCATTTACGATACCAAAGTCCATACCCACCTTTTGGGCATGATGCAGGAATACACAATGAATCGCTTCGCGGATATACGTATTACCACGGAACGAGAACGAGAGGTTGCTGACTCCACCACTGACATGTGCTCCAGGCAGATTCTGATGAATCCACTCGGTGGCACGGATGAATTCCACGGCATAATTATCATGCTCCTCCATACCCGTAGCGATGGCAAGCACATTCGGGTCGAAGATGATATCGAGCGGATTCATTCCCAGTTTATCTACCAGGAGATGATAGGCACGCCCGGCTATCTCGATACGTCGCTCATAGGTAGTGGCCTGTCCCACTTCATCGAAGCACATCACCACGACGGCGGCACCATAGCGCATCACATCACGTGCATGAGAGAGGAAAACTTCTTCACCCTCCTTCAGGGAGATGGAATTCACGATACATTTACCCTGACAGCACTTCAGTCCGGCAAGAATCACATCCCACTTCGAGGAGTCTATCATCACAGGCACCTTGGCAATCTCAGGTTCTGCCGCTATCATGTTGAGGAAGTTCACCATTTCTGCCTTGGCATCCAGCAGTCCGTCGTCCATATTCACGTCCACCACGGCTGCACCATCTGCCACCTGCTTGCGGGCAATACCGATAGCTTCCTCATAACCTTTCTCATTAATCAATCGCAGGAACTTCCTACTACCAGCCACGTTACAGCGTTCGCCTACGTTAACGAAGCGGCTGGCATCTACCGGCAGATGAACGGAATCATCCACCTGCAACAAATCCAAGCCCGAGAGCCACATATACTTAGGCTTCTCCACCACCTGATGCGGTTTCTTTCCCTCAGCACTTCTGGCATAGTGAGCGATGAATTCAGGACTGGTTCCACAGCATCCACCGATGATATTGACGATGCCCTCATCGATAAACTCGGCTATCTGCGGAGCCATCGACTCTGCCGTCTCGTCATATTGTCCCATCTCGTTAGGCAATCCTGCATTAGGATGGGCACTAATATAATAAGGTGCAACCTTTGCCAGATGCTCGATGAACGGTTTCATCTGGGGAGCACCGAAGGCACAGTTCATACCTACCGAGAAAATAGGATAAGGAGAGAGCGAAGCCAGGAAAGCATCCACGGTCTGACCGCTCAGAGTTCTGCCAGCCAGATCACTCACCGTAAGACTGATCATAATAGGCAGTTCTACCCCATGCTTCTTCATCATGGTGATGGCAGCATCAATCATAGCCTTGCAGTTGAGCGTATCGAAGATGGTCTCGATGAGGATGACATCAGCACCACCTTCGATGAGACCATCCACCTGTTCGCAGACATCGGTGAAAAGTTCATCATACGTAATCTCCCGGGCAGCAGGATCACTGACATCCGGACTCATGGAACAAGTTTTATTGGTAGGTCCCACATCTCCTGCTACGAAGCGTGGTTTATCGGGTGTAGAAAACTTATCACATTCGATACGCGCCAAGCGGGCGCCCTCGAAAGCCATCTCCCTAGCACAGTCTTCCAGGTGATAATCAGCCTGCGAGATGCGCTGACACGAGAAGGTGTTCGCCGTAATGATGTCGGCGCCCGCCTCCAGGTAACGTCGGTAAATATCAGAGATAACATCAGGGCGAGTGATGTTGAGCATATCGTTGTTGCCCTTCATCATTCCCGGCACATCGCGGAAGCGATCGCCTCTGAAGTCTTCTTCTGTAAGATTATACTTCTGAATCTCAGTACCCATGGCACCATCCAGAATCAGAATCTTCCTGTCACATTGAACTTTGAACTCTGAACTTTGAACTTTATGATTTGTCATATTATCCTAAAAACTTAAATAATGAAGAGTATTTAAACATCGAGAAGAGAACCACCCGAAATGACTAACATCATAAAAAGATGCATTTCATAAAGTTCAAAGTTCAAATCTCAACGTTCAAAGTATTAGAAGTGCTTAATGGCTCTATCCATCTCTCTTCTATCCTCTTTCTCCTTCAGGGTCTGACGCTTGTCATACTCCTTCTTACCCTTGCAGAGGGCGATATCCACCTTGGCACGTCCATTGTCGTCAATGAAGACAAGTGTAGGCACGATGGTAAAGCCCGGCTGCTTGCTATCCTCTTCCAAACGGCGCAATTCGCGCTTGGTGAGAAGGAGCTTGCGGTCGCGGCGAGCCTCATGATTGGAAAAAGAGCCATAGAAATAAGGCGAGATATTCATACCCTTTACCCAAAGTTCACCCTGATAGAAATCGCAGTAGCAATCTACCAGGGATGCCTTACCGCCACGGATCGACTTGATCTCGGTACCGGTAAGTACGATACCAGCGGTGTAAGTATCAACAAAGAAGTACTCGAACGATGCCTTCTTGTTGCGTATCTGTATCGGACTCTTCTTACGGAGTTCCTGATCTTTCTTGTTCATAATCCTAATACCTTAATATTATATAATAGTGACGAAGTTTTCGATATGCTCATCAATATAGAAAGCCACCTTGCTGGTCCATTCCTCCTCGTTCTCCACGAATTCATCATCGAAATCATCAAACTCAGGGAATTTCTCATAAAGCGCCATGAAGTCCTCATCGCTCATATCCCCCTCGATGTCTTCATGATGACTCTTATAGAGGAAATGACTTTTCTTGATAAGCTTTGAAAGCTCCACAAGCCCCCAGTTACGGAACGCCTTGTCGGTAGGATTCTTCCAGAGGAAGGCACCATAGCCGTTATGGATGAGCTGAATCATACCGCCATCCATCATCTCCTCGTGCAGGGTATCCCACGCCAGGAGCGTAATCTGGTCGCTATTGAGCTCAGCCATGGTCTCAGCAGTGAGTTCGCCACCAATCGCCTCGCGGATTGCATCCACGAAAGCCTTCACAAATTCATCCATGCCTGCCTCCGCTGCCTGCTGAAGCACGGCGTCCTGTATCTTAACTTCAATCATAATCTTCAAAATTGCTATTTTCAGTTTGCAAAGATACATTAAAATAGGGACAAACCCAAGAAAAAATCTAAATATTAGGTTAAAGAGTTAAAAAGAATACTCTTTTTTGGGTATTTTACAGATATTTTTTGTACTTTTGTGGTCGGAATTGAGGTTTAACGCCGATGTTTCAGCAAAACAATATGAATTTAAGAAGAAGAATTTATACTTTTATATATTCATTAATATAAAATTTAGCGAATATGATCTATTCAAAAGAAGTAGACAACATGTGCGTTGTCGCTAAGGGTCCTAACCACGGACCAGCTCCAATTCCTGAAGAGGGAAAATGGATTCAGGCAAAAGAGATCAAAGACATCTCTGGTTATACTCACGGTGTGGGTTGGTGTGCTCCTCAGCAGGGTGCTTGCAAGCTCTCTTTGAACATCAAGGAAGGCGTTATTCAGGAGGCTCTTGTTGAGACTATCGGTTGTACTGGTATGACTCACTCAGCTGCTATGGCTTCTGAGATTCTCCCAGGCAAGACTATTCTTGAGGCTTTGAACACTGACCTCGTATGCGATGCTATCAATACAGCTATGCGCGAGCTCTTCCTCCAGATTGTTTACGGTCGTAGCCAGAGCGCTTTCTCTGAGGGCGGTCTCGTTATCGGTGCAGGTCTTGAGGACTTGGGTAAGGGTCTTCGTTCACAGACTGGTACTCTCTACGGTACTGTAGCTAAGGGTACACGTTACCTCGAGTTGACAGAGGGTTACATCACAAAGCAGTTCCTCGATAAGGACAGCCAGGTTTGTGGTTATGAGTATGTTCACCTCGGCAAGATGATGGAAGCTATCAAGAACGGTATGGACGCTAACGAGGCTGTCAAGAAGTTCACAGGTAGCTACGGTCGTACAACTGCTGAGCAGGGTGTTGTTAAAGCAATTGATCCACGTAAAGAATAATAAGGAGATACAGATATGATTAGAAAAGTAAGTTACGAAAGTCAGGAACGTCGCGAGAAGCAGGTTCTTGCTGCTCTTAATGCTAACGGTATCAAGAGCTTGGAAGAGGCTAATCAAATCTGCGAGGACGCAGGTGTTGACCCTTATCAGATGTGTGAAGATACTCAGCGTATCTGCTTCGAGAACGCTAAGTGGGCGTATGTAGCTGGTGCTGCTATCGCTATCAAGAAAGGTGCTAAGACTGCTGCTGAGGCAGCTGAGGCTATCGGTATCGGTTTGCAGGCTTTCTGCATCCCTGGTTCTGTAGCTGACGACCGTAAGGTTGGTCTCGGTCACGGTAACTTGGCTGCTCGTTTGCTCCGTGAGGAGACTCAGTGCTTCGCTTTCTTGGCAGGTCACGAGTCTTTCGCTGCTGCTGAGGGTGCTATCAAGATTGCTGAGATGGCAAACAAGGTTCGCAAGAACCCATTGCGCGTTATCTTGAACGGTCTTGGTAAGGATGCTGCTCAGATCATCAGCCGCATCAACGGTTTCACATACGTACAGACAAAGTTCGACTACTATACAGGTGAGTTGAAGGTTGTTAACCGCATCGCTTACAGCGACGGTCCACGTGCTAAGGTTAACTGCTATGGCGCTGACGACGTTCGCGAGGGTGTTGCTATCAACTGGAGCGAGGATGTAGACGTATCTATCACAGGTAACTCTACAAACCCTACACGTTTCCAGCACCCAGTAGCTGGTACATACAAGAAGGAGCGTATTGCTGCTGGTAAGCCATACTTCTCAGTAGCTTCTGGTGGTGGTACAGGTCGTACATTGCACCCAGATAACATGGCTGCTGGTCCTGCTTCTTACGGTATGACTGATACTATGGGTCGTATGCACTCAGACGCTCAGTTCGCAGGTTCTTCTTCAGTTCCTGCTCACGTAGAGATGATGGGCTTCCTCGGTATGGGTAACAACCCTATGGTAGGTGCTACTGTTGCTATCGCTGTAGCTATCGACCTCGCTATCAACAAGAAGTAATTTCTTTGAGATAACAGAACAATAAGTATAAATGATCCCTGTAGCTTGCTATAAGTTACAGGGATTTTTTATATTCATATAAACGATATGGAAGAATATCTATCACGTCTTTGAACTACATGCAACAGCCCAATATCGTGTAAGAAAAATTCTACTTTCTAATCTTTATACTTAAAGCCCCGAAAAATAAGGAAAGTAGAGACTCAAAATTTTCCCTTAAGGAAAAATAAAAATATCCTTAAGGAAAAATATATTTTTCTTTAAGGGAAGAAATATTTCTCCTTAAAGATTATTTTGATTTTCAGAAATTTGTAATGATATTTACAAGCAAGCGACCTATCCTCTGTTATTGCTTCAACGAACGATGAATTTTCGTGAAACTATATGCCAGAGAATTCAGGAACAGGAAAAGACCAAGCAGCCAATAGCCCCAGGAATCTGCATCCCACAACCATACAACACCTCCTATCAGCAGCAGATTCAGAAGATGAACCATCAGATGCTTGCCAGCCTGGAAACTCAGGCGATAGGCATAATGAAAATGACAGAAAACAAAGACTCCTATCGACTCCAGAACATAGGCTACTACAATACCAGCACCCAAACCATCCAGACCATACCATAGATAGCCGATGATTTCGCTGACGATGAGCAATAATACGCAACAGCATTCCTGAACCAGAAATATCCGAGCCTCACCCCTAGACAAAGGTATATACTCCAGCGGCAGATAAAACGCCTTCCACAATAAGCCTGCCGCAGCAATCTGAGTCATACCCAAGACACCTAGAAACTGACTGTTGTATAATAATGGTATGGCTATAGGAAGCAACAGGATAATGGCAATGACGATTGGACCCATCAAGAGGAGATTCATCTCTAACTGTCTGTTTACAATCAGATTACGGTTTTCCGCCTCGACCCTACCACTCTCCTCACTCTTTACTGCAGAAAGACGGGGATAATAATCAGTTTCCATCACCGAAAAGATCATACCACCATACACCAGCACCAGGGTAATACCGGAATTGAAAAGACCAACCACGGCGAGATCCCCCTGCTGATTGAGAAAGGCTCTTACCAGAAATTCTGCCCCACTACTCATCATTCCAGCCAAGACAAACGAGAGTCCCAGACGAACCATCGGGAAAGCTTGAACCAACTGGCTCCTGGAAAAGCACAGGCGAAACGGCTGTTCCTTACGTGAAAACCAAAAGGCAAGAAACCATTGACCTAATGCCAACAGAAAAAGTACTACGAGAATCCCCTGCTCTCCGAAGTAGCCATAGATGGGTACAGAAACCAGCAAAGACAAAAGTGCTAATAAAGAAGACTGCACCGCCAATGCCTTGAGTTTACCCAATCCTTTGAGAATAGCCGTCTCCCCTCCAGCCAATATGGTAAAGAAGATAGTAGGAGCCAACAATATGAAATGCAGGGTATGGTTTCCCCACGAAAAAGTGAAGAGATTAAGCAAGGGTCCTAAAAGAGCACAAATCAAAGCACCCAGAAAAGCAGAAAGCAGACAGAGTGAACGGACCTGGGCAACAGCCTGGTCTATCCCGCTTCCGGTATCTGCCTCAGAAACCACTCTAACGCCACTGGTAGGAATACCGAGATTGGAAGCAGAAGAAAGGAAATTGGAAGTAGAATTGAAAAGAGACAGCAATCCCATACCAGAAGGTCCCAGGAACATAGCGGTAAATTTATTCCTGACTACGCCAACGAGCATATTCAGCCCCTGTACTCCTCCAAACAATCCGGTATATTTCAATATATGCGAATAGCTGTTCTTTTCAGAATCCAGTCTTTCATCCATTTTCTTAGTCTTTCCCATAATACTTTAACGCAAATCCAGGATATTTATTGTAAAAACAGGGGATTTATTGTAAAAACAGGCAACAAAAAAAGGCCGACACCCTTTAAAAAAGAGTAATCGACCTTTATACTTTTCAATCTCCAAAGAAGATTCTTTTAGAAGATTAAGCCTCAGCTGGAGCCTCCTCTGTAGCCTCAGTCTCAGCAGCAGCCTCTGCAGCAGCAGCGGCAGCAGCAGCCTTCTTCTCAGCTACCTTCTTAGCGATTGCCTCGTTCATCTTCTTCTCAGCCTCGAGCTCCTTAGCAGCAGCTTCCTTCTTTGCCTTAGCATCGCCCTCGCGAACAGCAGAAATCTTAGCGTCCTTGCCATTCTTCCAAGCGTCGAAACGCTTCTGAGCCTCAGCATCGTCGAATGCGCCCTTCTTAACGCCACCCTTGAGGTGCTTCATCAAGTAAACGCCCTCGCCCTTGAGGATGTTGCGAACTGTGTCTGTTGGCTGTGCACCTGTCTCTACCCAGTAGAGAGCGCGCTCGAAATTCAAATCTACAGTAGCAGGATTGGTGTTAGGGTTGAAAGTACCAATCTTCTCAGTAAATTTACCATCACGTGGTGCTCTAACGTCAGCGATTACGATGCTATAGAAAGCATAGTTCTTACGACCGCCGCGCTGCAATCTGATTTTTGTTGCCATTTTTTAAATCTAATTTTAATTTAATTATTAATGAGGTTTGAATTTTATGCTGTCATCTCGTGACAGCGGGTGCAAAGGTACTACTTTTATTTGGTACCCACAAATTTTTCTCCTATTTTATAGGCTTTTTTAGCATTTCTTTTAAGAATCAGGGCTTTATCGGATGCGATCAGCGGCTTTTACCAGCTTTTCGTCATCATTTACGCCCTTATATGCCATAGCGACAAGTATCAGGCTGACGATTGGCAGACAGGCTGCGAACTCGATGCCCATCTTGCCCTGAACCTCTGGAATAGGAATGATACCCAGAAGAATCAAGACATAATCAATCACCCACAATACCTGAAGCAGCATGGTACATTTGCAGATACTCATCTGTACCTTGCGATTCTTATAAAGGAATATCGTTACCAACGATAAGATTGCTGTTACGCTGAGCAGGACAAACAGAGGGATGCAGGTGGCAGAGATAGCAAGACCGCCCTCGCCTGTCACCACACCCAGATTGTAAACCATGCTGTCTGTTCCCATTCCCTCTGGCGCTATACTGCCAATAGGAAAGAACAGCCCCAGCACACATACAATAACAGCTAAAAGCAAAAACAGGGTTTGTTTACGCTGTATCATAACTCTACCTGTCTTGTTTAGAGTTCATCCTCATCAGAAGAGTGAGCTGGCACACTTGGATCACGCCAATAAATGCTCTTCTCTACAAACTCCTCTGTAGCAATCAAAGTTGGCTTTGGCAACTTCTCATAGAAACGAGAGATCTCAATCTGCTCACGGTTCTCGAAGACCTCTTCCAAAGAATCGTTGTAAGAAGCAAACTCAGAGAGTTTCTTGCTCAAGTCCTGCTTAATCTCAAGCGAGATCTGGTTAGCTCGCTTAGCGATGATTGCAACACTCTCGTAAATGTTATGCGTATCATCACAGAGATCCATGATGTTACGAGTAACTGTGTTAACTGGTGCTTTTGATTTCTTATAATCCATAATTTATAGTACTATATATATTATTCTATTTTTATCTATCGTTTCTCCTACTAGTAAGCTGTGAGGGGCATTATTTGTTGTCCCCTGCGAGCTTGTCAAGTGTATCCTCAGGATGTGCCTTCTCGAAAGCCTTGCACTTCTCGATATATTTCTCGGCAGTGGCACGCTCCTTAGAATCCGGATACTCATTGATAAAGCCATAGCATTCATCCTCAGCATCCTGATAGCGCTCCAGCTGCTTGCTCTCAACACTCATCTTCGCCAGTTCATACTTACTCTTCATGATGAGTGTAGCAAATTCCTCGCGCTTGTTGCTGTAAGGATAATCCTTGAGGGCATTCTGCGCCGTAACGATGCAAGCCTCATAATTGTTGCCGCCGTTGGTGCAGTTGCCGAAGTAAGTACCCATATCGAAGTACAGGCGTGCACTCTTATACTCCTTCTCTACCAGGAGATCCTGCAAGGCAAAGAGACGGTTGGTTGCCTGAGCTTTGAGATGAGCATCCGGGAAGAGATCGAGAAACTCCTGAAAGGCTGTAATCGCTGTATAAGTAGTACTCTGGTCGAGTCGAGGCTCCGGTGCATTCTGATAGAGGCTTTCGCCCACAAAGTACTTCGCCATCTCTGCATACTGTCCCTTCGGATAGCTGGCATAATATTTCTTGAAATACTCTGATGCCGTTTCGTAATCCTTCAAGCCATACTCAGCCATCGCCAACATATAGAGACACTCCTCGCCCTCAGTTGAACCCTTCTTCATGGTTACAACTTCCTGCAACAGAGGAATGGCACGAGAATACTTGCCCTGTGCAAAACACTGCTTGGCATACTCGTACTTATAGGTAGGTGTTGCTGCCTTATATACCTGATTATATTCGCTCGCACAGCCAGTAAGAAGCAATGCTACACTAGCTGCGATTAGTATTGATTTCTTCATATTATTACTTTTGTGGATGCAAAGTTACAGATAATTTGCTTATTATCAAAAGAAAAAATACATTTTTTCGCAAATAATTAATCTTTATAACGATTAATGCCGTTTTTTTTGTATTTTTGCACCCAAAAACAGAGATTATGGACTTTAAAATCACTTCAGAATATCAACCAACGGGTGATCAGCCGCAAGCCATCCGACAACTCACCGAAGGCATCCAGCAGGGAGAGCCCGCACAGGTGTTGCTTGGCGTAACCGGTTCCGGCAAGACCTTCACCGTAGCAAACGTTATAGCCAACGTGGGCAAGCCGACTCTTATCCTGAGTCATAACAAGACGCTTGCCGCCCAGCTTTATCAGGAGATGAAAGGCTTCTTCCCCGATAATGCCGTGGAATATTACGTTTCCTACTACGACTATTACCAGCCGGAGGCATATCTGCCAACCACGGATACCTATATAGAAAAAGATCTCGCCATCAATGATGAGATCGACAAGCTCCGTCTGGGTGCCGTTTCCGCTTTGCTTTCAGGCAGAAAAGATGTCATCGTGGTATCTTCCGTATCATGCATCTATGGTATGGGTGGACCAGTAGCCATGCAGGAGAACATCATCAAGATTCACAGGGGACAGCAACTCGACCGAAATGAATTTCTCCGGAAACTGGTAGATGCCCTCTATGTAAGAAACGACATCGAACTGCAGCGCGGCAATTTCCGTGTAAAGGGAGAAACGGTAGATATCTTCATGGCGTACAGCGACAATGTGCTGCGAGTAACCTGGTGGGATGACGAGATAGACAGCATCGAGGAGGTAGATTCCCTCACCTATCACCGACTCGCCTCCTTCGAAGAATATGAGATTTATCCTGCCAACCTTTTTGTAACCAGCAAGGAGCAGCAGGAAATTGCCATCAGAATGATACAGGACGACCTGGTGAAGCAGGAAGAATTCTTCAAGAGCATAGGTGATGGCATCAAGGCACAGCGCATCAAGGAGCGTGTGGAATACGATATGGAGATGATCAAGGAGCTGGGACACTGTTCGGGCATCGAGAACTATTCGAGATATTTCGATGGCCGACATGAAGGAGAGCGTCCATACTGTCTGCTCGATTTCTTCCCGAAAGATTTCCTTCTGGTGGTAGATGAGAGCCATGTGAGCATTCCGCAGATCGGGGCGATGTATGGTGGCGATAGAGCCCGAAAGAAGAACCTGGTGGAATACGGTTTCCGATTGCCTGCCGCCTTCGACAACCGTCCGCTCACCTTCGAGGAATTTCACAGTATGATTCATCAGGCCATCTACGTGAGTGCCACCCCAGCCGACTATGAGTTGAGAGAATCTGAAGGTGTGGTAGTAGAACAGCTGATCCGCCCTACGGGATTGCTCGATCCGGAGATTGAAGTCCGCCCAAGCGAAAACCAGATTGATGATCTGCTCGATGAGATTCTGACCAGAACCCACCGGGATGAACGTGTACTCATCACCACCCTTACCAAACGTATGGCAGAGGAGCTGACAGAGTTTCTGCTGAACCACAATGTAAAGGCTGCCTATATCCATAGCGATGTGGCAACGCTCGACCGCGTGAAGATCATGAACGATCTGCGAGCCGGTATCTATGATGTACTGGTGGGTGTGAATCTGCTCCGCGAGGGTCTAGACTTGCCTGAGGTATCGCTTGTTGCCATCCTCGATGCAGACAAGGAGGGATTCCTGCGCAGTCACCGTTCTCTGACCCAGACCGCCGGCCGTGCTGCCAGAAACGTGAACGGCAAGGTGATTATGTATGCGGACAATATCACAGACAGCATGCAGAAGACCATTGATGAGACTGCCCGCCGAAGAAGCATTCAGCTGAAATACAATGCCGACCATGGAATTACGCCAAAGCAGATTCAGAAGGCGATTACCTCTGCACTGCCTATGGGCAAGGAAGAGGCTGCAAATGGTGCCGCCAGCATCAGAAACATCAAGGGTGCCGAAGGTTCGAAGCAACGGGTTTATATCGAACCGGATACAGCCACGATGGTTGCCGATCCTATCGTCCGCAGCATGAGCAAGGAGGAACTGGAGAAGAGCATTGCCAATACCACTGCTCTGATGAAGCAAGCCGCCAAGGACCTCGACTTCATGCAGGCAGCACAGTATCGTGATGAAATCATCCGATTGCAGAAGGAATTGGAAGAAAAAGGATAAATAAACACGAATAAGGGTGTGTCATAAGTATCTTGCCTAGGGTATAGATACTTATGATACACCCTCGTTTTCTTTTATTCAAACGACAGCTTTTTCAGGCGGATACGCAATTGCTCAGCCTCGCTCTTCCTGATAGACAGCTTGATGCTGCAGGTATTGTCGAAAGTCTGATCCACGATGCGCGGATTCATCTCTTTCACAATCCTCATCACATCATTCATCATCGGATAGGTGAAATCATAGGTTACGATTTCCTCTACCTGCTGCGTTACCTCCTCGCAATGCGCCAGGGCATCTATCGCTGCTTCACGATAAGCTACGATCAATCCGCTGGTACCCAGCTTGACACCTCCGAAATAGCGGATGACGACAATGAGAATATCCGTCAATTCCGCCTTCGTGATTTGTCCAAGGATAGGCTTGCCAGCCGTAGAAGAAGGCTCTCCATCATCATTGGCACGGAACTCGGTGCGCTCCGGACCCAGCATATAGGCATAACAACAATGTCGGGCATCGTAATATTTCTTACGGTACCCGGCAACAATCTCCTTCACCTCGTCAACTGTGGTAACGTGGTGAGCAAAGGCGAGAAACTTACTCCTTTTCTCGGTGTAATATCCCTCGCCTACTGTATCTGATATGGTCTTAAATTCGTCAATCATTAATCCAACTTGTGAATAATCAATCCGCTGCGCAACTTTGGCTCAAACCATGTTGCCTTAGGAGGCATAATCTTGCCACTGTCAGCGATGTCCATAATCTGCTGCATAGTAACTGGATGCAAGGCCAATGCCATCTTCATCTCGCCACTATCTACACGACGCTTCAACTCGCCGAGTCCGCGAAGACCGCCCACGAAGTCGATACGCTTATCAGAACGCAAATCCTTGATGCCCAGAATTTCGTCGAGAATCAAACGGGAAGAGATATCTACATCGAGCACCCCGATTGGGTCCTCATCATCATAGGTTCCTGGCTTGGCAAATAAGCCATACCACTTACCGTCGAGATACACGAGGAAAGAATGGAGAGCGGCAGGCTTCAGGATATCCAAGCCAAACTGCTCGATAGCTGCATCAATGGCAATCTTCTCATAGCATGGGATACCCTCCTCATCGCCAGATACATTCACATTAATCGCATCAATCTCAATAACTTCGAAGTTCTTGGTAAGAGCATCGAGGAATTCTTCTGATGTCAGACCATTCAGATCCTTTACAACACGGTTGTAATCAAGAATGGTAAGCTGGCTAGCCTGGAAGCAGACAGCCATAAAATAGTTGTATTCCTCCTTACCGGTATGGTTCGGATTCTGCTTTGCCTTCTCTGCGCCTACCAAGGCTGCGGCAGCAGAACGGTGATGACCATCGGCAATATAGAGGCTAGGCATCTTGGCAAATTCAGCGGTGATGGTTTCGATATCCTTGTCATCACTGACAATCCAGAACTGATGACGGAAGCCATCGACTGGAGCGATGAAATCATACTCCGGTGCTGTAGCAGCATAACGCATAAGAATCTCATTGAGCACAGAATTATCAGGATAAGCAAAGAAAACCGGTTCGATGTTTGCATTGCAAACACGAACGTGCTTCATGCGGTCCTCTTCCTTGTCACGGCGGGTGAGCTCATGCTTCTTGATGACGCCGGTCATATAATCATTTACGTATGCACCCACAACAAGACCATACTGTGTCTTGCCATTCATGGTCTGTGCATAGATATAATACTGTTCCTTATCATCCTGCTTCAACCAGCCGTTCTCCTGGAACTTCTTGAAGTTCTCTGCGGCACTTTCATAAACACGAGGGTCGTATTCAGAAGTACCCGGCTCGAAGTTGATTTCAGGTTTAATGATATGATAAAGGCTTTTCTCGTTATCGCCAGCCTCAGCACGAGCTTCCTCTGAATCGAGGACATCGTATGGGCGAGACTCAACTTGCTCTACTAAATCTTTTGGAGGGCGAATGCCCTTGAAAGGTTTTACTATTGCCATAATGTTATAATTTACTTTGTCAAGATGAATAAAAACACGAAAAGCCCATCAAGAGTGCTTCGGTGAAAAAGCACTCTTCATGAGCTATATATTCGGGATGAATAATTACTTATTTACCTGGAACTTGGTGCAGCCATCTGCAAAGAATGCATTGATCTGCTTGGCAGCTGCGATACCAGCATTGATGTTAGCCTCGGCTGTCTGCGCACCCATCTTCTTAGGGGTTGAGAAGTAGCGGCCCTCGAACTTGGCGAAGTCTGCATCAGCATCTGGCTTGATGTCGGTGATGAACTTCAAGTCCTCACGCTCAGCGAGAAGCTTCAGAAGCTCAGGCTCATTGATGACCTCCTTACGGGCTGTATTGATAAGAATACCACCCTTAGGCAACTGGTTCACAGTCTTGTAATCGATGCTCTTGATAGTCTCTGGAGTAGCAGGGATATGAAGAGATACGATGTCGCAAGTCTGGAACAGCTCATCCTGAGACTTCACGGCATGAACACCTGCAGCCTCGATGACATCTGCAGGGCAGAAGGCATCATAAGCAGACACATCCATACCGAAGCCCTTGGCGATGCGAGCTACATTGCGACCCACGTTACCAAATGCCAGGATACCCAACTTCTTACCCTTCAACTCAGAGCCAGCCTTGCCATTGTAGAAATTACGAACTGTGAAAACCAGCAAACCGAATACCAGCTCGGCAACGGCGTTGGAGTTCTGACCAGGAGTGTTCTCAGCTACTACGTTGTGAGCTGTAGCAGCAGCCAGGTCGATGTTATCATAACCTGCACCGGCGCGAACGATAATCTTGAGGTTCTTGGCTGCGTCGAGCACCTCGGCATCAGCCTTGTCAGAACGGATAATCATCGCATCCACATCCTTCACGGCATCGAGAAGCTGAGCCTTCTCTGTATATTTTTCGAGCAGTACGAGTTCGTTGCCTGCTCCCTCTATTTCTTTCTTAATGCCCTCGACAGCAGCTGCTGCGAATGGCTTTTCTGTTGCAACTAATACTTTCATTTCAATTCAAATTAATGTTGAGCTTCAAATTCCTGCATAGCCTTGACGAGTGCCTGAACACCCTCCATGGTCTGTGCATTGTAGCAGCTGGCACGGAAACCACCTACAGAACGGTGCCCCTTGACACCAACCATGCCACGCTCTGTAGCGAAATCAAGGAATGGCTTCTCCAGCTCCTTGTACTCATCGTTCATCACGAAGCAGATGTTCATCAATGAGCGGGATGCCTCTTCCACGGTACCCTTGAAGAGCTTGTTGCGGTCAATCTCAGCATAGAGAACCTCTGCACGCTCGTGAGCTCGCTTGTCAGCAGCCTCTACGCCACCATTTGCCTTCAACCAGCGGAGGTTCTCCATCAAAGTATAGATAGGAACTACAGGAGGAGTATTGAACATACTGCCCTTCTCTACGTGAGTACGATAGTCGAGCATGGTAGGAATCTCGCGAGGAGCCTTGCCGAGCATCTCATCCTTCACGACGATGACGGTAACACCAGCCATAGAGAGGTTCTTCTGGGCACCAGCATAGATGGCGGTGTACTTTGAAACATCCACAGGACGGCTCATGATATCTGATGACATATCAGAAATCAAAGGCACGTTCACGTCTGGATCTACACGGAGTTCGGTACCATATATTGTATTGTTGCTTGTGAGATGCAAATAATCACAATCGGCTGGCACAGTGTTAGGAACCTGAGGATAGAAAGTGTAATTGGCGTCGGACGATGATGCGATCTCCACGACCTCACCAAAATGCTTTGCCTCTTTCATTGCCTTCTTAGCCCAAGTACCAGAATTAATGTAGGCAGCCTTCTTGATGAGGAAGTTGGCAGGAATCTGCATGAACTGCAACGACGCACCACCACCAAGGAAGATTACGGAGTAACCCTCAGGAATGTCAAGAAGCTCCTTGAAAAGGGAGACAGCCTCGTCAACAACTGGCTGGAAATCCTTAGCACGGTGGCTGATTTCCATCAATGAAAGACCTGAACCATTAAAATCCAAAATCTGCTTTGCTGTGTTCTCAATCACTTCACGTGGAAGCATTGATGGACCTGCGTTAAAATTGTACTTCTTCATCTTGTTTAATTATTTTAGTTTTCTGACTATGCTATTCCTGTTAGCAAGAACAGTATAAGCGCAATCCACCCATATAGTCAAATGAGCAACCCTTATGTATGGATTTACGGATGCGAAATTACATATTTTATTTGAATCTACCAAATTTTCCTGCACATTTTTAGCGATTTGGGCAAAAATCTTTCATTTTGTCAGTGCTTTTAACATATTTATCGCATATTTATGCCATAAATATCAATTTATAACAAGAAAAGCCTCCTCTGGATATAATTTCCAAGAAGAGGCTTTTATCTATATTAAAATCATCGCACTTCTTCTACGATGGTCTTTACGCCCTTAATTTTCTCACCCTTTACATTGTTGAGCACACTTCTCAACTTTGGTCGGGCTATCGCTGCATAGGCATAGCGGTCGTTGACATCAATCTTTCCGATTTCAGACGAATTCAATCCGCCCTTCTTGCAAAGGAAGCCCAGGATATCGCCCTTGCTGATCTTATCCTTCTTTCCCTTACCTATATATAAGGTAGCCATTTTTGGCTTTGCAGGCATCGGCAACTCCTCTACGGCAGGAATCTCATAATCCTCTACCTCGGCATCAACATATTCAGGAATGTGCTCCTCAGGACCCAACAGGAAGAAAGCTCTACCCTGCGCCTCCCATCTTGCGGTACGACCCACACGATGGATATAGCCATCCTCGCTTTCCGGCATGTGGTAATGGATGATGTTATCGATGTCTGGGATATCGAGACCACGTGATGCGAGATCGGTGCTTACCAGGATATTGGCACTGCCGTTGCTGAAACGATAGAGTGAAGCCTCACGTTCCTTCTGCTCCAGACCGCCATGGAAGAAAGAGGTAGAGAAGCCCTGCTCCACCAGATACTTATTGGTACGCTCTACGCTATCACGATAGTTCAGGAAGACGATGGTACTCTGGTCGCCCAAACTGCGGAGCAACATACCCAGGCTCTCCAGCTTATCCTTCACCGGACTTTCCACCTTATATATATGTACACGTTCAGGCACCTGCTCCTCGTCCATTCGATAATCTATCTTCTCTACTCTGCCCATGTGTACGAAACGCGGAATCTCCTCAGCCTCGGTAGCAGAAAGCAGAAAGTGACGGCGCAAGCCTGGAAGCGATTTCACCAGACGGCTCATCTCATCCTGGAAACCCATCTCCAGACATTTGTCAAATTCATCAATTACGAGATATCTGATATGATAACGGTTCAGATTACCCTTATCGAGATGATCGTTCAGACGGCCTGGAGTTCCGAAGACTATCTGTGGACGCACCTGCTTCATCACACGATGCTCATCCATTGTCGCACGACCTCCATAGCAAGCCATGGCACGAAGTCCGCTACCCATATTCTTAAGCACGGTGGCAGACTGCAGCGCCAGCTCTCTACCCGGAGTCACCACGATAGCCTGCGGCTCGTCGTCGCCGGCATCAATGAGTTGCGAGAGCGGCAGGAGATAAGCCAGCGTCTTACCACTACCCGTAGGCGAAAGCACTACCACATCTCTATCGGTGTGCAGCACGGCCTGCATCGCATCCTGCTGCATATCGTTGAGTTCGATACCCAACTTATCTAAAATTCTATCTATCATTGTCTTTTATTTATTGAAAAAGAGATTACCTTTTCTTCATGATTTTATCTATTTCATCAAACTCCTTACCCATATTCAGGTTCAGATAGATGGTATAGAGCGGAAAAGCCCACTTGGATTGTTCATCAGGCTGAAGCTTTCTGTATTTTACCAGATAAGGGAGTGCCTTCCTGTAATTGGCATCCACCTGTTCACGCACCTTTCTCGAAGTCTGCGAACTCTTATCCTGCTCTACTGCCATATTGAAGTAACAGATGCCTGCATTATAATATGGATCAGCAAGTTCCTCATTCACGGAGATAGCCTTATCGCTTACCTTGATACACTCCTGGAGCTTGCTCTGTTCGAAGAGGATGTTGCTTTTGGCAACAAGATACATATCACTGTCTGGTACAATGGTGAGCGCCTTATCTACTACTGCCATCGCAGAATCCAGCTGATTGATATCTACATAAAACTCCACGAGTCGTGGGAAGAAATACGGAAAGGTAGGTACCCGTTCGAATCCTTCCTTGAGCGATGCCAGATAGCGCGCTGTATCCTTCTCCAGATAATAGGTTTCGGCAAGATACTGCAACATATAGTTGTAATGCACGGTATCTTTCAGCGCTACATAAGAATGATGCAGCGTTGCCTTGGGATCCTTCATCTTATAGCCGGAATATACGGCATAATAGGCTGCCAACGGCAGATGCTTATCCTTCTGACTGTAATCGTACGACTGGAACAGCGGCTGGTTGGCACAATCTATATAACGGTCGAAGAACTTATAGGAATCGGCATACTTCTTCTTACCGAGGAACCACAGTCCACCATTAAAGAGATTGGTGCGGATATGGGAAAGATAATCAGCATGCTGCTTACGGAATTCGATTTCCACCTTTCCCTTTTTGTTAGGAACCATCTCTACAGAATCAAACTGCTGCGCAATCTCAAAGAGCTGTCGGGTGAAATTGAAGAGCTGGGCAGTATCATACTTCTGCTTGAGATAGAGTTTTTCGTTACCCTGCTCGTATTGCTTACGTACGGCATCGAAGTAGAGGTTCCATATTTTCTTGTTGTTCTGATTGGCAGAGTCAGCCAGAAGTTTCTGCATGCTTGCCTGCGCCTGAGGCAGGTTCTTGCCCGACTTCACCTGATCCTTCGCCAATTGTATTTCCTTCTTCTGGGCAAAGCCCGCAGATGGCACAAGAAGGAGCATCCACAATAGGACACTCGCCAAGTTGCGGAAAAACGGATATCCCCATTTACTTCTATATCCCGATATTTTATGTCTCAATCTATTATTTATTTCCATAATCATAATAGTACCAATATGTGTTGCTGTATGTATCGCGGAGAACAGACTGGCGTTCTACCGGATTGCTATACTTACGCTCCATCGACTGATAATCGGAAAAATCGGCATCCATCACGTTGTCGTGAAACTCTACGATAGGATGCGTCCGAAGATGACAATAGAGCAAAATTGCCTCTTTGTAATGAGTTGGCAGCTTGGTCAATTCGTGATACTTAACCAGCTTGCGGACAAATTCATCGAGCTTCTTATCCAGCAGAAGCGCACAAAGCTCGTACTCCTTCGAGAGGCGATACTTCAGACGATGTTTCTTCATCCAGGGCGATGTTCCATACATCCACACCGGAGCCTGCCACATCAATGCCTTGACGGACGTGCCATTGATATACATCGATTGGCTGCCGCCTACCAATGGATAGGAGAAAAGACGGCTGCCCAGCTCGCCCGTTCTGTAAAGACAGGCTATACGGAGCATCGTAAGCGACGAATCGGTCTGCAGAGATTTCTCTCCAACCTCTAAAGCTTTTTCATACTGTTTTTCTTTCATCAGATGTTCCATCTTCATTCTTTCGTGAAAGAGGCGATCATTGTTGGTGATGAAGATAACAGCCAGCATCATCACGACAAGCTGGGAGATGTTCACCCATGAGTAACGCGAGAACCAACCGAAGCTATGTGGCTCCTGCTCAAGAGGTTCCAACTGTCTGGCGACCCACATCACGCCAGCCCAGCACAGCAGACAGAAAGGCAGGACAAGCCACCACCAGCCCAACGACACGCCAGCATCTACATGGGTAGGCACATCGGCTATCAGGGCCAGCAAAAGGAATGAAGGGAAATAAGTAAGTCCGTGAAAACGACGCTTCACACGGGTCACCGCGTATGCTCCCAACTGCAGCAGAAAGCATACAAAGGTAACAAGCAGCGGTGCAAGCGTATAGAAATAATCTGTCTTACCTTCTGATAAGACATGCTGCGCCACGGCTAGAATATCTGCCTGGTAACAAGCCAGGAATGTATAAGCAAAAACTAAAAAAATGATAGCACAGGCGAAGCGCATCTTCGCCGTGCTATTCCTTTTATGATCCATATATCTATGTTTAATTTTTCTTGAGCACCAGTGCCGAACGGGCTGGCAAGTAGAGCTTCAACCACTCCTTGCGATCGTTCACATACACAGGGTCATAGTTGGTGAGGTGGGTCATCTCGTCATCGTTCAGACCGTTGCCACCAAACGCCTTGTTGTCGGTATCGAGTACCACGCTATAGGCACCGGTAGGTACCAGGAAGCCATAGTCGGTAAACGAGCGGGTTGGCGAGAAGTTGAAGACGAAGAGCAGGTCGCCTCGCATATAAGCGAGTACCTGATCGCCATCATTGTGCCAGATTTCAACAACTGGTGTCTTGTTAAAGTTCTTTTCACTCTTAATTGTCTTGAGCATCTCCTTGTCGAAGTCGCCGAGATAGTGATAGCAGAGATCCTTGTTATCTACCAGATTCCACTGTCTGCGAGCATACTTGTAGCTCCATCCGTTACCCTCGCGAGGGAAATCAATCCACTCTGGATGACCGAACTCATTACCCATGAAGTTCAGGTAGCCGCCATTGATGGTAGAAGCAGTAGCCAGACGGATCATCTTGTGCAAGGCAATGCCTCGGTGAACCATATCGTTCTCATCACCCTTCTTGAAGTGCCAGTACATATCAGCATCTATCAGGCGGAAGATGATGGTCTTGTCGCCTACCAATGCCTGGTCGTGGCTCTCGCAGTAAGAGATGGTCTTCTCGTCTGCACGACGGTTCTTGATCTCCCAGAAAATGCTGGATGGCTTCCAGTCTTCATCCTTCAGCTCCTTGATGGTCTTGATCCAGTAGTCTGGAATATTCATCGCCATACGATAGTCGAAGCCATAGCCGCCATCGGCAAACTTGGCTGCCAATCCAGGCATACCGCTCACCTCTTCGGCGATGGTGATGGCATTCTTGTTCACCTCGTGAATCAGACAGTTGGCAAGGGTGAGATAGCAGATGGCGTTATCATCCTCATGGCCATTGAAGTAGTCACCGTAATTGCAGAACGCCTCTCCCAGACCGTGGCTGTAGTAGAGCATAGAGGTTACACCGTCGAAGCGGAAACCATCGAAGTGGTATTCGCTGAGCCAGTACTTGCAGTTGCTCAGGAGGAAGTGCATCACCTCATCCTTACCATAGTCGAAGCAGAGACTGTCCCAAGCTGGATGCTCATGTCTGTCGCCAGGGTAGAAGTACTGGTTAGGATCACCGGCAAGATTACCGAGACCTTCCATCTCGTTCTTCACTGCATGAGAGTGAACGATATCCATAATGACAGCTATGCCATTCTGATGGGCTGTATCGATGAGATCCTTGAGTTCCTCTGGGGTTCCGAAACGGCTGCTGGCAGCAAAGAAGCTGCTTACGTGATAGCCGAAGGATCCATAATAAGGATGCTCCTGGATAGCCATGATCTGAATGCAGTTGTAACCATCCTCAATGATACGTGGCAGCACCTTCTCCTTAAACTCGGTGTAGGTACCAACCTTCTCTGCATCCTGTCCCATTCCGATATGGCACTCATAGATAAGCAGCGGAGTGGTGTTAGGCTTGAAGGTTTTCTTCTTCCACTTGTAAGGCTCAGGGCTCCATACCTGCGCAGAGAAAATCTTGGTCTGCTCATCCTGAACCACACGGTTAGCCCATGCAGGGATACGCTCGCCTTCTCCACCTTCCCAGTGCACCTTCATCTTGAAGAGATCACCGTGCTTCATTGCCTTTTCCGAGAGTTTCAACTCCCAGTTGCCGGTACCCTTGATACGCTTAGCACGATACTTTGGGCTTTCCTGCCAGCCGTTGAAATCACCGATGAGATAGATATCTGTAGCATTTGGCGCCCACTCGCGGAACACCCATCCCTTCTCCGTCTTGTGCAATCCGAAGTAGTCGTATCCGTTGGCGAAATCGCTGAGCGAAATCTTGCCGTTACGGGTAAGCTGGTTGAGTTTCCAAAGCGCATGCTCATGTCTTCCTACGATAGCAGGCTCAAAGTCTGCCAGATATGGATCGTTCTTCACGAGTCCGATATGTTTTGGGGCAGCAGCCTTCACGGTTTTCTTGGTAGCGCACTTGGCGGTTGCCTTGCAGGTAGCCTTCTTGGCTGTTGTCTTCTTTGCTGTAGTATTTTTAGCTGAAGTTTTCTTTTCTGTTGCCATATATCATGATTTTAGATGGTTCTACTATTTTTATTAAGGGTTTTAAGCCTTTACCTTGAAGATAGCCTTATGGATATCACCCTTGCCGATGCATGGCTGATGACCGTCCTGTGGGAAGAAGATGGCAAACTGGCCTGGCTTGCAGGTTACCAGTGTCTGAGCCTTCACGCCAGGATACAAGGTGCAATCCTTAGCCTCGTTGTATTCCACTTCCGGGAGATCCTTCACTGGAGAATATCCATAGGTTTCCTCTGTATTCATAGGAATCTGAATATCAATCATCTGGCGATGTGCCTCGATGGTAGCCTCTTCTTCGGTCTTGCCGTGAGCTACTGCGATATTCACAAAGAGATCACCACCTTGGATAGGATGCTTGCCGGTCTCCAACTTAGTAAGATCATTCTCGTTGATAAACTTCACTACTTCTGCGAAGAGTGGATTAAGAGAAACATATTTCTCCAAATTGTCTAATGTATCAATTACCATAGTATATTGAATTTTGTGATTGATTTCTACTTTCTTATAGTTTATAATTCAGGAAAGCATAGAAGCGGATAAGCGGATAATTGCCTCCAGATTGAATGATGATTCAATTCTTGCCGGAAGTTTAATCCTCAAATCGCTTTCCGTTCTCATATACACCCTTGGCAGTAACCTGACCATTGCGGTCTTTCTCTACGAATCTGCCATCGCGTGCATCCTTCTTATAGTTGCCCTCGAAGCGCTTGCCGTCCTTGTTTTCCTCGATACAGAAGCCCTCGCGTTTACCATTATGATAGACTCCCTTGAAGCGGTTGCCGTTGGCGTAATGTATCACCACATTGCCATCGACATATCCCTTCTTGAACTCGCCTTCAAAGATGTCACCGTTCTTCTTGGTCAGCTTTCCCCTACCATTCTGCAGGTCGTCCTTCCAGCTGCCAACATAGATGTCGCCATTCTTCCATACGAAAGTACCCTGTCCGGAACGCTGACCATCCACAAACTGTCCGGTGTATTTAGAACCGCTGGCTGAGCGGAAAATACCTTCACCGGTACGTTCACCCTGCGAATAATCACCTTCATAGATATCACCATTATGGAATTTGTAGATACCCTTACCGTCCTGAATATCATCCTTCCAGTCACCAATATAGGTATCACCGTCAGCATATTTAAAGGTACCCTTTCCAGAGCGCTGGTTATCTACCCACTGTCCATCATAGGTAGTTCCATCTCCCCAGTCAAAGAATCCATTACCATTCTTCATGTCGTTCATCCACTGGCCTTTGTATTTGGCACCGTTGGAATAGGTGTAGGTACCTTTTCCCTGTCGCTTATCCTTATACCAGTCGCCGTCATACTTATCACCATTGTAATAGTACATCACGCCATGTCCGTGCTGGAAATCGCGGAACCAGAGTCCTACATACTTATTATTGTTCTGGAAGTAATAGGTACCCTTGCCGTGCTGCTGGTCCTGCAGCCACTGTCCTTCGTATCTCTCGCCATCCGAGAAAGTATATACGCCATATCCGCTGCGCTTTCCCTTGACGTAGGCACCCTCGTAAGTATCACCATTCTTATATATGGTAGATCCCTTGCCCTGTGGCTTGCCGCTTACCATCTCTCCCTTATACTGACCGCCATCACGGGTGATGCAGCTACCGAGGGAGATTTTCTGCGCCGACATGGCAAGAGGCGTACATGCCAGCATCATCGCCAGCATCATCTGCTTACCTGTAAGCAAAAACGTGCTTACAGAAAAATATCTTATAGAATTGTTTTTCTTATCATTCATGTCGTTTATCATCATTTTGATTTCGAAAAGAACCGGTATTACAGCCATTCCCTGACCACATGATTGCGTGTCCAGAGCGGAGTTTGACCGATTCCGAACCGATATATTCGATTCAATCCCCAAAAGTAACGCTTTTTCGGCAAACAGCCAAATAGATTAAGCAAATTTAAGGGAAAAAGAATAAAAATAAGATTTCCAGAAAAAAAAGCTCTTCCGGATACAATAAAACGCAAAACCAGCCGTTATTATGCAAATAAATGATAATACCATCAAACTAATCAAATAAAATAAGTATGATATTAAACTGCGCCATCATAGATGAAGATCCTGAGGCTTTGGCTTTGCTGAAGCATTATGTTGAGGAAACACCATCCCTCAATCTTATCGGTGCGTACCACAACGCCATCGAAGCTGTAGATGGAATCCACCACAGCCATCTTGACATTCTGTTTCTTGCCATCCACATGCAGCAGATCAGCGGACTCGAGTTTGCCAAGCTCGTACCAATGAACGTGAAGATTATCTTCACCACCGCATTCAAGGAGTATGCCATCGAAGCATACAAGGTGAACGCCTTCGACTATCTGGTCAAGCCTATCCTATACGAAGACTTCATGCAGACCTGTCAGAAGGTATTCGACCATTATATGCAGGACGATGCCTACAACCCTATCAAGCGCGATGGCTTTGTAGTGGTGAAGAACGAAAGCAAATACACCAGGATTCCTTTCGAGAACATACTCTTTATCGAGAGCGTGAAAGATTACGTAAAGTTCCACATGGCGGATGGACACAACATCATGACCCTGGGCAATCTGAAACGCCTGGAAGAGAAACTTCCGCGCCAGAAATTCAGAAGAGTGCACCGCTCTTTCATTGCCAATCTAACTAATTTTGACTACATCCAGAATATGAAGGTCGTCTATGGCAAACTGGCGGTGCCTATCTCTGACACCAACAGGGATGATGTGGTGAAATTCGTAGAAGAACACGGAATCAACTAACAGATCTGCAGTGGGGATGTAACAAATATTCTAGCATCATGTGCGATAAGGAATTCGAGATCGCGGAATCCCCAAAGCACACTGATGCAAGGCATTCCGCTGTTCTTGGCGGTCATGACATCTACATCACTGTCGCCGATATAGACTGCGCTTTCCCTATCGGCATTCATCTGACGCAAAGCCTCATTTACAGTATCCGGGGCTGGCTTTTTCTGAATATCCTCACGCTCACCTATAGCCACATCTACCAAGTCGCCAAAGAAATGGCGGCAGAGGGCTTGGGTGGCAGCATAGAACTTATTGCTCACCACGGCAATATTCTTGCCTCTATCCTTCAACTCCTGTAACATTTCCATCACACCCGGATAAGGCTGTGTGGTATCAAGATTATGCATCATATAGTGCTTGCGGAAATCGGCAAACACCTGTTCAAACTTCTCATTCTCCAATCCATCCGGAATGGCACGTTCCATCAATTTCTTGACACCGTTTCCTACAAAGCGGCGCACCTCATCTACGCTACGCTCAGGAAAGCCATTCGTCTTGAGGGCATAATTGCAGCTCGCAGCCAAATCGCCCAGGGTAGAAAGCAAGGTACCATCCAAGTCGAAGATATAGGTATCGAAATTAAACTGAGCATGAGGCGGCATCTTCTTCACACGAAATTCACCGCCATGTAGGATACAGACATCCTTGGAATAAAGTCGGATTTCATCTGGACCGCTAACCGCATAGCGGTTGGTTTTCTCCTCCTCATCATGGCCATAGGCAATACCTGTTCCCATGGTGCGATTCTCACCAAACTCCCATCTCTTGAACCGATGGGTCCTGGCATCCACTACCACATACTTATACTCCAGCGGAGCCTCCAAAGCCTGTACGTTGACAGAGAGCACCCAACTGGTTCCGCCCTGATGAATCATCGGAAGATAATGGTCAGTATTCCACTCGCCCAAGGTTGGATGATTACCCAGCAGTGCCACAGCCTCACCCTCGTGAAGCTGAGGAGCAGAAACCTTGAAGATCACGGTCTGCTCGAACAGAGGTAGCTTGGCAGCCTCATCACCCGTCCAGACTACCGGAGCCGTATAGTTGATGAAACCGCCCAGCAGTTCGTTCTCATCATCCAGCCAGAAGTCGGACAGGATATAGTTTCTGTTCGCCTCATACACATAGGCTCTAGGAGAAGCAACAGATTCCCTGCGCACCACATTTCCCTCGGCATCTACCACCTTATAATAATAGGCTACAGCCACAAAGGGATGATGACGGTTTTCCAAAGTATGGGTTTCAGCCATCCAATGATAACCATCTACTGTGTTCATCGCCAGATCTACCACCTTCCGCTTTCCGTCACGTGCGAAGAATGTGATATCGGCATGCAAAGACTCCCCCCACTCTGCCTTGTATGATATTGTAAATTTCATTCTCATATCATCAATCGTTTTAATATGTCAATATTCCTCAGTTTCAATGATGCAAAGGTAATGAAATTCTTCATACCACGGATAAAGAATCGGCGAATTAACCTATTTTAATTGCATACGCTTTGCTATTTGGCATTTTTACTGTACTTTTGCACCAAAATGTTTCAAGAAGAACAGATCAAGTTCAAAGACGAACAGAAATATTTCAAGAAGAAAAGAAAATGTTTTAAGTAGATAAAGAAAATGAAGAAAAAGAAAACAACTTCTAAGTTTTACCTCTATGGCGCCATCGGCTGCGTCGCCGTCATCGCCATCGTAGGTTATCTCTACTGCTTCTCATCATTCTCGAAAAGCAGCGAAACCAAGTATGTATATATCGACGCCGATGACAACATCGACTCTGTATATAATAAGGTGAAACCTTTCGCCAAGAGCATCCCGATGCAGGCATTCCGCACACTCACCCTTCATTCAGGCTATGCCGACCACATCCGCACCGGTAGATACGCCATCCATCCAGGAGACGGAGCACTCAAGGTCTGGCGTCACATGAAGAATGGTTTGCAGGAACCTGTCAACCTCACCATACCTTCCGTACGCACCATCGACAAGCTCGCCGTGGAGCTGAGCAAGAAACTGATGCTCGACAGCACAGAAATCAAGAAGGCACTCACAGATGAGGCGGTTTGCGAGAAGATGGGCTACGATACAGCCACCATCGCCTGCATGTTTATCCCTAACACCTACGATATCTACTGGAATGTATCCATCGAGAAATTCCTGGAACGCATGAAGAAAGAGAGCGACAAGTTCTGGAACTTTGAGCGCACGGAGAAGGCAAAGACGATGAAGCTCACTCCTAACCAGGTGATTACACTTGCCAGTATCGTGGATGAGGAAACTGCCAACAACGGCGAAAAACCGATGATTGCAGGTATGTACTACAACCGACTGATGCTGCGCAATGCAGAGTATCCGGAAGGTATGCCACTGCAGGCTGACCCAACCATCAAGTTCGCCTGGAAGCGTTTCGAACTGAAGCGTATCTACAACAACCTCCTGTACATCAAGAGCCCATACAATACCTACAAGAATCCAGGTCTTCCTCCTGGTCCAATCCGCATTCCATCGGTTGCCGGCATTGATGCCGTACTCAACCATGTAAAGCACGAGTATCTCTATATGTGCGCCAAGGAGGATTTCAGCGGCACCCACAATTTTGCCCGCACCTATCAGGAACACCTGCAGAATGCTGCAAAATATTCCAAGGCACTCAACGAAAGAGGAATCAAGTAAACGATATATCAGAAAACTTGCAAAATGTCTGTCATTTTGCAAGTTTTCTGTTTTTTATTTGGTAGTCTCCCTAAATTGTTGTAAATTTGCAGCATTAAACTATCCATATAAAATAATTTATTACATGAACAGAACGATTATTACAGTAGTGGGCAAGGATACAAAGGGTATCATCGCCAGAGTTTGTACCTATTTGGCAGAGAAGGACGTCAATATCCTGGATATCTCTCAGACCATCGTACAGGAGTACTTCAACATGATGATGATTGTTGACATGGGTAAGATGAATACATCTTTCGAGACTGTTGCCGACGAACTCGCTGATCTTGGCAAGAGCATTGGTGTTCAGGTAAAATGCCAGCGTGAGGAAATCTTCAACATGATGCACCGCATCTAAGTTTATCACTTTTAAAAGCAATAGAAGGAATATGATCAATATATCTGAGGTTATCGAAACCAACAAGATGATTGAGCAGGAGAACTTCGACGTGCGCACCATCACCATGGGTATCAACCTCCTGGACTGTGCCACTTCAGATCTCGACCAGCTCTGTCAGAACATTTATAATAAGATTACCCGCCTCGCCAAGGATTTGGTGAAGACTGGTGAGGACATTTCTAAAGAGTATGGTGTGCCTATCGTAAACAAGCGCATCTCCATCACTCCTATCGCACTCGTAGGTGGTTCTGCCTGCAAGACTACCGATGACTATGTGAAGATTGCCAAGACTCTCGACAAGTGTGCCAAGGAATTGGGTGTCAACTTCCTCGGTGGATACTCTGCCATCGTAAGCAAGGGTATGAGCAAGAGCGATGAGCTCCTCATCCGTTCTATCCCTCAGGCTATGGCCCAGACCGATTTCATCTGCAGCTCTGTAAACGTAGGTTCTACCAAGACTGGTATCAACATGGATGCCGTACGCCTGCTGGGCGAAATCATCAAGGATACAGCCGAGGCTACCAAGGACAATGGTTCTTTGGGTTGCGCTAAGCTCGTTGTTCTCTGCAATGCTCCTGATGATAACCCATTCATGGCAGGTGCCTTCCATGGCGTTTCTGAGGCAGACGCTGTTGTCAGCGTAGGTGTCAGCGGTCCTGGTGTAGTAAAATATGCTTTGGAGCAGGTGAAGGGCGAAAGCTTCGAGGTTCTCTGCGAGACTATCAAGCGTACTGCTTTCAAGATTACACGTGTTGGTCAGCTGGTTGCCAAGGAGGCATCACGCCGCCTGAACGTACCATTCGGTATCATCGACCTTTCATTGGCTCCTACTCCAGCCATCGGCGATAGCGTAGCTGATATTCTGGAGTTGATCGGTTTGGAGCGTGCAGGTGCTCCAGGTACAACCGCAGCACTCGCACTTTTGAACGACCAGGTTAAGAAGGGCGGTATCATGGCTTCTTCTTATGTTGGCGGTTTGAGTGGTGCCTTCATCCCTGTTTCTGAAGACCAGGGTATGATCAATGCCGTAGAGGCAGGTGCACTTACTATCGAGAAGTTGGAGGCAATGACTTGCGTTTGCTCTGTAGGTCTGGATATGATTGCCATCCCTGGCGATACAGCAGCTACCACCATCTCCGGTGTCATTGCCGATGAGGCTGCCATTGGTATGGTAAACCAGAAGACTACTGCCGTCCGCATCATCCCTGTTGTGGGTATGAAGGTGGGTGATACTGTAGATTTCGGCGGTTTGTTGGGTTATGCTCCAATCATGCCGGTTAATCAGTTCAGCTGCTCTGATTTCGTAAATCGTGTAGGTCGCATTCCTGCTCCTATCCACAGCTTTAAGAATTAAGACATTTAAAACTTTCCATATCGTTTGGGGGAGGCATCAGTCTATCATGACTGCTTGCCTCCCCCTTTTCTTTTGCGGGAAATAGATTATCATACAACCACTTCACCTATCCCTTACAGCTACTTTTCTATGCTGGCACCAAACTGCAGCACATACTTGATCTGCTTGCCGGCAACATGAGAAGGATTCTTCCATTTACCACCCAATACCAGAATAGTAGCTGGCTGATTGGCAGGAACAGCATCTACAGCCTGCTGCAAAGTCATGAAGTTACCCCTACCCTCAGCACTTACCACATAATCATAATGACGAATGTGCTTCTTCAGTGCAGGCACCTGCTCGGCTAAGGCATCAGCCAATGCATTAGCTACCACATGCGCACCATAGACATTATAATGGGTGTTATCTTTTTTACCCTTTGGAACCTGTGGATTCTCACCTGGCATAAACCACATGTGAAGCTTTCTGCTGCCTTCGATACCCATCTTGGTTTCAATGTCGTGGGTAATCTTGGTAGCATCCACGAATGGCACATTCAATGCCTTGGCTACATGGCGAGGAGCAACGACATAAGCTCCGTGGGTATCTATGAGCGTATCACTGTTGATGAGTTCCTTGCCATCATATTGTTTGTCACGAAGTTTCTCATCATTGTCATTCTTCAAATCCTCTGAATAATAGCAGCGGCGAACCACACTATTCAGAAGTACAGGGATGCCCCCCTTCTGGCGGGTTTCGTTTACATACTTGGCGAGATGCGCATCAAAGGTACCGCCAGGTTCGGTATAACGATCAGGGAAATGCTTCTCATCATTATGACCAAACTGGATAAGAACATAATCGCCTGGCTGCATCTTATCAAGAACTTTCTGCCATCTACCCTCATCCAGGAAGCTCTTGGAGCTTCTGCCGTTTACCGCATGGTTGTCAACGATAATCTGGTCGTCGAAGCAACCTTGCAGCACCATACCCCAACCACGTTCCGGACTAGTCTTATACCATTGTTTTTCGGCAGCAGTAGAGTCACCAATAACGAAAATAGTAGTTTTCCTGGAACTGGAAGTCATCATCAGAACCAAGACAAATACAGACAAAAAAGTTATTATTCTTTTCATTGTTTTATATAGTTTGAGTTTTTAAATGTTTCTAGCCCTAAAGCTAATAAAAATCCGCCTCCTATGCAGAGTTTTCACAAATTCACACATAAGAGAACGGACGAATGGTAAATATATACGGTAGAAAAACCTTATACCAGAATTATATAGCCTTTATTATTTCTTAACGACAGCGATGAGCTCCTCTGCAGAAACCAAAGTCTGCTCACCACTCTCCATATTCTTCAATGTAACCTTGCCAGCCGCCATCTCATTCTCGCCAGCGAGAACTACGAATGGAATCTGCTTGGCGTTGGCATAGCTCATCTGCTTCTTCATCTTCGCCTTGTCTGGGAAGATTTCAGTGCGGATACCAGCTGCACGAGCGGCAGTCACGATAGGAAGACAATAGGCAGTCTCCTTCTCACCGAAATTGATGAAGAGCACCTGAGTAGAATTGACCGCCTCCTTTGGATAGAGATCGAGGGCATTGAGCACATCATAGATGCGGTCGGCACCAAAACTGATACCTACTCCACTCAATCCTGGCAAGCCAAAGATACCGGTAAGGTTGTCGTAACGACCACCACCAGTGATACTGCCCATAGGAGTATCAAGCGCCTTCACCTCGAAGATGGCGCCAGTATAATAGTTCAAGCCACGAGCCAAAGTAAGGTCGAGCTCAATCTCATTGTTCAGACCAACAGACTTCAAGGTATCAAGGATAAACTTAGTTTCCTCTACACCCTTCAATCCGATTTCAGAGCCTTCGAGAACCTTAGAAATCACTTCAAGTTTCTCATCGTTAGAACCTGACAATGAGATGATTGGCTGCAACTTCTCGATAGCCTCTTCAGAAATGCCATCATTGCGAAGTTCCTCGTTCACATTGTCAAGACCAATCTTGTCGAGCTTATCGATAGCCACGGTGATATCTACGATCTTCTCAGCCTCGCCAATTACCTCAGCGATGCCGGTAAGGATCTTACGGTTGTTGATCTTGATGCAGACACGCACACCAAACTTGGTAAAGACTGTATCTACAATCTGCATCAACTCAACCTCGTTGAGAAGAGAATCAGAACCAACCACATCAGCATCGCACTGATAGAACTCGCGATAGCGACCCTTCTGTGGACGGTCGGCACGCCATACTGGCTGAATCTGATAGCGCTTGAAAGGCATCTGCAACTCATCACGATGCTGCACTACGTAGCGTGCGAAAGGCACGGTAAGATCGTAGCGAAGACCCTTCTCGCAGAGCTTTGCTGCCAACTTGAGTGATCCGAGCGAATGAATATCCTCATCGCTCACCTTATTCATATAGTCACCTGAATTCAAAATCTTAAAGAGCAGCTTGTCGCCCTCCTCGCCATACTTACCCATCAAGGTCTGAAGGGTCTCCATGGCAGGAGTCTCAATCTGCTGGAATCCGTAAAGGGCATACACATCCTTGATGGTGTTGAAGATGTAATTACGCTTTGCCATCTCAACAGGACCGAAATCGCGGGTACCCTTTGGAATACTTGGTTTCTGAGCCATTTATTTATGTTAAATATTAAATGTTAAATGTTTAATGCCTAGTGCTATGCTCACCCTTAAGCAAACATCATACACCAAACATTAAACACTATCAAATTATTTACGAACAATAGTCTGAGCGCGGTCTGGACCGATAGAGATGATACCAATCTTGGTCTCAAGGAACTCCTCTACGAATGCAATGTAGTCCTTGAATTCCTGTGGGAACTGATCCTCAGAAGTAAACTGAGTCATATCAGTCTTCCATCCCTTGAACTCCTTGTAAACAGGCTCTACGTTATCAATCTCGTAAGGGAAATCTGTAGTAACAGTGCCATCAGGCAACTTGTAAGCCACGCAAGCCTTGATGGTATCGAAACCATCGAGCACATCGCTCTTCATCATGATAAGCTCGGTTACACCGTTTACCATCACAGAATACTTGAGCTGTACGAGGTCGCACCATCCACAACGACGCTCACGGCCAGTAACCGCACCATACTCATGACCGAGGTCACGGATCTTGGCACCAGTCTCATCGAAGAGCTCTGTTGGGAATGGACCTGCACCTACGCGAGTACAGTAAGCCTTCATGATACCATAGACATTGCCGATACGGTTAGGACCGATACCCAGACCGATACAGGCACCCGCACAGATGGTATTAGAAGAAGTTACGAATGGATAAGAACCGAAGTCAACATCGAGCATAGTACCCTGAGCACCCTCGCAGAGGATGTCCTTGCCAGAGCGGAGCACCTTGTTGATCTCCACCTCGCTGTCGATGAGCTTAAACTGCTTCAAGTATTCGATGCCCTCCATCCAGGTCTTCTCTACCTCAGTGATATCGAAATCAGTGTATCCGAGGCTAGCGATAGTCTTGAGATGAGCCGCCTTGTGAGCAGCATACTTCTCCTCGAAGTTTTCGAGGATATCACCTACGCGAAGACCCGTACGGCTTACCTTATCAGTATAAGTAGGGCCAATACCCTTACCAGTGGTACCTACCTTGTTCTTGCCCTTTGAAGCCTCGATGGCTGCATCGAGCACACGGTGAGTAGGCATGATGAGATGCGCCTTCTTAGAAATGTAGAGACGGCTCTTGAGGTCATGGCCACTCTTCTCCAAATCCTTAGCCTCGCCCATAAAGAGGTCTGGAGCCAAGACTACGCCGTTACCGATGATGTTTACCTTGCCACCCTGGAAGATACCAGAAGGGATAGAACGAAGAACATACTTCTCGCCTTCGAACTCGAGAGTATGACCCGCATTAGGACCACCCTGGAAACGAGCAATGACATCATACTTAGGGGTCAAAACATCAACCACCTTACCTTTTCCTTCATCGCCCCACTGCAAACCGAGCAGGACATCTACTTTACCTGTGTTCATTTCTATAAAATATAGTTATTTTTATTACTTATCGTTTTTCTTGCGTGTAAGCTTTGCCTGGCATGCACTGCATACGCCGTAGATATAGAGGGCGAATGTATCCTTTCGGAAACGCTGCAGCTTGAGGTCATTCACTGCTGCCGTAACAGCCGGCACATTGATCTCCGTTACCTGCCCACACACGCTGCACACCTGATGGATATGGCTATCATTGTAATAGCACGCCTCGTATTTGGTACCATCCACCAGGCTGTGTCTCATCACGAGCCTCAGCTCGATGAAGAGATGCATTGTATTATAGAGCGTAGCTCTGCTCACCCGGAAGTTTCTCTTCGTGAGCTCAGCATCCAGCTCTTCAAGAGTGAAGTGCCCATCAATGCTATAAACCGCATCCAGAACAGCATATCTTTCCGGGGTCTTGCGGTGATGATTGCACTCCAAATATGTGTCCAAGATTTCACGAACCTTGGCTTTATTTTTCTCAGTCATAATCCTTGTTAGTTACATAAAACGCACAAAGATACTCATAATTCCGGACATAAGGGCATATTTAAATTTAAAAAAACTAAATTGCCCTGTTTTTGATGATTTTCCTGCTTTTTCTTCACCAAACTGATGGCTTTTCAGGAACAATTCCTGCAATTTGAAACGAAAGTCAGTATGTTACTCTGCCAATTTGAGCATTTCATCATAGATGCGCTGTACAGGCAAGCCCATCACATTAAAGTAACTGCCCTTGAGTCCGGTACATCCGATGTAACCTATCCATTCCTGGATGCCATAGGCACCCGCCTTGTCGAACGGTTTGTAATGGGTGATATAATAATTGATTTCCCATTCTTCAAATTCCTTGAAACTTACTTCTGTACACACAGAGAACTTACGCTGCTCTTTCTTCGTAGTAAGACACACACCCGTAACCACATGATGGGTCTTGCCGCTCAACATCTTAAGCATGCGAACCGCATCATCGGCATTCTGCGGCTTTCCGAGAATGATTCCCTTACCCTCCTGATCGTTCTGTTCATCGGCAGCAGGAGCTATCACTACGGTATCTGCTGTAAGAATGAGCAAATCATCGGAAGAGGATTTGTCTGAAGAAGAATCTTCGGAAGCCTCATCTCCATCCAATAAAGAGCGATAAGCATCCGCTTTCTTCTGGGCAATATACTCAGCCACATCGTATGCATCCAAATCATCAGGATAGCTTTCATCAATACCACGCAATACCTTCACCTCGAAATTAACATCCAATCCTGCCAACAACTCCCTGCGGCGTGGCGAATTGCTCGCCAAAATAATCTTATACTTCATCTGTTTATTTACTTTGAGCTTTGAACTTTGAACTTTGAACTTTATGATTACCATCCAAACGCCTTGGCATTGGAAAGCCAATGCCCCTTGGCACGAAGCACCTGCTCTACAATATCCCTGCCCACTCCTTCGCCACCATTGGCAGAAGAGACGTAGCAGGAAATCTCCTTGATATCAGAGCAGGCATCGGCAGGACAACACGGGCAGCCACAACGACGCATTACCTCGTAATCCGGGATATCATCACCCACATAGATGATTTCCTCATCAGAAAGCTGATACTTTTCCAGAAAAGCATCATAGGTATTGATTTTCACAGCACATCCCATATAGATATCCTGCACGCCCAATCCCTCATATCGCTTGCGGATAGCCTCGGTCGTTCCGCCCGTAAGAATGACGATGCGCACACCCACCTTCTGAGCCAACTGGATAGCATAGCCATCCTTGATATTCACGGTGCGAAGAGGTTCACCCGTACTGGCAAGCGTAATGGTCTGGCGGGAAAGCACCCCATCCACATCAAATACAATTGCCTTTATCTTCTTCAAATCGTAATTAATCATACTTGAAAACTTTTTCTATTTAGTAATCAGACACTTGAACTCTATTCCTTGATACTCAGCTTATGAATACTCATGCTCATTCTGTCATAGATATCCTTCATCTGCGGATTCGACTTGAGCAGAGCTCCCTGCGCCCGAAGCACATTCTCATCATACCTTACAGCCGGCCCCGTCTGTGCATCTTTCGGATTCAGCTCGTGCACCTTCGCAGCCGTCTCGTCTATCAACGGAAGCATCACATCGAACGGTATTCCGTGCTCCTCCAGGATTTCCTGGCTCAAGGCATAGCAATGATTCACGAAATTGCAGGCAAAGACGGCAGAGAGATGCAGGTACTTGCGGTCTTCACTCGCCAGATGATACACCCTGCTGCTCACCTGATGCGCCACATCACCGATTAGCTGCAATGCATACTCATCATTCGCCTCGATAAAACAAGGTATCTGAGAGAAATCTACCTCACGCTGCTTGGAGAAAGTCTGCATCGGATAAAGCACACCATAATGTAAAGCCATTCCCTGGAAAACATCCATCGGGACAGAGCCTGCCGTATGCAGAAAAACCTTGGTCTCCTTTCCTTTGCAGAGAACAGGAATCAACTCCACAATAGCACTATCCTTCACCGAAACGACGTACAGATCTGCATCTGAGCGAACATCTGATATATCCGAAACAGGCTGTGCGCCCACCTCGGAAGCCAGAGCCGTAGCCGATTGCATCGTGCGGCTGAACACCTGCACCACATCATGACCTGCGGCAAATATCGCCTTCCCCAAATGAGTGGCAAGATTGCCAGCACCAATCAATATCACCTTCATATCTTTTTCTTTTTCAATCTTATTTTTACCTAAAGCCATCAAGCCGCTTTACGCAAGCCATCAGGCCATTTTTACCTAAACAATCCTTGATAATGTGCAAAAATACTAAAAAAGAGCCACACAATGGAAGAAAACTTGTTTTTTTATAATTAATTTATTATTTTTGCAATGTGAAAAGAATAGAAGTAAGAATATATTCGGAAAACGAGGAGCTGCCCCATCTGCTAGAGGGCAACTTCTTCCATAGCTTGGAACTCTTCCAGATAGGTGAAAAAGTACCAAGCGATACCCCCATTATGGCTGTAGCTACCCAGGAAGGAAGAGTAGTCGGACAAATGCTAGCCATGATACACCGCCGCCATATCCTTATTCCACCTTTTATATATATACATGCCCACGTGCACGGAGAAGGAGCCTATCTGGATGAAGAAACCGCCGAAACCACCTTCCCTACTCTCCTGCATGCGATGACCCGCGAACTCACCCGCCGCCACACCCTCTACATCGAATTTTCAGAGATACAGAAAAAGATGTTCGGCTACCGACATTTCCGTCGCACGGGCTATTTCCCTGTGGCTTGGCAGGAAGTATATAATTCGCTACACAGCAAGACACCGGAAGAGCGTCTCACCGACAAGGCTAAAATGCAAATTGAAGCAGCAGAAAGAAAGGGACTGAAATGCCATAGCACTTCTGACGAAAACGAAGTGGGAAGACTCTATCAACTCTATAGAAATTTCTACAAGATGAAACCTCGCCGCTATGTGCCACCAAGAGAATACTTTGAGCAAATAAGCAAAAGCAGCGAAGCAAAGGTTTTCGTGACAACCTACGACAAGAAACGGCTGGGTATCAAGAAAGCCTCTTACGAAAACAAGATACTGGGTGGATGCGTCCTGGCCTTCAGCGACAGCGATGCCTATCTGTGGCACCTGGCATCACTCAGGAAGAGCTACCGATATCTGCATCCCGACACCCTGACCGTCTGGCACGCCCTCCAATATGCCCACCAAAGGGGCTTCAAGCACCTGCACTTTATGGATGTAGGCTTACCTTGGAAGCGAAATCCGTATAGAGAATTCATTCGCAGCTTCGGAGGCAAGCCCGTGGCAAAATACCGCTGGTTCAGATGCAACATCGGCATCATCAACAGACTGATGAAATGGATATACAAGCTTTAAAGCTGTCCGATAGCCTTATCCAGCAATTCGAGACCGCGATTGGTACAGAAACCACGAATCATGATGAGAGTGAAATTATCGAAGAGCTGCTGCATCGTAAATCTCTTATAGAGCTGCTGATGCATCATCTCTGACATACAGATTCTCGAAGACTCAGAAATCACCTCGAAATTCACATCCTTGCGGAAGTATCCCTCATCCACACCAGCCTGGAAGAAGCGCATGCTATCATCATACTCCTTATCATGCTCTTCCTTCAGGAACTCCAGGATGCGGGGCATCCTATGTATCTCCTCATAGAAAACGACACCCACCTGCTGGTTACGCTCCATCTGAAGGCGATAGATATAGCCAATCACATCTATTACATTACGCGCGTGCGTAAGAGCATACTCTTCAATGCGGGCCTTGCATTCAGCACGTTCTATCTTCATACCGGCAAGCAGCAGTTCCTCCTTGTCGCCGAAGATCTCATACACCGTACGCTTCGACACACGAAGCCCACGAGAAATCTCATCCATCTTCACCGCCTTCACGCCGCGCTGGTGAAACTCTCTCATGGCATAAGCTATGATCTTATCGCGCAATTCCTTTCTATATTGATTAATTTCTGCCATATCTCTTATTTTAATAGTTTGTTGCATATCCGATTCTGCCAACTCCATATAGCAAAACCGCATCCTTTAAATAATTTTTGTGCAAAGATACAAAAAAAAATAAAAATCCATCTTTTTTTAATAAGTTTTTTATTACCTTTGCACAATCTTTAAGATAAAACGCATTTTTTGCGAAAAACAGAAAGAAATAGAATCATTAAACCAATACATTGTTATGGTAAAAATCACAAAAGAGGCGGCTCTCGAATATCACGAAGCAGGCCGTCCTGGTAAGATTGAGGTTAAACCAACAAAACCTTATCACACACAAACAGACTTGAGTTTGGCGTATTCACCAGGTGTAGCTTTCCCATGCTTGGAGATTCAGCAAAACCCAGACGAAGTTTACAAATACACAGACAAGGGTAACCTGGTGGCTGTGATCAGTAACGGTACTGCTGTGCTCGGACTCGGCGACATCGGCGCGATGAGCGGCAAGCCAGTAATGGAAGGTAAAGGATTGCTGTTCAAGATTTATGGTGGAGTGGATGTCTTCGATATCGAAATCGACGAGAAAGATCCAGAGAAATTCTGCGAGACCGTTGAGAAGATCGCACCTACCTTCGGTGGTATCAACCTGGAGGATATCAAGGCGCCTCAGTGCTTCTACATCGAAGAGCGCCTGAAGAAGACCCTCGACATCCCTGTGATGCACGATGACCAGCATGGTACAGCCATCATCTCAGCTGCAGGTTTGAAGAACGCCCTCGAAGTAGCTGGCAAGAACATTGCCGACGTGAAGATCGTGGTTAACGGTGCCGGAGCTGCAGCCATCAGCTGTACCAAGCTCTACGTTGCCCTCGGTGCACAGGTGAAGAATATCGTCATGCTCGACTCTAAGGGTGTAATTACAAGCGACCGTGAGAACCTGACAGAGCAGAAGAAGTTGTTCGCTACCGACCGCCGTGATGTTCACACACTCGAAGAGGCTGTGAAGGGTGCCGATGTATTCGTAGGACTCAGCAAGGGTAACGTACTTTCTAAGGATATGATCCGCTCTATGGCTGACAGCCCTATCGTATTCGCACTCGCCAACCCTGTTCCAGAGATCAGTTACGAGGATGCTATGGACAGCCGTCCAGACGTATTGATGTCAACAGGCCGTTCCGACTATCCAAACCAGATTAACAATGTTATCGGTTTCCCATATATCTTCCGTGGTGCACTCGACGTTCACGCCCGTGCCATCAACGAGGAGATGAAGATGGCTGCCGTTCACGCCATCGCCGACCTGGCTAAGCAGCCTGTGCCAGACGTAGTGAACGACGTATATCACGTAAACGACCTTACATTCGGTCCTAAGTACTTCATTCCAAAGCCAGTTGACCCACGCTTGATTACAGAGGTATCTGCAGCAGTAGCCAAGGCTGCAATGGAAAGCGGCGTAGCTCGCACCCCTATCAAAGACTGGGAGAAGTACAAGCAGGAATTGCGCCAGTTGCTCGGCCAGGAGACCAAGCTCACCCGCAAGCTCCACGATACAGCCCGCCTCCACCCACAGCGTGTAGTATTCGCAGAGGGCGGTAACCCAACCATGCTGAAGGCTGCTGTCCAGGCAAAGAACGAGGGTATCTGTGAGCCTATCCTGTTGGGCAACCCAGACCGTCTGAACCGTGTGGCAAGCCGATTGAAGCTCGACCTCTCAAACATCGAGATTGTAGATATGCGTGCCGACAACGAGCAGGGTCGCCGTGCCAAGTTTGCCAAGCACCTGGCAGAGAAGCGTGCCCGCGAGGGTTACAGCTTCGAAGAGGCTTACGATAAGATGTACGAGCGCAACTACTTCGGTATGTCAATGGTTGAGCAGGGTGATGCTGATGCATTCATCACTGGTCTCTACACCAAGTACAGCAATACCATCAAGGTAGCCAAGGACGTTATCGGCATCCGTGATGAGTACAAGACATTCGGAACCATGCACATCCTCAACACTCAGAAGGGCGTATATTACATCGCTGATACACTGATCAACCGTCACCCAGACGAGGATGTCCTCACCGACATCGCCAAGTTGTCTGCCGGAACCGTGAAGTTCTTCAACGAGGAGCCAGTAATGGCCATGTTGAGCTACTCTAACTTCGGTACCGATGCCATCGGTTCTCCTGTAAAGGTAAAGAAGGCAGTGGCAGAGATGCAGAAGGAATTCCCAGACCTCGCCATCGATGGTGAGATGCAGGTAAACTATGCACTCAACAAGGATCTCCGCGATGAGAAGTATCCATTCTCACGTCTCAAGGGCAAGGATGTGAATACTTTGGTATTCCCTAACCTGAGCAGTGCAAATGGCGCATACAAGCTTCTCCAGGGATTGAACCCAGAGGCAGAAATCATTGGTCCTATCCAGATGGGATTGAACAAGCCTATCCACTTCACTGACTCAGAGAGCAGTGTACAGGATATCGTAAACATCACAGCCGTAGCTGTAATCGATGCTTACGTAGAGAAGATCAAGAATCAGAAATAACATCTTGTACAAGAGTTATTGAATATCAAATCTTAGGCTAGTAATAGCAAAAGATATACAGAAAAGAGCATAGAGGGTGTGTCATAAGTCTATGACACACCCTCTATTTCGTTTATGGAGAAGCTACGCTCAAACAAAAAGAAATACTGCTTCCAATCGATATGAAGAACGTACTAAAAAGCACTAATAACTGCAAAAAGCAATCGTTTACGCAATTTTTTCCGTTAACGCTAGTTAAATAATATCACTGTGCACCTACACACCCAACATAAGCCCAAAAAAGTTTCAAAAAGTTTTGGAGATATCAAAAAATTGCTTTACCTTTGCAGCAGTTATCCTGAAAACAATCTTTTTACCTTAAGGAAAACTAATACCTATTGAAGATTTGGAGCGGTAGCCTGTGAAGGTCATCGCTTTTTTTGTTTATACCCCCTTTTTTGTTAACGACCCTACGTCTTATACCCACTTTTCGTTAATAACCATACTTCTTTGTTAATTCTTCCTAAAAGAAGAAAGATTTTCATCCCCCTATTCTCTTATTTCAAAGAAAGTTAGTAATTTTGCACCCCGAATGCTCATGGATTGGGCAAATATTACAGAAAAAGTTAAGTTCGTTGGGGCTCGGTAAAGATCCGGCACGATGCAGGACGCCTCGCGGAAAAACCCGTTTATATAAATAATTAAATGTACGCAATCGTAGAAATTAACGGTCAGCAGTTCAAGGCTGAGGAGGGCAAGAAGCTCTTCGTACATCACATCAAGGATGTTGAAGCAGGTAAGACTGTTGAGTTCGACAAGGTTTTGCTCGTTGACAAAGACGGCGCAATCACTGTCGGTGCACCAACTGTAGAGGGTGCAAAAGTAGTAGTAGAAGTTGTGAACCCACTCGTAAAGGGTGACAAGGTAATCGTCTTCAAGATGAAGCGCCGCAAGGACTATCGCAAGAAGAACGGTCATCGTGCTCAGTTCACTGAAGTATCAATCAAATCTGTAATCGCTTAAAATTAGGAGGAATTAGAAAATGGCACATAAGAAAGGTGTTGGTAGTTCTAAGAACGGCCGTGAATCAGCTTCACAAAGATTAGGCGTTAAGATCTGGGGTGGTCAGAGCATCATCGCAGGTAACATCATCGTTCGCCAGCGTGGTAACAAGCACTTCCCAGGTGAGAATGTAGCTCAGGGTAAGGATGATACATTGTATGCTTTGGCAGATGGTATCGTTTACTTCCACAAGGGCCGCAAGGACAAGAGTACAGTTTCTGTTCTCTCTCCAGAGGTTTACGCTGAGAAGACCAAAAAAGCTGACGCTTAATTTTTAAAGTTTTAGAAAAAACTATTCCAAACAAACAACATAGAAGCCTGCTCATACCTAGAGCAGGCTTTCTTCGTTTAACCCCATAAAAACCACGAAAAAACTTTAATTCTACCCTTCTCTGCAAAAAAGTTGGCATTTTTTTGCGCTATCACAAATATTTTTTGTAATTTTGCCTTCAAATAGGAAAATTAATATAAAAAAGAAATATTATGCTTACACTTAAACTCATCAGTGAAGAAACTGAACGTGTAGTTAAAGGTCTCGAAAAGAAGCATTTTCCAAATGCTCGTGAGGCCGTAGAGAAAGTTTTGGAGTACGACAAGATTCGTCGTGAAGCTCAGCAGAAGTTGGATAACAACAAGCAGCAGGCTAATCAGTTTGCCAAGCAGATTGGTGCCCTGATGAAGGAAGGCAAGAAAGAGGAAGCTGAGAGCGCTAAGGCTCAGGTAGCTATGCTCAAGGCTGATGCCAAGGCTCTGGAAGAGATCATGGAGAAGGCTCAGAATGATATGACCAACCAGTTGCTCGAAATCCCTAACATTCCTTGCGAGCAGGTTCCTGAAGGTAAGGATGCTGCAGACAATGTAGTTGTAAAGGAAGGCGGCGAAAAGCCTAACCTCGGCGCAGACGCTCTCTGCCACTGGGATCTCCTGAAGAAGTACAACCTCGTTGACTTCGACCTCGGTGTGAAGATCACAGGCGCTGGTTTCCCTGTATATATCGGCAAGATGGCTCGCTTCCAGCGTGCTCTTGAGGCATTCTTCCTCGACGAGGCCCGCAAGAGCGGATATCTGGAGATTCAGCCTCCTTACGTAGTTAACGAGGATTCTGGTCGTGGCACAGGTCAGTTGCCAGACAAAGAGGGTCAGATGTATCACGCTAATCTCGACAACCTCTTCCTCATCCCTACAGCCGAGGTTCCTGTAACCAACATCTTCCGCGATGTTATCCTCGATGAGAAGGATCTCCCTATCAAGCGCTGCGCTTACTCTGCCTGCTTCCGTCGTGAGGCTGGTAGCTATGGTAAGGACGTTCGTGGCTTGAACCGTCTGCACCAGTTTGATAAGGTAGAGATTGTACGCATCGATAAGCCAGGTCACTCATACGAGAGCCTGAACGAGATGCTCGACCACGTAGAGGGTCTCTTGAAGAAGCTGGAGTTGCCATACCACATCCTCCGTCTCTGCGGTGGTGATATGAGCTTCACCTCTTCTATCTGCTACGACTTCGAGACATGGAGTGCTGCACAGGGTCGCTGGTTGGAAGTTTCATCAGTATCTAACTTCGAGAGCTACCAGGCTAACCGTCTCCACTGCCGCTACCGTCACGCAGAGGACAAGAAGATTGAGCTTTGCCACACCTTGAACGGTTCTGCTCTCGCCTTGCCACGTATCGTAGCAACCATCCTGGAGAACAACCAGACTCCAGAGGGTATCCGCGTACCTAAGGTATTGGTTCCTTACTGCGGATTCGAGATGCTCGATGACAAGAACTTCGATTAATTCGATTCATTCGATAAAACATCGATTCATTCGATAAAATTAAAATAAAACATATTGTACGAGGATAACTTCGGCTACCCCATAAAGGCGGCCGCAGTTATCCTTTTGCATTTTATATACCATGAGCAAACATCAAGACAACTAATTAAGAAATAGAATCACAGATAATATTCAACATAAAAAGTTAATAGCCCATGAACAAGATTATCAAGAAAATACAATACTCTGACAAGGTATTCCGTTTCGATGTGGAAGCTCCACTCATCGCCAAGAGCCGCAAGGCTGGCAACTTCGTCATCATCCGTGTAGATAACAACAGCGAGCGCATGCCGCTGACCATCGCCGATGCCGACATCGAGAAAGGCACCATCACGCTGGTGGTACAGAAGGTAGGACTCTCCTCTACCAAGCTCTGCGCCCTGAACGAGGGCGATGAGATTCACGATGTGGTGGGACCACTCGGCAACCCTACCCACATTGAGAACTTCGGTACCGTGATCTGTGCCGGTGGTGGCGTAGGTGTAGCTCCCATGCTCCCTATCATCAAGGCACTCAAGGCAGCAGGCAACCGTGTGCTCAGCGTGATTGCTGGTAGAAGCAAGGACCTCGTCATCATGGAAGATGAGGTGCGTGCATCCAGCGACGAACTCATCATCATGACCGATGACGGAAGCTACGGCGAGAAAGGCGTAGTAACCGTAGGTATCGAGAAACTCATCAACCAGGAACATATAGATAAGGTGTTCGCCATCGGTCCTCCTATCATGATGAAGTTCTGCTGCCTCCTTACCCAGAAATATAATCTTTCTACAGATGTATCGCTTAATACCATCATGGTAGATGGTACCGGTATGTGCGGTGCCTGCCGTCTTACCATCGGCGGCAAGACCAAGTTTGTCTGCATCGATGGTCCGGAGTTTGATGGTGCCCAGGTAGATTGGGATGAGATGTTCAAGCGCATGGGCACCTTCAAGGATGTAGAGCGCGAGGAGATGGAGCACTTCGAGGAGCATCTGGCTACAGTGGATGCCGAAAAGAAGAAGGAGACTACAGACATTACGATGGATGTGGAGCCTACCGATGCACCAATAGAAGAACTGACAGACCGTAACGCAGAGTGGCGCAAGGAGTTACGTGCATCGATGAAAGCAAAGGAGCGCACCGCTATCGAGCGCGTCAAGATGCCAGAGCTGGACCCAGTATATCGTGCAACGACCCGCACCGAGGAAGTAAACATCGGTTTGACCAAGGAGATGGCTTTGACAGAGGCAAAGCGCTGTCTCGACTGTCCGAAACCAACCTGTATGGAGGGCTGCCCAGTGAGCATCAACATCCCATCTTTCATCAAGAACATCGAACGCGGACAGTTCCTGGCTGCAGCCAAGGTTCTGAAGAACACCTCTGCCCTCCCAGCCGTTTGTGGTCGTGTTTGTCCTCAGGAGAAACAGTGCGAGAGCAAGTGCGTACATCTCAAGATGAACGAGCCAGCCGTAGCCATCGGCTACCTGGAGCGCTTTGCTGCCGACTATGAGCGTCAGAGTGGCAACATCTCTGTGCCTGAGTGCGATGAGGCAAACGGCATCAAGGTGGCGGTAGTTGGTTCAGGTCCTTCCGGCTTGAGCTTTGCTGGCGATATGGCGAAGAAGGGATTCGACGTCACCGTGTTCGAGGCTCTGCACGAGATAGGCGGTGTATTGAAATATGGTATTCCAGAGTTCCGATTGCCAAATGCCATCGTGGATGTGGAGATAGAGAATCTCCAGAAGATGGGTGTGAAGTTCATTACCGACTGCATCGTGGGCAAGACTATCTCCGTGAAGAATTTGGAAGAACAGGGATTCAAGGGATTCTTCGTTGGCTCGGGAGCAGGACTTCCTAACTTCATGAATATCCCTGGCGAGAACGCCTTGAACATCATGTCATCCAACGAGTATCTTACCCGTGTGAACCTGATGGATGCAGCCAACCCTCATACCGACACCCCTATCAACCTGGGTAAGAAGGTGGTTGTAGTAGGTGGCGGAAACACTGCAATGGACAGCTGCCGCACCGCAAAACGTCTGGGAGCCGAGGTAACATTGGTTTATCGCCGTTCGGAGGCAGAGATGCCAGCCCGACTTGAGGAGGTAAAGCACGCCAAGGAAGAAGGCATCAACTTCATGACCTTACATAATCCAAAGGAATATGAGGCTGATGAAAAGGGCGCAGTAAAGGCTGTGGTCTTGGATGTGATGCAGCTCGGTGAGCCAGATGCCAGCGGCCGTCGCCGTCCGGAAGCTACAGGCGAGACCATCACATTGGAGTGCGACCAGGTAATCGTAGCAGTTGGTGTAAGCCCTAACCCTCTCGTTCCTCAGAGCATCGAGGGATTGGAACTCGGCAGAAAGAATACGATTGCCGTAAATGACCAGATGCAGAGTTCTATTGAGGAAATCTATGCTGGTGGCGACATCGTAAGAGGTGGCGCTACCGTGATTCTTGCCATGGGAGATGGTAGAAAGGCTGCGCTCAACATGAGTGAGAAGCTTTTGAAGAAATAGATTAAAAAAAACAGAACTTTCGCATGTGCGAAAGTTCTGTTTTTTTATACTATAGATTGAATCTCAAACCGAACTGGAGATTGAAATTCAACTTCTTATCCTTGAAGGTATTTTCCACATGACTTCCGTTATCGAAATAATATTTAGCACCCGGTTCGATATACAGACCCACCTTTGGCGTGATGTCATACTGCGCACCGAGCGAAGCCTTTCCTGAGAGCTGCACTCTGTCGCGCTTGGCATTCTCTTTCTTTACTCCCTCTTCTTCGGTATCATTCTTCACATTATAATCAGCCTCAGCACCAGCCATCACATAAGCATGGAAACCTCCACTCTGCCAGAATTCATAATTCAATCCCACCGGAATACCCACATAATGAAGCACCTGATGAACATTGTAGTTACTACTTGGTGCGTATGGATAAAAATCAGAAGAAGTGCGTGTATATACCAAGCCCGTGCTCAAAGACAGACGAGGGGCAATGCCAAAGGCTACCTGCAGACCAACAGATACCGGAGCATGATGCTTGGCATTCCCCTGCTGTTTTCTTTGAATCGCCTTATAGGATGCCAAGAGATATTCTTCTCCATATATGCCTCCAGCCGTTGGATCAGGGATGACTCCCGGCATCGGTTCTGCCATCGTTCCATAGCTAAAATCATTATAGCCTCCAGACGCATCTGAATTAACCCCTCCCAGACTTGGCGTCAGGTTTTCGGCATAGAGTTGCATCGACCAGCCAGAAACCTCCTCATTTTTTTCAAAATGATAAGATTGAGAAGCATACGCTGCCGCATGATGATCGGTAGAGCGGGTTAAGGCCTTATAATCGGAAGACTTATCGGTAGCCTTATCCTCAGATACTGGTTCTGCCGGCTCAGGGTTCTCTGCAAGCAAAGAGATTTCATTCTCAGATTCTTCCACAAGAGTATTACCCATCTTCTTTTGAGATGCAGCGGATTGCAAATCCGCTGAAACAACGTGGGATGGAGCACTTTGGCGTACAGCTACTGAGGATGCAGCGGATTGCAAATCCGCTGAAACAGCGTGGGATGGAGCACTTTGGCGTACAGCCACTGAGGATGCAGCGGATTGCAAATCCGCTGAAACAACGTGAGATGCAGAAACTGCGTGAGATGGTGAAACAGCGTGGGAAGCCAATTGCAGATTACCCTTTTCTACATCCTCCTGGTGCAGATAAACATAGCTTCCACCTATTCCCAATAATGCCACAGCTGCTGCTGCCGCAGACCATCGCTTGAAATAGACAATCCTGGCATTCTTTTTAGCCTCTGAACTGTCGTGTAAAACCCTGGCATCCTTTTTAGCCTCTGAACCAACGTGTAAATCTATAGATTCAGAGTTTTCTGAAACTATCGTCTGTGGATTCGTCGAAACGGATTCTATATTTTTCTGAGCAAGCGATTGTTCAATGCCTGCCCACAAGTCGTGGCTGACAGACTCCTGATAGCCTGCCAACTGGTCTTGAAGTTTGCTTGTCCAATCTTGATTACTCATATTCTTTCTCGTTTATATTATTTAGATATTCATTTATTTTCTTTGCCAGAAACTTCTTGGCTCTTAGATATTGCGAAGCAGAGGTACTCTCCTTGATACCCAGCAGATCAGCAATCTCCTTATGGCTCCTTTGCTCAAACACAAACATGTTCAGAACCAGTCGATAGCCCTCGGGCAATTCACCGATCATCTTCGTCAATACGGCAGGTGGCACCCGTTCTACCTCCGGTTCGTCGTCACTCACATCTTCCGGAACTTCATCCACGAAAGTGATGCGACTCTGCCTTCGGGTAAAGCTGATAGCCTCATTTGCCACAATCCGGAGAAACCACGCCTTCAGCGAACCTTCTCCCCTGTACTCGAAGTTGGCAATACCAGAGAAAAGTTTCACAAAACTATCCTGCACCACATCCTCCGCATCATCCCGTAAAGGGACATACCTCAGCGCTACCGCCATGGCATATCCTACGTAGCGGTCGTAGAGCCGGTGCATCGCCGCCCGACTGCCGCCTTTGATGTCGTGCAAAAGTAGTTTTTCAGATTCCAATTTTCTCTATCTTTTATGTATTAAACGAATATCAACACACAACCTTGCACCAAAAAACAAACTTTTTTTGATGCAAGGTTGTTTTTATACCGAGATAACCATTCCCTCATTGGTGAGATAGCTTTCCTCGAAAACCTCTTTGGCTTCTTTCAGCAGAACCGTCTCATCATTATATCTCGCACTATAATGTCCCAGGAGCAACTTGCCTACCCCGGCAGCCTTTGCCACCATCGCAGCCTGCTTCGCCGTACTATGGTTGTAGATCTTAGCCCGGTCTTCCTGCTCCGAAGTATAAGTACTTTCATGATAAAGCACCGTAACCCCCTTCACCTTTTCCCAGAGATTCGGAATATATCGGGTATCACTCATATAGGCATAACTGCGAGGCTGGTCTGCAGGTGTCACCAGACGGGCATTCGGAATCACCTCGCCATCCTCGTTGGTCCAGTCAGCCCCATTCTTGATGTTGTTGATCTGACTGATCGGGATGCCGTAGTAATCTATCATATCCCTCTTGATATGAGGCAGCGTAGGCTTCTCTCTGAAGATATAGCCGCAGCATGGCAGACGATGCTTCAGAGGCACCGTCTCCACCGACAGAGAATGATCTTCGTAGATAATCTGCTGTTTCTCCGTATCTACCGGAATCATCTCCATCTCGTATTCCATCGTCTGCATAAAGAATTCTACCTGTTGTTTAAACAGAGGAGCATAATCCTTTGGAGCATAGATTCTTAACTTAGATGTACGTCCGAGCATTCCCAGTGTAGAAAGCAAGCCCATCAAGCCAAAGCAATGGTCGCCATGCATGTGGGTGATGAAGATGGCATTGAGCTTGGAGAAATGGATATGGGAACGACGGAACTGCATCTGTGCGCCCTCGCCACAATCTATCATATAGCACTTTCCCCGCATCTCTATGAGCTGCGAGGAAGCATTGTGTTTCAGGGTTGGCAGCGCACTGCCACACCCCAGTATATGTATCTTAAATGGTTCCAACTTAATCTAAAATTTAGAATGACAATTTACTCCTGGCGCTTGAAGACATAGATGCCCTGGGTATTCTCCAGCATCAAGCTGTCAGAGCCCAGTTTATCGATGGCAAAGGTATCCTTGTTGAGCAGGAGCTTTCCGTTCAGGATTTTCCATGAAGTCCAAGGATTGGTCTCAGCCTTCACATTGTTTTTTACTTCTCCGCCTTCCAGCAAGTCGAAGTTCTTGTCGAGTGAAGTCCACTTGCCCAAGAGTGAAGTAAGATTGATGATTTTCTGTGCCATCATCTCTCCATCCTGTGCCTTGTAACCGATAAGAGCGATGCGGTCGCCTGCCAGCAAACCACCCAGCACGATGTCTGGCTGCTCATCATCGATAAAGACTGAGAGCGTATCTCCCTCATCAGAAATCAGCTCTAGATTGTGCATAGATGTACCCTCACCACATACACCGTAGATGGTTGAATCATCGGCAACTTCCTCTAGATCGAGGGAATCTGTAGGAGTGATTACCTGTGCGGTTTTCTTATCCTTGCAGCTATTGGCAGCAAAGAGTACCACCAAAGCCATCATCATATAAACTAATCTTTTCATAATCCTTATAGTTTTTGTTGTTATAAAAACGTCCTATTTATCTTGTTTATCATGAAGCTCCTCCTATTGAAGCTTATGATTCTTTCTGAAGCCTTTCCTGTTTCTTGGCTTCATCCCACAGTTTATCCATTTCTTCCAAACTCATGTCTTTCAGATTCTTACCCTGCTTGAGCGAATGATCTTCTACATAGTTGAAACGGCGGATAAACTTCTGGTTTGTCTTCTCCAGCGCATTGTCCGGATTGAGCTTGTAGAGACGGGCTGCATTGATGACGGAGAAGAGGAAATCGCCGAGTTCCTGGGTAGAGTTTTCCTTATCTCCCTTGGCAAGTTCTGCCTTGAGTTCTTCCAGTTCTTCGTGTACCTTGTCCCATACATCCTCCTTCTCCTTCCAGTCGAAGCCCACGTTTCGTGCCTTGTCCTGAATGCGATAGGCCTTGATAAGGGATGGCAGGGAATTTGGCACACCGCTCAGAACGCGCTCGTTGCCATCTTTCTCCTGCTGTTTGATCTGCTCCCAGGTTTTCTCTACAGAGGCAGCATTCTTGGGTTTGGTGGCACCAAGAGCCAGGGTTTCTTCAGAATTGGCAGTTTCTGCCTTCCGAGTTTCTTCCGTATTGGCAGCTTCTGCCTTCCCGGTTTCTGCTTTTTCCGACTCCTTATATACCACCTGTCCCTCATCATTGATATACATATCAGGATTCGCCACAGTCCAGTTGCCCTCTTCCTTCCAGTTGATGAAAGGATGGCGGAACATCAGTTTGTCAGCTTCCTGATTGCAGACATCGCAGATATCGAACTCGCCGTCTTCTCTGCCGATGATGCTATAGAACATCACGTGCTCCAGCACATCGCCCAGCTCCTTCTTGATATCCTTGTAATCGCGCTTCATCAAGGCATCACAAAGTTCGAAAGTCTCCTCGATGGTATTCGGACGAAGACTCTCGAATGTCTGTTTCTTATCCCATGGACACTGCAGGCGCAAACGATCCTGTACATCCAGCAAGCGGCTGAACGCCACTAACTTTTCTTCTTTCGTATGCATTGTTTAAATTCCTTTATAAATTTCTCTTCCACTTCTCTCCCGCTTTCGTATTAAGAAAGATGGCGAAAGAAAGAGCCAACACAAATATAAAAACATTAAAGAACAAATATACTTCCATAATCTTTAAAGATTCTTCTTCCACTTCTTCCCCGCTTTCGTATTAAGGAAAATGGCGAAAGAAACAGCAGCCACACACACCATTACATTGAAGAGAAACCAAGCTCCCATAATATCCCAATTCATATTCTTACTCTTTAATTTTTAACAATTCATTGGCAATATAAGCAAGCATACAGCCACCAATAAAGCCAACTATTACACACGCAATATTGATGTCACCCAAGCCCTTACCTGTGAACAGAGGCGACAAACCACCAACAGCGACACCGCCAAACATCAGCTTCGCCATATCATAGAGAAAACCAGCTAGCAGTTTTCTTCTATCTTGCTCTGAAACTTCTTTTACTGCATTACTAACCATCGTTTTGTGCAAAAATTAATAATTTTGATGCAAAGATAGCATTTTTCGCTCAAAAATTCGTATCTTTGCACCGTTTTTTAAGGAAAAAGAAAGAAAAAGAATAAAAATTAGATAGAAACAATGGAATTAGCAAGTAAATACGATCCACAAGCAGTGGAAAGTAAATGGTATCAGTACTGGCTCGACAACAAGCTTTTCAGCTCTAAGCCAGATGGTCGTGAACCTTATACAGTGGTTATCCCTCCACCAAACGTAACGGGTGTGCTCCACATGGGACACATGCTCAACAATACAATCCAGGATATTCTCGTTCGCCGTGCACGCATGGAGGGCAAGAACGCTTGCTGGGTACCAGGTACCGACCACGCTAGTATCGCTACCGAGGCTAAGGTAGTTAATCGCCTCGCTCAGCAGGGTATCAAGAAGACCGACCTCACTCGCGATGAGTTCCTCAAGCATGCTTGGGACTGGACTCACGAGCACGGCGGCATCATCCTCAAGCAGCTCCGCAAGCTCGGTGCCAGCTGCGACTGGGACCGCACTGCCTTCACCATGGACGAGACCCGTTCTCGCGCCGTCATCCACGTATTCTGCGATCTTTACAAGAAAGGTCTCATCTATCGTGGCGTGCGCATGGTTAACTGGGACCCTAAGGCCCAGACTGCACTCTCCGACGAGGAGGTTATCTACAAGGATGAGCACTCTAAGCTCTACCACTTGAAGTATTATGTAGTAGAGCAGGACTGCCAGCAGGTGGATGAGGAGAACGTGATACACAAGGATGAGAAGGGATACTATGCAGTAGTAGCAACCACCCGTCCTGAGACCATCATGGGCGACTCTGCCATGTGTATCAACCCAGAGGATAAGAAGAATACCTGGCTGAAGGGTAAGCACGTTATCGTGCCTCTCGTAAACCGCGAGATTCCAGTCATCGAGGATACATACGTAGATATCGAGTTCGGTACTGGTTGCTTGAAGGTAACTCCAGCTCACGATATCAACGACCACGCCCTCGGTTTGAAGCACGGTTTGGAAACCATCGATATCTTCAACGACAATGGTACCATCAGCGAGGCAGCAGGTCTCTATGTAGGTATGGACCGCATGGACGTGCGCAAGCAGATTTCCATCGACCTTCAGAACGCCGGTCTGATGGAGAAGATTGAGGACTATAATAATAAGGTGGGCTTCTCAGAGCGTACCAATGTGCCTATCGAGCCAAAGCTCTCTACACAGTGGTTCCTCAAGATGCAGCACTTTGCCGACATCGCCCTCCCTCCTGTGATGGACGACGACATCGAGTTCTACCCTAAGAAGTATAAGAACACCTATCGCCACTGGTTGGAGAACATCAAGGACTGGTGTATCAGCCGTCAGCTCTGGTGGGGTCACCGCATCCCTGCCTACTACTTCGACAATGCCGGCAAGAAGGATTTCGTGGTAGCAGAGACTGCAGAGGAGGCACTGAAGCTCGCTCAGGAGAAGAATGCCAACATCAAGGCTGAGGATCTTGAGCAGGAGAGCGACTGCCTCGACACCTGGTTCTCTTCATGGTTGTGGCCTATCTCCCTGTTTGATGGCATCGAACATCCAGACAACGAGGAGATCAACTACTACTACCCTACTTCCGACCTCGTAACAGGTCCGGACATCATCTTCTTCTGGGTAGCACGTATGATCATGGCTGGCTACGAGTATCGTGGCAAGATGCCATTCAAGCACGTATATTTCACAGGTATCGTCCGCGATAAACTGGGTCGCAAGATGAGCAAGAGTCTCGGTAACTCACCAGACCCATTGGTTCTGATTGACAAGTTTGGTGCCGATGGTGTTCGTATGGGTATGATGCTCAGCGCTCCTGCCGGCAACGACATCCTCTTCGACGAGAGCCTCTGCGAGCAGGGACGTAACTTCAACAATAAGATCTGGAATGCCTTCCGCCTCGTGAAGGGTTGGGAGACTGCAGATATCGAGCAGCCTAAGAGTGCAGAAATCGCCGTGAAGTGGTTTGATGCCAAGCTCAAGGAGGTGAACGAGGAGATGCAGAAGCAGTTTAAGGACTACCGTATCTCTGAGGCATTGATGACTGTATATAAGCTGTTCTGGGATGAGTTCTCATCCTGGTACCTGGAGATGGTGAAGCCAGCTTACGGCCAGCCTATCGACCAGAAGAGCTACGATGCTACCCTCCGTTTCTTCGATGCACTTCTGAAGATGTTGCATCCATTCATGCCATTCATCACCGAGGAGTTGTGGCAGCACATCTACGACCGCAAGGATGGCGAGAGCATCATGCGCGAGAAGCTGGAGATTCCTGCACCTACAGCTGAGGAGCAGAAGTTGGCAGCAGATATCGAGGCAGTGAAGCAGATTATCGCAGGCGTTCGTACCGTGCGCAACCAGAAGAACATTGCCCAGAAGGAGCAGTTGTCTCTGCAGGTAGTAGGCAAGAACGATTTCGAGGCATACAACGACGTAACTCTGAAGATGGCTAACCTCGACAAGATTGAGGTCATCGCCGAGAAGAGTGCCGATGCATCCAGCTTCATGGTAGGTACTGACGAGTTTGCCGTACCATTGGGCGACCTCATCGACGTGGCAGCCGAGATTGAGAAGGCAGAGGCTCAGCTCAAGCACCTGGAGGGCTTCCTGATGGGCGTTCGCAAGAAGCTCAGCAATGAGAACTTCGTAGCTCACGCCCCTGAGAAGGTAGTGGCTCTGGAGCGCAAGAAGGAAAGCGACTCTGTAGAGAAGATTGCTGCCCTGAAGGCTACCATCGAGGAGCTGAAGAAGAAGTAACAGATTCTTTTTATATATGTTGAATGTTGAGTGTAGAATGATGAATGCAGAATCTCAGACGGATGAATTCGTCAGCCATTCTGCAACTCAACATTCAGCATTCAACATTCAACTTTTTTATTATGATCAAGAAGCTTTTCACCTTATTTATATGTACGATTTCGCTGGCAATGACATTCACGAGTTGCAGCGACGAGGCTTTTGATGTGGATAGCGTCAACAAGCAGACCATCCTGGTATATTATCCATGGACAGGCAGTAACACCAGTTCGGGGTTGAAGCAATACCTTGCAAACAACATCGACAGCATCTGCCAGGGTATCGTAGCCAAGAAAGGACTTAGTGACTCACGTGTGATGGTATTTTTCAGCGAGAAATACAATAAGAGCACACTCTACGATCTGCAGTACGATGCCGCCAGCAAGACGGTGAAGCGTGTGCCCGTGAAGACCTACGAGGACAACAGCTATTGCACGGCAGAGGGATTCGCCAACCTTCTCAATGAGGTGAAGCAAAATGCCGAGGCACTCAACTATGCCCTCATCATCGGAGTACATGGTTCCGGATGGACCTATGCAGAAGATTGGGTGAATTATCCGAACTATGCCCGTCCTAACTTCGGAAGCACTGCCACAGCCGGCAAGCCATCCAGTACATTCAGCGGCATCCAGTTTGGTAGCGACCCAGATCATCCGGTCACCCGCTTCTTCGGAAGTGTAAATTCCAAGAGTTATGCCATGGACCTCCCAACCCTGGCAGAAGGAATCAGACAGAGCGGACTGAAGATGCAATACATTCTCTTCGATGCCTGCTATATGGGAAATGTGGAGACAGCATACGAGCTGAAGGATGTCACCAACTATCTCATCAGTTCGAGCAGCGAGGTGATGGCTATAGGCTTTCCATACCGAAGCATCTGGAGCATGCTCAATTCCGCAACGCCCAACTATTCCGGCATCGTAAACGGTATTGTCAACTTCTACAAATCCAGCTATGTACCTTATTGCAACATGGCAGCCATCGACTGTCGCGAGATGGATAACCTGGCTAGCGTCATGAAGGAAATCAACAGCCAATATACGCTCGATTCCGCCATTCCTCTAGAAACAATCCAACCTCTCGGCGGCTTCACTCCTAACCTGTTCTATGACATGTCGGTATATGTAGATAGCCTCAAGCCAAGCGGTTACCTGAAAGACCAGTTTACCGCCCAGATGCAGAAAACCATCAAGGCTGCTGCACATACCGATGAGGCATTTACCATGCTGAAGGACCCGTATAGAGGAACCATCTTCCAGGTGAAGAGCTATTGCGGCCTTTCCATCTCCGACCCGAGCCAGCACAGTGTAGCCCTCAAGGGAAGAGAGAAGACAGGATGGTGGAAGGCAACCCACTAATAAAGTTGAATGTTCACATTTAAAAATTAAAAGGACAAAGATGGAATTTTTTATAATCGACCGTAATGGACAGCAGGCTGGTCCTTTCAGTTTCGACCAACTCGTACAGAAGGGCATCAGTCCCGAAACACTGGTGTGGAAACAGGGTATGGCAGACTGGACTCCTGCCTGGAAGGTAGAGGATCTGAAAGCTGTACTGGAAGCAATAAGAGCCAACCAGCAGCAGGATTATCAGAAAGCCCAGCAGGAAGCCTATCAGCAGGGATTCCAGCAGGGAGCAGCGATGCATTCGAATTTCCAGCAGCAGCCTAAGAAGAAATCGAGTCATTTCGCGATGAAGATGGTGATAGGTCTCATCATTTTCATCCTTGCCATATTTGCCATAACCAATCCGAGCGCAGATGCTCATAAGGAGAAGGTTCGCACGGAGGCAAGCAAGGCAGTAGAAAAGGCGGTAGGATCTACCGACAACAATTTCTTCTCACAGGCACTCCGCTCTGTAGCCAAGATGATGGCTGGCAGCATGATGGACGAAGCGATGAACCAGCTTTTCGAATACCACAACTATATCGTTTGCTCTACGGGTTCTGTAGAGTTCAACGGCAAGCCGCATACCGTGAGTTTCGGTATCCTCGGCAACGTCTATACGATGAATGCCGACGATATGGTGAAAGCGCTGGAATCAGCCGATAATCTCCATATCGAGGAGTCAGAATCAAATGTATCCTCTGACAATCCTAATATGGATGGATCTGATTCAGAAGCCAATGTCAATGAGGACCAGGCTGACAGCGATGAAGGCAGCCTCAGCACAAGAATGCAGAAGAAACTGGAAGAGAAAGCCAATCAGGCTTTCGATAAGGCAGCGGATAAAGTGAGCAAGAAGGTAGAAGAGAAAATCAACCAGAAGCTCGAAGAAACCACCGATTCTTCCAGCATCGAAAAGATAATCGATAAGATCCTGGAGTTATTTTAAGGGCATATAATACAAATCTCCCTATAAGCAGGCGACATGCGCCAGACTTATAGGGAGATTTTTTGGCTAAAATAGCCTATCAATAGCAGCACAGATATCAGGCTACTTCCAGAAAATCGGGAGAGCGGGATATCTTGACCACCACTGCGTGATGACGCACAAACTGCATGCGGATGCGGGCAATGAGAAGATCATAGCACTCCTCGCTATGAATGAGGAAACCCAGATGGAGACACTCTCCCACAATGATGCAGTGGTTGCGCCAACCGTGAATGCCATTACCCCTGGAGAAGGACACACGGGAATCAACACGGGAGTCAACCCCAGAATCAACATCCGCCAGTCTTATATAATAAGGTAATGCCAGTTTGCTGTTGCGCTGCAGGGCATACTCGCCTTCAGGCAGACAATGCACATCCTCCTCCAACGTATCACAAACATGCTGACCATCAATCAGCAATCTACCACTTACGGCATGATGATAACTGCCAAAACGTTCTATAACTATTTCCATAAACTTTTGATTTTCCAAACTGTTATTTTTTAAACCTTGCCCCATCCCCATCTTCGCTCCATATTCGTGTAAACATTATTCAAGCAAAAGAGAATCAGGCGAAAACGCCCGAAAAATGGGGGAAAAAGAGATTGAGAATTTTCCCTTAAGGGTTTTTATTTTTTTCCTTAAGGGTTTTTAATTTTTTCCTTAAGGAAAACGACAGCTTCTCTTAAGAGATTTTTCCGCCACGCTTAACTTGTAAAGTTATTTATTACTACCCATGCTATATCCCCACTCCATCCGGCTCTCCGAGATAGTAAAAGATATAATCTACCATCTTGGGCGTGAAACTATGCAGCGAAGGTTTATACCCCAATTCCTGCAGTTTGACATAGAGCGGAGTGCAGCGCTTCACCCAATCCATAAACTCATCTCTCGCAGCATGCCCCTTGGAACGGCTGTGAGGACAGTAGAGGTGAGCAAGCTCCTGCTTGCTCATCACTCTACGTTCTACGAAATGTTGCTTGGTAACATTCATCTAGTTTTAATTTTTAGTTAGTAATCTATTCTTCTGCAAAGAAAATGCAAACGAGCGCAATGAAAGCTTGCTTTCAAATTGCCGAGTGCAGCTTTTCTTCTACAAAGTTACAAAAAAATCGGATAGGGTGTTTCATCTGATTACAAAATTTAATATTTACAATTCAGATGTAACAAGGGCTGCAGCGTGGTGGCATCAAAGCAGGGACACATCTTCTGCACTCCAGGCAGGTCACGGTGCCCCAGAATGGTGCGGATGCCGGGAAACTGTATCTTCAGCTGAACAATCAGCTTCTCCATCGCCTTCTTCTGCTCCCCGGTACGGGTATCTGCCACATAGCCGTTCTCATCCAATCCGCCCTCATAGCAGATTCCGATGGAATGCGCATTCCAGCCACGGGCATGGGCACCCATGCGCTCCAGCGGACGGGTGGCATGTACCTTGCCGTCACGGCTGATGAAGAAATGGTAGCCGATGTAACGCCAGTGGTTCACCTCCACGTGGTCGTGGTAAAGCTGATGCACGGTGTAAGGGTTGTTGCAGCGGGTTGCGCTGCAGTGTACCACAATCATTGTAATTTCTCTAGTCATAAGCTGATGTTTTTAATGTTTCAACACTGCAAAGATAAGACATTCTCCTAACTCCAACTGGCGATACCCGTCGATTTCCGGCGAATTCCCGCCTACCCCGGAATGTTTTATATTTAGTTAACTAGTTACCTCTCGTGGGAGAAATGTCTAGATAGTTACTTCTCGTAGGCAAGCCTACCAAAGGGTTACATCTCATCAGAGAAAACCGTTACATCTCGCGGGATAACGCCTTCTGCCAGTTACCTCCCATGGTAACAACATTTCATATTCATCTGTTTATCTGATAGTTACACATCAAAATAGCGCTACAAGAAATATGATAATATGATATATAAGAAATAAACAAGAAAAATGGTCATGATGGGTTCTCAAACTTTTTTCTCTCTTTTTTCTAAAAAAACTTGTAAAATACTTGTTAGTTTCAGAATTTTTATATATCTTTGCAGCGCTCTTTCTGTAGAAATACCGGAGGAGCGGACATCGGCACCCTGGCAACAGGATGCCCCAAGCATGATAAATGCTGAGTTTACATCTCAAACCCCTCTGTAAGGTGTGGAGCTAAATCCTTGCATGGGGGTACTCAATTGTAAATTCAGGCTAGATTTTTCGTGCGCATTCTCTATGAATGAATCATACGGGGGTGCGACATGGAATAATTTTGGCCTGATGAGAAAATTGAGAAAAGGGCCAAAAAAAAGCTCCAACATATTTTTGGTCCATTTGAGATTTCGCATCCCCCAGAATTCTTTTCATTGCCACCCCCATTTTATAGACTTTTATAAAACAACGAGCAATGAACAAAATCCTAACATTCAACGTAGCCGAAGCCACAGAGCTTGGCACTCATTGCGCCCTGCATCACAGCTACAGCCCGCAAGAACAGAAGTACATCTTCAGACTTGACGTGTACAATCAGAAACAGATCAAAATGGCTATCAGCCAGAACGCACACCATGGGCAACTGGACCTCAACGGTTTCGAGCACATCGAAAATATGTTACGTTTCGAAGTACCCTACAGAGCTTTGGAAGCTACAAAATCTCATTACAACAACCTGGAGACTGCCCTTATCGACATAGGCAAAAAGCCGGTCTGTATCCCTTACACCGTCTCTGATTCTGGCAATCCTGGAACAAACCACTTGTGCTACAAGCAGTTCGACTACCTCTACCACTTTGTTGACTACACCAAGAAAGGTCAGGAGAAAAGAGCCATTCTGGAGATGCCGATTCCCGTGGCTCAGTACTACTTCGCCCTGGACCTGGGCTACTTCAAGGTTTCGCCACAGCTTTACGAGTCATTCCATCACCAGTCTTCCCGCTGCCTTTATCTCCTGACAGAGAGCCGACTGAAGAAGGGCTACACCAAGTTTACGCCTCCCGAGATCCTTGCGCTCCTCACCAGCCACACCCAATATCGCGGCACGGGGAATCTGGAATATACCCAGCTTTCTACCGCCGAAGAAGAGATCAGAAATGCCTACAAGTTGAACCGTCTCGACTATATCGTGATACACACGCTAGAGACTACCCGCAACCAGGTAGTAGGCAAATACGGCTGCTTGGTAATCTTCGGCCTCAAGTACCGCAGCGATGACCCAGATATGCTGAGCGATGAAGACAGAACAAAGCTGGCAATGAAGAAACTAAACTTTAGAAAGCTACTCAACTCTTCCTACTGGAACGTGAGCCACAAGGTGGCAGAGGAGTTGAGCGATCGCCTCACCCTGTCAGACCTGGATGCCGTGAACCAGTGCTTTCTGGCAGCCTATGCGGCGAAGAGAAAGCACGAGATCAAGAATCCCGCAGGGTATATCGTATCCAGCCTGGATAAGGTTCTGAAGAAGAAATAACAGAAATCCCCCAAAGCCTTGAATCTGTGTAAATCTGTGAAATCTGTGGGATTTTATTCTTTGTCCCACAGATTTCACAGATTTACACAGATCTCTACCTTAAAAATATGGGATCCTAACTTTTTCTGAAACTTTTCACAGAATTCTCTTGCAGGTTTGAAAATAAAGTCGTAACTTTGCGCTATATAATTTTAAAACGGATGGTTATGAAGTATTTAGATCCTAAGGCAGACCTTACGTTCAAGAAGATATTCGGCAATCATCCTAAAAGACTGATCAGTCTTCTGAACGCTCTCCTGCCACTCAGCGAAGAAGAGCAGATACACGAGATAAAGTATCTGCCTACAGAACTTGTGCCTCAGCTCGAAGGGGGCAAGAACACCATAGTGGATGTACTCTGCACCGACGTCAGAGGCAGGAAGTTCTGCGTGGAAATGCAGATGGAATGGTCTGACGCATTCCAGCAGCGAGTACTGTTCAATGCATCCAAGCTCTATGTGAGTCAGGCTAAAAAGGGAGGAAAATACAGTGAACTGCAACCCGTATATTCTCTCAACCTGATAAATGATATCTTTGCGCATGATACTCCAGATTTCATCCACAACTACCGAATCGTGCATGACAAGGACAGCAATAAGGTCATCGAAGGCTTGCATTTCACCTTCATAGAACTTCCGAAGTTCACTCCACATTCCATCACCGACAAGCGCATGATGGTGTTGTGGCTCCGTTTCCTCACGGAAATCAATTCCAATACACAGAAGATTCCTGCTGACCTGCTCAATGACCCGGAGATTGGAAAAGCCGTAGAAGAGTTGGAAATTTCCGGCTTTACGGATGCCGAACTCAGAGCCTACGACAAGTTCTGGGATTCCGTAAGTGTTGAAAGAACCCTCCTGGATGACAGATATCAAAAAGGTAAGGAAGAAGGAATAGCTGAAGGCATGGAAAAAGGTAGAGCTGAAGGCATGGAAAAAGGTAGAGCTGAAGGCATGGAAAAAGGCATGTCACAACGAAGCCTTGAGATTGCCCGAAAGATGTTGGCAAAGGGCTTAGATGATACCACTATTATGGAAATGACAGGGTTAAGCCTGGATGAAATCAGGCTGTTGACCTTGAATCTGTGAAATCTGTGGGACAAAGAATAATCCCACAGATTACACAGATTTACACAGATCTTTATCTTAAAAATATGGCATCCTAACTTTTTCTGAAACTTTTCACAGAAATCTCTTGCAGGTTTGAAAATAAAGTCGAAACTTAGCGCTATATAATTGACGGACATATCCGGCGCTACGAAAATATCAAAACATCTTGAAGATGAATGTCTATCAGCCAGTTTTCCCGCTTTTTATTTGGTCATTTCAGGAAAAAAGCGTAATTTTGCAGTGAAACTAGATGTTGAACTAAATGAATGGCGTATGAAACAGGTAGAAGAAAGATACATCAGCTTGCTGACCGACAAGGTTTTCGACCGTCTCTTTGAGGAAGCTGAGATTGCCAAGTTTACGCCTCAGGAAATGAGGGAGTATGAAGCAAGCAAGATGGCATACCGGGATATCAAGAACTCCATTGATACGGCGAAGCAAGAAGGTCTTGCGGAGGGTATGGAAAAAGGAATGAACCAGAAAGCTCTGGATATTGCCAAGAACATGCTTGCAGATGGTGTTGACATCAATCTGATCATGAAGTATTCCGGACTTACCCAGGAACAGATAGAAAAATTGAAATAAGATATTATTTTAGAAGTAACAGATAAACAGAAATCCCCCAACCTGCAAACTGCGGGCTGGGGGGCAATCCCCTATCCCATCAATATGCAGGCTACTGCCTGGTTGCTGGGGATAACATATCCCCACAGCAGAAATAAAGCAGTAAATACCTTAATTTATTCTAAAATACAAAATTATATAGCCAAAATATATCGTTTTTCAAAATTTATATATATCTTTGCACTTATAATTAATAAAGAGAATTATGAGAATTATTTCGCATAGAAAACTAAAAGAGTTTTATGAATCCCCAGGACGAGAAGACTCTAAAGTTGCCCTTGAAAGGTGGTACCAGATAGCAGAAGAAGCAGAATGGCATAACTTTTCCGATATTAGAGCAGACTTCCCTGATGCCGATTACGTAGGTAATCAACATTACGTATTCAACATCCGAGGAAATAACTATAGATTAGTAGTTGTCATAAAATTCACTATAGGCCGACTTTTTGTAAGATTTGTCGGAACACATAGTGAATACGACAAAATTGACTGTACCAACATTTAACATCAAGAATTATGGAAAAAATAACAAAAGAACAGTATGAGTTTGCACTCAACAGAATAGAAGAGCTTTTACCATTGGTAACGGATGAAACTCCTGCTAATGATAAAAATGCCATTGAACTGACATTAATGTCAGATATTGTGGAGTCATACGAAAAGAGACATTTTCCTATAGGAAAGCCTTCAGTATCCGAACTCATTGAACTTTCACTGAGTGAAAAAGAAATGACACAAAAACAATTAGCAACAGAAATCGGAATAAGCCCTTCCCGCATTAACGATTATATTACTGGACGTTCGGAACCTACATTAAAAATTGCCAGATTGCTTTGCAAGGTACTGAATATTACTCCTGCTGCTATGTTGCAATACTAAGCAATAGTTTTCAGCTTACAAGAAATCCCCCATCCTGCCTTCTCAAGCCGGATGGGGGATTGCTTATGAGATAGAGAGAGATTTATGAATGTCTATCAGCCAGTTTTCTCACTTTTTATTTGGTCGTTTCAGGAAAAAAGCGTAATTTTGCAGTGAAACTAGATGTAGAATTAAATGAATGGCGTATGAAACAGGTAGAAGAAAGATACATCAGCTTGCTGACCGACAAAGTTTTCGACCGCCTCTTTGAAGAAGCCGAGATTGCCAAGTTTACACCTCAGGAGATGAGGGAGTATGAAGCAAGCAAGATGGCATATCGGGATATAAAGAACTCCATTGATACGGCGAAGCAAGAAGGCAAGCAAGAAGGTCTTGCAGAGGGTATGGAATTAGGTATAGAAAAAGGCATGAACCAGAAAGCCCTGGATATTGCCAGGAATATGCTTGCTGATGGCGTTGACATCAATCTGATCATGAAGTATTCCGGTCTTACCCAGGAACAGATAGAAAAATTGAAATAAGATATTATTTTAGAAGTAACAGATAAACAGAAATCCCCCATCCTGCTTTCTCAAGCCGGATGGGGGAGGCCGTCCGAAAACTTAATTAGGGAAGCAAACAACTGAATTGAGCA
>ERZ1035025.72-NODE-72-length-66912-cov-15.586894_pt1 | contig 66912 bp, 53 predicted proteins | sample MGYA00520619_ERZ1035025 | MGnify/ENA primary metagenome ERZ1035025 (study PRJEB33766, sample SAMN09781742) | gut metagenome | biome: gut microbiome | host: Homo sapiens | place: Madagascar | study: EMG produced TPA metagenomics assembly of the PRJNA485056 data set...
AATTTATGTAGGAGGATATGTTATGAACAATTTATTAATGGAAGTGGAAAACGAAATCGCCGTTGTTACTATTAACCGTCCAAAATCTTTAAACGCCCTAAACAGTGAAACTTTAGCAGAACTTGATGCTTGCTTCTCTGAAATTTCTGAGAGAAAAGATATCAAAGTTGTGATCTTAACAGGTTCTGGAGCAAAAGCTTTCGTTGCTGGAGCTGATATCTCTGAAATGGTAAATGCAACACCTGCAGAAGGTAGAAAAATGGGAATGCTTGCAAAAGAAGCTTTCTTAAAACTTGAAACAATGCCTCAGGTTACGATCGCTGCTGTCAATGGTTTCGCATTAGGTGGTGGATGTGAGATCTCTATGGCTTGTGATATCCGTATCGCATCTGATAACGCAAAATTCGGACAGCCTGAAACAGGACTTGGTATCCTTCCTGGTTTCGGTGGAACACAGCGTCTTGCTCGTCTGGTTGGTAAAGGACGTGCAAAAGAATTGATCTTTACATGTGATATGATCGATGCTAATGAAGCTTACAGAATCGGACTTGCTAACAAAGTAGTTCCTCAGGCTGAATTACTTGATACATGTAAGGCAATGGCTGAGAAGATCATGAGCAAAGGAAGCTATGCTGTTTCTCTTGCAAAAGAAGCGATCAATACTGGTACAGAAACAGACCTCTCAAGCGGATTAACATTAGAAGCAGACTTATTTGGTCTTGCATTCTCAACTGATGACAAAAAAGAAGGTATGACAGCTTTCTTAGAGAAACGTAAAGCAAATCTTACAGATTTCTAGAGTGATTTTGGGAGGAAAAAGCCATGGCTAAAGTAAAAATTTTAACTGCTGCTGAGGCTGCAAACTTGGTAGAAGACGGTATGACCGTCTCTACCAACGGTTTTGTAGCATGTGATCTGCCAGAAGAATTAACTTCTGCGTTAGAAAAACGATTTTTAGAAACCGGTTCCCCAAAAAATCTGACTTACTTTTATGCTGCTGGACAGGGAAATCGTGATGGAAGTGGTGCTGATCATTTTGCACATGAGGGTATGACATCAACGGTTATTGCTGGTCACTATAATATGGCTCCTAAACTTGGTGAGCTGATCATGCAAAATAAGATCAAAGCCTATAACCTTCCTCAGGGTACTTTATCACAGCTTTATCGTGATATTGCTGCCAAGAAACTTGGTACTTTAACACATGTTGGTCTTTATACATTTGCAGATCCACGTGTAGAAGGTGGAAAATTAAATGATATCACAACCGAAGATCTTGTAGAAGTTGTTAATATCTGCGGAGAAGAACGCCTCTTATATAAGGCGATCCATGTCGATATCGCACTGATCCGTGCTACTTATGCGGATGAATATGGAAACATTACAATGGAACATGAATGTTGTACTGCTGAAGCTACTGCGATCGCACAGGCTGCAAAAAACTGTGGTGGTAAAGTTATCGTACAGGTAGAGAAAGTTGTCACAGACGTTGATCCAAAACTTGTAAAGGTCCCTGGAATCTACGTAGATGCAGTTGTTGTCACAGAGAACAAAGAAAACCATACACAGTGTGTCGGATGTGAATATGATGGTTCTATGACTGGAGAATTTCGTGTTCCTCTTGGAAGCCTTGAAGCTCCTTCTCTTTCCCCTAAGAAGATCATTGGACGTCGCGCTGCGATGGAATTACGTCCTGACACCGTTGTAAACCTTGGAATTGGTATTCCTGAATATATCTCTATGGTTGCAAATGAAGAAGGTATCGGAGATCACTTTACTTTAACAGTAGAAGCTGGTCCTGTCGGTGGTGTACCTCAAGGTGGACCTCAGTTCGGAGGGGCTGTAAATGCTCAGGCGATCTTAGATCAGCCTGCACAGTTTGACTTCTATGATGGTGGTGGAGTCGATGATGCATTCTTAGGTCTTGCTCAGGCAGATAAAGATGGAAATATCAATGTCAGCAAGTTTGGACCACGTATTGCAGGATGCGGTGGTTTCGTTAATATTACTCAGAACGCTAAACGTGTATACTACTGCGGAACATTTACTGCCGGTGGTTTAAAATGTTCTACAAAAGACGGTAAACTGATCATTGACCAGGAAGGAAAATCTGATAAATTCATTGATACCGTAGAACAGATCACTTTCTCTGGTAAATATGCCAATAAAGTTGGCCAGCCAGTTATGTATATCACAGAACGTGCTGTCTTTGAACTTCGAGAAGATGGCGTTTATCTGACTGAAGTTGCACCTGGAATTGACATCCAGACTCAGATTCTTGACCATATGGGATTCGTACCAAAAATGGATGGCGAACCGAAACTCATGGATGAACGGATTTTTAAAGATGAGGTTATGGGTCTTGAATAACTAGTTTATTGTCCCCACAAAAGGAGATTTATATGAATATACATATTTTAGTATTGGTCATTGCTATCATTTTATTCGGTTTATTAGCTTTTAAACAGATGAGTGCTTTGATCCTCGCTCCTCTTGTAACTTCCTTTGTGATCATCTGCTCCGGCATGCCGATTCTTGACAGTTTAAAAAACTTATTCATGCCTGCCGCAGCAGAATATGTCACAAGTTACTTTTTGGTATTCTTTGTAGGAGCTTTGTTCGGAGCTGTTTACCAGTATACTGGTGCAGCAGAATCGATCGCACGTGCGATCGCCAGTTTATGTCACGGAAAATTTGTAGCACCGATCATTATGATCATCACTGGTTTATTAACCTTTGGTGGTGTCAGCGGATTTGTTGTATTCTTTGTTATTTATCCTATCGCACTTAATCTGTTCAAAGAAGCAAATCTTACCCGACGCCTGATCCCTGCTGCTATCTCTGCAGGATGCTGGACTTGGTCTATGAGTGGACCTGGTTCTCCTTCTGTACAGAATGTTATCGCTATGGATAGTCTTGGAACACCATCTACGGCTGCGTTTGTTCCATCTTTGTTAACTGCGATCGCAATGTTTTTGATGATTTTCTTCTGGTTAGAATTTCGTGCCCGTTCTTTTACTAAAAAAGGGTATGGATTTTTTGACAGTACTTTAAAATATCAATTATCTGAGGATGAACTGCCTTCTGAGGAAGAAAACCCGGATCTTCCACATGTTGCCATCGCAGTCCTTCCGATCATCGTGATCTTAGTATTATTTAATAATCCATGGCATCCTTTCCCTGTTGAAACTTCTGTATTTGCAGGTGTTGCACTTGCCACGATCTTAATGTTTAAACGAATCGACGGCATGACGGAATGGATCAATATCTTTAATAAAGGTGCCGCTGATTCTGGAGTTTCTATCCTTAACACAGCTATCGTTGTAGGATTTGGTGGTGTTGTTGCAAAAACACAGGGATTTACTGATCTTGTTGCAGGATTAAAACATCTATCCATGCCTCCTTTGATCTTCGTTATGGTAACCGTTGCTGTTTGTGCTGGTGCCTGCGGATCTGCTTCTGGTGGGATGGGAGTCGCTTTTAAAGCATTAAAAGATACTTATTTAAAACTTGGTGCCAGCCTTCCTGATATCCATAGAATTTCCACGATCGCCGCTGGAACTTTAGATACCCTTCCTCATCAGGGAGCTCAGATCACTTTATTAGGTATCTGTAAATTAACACATAAAGAAGCATACTGGGATATCGCAGTCACACAGATCTTCATTCCTCTGATCGACTGTCTTGTATTCATTGCGTTAACTAGTATTTTCTAAGACTTACCTTTATATTAAAATACCTTTATATTAAAAAAAGTATGCTGTATATCAAAACCAGATACACAGCATACTTTTTTGTTCATTTTTATAAGAATTCTTTTCCTTCTTCAATCTGTTTTAACATACTCTCCAGTAATTTCCTTGCATCCGAAACCACACCATAATCACTGTATGCAAAGATCGCAGCCCTCGGATTATTATTGACTGAAATGATGCAATCTGCATCAATTCCTGTCATATGCTGAATTGCCCCGGCAATCCCAAATGCAAGATACAGTTTCGGTTTTACGGAGATTCCTGACTGTCCTACCTGCTGTGTTGGAAGCATCCATCCTGCATCTACACATGGTCTTGTACATGCAACTTCCCCTCCGATCTTCTCTGCAAGTCTCTCAAGAAGCGCAAATCCTTCTTCTCCTTTCATTCCACGACCACCGGAAACTATGATCCTTGCTGTATCCAGATGAACTTCTTTTCCACTTTTTCCTGCCGCTCCATGATGGATCAGATCTTGTCGTTCTTCCTTCAGACATTCTGGATGTACATATAACATCTCACCTTGTTTGTCTTCCTTGTATTCTGCTTTTCCCATGACTCCTGTACGGATCGTGATCACCGACGTCAATGATGGATCAATCACAAAGTCTGCCATGTTTTTTCCATCGAATGCAGGTCTTGTGATGATAAGTTGTTCCTGTTTCTCATCGTATGTAAGTTTCGATGCATCACAGACTAATTCTGTATCAAATGCATATGCTGTCTTTCCTGCAAGGACTCTTCCTGATGCTGTTCCTCCGATCAGTATCACTTTCGGATCCTTTCCTTTTAAAACTTCTATGACAGCATCATGATGCAGCTGCATATGTCCTTCTATTAATTTCTCATCTTCAATACAAAGGATTTCATCCACTCCGTAATTGTAAAGCTTTTTTGCCTCTTCTTTGATCTCACAACCTGATAGAATAACTGACAATGAAAGATCTCTCTCCTTCGAAAGTTTTCCTGCTGCCCCGATCAATTCCAAAGTCAGCGGCATGATCTCTCTCTTTTGAATCTCTCCAACAACAACGATTCCTTCTTTTTTCCCTAAATTCATATCCAAACACCTCCTAGATCACGCTCTTTTGCTTTAACAACTGAAGAATCTGTGCCGCCTTTTCTTCTTCATCTTTTCCATTGATCATAACTAGTTTTTGCTGTTTGCTGCTTTTGACTTCATATTTTCTAAGTTGTGTTACTTTTCTCTTGACCACAGAAAGATTCAGATCTTCATTCGTCAATATCTTTGTCTTATATGTTCCATCATACGTTTTCATGATATCTGGTACGGATGGAAAACGGTTCTTGTTCTTCTCTCTGATAGAAAGTATCATTGCCGGAGTTTTGGCTTCTACCTTATATGCCATCTGATCCCCCATACATGTTGCAAAAACACTTCCATCTTTCATCTCTGTGATCTCGTCCGAATACGCGATCAATGGGATCTCCAATGCACAGGAAGTCATAGACGCCATATGGGCACTGTCTCCATCAATCGCCTGCCGTCCGCATAGGACCAGATCATATGGACCAAGCTTTTTAATCACCGCTGCGACGATCTTGGCAACCTGTGATACATCCATATCTGCGAATTGGGGATCACTGATCAGGAAGGCATCATCAATTCCATAAGTAAGCGTCTCTTTCATAACATCTTCTGCGGATAATGGTCCAAATCCGATCACATCTACAGTTCCACCATAGCGGTCTCTTAAATCCAGTGCTTCTTTTATTACGTTCTTATCACTGTCATTTAACTGATCCACATCCTGATATTCTTCTTTGATCGAATCATCTGGAATTTGTTTTAAAATCACAACAAATCTCATTTCGTTTCTCCTTTTTGTTTATTTTGTAAATATTTCGCACGCTAATTATATTTCACATTGTAACATTTCAACAATTCTTCGTCAAGTATTTTTACTTTCTATAAGACAAAGAAATGGACGGTCTTTACGCCGTCCATTTCTCTGTTCTTAGGATTTTTAATTTTTTGAGTTTTTATGTTTTAGGAGTTTTCATTTATAACTTCATTTATACTTTATTTTTCTTTGACTGCTTTGATCGCGTCATTTAATTTTGGAAGGATCTTCTTAATATCACCTACGATACCAAGGTCTGCGATATCAAAGATCGCTGCATCTTCATCTCGGTTGATCGCTACGATGAATTCTGAATTCTCCATACCTGCTGCGTGCTGGATCGCTCCAGAGATTCCACATGCTAAGTATAACTCTGGACGAACTGTCTTACCTGTCTGTCCAACCTGACGGTCATTGCTGATCCATCCTGAATCTACAGCTGCTCTTGATGCTGCTACTTCACCATCTAATGTGTCTGCTAATGCTTCAAGATCTTTAAATCCTTCTGCATTTCCTACACCACGTCCTCCTGCTACCAGGATCTTAGCTTCTGTGATATCTACAGATTTGTGTGTTGTCTTTACAACTTCACGGATCTTAACATTCATATCTGCATCTGTAAAGTTTACTTCAAAGACTTCAACCTCACCCTGTCTGTTTTCATCAGCTTCTAATGCTTTCATAACACCAGGTCTTACTGTTGCCATCTGTGGTCTGAAATCTTCGCAGACGATCGTAGCCATGATATTTCCACCAAATGCTGGTCGTGTCATCATTAATAATTTTGTTTCTTCATCAATATCAAGCTTTGTACAGTCTGCTGTTAATCCTGTATGGATCCTTGCAGAAACTCTTGGTGCAAGATCTCGTCCGATCGATGTTGCTCCATAGAGAACAATCTCTGGATTATGGGACTGAATGATCTCCATCATTGCTTTTGCATATGGTTCTGTCACATATTCTGCTAGCATTTCATCATCTACTACTACAACTTTATCTGCTCCATGAGCGATCAGTTCACTTGCTTTGTCTTTGATCTGATTTCCAAGTAAAACTGCAACTACATTCTGTCCAAGATCATCTGCAAGCTTTCTTGCTTCTCCGATCAGTTCGATACCGACTTTCTGAAGATTTCCATCTCTCTGCTCGGCAAATACATAAACATCTTTACACATTTTGATTGTCCTCCTTACCTTAAATGATGTGTTTTTCCTGTAATTTTTCTACGATTGCGGCAACTGCTTCGTCATCGGAGAGATCATTTAAGATCGTTCCTGCACCTTTTGCCTGTTTTGTAAAGGATTTCTTAACTCTGGTAGGAGAACCTTTTAATCCGATATTTCCTTCATTGACTGTATCTTTGATATCTTCTAATCCCCATACTTTTACTTCTTTTTCACGATATGCATCAAATACACCGTGAACAGACATATATCTTGGATCAGCAAGTTCAGCTAATGCTGTTAAAAGACAAGGTGTCTTCACTTCGATGATCTGGTGACGATCTTCAAACTGTCTCTGGACAACTAAAGTATCTTCCCCTTCTACATCCATCTTCTCTACATAACTTACCTGAGGGATTCCAAGGTGTTCTGCAATCTGAGGTCCAACCTGTGCTGTATCTCCATCGATCGCCTGACGACCTGTGATGATCACATCATAGTCTAATTTCTTTAATGCTGCTGCAATTGTAGAAGAAGTAGCCCATGTATCTGCTCCTCCAAATGCACGATCTGAGATCAATAATGCATCATCACATCCCATCGCTAATGCTTCTCTTAATGCAACATCTGCCTGAGGTGGTCCCATAGAAACAACAGTTACTGTACTTCCTGGGCATTTTTCTTTTAACTGAAGTGCTGCTTCAATTCCTGCTTTATCATCTGGGTTAATAATACTTGGAACACCATCACGGATCAGTGTATTTGTCTTTGGATCTAATTTTACTTCCGTTGTATCTGGTACTTGTTTTGCACAAACAACAATCTTCATTCTCTTGTCTCCTTCTTTCTTATCTTAATAATCCACCGCCAACGATCATCTTCATAGCTTCGGATGTACCTTCATAAATCTCAGTGATCTTCGCATCACGATACATTCTCTCTACTGGATATTCTCTTGAGTATCCGTATCCACCAAGCATCTGAACTGCTCCTCTTGTTACCTCAACAGCTACATCTGAGGCAAATAACTTGCACTGTGCTGCAAGTGGTGCAAAATTTTCATGGTCATCTTTTGCTTTGGCAGCTCTCCATACCATTAATCTTGCTGCATCAATCTTTGTCTGTAAGGCTGCGATCAAAAACTGTGTATTCTGGAATTTGGCAATTGGTTTTCCAAACTGTTTTCTTTCTTTAACATATTTGATTGCTTCATTTAATGCACCCTGTGCAATTCCTACAGACTGAGCACCGATTCCGATACGTCCTCCTGCTAAAGCTCCCATTGCAATCTTATATCCCATTCCTTCTCTTCCGATCAGGTTTTCTTTTGGAACTTTCACATCAACTAATGCTACTTCTGCATTAGATGCTGCCCTGATTCCCATACGAGGAATATCTTTGCTGACTGTTAATCCTTCGCTGTCTCTGTCTACGATAAATGCGGACATACCTCTTGTTCCCGCACTCTTATCTGTGTAAGCGAAAATGACAAATGTATCTGCAAATCCAGAGTTTGTTGTAAATACTTTCTGGCCATTTAAAACATAATGATCACCATCTAATTTGGCTGTTGTCTTAACTCCGCTGGCATCTGTTCCTGCTCCTGGTTCTGTCAGTCCAAAGCATCCAACCTTCGTTCCATCCACTAATGGACGTAAAAATTTCTGTTTCTGTTCTTCGGATGCATAATCATTAATGCAAGAGCAGCAAAGAGAAGTGTGAACAGAAATGGTAATTCCTGCACTTGCATCTACCTTAGATACTTCTTCCATTGCTAAGGCATATGTTAAAACATCTGCTCCTTCTCCACCATATTCTTTGGAATATGGAATTCCCATCAGACCGTATTTTTTCATCTTATCTAACAGATCCATATCGAATTTCTCTGCTTCATCCATATCTCTGGAAATTGGTTTGATCTCATTCTCAGCAAAACTTCTGAACAATTCCTTCGCAAGCAGTTGTTCTTTCGTTAATTTAAATTCAACCATTCTTTTTATCCTCCTGTCTGGTCAAAATAATTCGCCTGTTATATTCTTCGTATGTTTTAATTTTCGTGTACCAATATTTCGTATGCTAATTATATAACCGTCGTTTCTCTCTGTCAAGGATTTAACAAATATTTTTTCATGTATACAATATTTTTCAACAGTATCCATCTTTACATAATTCTTTACAAACAAAAAAAGAACCAGAATTCTAAAAACTCTGATTCTTTTCTCTATATTTATATGTAATAAGGGCCTATTTCTTTAAAGTTTTCACCCATTCTTCCATCTCAGCTTTGTCTGCCATCGCTGCCAGGGCTCCTTCTTTTGTTGTTGTGTTTGCTGCATAAGCATTTGCAAAATCAAGATAGCTTCTTAATGTGTCGTCATCAACGCTTTCAAGATCTTTTACATTGTCATTTAACAGGCAGTATAAGAATGCTCCGATAAAGGAATCTCCTGCTCCTGTTGTATCTCGCACTTCAATTTTGTATCCAGGGGCTTCCACAACGGAACCTTTCTTTGTATAAACTTCAGCTCCGTCAGCTCCTTTTGTGTAGATGATATATTTTGCTCTGTTGGCAAATAAGCCGTCTAATGCATCTTTGATATCTGTATATCCTGTGATAAATTCCAGTTCTTCATCTGAAATCTTGATGATGTCTGCATATTTTAAGAAATCATTGACTGTCTCTTTCAATTTGTCAAGATCATCCCATAATGAAAATCTTAAGTTTGGATCAAAAGAAACTTTCACACCCTGTGCAATCGCCATCTCAATCAGTTTCTTATGCGCTTCTTTCATTGGAGATTCAACAAGATCCACACTGCAAAAATGAATCATTCCGCAATCATCTAAAATATCTGCCGGAATATCTTCAACGCTGTAGCGTAAGTCTGCACTGTTTTTTCTGTAAAATTTAAAGTCACGATTTCCATCAGATGCAAGGGATACAAATGCAAGCGCTGTTTCCCCTTCTTTGTCTCTTGCAATATTCGATGTGTCGATTCCTGCATCGTCTAATACATCTACGATATAGTCTCCAAATGGATCATCTCCAAGTTTTGTTAAAAATTTCGATGGGATTCCAAGCTTTGTAACTGCTCCAACAACGTTCGCTGGGGCTCCTCCTGCAACTCTTTTAAAAGATGGGACGTCTTTTAATCTCTGTCCTTTGACTTCTGGAATAAAATCGATCAATGCTTCGCCGATTCCACATAATTTATTCTTCATGTCTTCCTCCTTCGATTTCGAATGCTTTTAATGAATATACTGTCATTATACCAGAACATTCTCCATTTATCAGTATTCTTCCATGACGATTATATATTCTTGTTGTAAAAACCTCTTCTCCATGGTTAACAAAAATTTCTAAAGAAGATGTATCTGCAAAGATCTGAAGATGTTCTAATGTTTCCAATTTTACTTTTCTTGTGGTTCTTCCACTTCCGTAAACACCAAGATTTAATGTAAGAATGTTGTCTTTGTAAGAAAGTGTGATTCCTTCTCTTAATGTCATTGTCATTTCACGACAGCGCTTGAAGTCAACAACTGCTTCGTATATGGAGTTTTGCATGATGATCGCCTGTCCATAGCTGAATGTGCAGACGGCTTTGTCATCACTTCGAAGCTGTTTTAATTCTTCAATCGGTTCCTGAATCAGTTTCCCATCTCTTACAGATAACTTTCTTGGAATTGTCAATGCATGCTGCCATCCTGCTTCTTCGGTTGGATTTGTATAATCCGCATCTGGAATTCCCATCCATCCGATCAGAATTCTTCTTCCATTTTCATCTTCAAAGCTTTGTGGTGCATAGAAGTCAAATCCTCGATCAAACAGTTTGATATCTGTGATCTCATATTCATCTGTATCAAAATCATAGTTTAATTTCATTGCTGTTGTCTGATGAACATTTTCATAATCGATCCCCTGAGTCTCTACTCCCTGTGGGCAGCAGATGATATATAACTGCCCGTCAATTTCAAACAAATCTGGGCATTCCCACATATATCCAAATTTCTCTGGTGTTGTGATGCGGTTTTTATAATTCCAACTCTTAAGATCTGCTGATTCATATAAAAGGATCATTCCAATGCCTTTTTTATCTCTTGCTCCGAGTACCATGTAATATTTATCATTTTTCTTAAAGATCTTTGGATCACGCACATGATTACTCATATCGGCTGGATAATCAGCAGTTGTCATCAGCAGTTCTTTTTTACTGAAATTGTATCCGTCTTTACTTGTAAATGTGATCGTATTGCTTCCGCGTCCACTATTGATATAGTCATAGTCATCCCGGTCAAAATATTTTAAATTTCCTGTGTAAAAATAGTGGATCGTATCGTCTTCAATAAAGGCTGATCCGGAATAGACACCATGGGCATCCATGTCTTCATCTGGGAATACAACCGGACCGAAATCTTCATAGTGAATAAAATCTTTTGTTGTATAATGCCCCCACATCTTTAACTCACCAGTTGGTTCAAATGGAGTGTACTGGTAATAAATATGGTATGTCCCGTCAAACTGACATAAACCGTTTGGATCATTTAACCATCCTGTCTTTGGCATTAAATGAAATTTTAATCGGTTAGGATCTGCCGCCACACGTTCTCTGTAAGCTTCGTTTTCTTTATACCATTTCTCATAATCTGCCTGATAGACTTTCTTGTATTTTTCAAACATATGCCCTGGTTTCCTTTCCTTCTTCGAATAATAATTATTTTAATCTGATGATCTTTGTGTCATTGTCTGCATTTTCTGCTTCTATAACTTCCACTTCTTTTCCTTTCGCATCTGCTACTAGGAACATTGTCTGTGTCTTATATCCTTTTTCTTTGACAAGATCCATATCAAAGGATAACAGTTTGTCACCTTTCTTTATTTTGGCTCCTGTCTCTACGAATGTTTCGAAACCTTCGCCTTCCATTTTGACTGTATCAATTCCTGCATGGATTAAAAGTTCTACTCCTGAATCTAATGTAATTCCCATTGCATGTTTGGTAGGGAAGATCAGGCTGATCGTTCCATCAGCTGGTGCGTAGATCACTCCTTCGCTTGGATTGACCGCTACTCCTTCTCCCATAGCTTTACTTGCAAATGCTGGGTCTGCGGATTTGGATACGTCTAAGACTTCACCTTTCATTGGTGCATATAATTCATTTGTTTCTTTTGCATCGACTGTTACTTCTTTTGCTGTTTCGATTTCTTTTACTTCTTCTGTCTTTGTCTCTTTTGCTGGAGTTTTTACTGCTGTGTCTTCTCCTTCGATGTTAAACTTCTTCCAGAAGATTGCTGTTAATACTGCAGATACTCCCATAGATAAGATCAGTCCGATTGCAAAGTTTAAGTAATCTTTTGGAAGCATGGATAAGAATCCTGGAAGTCCTGCTGCTCCTAATGCCTGAGCTAAAACTCCTGTTGCTGCACAATATGCATTTCCTACGGCTGAACCGATGATGGCTGCGTAGAATGGATATTTTAATTTTAATGTTACACCGAACATTGCTGGCTCTGTAATTCCAAGTAATGCGGAAACACCAGATGCGGAACAGATAGATTTCATTTTTTCATTCTTTGTTAAGAATAATACTGCTAATACAGCTGCTCCCTGTGCCACGTTGTTCATACTTGCTGTTGTGAAGATAAAACTTCCACCAGTTGTCGCCTTTGCTGCGATCAGCTGTGTCTCGATCGCGATGAAACTGTGATGCATTCCTGTTAAACAGATTGGTGCGTATGCAAGTCCGAATAATCCACCACCGACAAATCCAAGTGTGTTATATACCCATGTGATTCCGTCTGCTAATAAGTTACCAGCTTCTCGAAGTACTGGTCCTACAAAGATAAATGTTAAAAATGATGTTACCATGATTGAGATCAATGGTGTTGTCAGGTTATCTAACCATGTTGGTGTTACTTTATGTAACTTCTTCTCGATCGTTGCTAAAATAAATGAAACTGCTAATACTGGAAGTACAGTTCCCTGATATCCGATCGCTGCGATCTTAAATCCAAAGATGTTCCATACTGGTGGCTCTGCAATACCGATGCTGTATGCGCTTAACAGATCCGGATGAACCATGATCATACCCATGGCTGCTCCAAGATATGGGTTACCGCCAAATTTCTTTGTCGCACTGAATCCGATCAATACTGGTAAGAATGTAAATGGCGCGCTTGCGAACATGTTGATGGCTGTTGCAAGACCTTTCCACTGTGGATACAGATCGATGACTGATTTTCCACTGAACATTGCTGCTGTCAGGATATTGTTCAATCCCATTAACAGACCACCTGCTACGATCGCTGGGATGATCGGTACGAAAATATCACTTAGAAGTTTTACTAATCTCTGAAGAACATTTCCTTTCTTCTCTTCCTTCTCATCATCTCCTGATGGTGCATCGACTGCCATTCCTAACTGTTTCTGTACTTCGTCACAGACTAAGTTTACAAGTCCTGATCCAAAAATGATCTGGAACTGAGACTGTGTTAAAAATACTCCCTTGACTCCCTCAATGTCACTGACTGCTTCTTCATTGCGAAGGTCATTGTTCTTAAGCTGTAAGCGAAGTCTTGTTGCACAATGCTGTACTGACTTGATGTTTTGTTTCCCGCCGACGTTTTCAATAACCTGGCTGGCGATTTTTGCGTAATCCATATCTTCTCTCCTTTTTTGATTGTGAAACTTATTATGGTATCGGTTCCATATCTGTATATTATAACTTTCTTGTTTGTTTGTCAATAGTTTTTGTGGAATCGGTACCATATTTTTTCAAAAATAAAAAAATAGCCGTTCTGCTCCCTGGAAAGTGTAGAATAGCTATTTTCCTTAAAATATCAATATAAATTTATTACCTGACACTTCCGCCTTCAATAAACTCATATCCAACAATCTGTTTTTTTGACACCGGCTCTCCTGCGATCATCTTAAGGATTGTCTCTGCTCCAAGATATCCCATGCCATATGAATCAAACTTTAAAGTTGTAAGTTCTGGTGTTAATAATGCACTCTCATCATATCCACCAAATGCTGCAACCGATACTTCCTGTGGAATCTCTTTCCCCTGTTCATGCAAAATCTTATATGCACCAAAGGCAAGCCTGTCAGTTGCACAGATGATTGCATCTAAATCTGGTTCTTTCTCTAAAAGTTCTCTTGCAACCGTCTGTCCCCCAAGGAAGCTGTAATCGCTCTTCCCTGTGATTGGTGCGATCCCATATTCTTTCAGACCATCTAACACACCATTTCTTCGCTCGATTCCAACCGCTTTATCTGTCTCATAAACACCAATATATCCAACCTTTTGATGTCCTTTCTTCCCGATATATTCTCCTATCGCTTTTCCTGCATGGTAATCATCATAAATGATTGAAATTCCATCTTCATAATCCTGTGTCAAAACAACCACTGGAATTCCTGCTTTCTTTAGCAGTTCTTTGTGATCTTTTGTGATTGCTATAGAACTGATCAGGATTCCATCGACATTCAACTGGATCAAGCGTTGGATATTCTGTAATTCCTGATCGATATCATGATCGGAATTCTGAATGAGTGTTGTATATCCTTTTTCCCTTAGATAGCGATCAATGCTTGTGATCACACGGCTTGTGATCTTGGAATTTAATGTCGGCACAACGACACCGATCACGTTACTTTGTTTGGCATTTAATCTTGCAAATGCATTCGGTGTGTAGTTGTATTCTTCAATGACCTTCTGAATCTTCGCTCTTGTCTCATCTTTTACATATCCTCCGTTAAAATAACGGGATACCGTACTTTTCCCGACTCCTGATAAATTGGCGATGTCTGCCATGGTCATCTTCTTTGCCATCTGTTTTTAATCTCCTTTTGTTACTTTCTCTTTCTTTATCTTAGCACAGAAAAAACTATAAAGAAATAAGGTGATATAAAATTTCGTTTTGATCTAAAAGGCGGAGTATTTCTTTTCTACCAGTAAATAAAAATATCTGCCGATCTGTTTTAGCTGCAAGATATTGAAGAGTCTGATTAAGTCTCTCATCATCGTAATTGCCAAATACATCATCTAAAAACAGTGGGAATGCATCATCTTCATATAAAAGGTCTGCAGATGCAAGACGCAGTGCAAAATATAATTGTTCTATCGTTGCATTGCTTAAATATTTCATATCAATATAATCAAATCCATCATATACCATCATCTGAAGACTGTCATCCATCACAACTTTTGTATATTTTCCACCTGTCATATCTGCAAAAATTTCAGATATCTTCGTGTTTAATTCCTGGCCAAATGTCCTTTGAACCAGTTTTCCTGCTTCCTGGATTGCCTTGATCGCCTGCTCGATCGCATAAATTTCTTTCTCGGCAGCTCTTTTTTGCTGAACATGTTCCTGATATTTGATATCGATTTCTTCTGCTTTCTCTTTTTGCTGCTTCAACTGTGATTTTTCAATCTCTATGATATCCAGACGATGTTTTAATTCCATCTTTCTTATCTTTTCCTGATCAACTCCTAATAATTTGCGAAACCATAAAATGATTCTCTGAATCAGGGATAATTCTCTTTTCTGCTCAAGCTTCCGTCTTATTTCCAGTTCTTCCTGCTCATATTGTTCCAGCTGTCTTTTATCGTAGCGAAAATCATATCTCTGCCTTCTTAGAATATCCGTCTGCGCAAATACCGAATCTTTTTTCTTCTGTCTTCTCTTTACTTTTAGGTAATCAACAGCCCTTCTTAAGTCAACCCCTGCATCTTTACTGCTTCTTAAGTTTGCCATGGAATTTTGTAAGACTTCCTTCATCTCTTTTCCAGTCCGAATATCTGACTGTGTCATTGATACTGTATTCTCAAATGCTGTTTTATCACTCTCAAATAAAATATTTTGTAAGGTTGTGTCTGGAAGTTCTATTTCTTCCATTGTATCCGCATAAAATATTCGAAGCATCGCCTGTCCCTGCGAAAATCTCCGCAAGATCCGATAAGAAGTTTTTCCTTTTTTTACGGTTATGGAACCTCCGTAATTACCTCCATTGATCGGCATATATCTCGTATAATCATCATTTCTTGCTGCTGCACCTCTTGCTTTTTCAAGTCCAAAGAGCATCGAGATCATAAACTTTCGAATGGTTGTCTTTCCAGATTCATTTTCACCATAAATAACCTGAATCTTTTGTGCTGTCTGCCCATTATACTTATGAAATTTTCCAAATCCATCAATATTTATTTCCTGAATCTCCATCTTTTATTTCTCCCTGGCATACGAAAGTGCTTCCATTGCATAGGAAAGTGCCTGCGGCTCTTCTTTGAGAATCTCTGCAACTTTCTTTATAATAAAGTCATTTTCTTCTGACAGCTGATCATAATCCCACTCGCTTTTTGTCTCATAGATCACATCAAAGATCAGATAATGATCCATAATCTCCGTAAGATCAAGCTCCAGATGTGGATCAATCCTTCCAGTCAAAACAACTTCGTAAATATTTTCTTCTCCTCTGTAAGCAAGTTCTGTTTCTATTCTGTCTATGATCTCAGAAGCTGACATATCCTCAGAGATCATTACTTCCACCTGTGCATACATTCTTTTTGCAAAAGGTACAAACCGAATCTGCTGTTTTTCTTCACTGATCTCGCCTTCAATAAATCCATGTCTTCCTGTCTCTGTATGATCTAATGGTTCAAGCGATCCTGAATAGGCCATTAAATCTTCAAATATGATCTCCGGTTTATGAATATGTCCGAGTGCAATATAGTCAAAACCAGACCATTTTAAAGCTTCTTTCTGAATCGGAATATGACTTTCATCTCCTCCATGTGCCAGTAATATCGAAAAATCCTCTGTCTCATCTGGTTTCATACGGTCATACAATGGTTTTCTGATCTGATTCGTCCAATAACTGATTCCATAGATCGTTGTATCTAAATCTTCAAAATGGATGCGGTTTCTGATTCTTCCATCCAGAAAATATACTTCTGATTTCCACTGATAAGTACTAAACGCATCACCTTGTGTAATATAATCGTGATTTCCTGCGATCCATACCGTTCTCGTTCTTACAAGCTTGGATAAAAGATAATCCACTTCTCTCAAATCCTGTTTACTCGGTCTTCGGTCGAAAAAATCACCTGCGATCAGTAAAACATCACTTTGCTTTTGATTGGCATAATCGATGACTCTTTGAAAACTCTCCTTTATTTCATTTTCCCTGATTCTTCCAAAGGGCTTATTTCTTTCTGGTCTTGCTCCCCAATGAACATCTGCAATATGAATAAATTTCAAAAAATCACCTGCTTTCTTATTTTATAAGTTCTCTAAAAGTTCTTTGATCTGTTCTTTACTGATATGATCGATATGCACTCCACCAGTGCATACTACCACTTTTCCCGTCTCCCTGCATCGTTTCTCCGCTAATCTACGACATAAATATTCATCTTTATGACCTGTAAGATTGATCACCGAAGACGTTACACTCATGGAACCATCATTCTTTAAAGATGGACGAGGAACAGCCTGAACAACGCAACCAATATGAGGTCTGCTGCCACCGCTTAATGTCAGCACAATATCCTCTCCGATTCTTTTTTCACTTATTTCAATCTTGATTCCTGCAATCTCTTTCTTCGTTGTATTTCCTTCCATCTCTAATTCTCCTTTACTTCCATAGGAAATGCTATACTGTAATATTTTAACGCATCCTGATATATGATTGCAACAAAAAAGGACAGTCCGGATCATTCCTAAACTGCCCTTCTTATATTCCTTGTATCCTAAGCCCATAAATCGGCTGGATAAACACCATCTTTGATCAGATCTGCAAATGCTTTCTGTACAGATTCCTTATCTTCTTTGTAAGTTACTCCAAACCAACGGTCCTGTGTCTCTAATACTTTAACGTTTGCACGTCCTTCTTTTAATAATTCGTCAACAATATTTGGAAGCAGATATTCTTTCTTGATATCTCCTTCTTCCAAATTGCTTAAGAAGTTCTTAAAGTCTTCTGCAAGATAATCTAAGAATTCTGGATATGCTGCCCACATGTTCATAGATACTTTGTCATCTGGACTGATCCACTTCTGTACTTCTTCATTATCGCATACGATCTTTCCATCTTCGTTCATCTCAATTCCTGTTGTTTCATGAACCTGACTTAACAGACCTTTCTCATCTACGACACTGACTCCTCTTGTAACGGCTCCGTTATCACTTAATGTATTCTTCAAAATAAATCCAGCCATTCCCATTGTGAATTCTCTTCCAAGATCTTCTCCTGATACTAAGAAGTCATGTAATTTCACAAATGCTTCCTTTCCATAGTAATCATCTGCATTAATGATCACAAATGGCTCTTTCACAACGTCTTTACAGCAAAGAACTGCCTGACCTGTTCCCCATGGTTTTGTACGACCTTCTGGTACTTCAAACCCTTCTGGAAGATCATCTAATTCCTGGAAAACGTATTCTACATCAATCTGTTCTTTGATACGATTACCAATTACTTCTTCAAATTCTTCAAAAATATCTTTACGAATAATAAATACAACTTTATTAAATCCTGCTTCTTTCGCATCGCTGATAGAGTAATCCATAATGATCTCTCCATTTGGTCCCATCTTTGCCAGCTGTTTGATTCCTCCACCAAATCTTGATCCAATTCCGGCAGCCATAATAATCAATGTAGTGTTCATAAATCTCCCCTTCGGTTATTCTAACCTGTTTTGTGTTTTGTTACCTAATTTTCTCTCTTTGTTACGTAAAACATTTACAAATTTTACTTCACATATAAATTTTATTATAAATAATTTTTGACCTAAAGTCAACTATTTCGGGGTTTGTTCCTCTTTTTAGGCAATATTGACTTTGCGATCGTTGCGATCACTTTATCCATCTGAAGTGGTTTTGCAAGATGTTCGTTCATTCCTGCTTCAATACACTTTCTTGCATCTTCATCATAGGCATTCGCTGTCATCGCTATGATCGGTATTTCTTTTGCATCTTCTCTTTTCATCGCCCTTATCATTTTCGTTGCTTCTAATCCATCAATTCTTGGCATCATTACATCCATTAAAATTGCATCAAACGTTCCTGGTTCTGATCCACAAAAGATATCTATTGCTTCCTGTCCGTCTCTTGCAAGCGTTATCTCTGCTCCTTCATCTTCCAATAAAATCTGGGCGATCTCTGCATTCAATTCATTATCTTCTGCCAATAATAAATGCGCTCCCTCTATGCTGTATTCCTGAATGTCTTTTACTGCCCTAAGCTTCTCTTGTATCTGCTCTTCTTGTGCAATCTCAAATGGCAGTGTGACAATAAAAGTAGATCCTACATCCTTTGTACTTGATATATTGATCGTTCCTCCCATCTTATCAACCAGCATTTTTACGATCGACATTCCCATTCCTGTGCCATGATAAACACTTCTTGCATCAGAACGTTCCTGCACAAATGGTTCAAAAATATGCTCTAAAAACTCTTCACTCATTCCGATACCTGTATCAGCAATGATCCATCTGCATACTAATGTACCATCATCTTCGCTGATGACCTTAACACGTGTCTTGATCTTTCCACCCTTTTTGTTATATTTGATACAATTTCCATAGATATTTAAAAATAACTGCCTGATATGCAGTGGACTTCCGTACACATATGGATGCATCAATTCGTCTGATGCTCTGTCATGTTCCAAAGTTACTCCCATGTTCGCTGCTCTTTGTTCCAGCATCATCATTGTTTCTGAACCAATTTCATTTAAATTGATCAGTTCATGCGATAAAATAACTTCTCCACTTTCCAGTTTGTTCATCTGCAAAATATCATTGATCAGCTCCAGCAAATGGTCTGCCGCTACAAGCATCTTCTGGCGGTTCATTTTGATCATCTGTGTATCCTCTGGATGTTTCTCATCAATCTTTAACAGCCCAATGATTCCATTTAATGGTGTTCTGATATCATGACTCATCCTTGTCAAAAAGCTTGTCTTCGCAAGATTCGCTGCCTTTACTTCATCCGCCTTTTTTTTGATCTTTTCTGCATAGAGCCTTTCTTTATACCTTCGTATTCGAAACTGGTAATAGATCGTTGCGATCAAAAATGCTAACAATATACATATCATGCCATTTAAGCCTACCTGTATAATCGAATACCATCCTTCTTTTGGTTCTATATCAAAATACCATGTATCATTTGGTACATTGCAGGCTACCTGTAATGATCTTTTTAATTCTGAATCCTTACACTGTGCAAGCGAGATCTTCTTTCCTGACAATAAATCTTTCTTCCAGATCCTGTAATGATAAGATGTCTGTTCTAATTTCTCCAGTTCCAGACTATCTATAAAATTATTCCAATCTACCACAAGAATTGAAAATCCCCAAAATTTCTTTTTCCCATCTTTTTTTTGATAAATTGGATCAAATAACAGGACTCCCTTTCCTCCCTGCACCAGATCATACGGTCCTGCGATCGTGTATTTCCCACTTTCTTTTGCCAGATTGGCACTTGATTTCCTATATCTATCTGTCAGCATATCAAGACCATAAGCCTGTTTATTTCCTTTCAATGGGTAAATCTTTGAAACAGTTCCATCTTTAGCCAGCTCTACTGCCTTGATCACCCTGTCTTTATCCATCATAAACTGTGCCATCTTATGAAATTCCTTATCATCGACCTCATATCCTGATTCTATCAGTTTTTTTAGGATCTCTGATCTTGCCACATATTTATTTAACTGTGTTTCCATTCGTCTTACCGTTTCTTCTGCTGTATAAGCCGCTTTCATTTTTTCTTCATCTTTATGGTGAAGTATCTGCAAATAAGAGCTGATACTGCAAATACAAAATGTAACGAGAAATACGATCACTGTATATATTTTTATCTTCTTGGGCGTTTTTCCTTTTTCCATCTGTCTTTTGCCATTCCTCTAAATATTAAGAAAGAATTCTGTTATTTTATAAATTTCTCCTGCAAAAACCAAAGACCTGTTGCCGCATCACTGCCACAACAGGTCTTAATAACTCGTATTGTAAGATTATTTTCTTAATCCTAATTTTTCGATCAGTGCACGATATCTTTCAACATCTTTGCTCTTTAAGTAAGCTAATAAGTTACGTCTCTTACCAACCATCTTAAGAAGTCCTCTTCTTGAATGATGATCTTTAGGATGCTGATTGAAATGCTCCTGAAGTTCCTGAATTCTTGCTGTAAGAATTGCTACCTGAACCTCTGGTGAACCTGTGTCTTTTGCATCTTTACCGTATTTAGCTACGATTTCTGCTTTCTTTTCTGATGAAATCATTATGTTTTCCTCCTTAAATTCTATCGATCGCCTGATACCAGGAAAGGGTTGGAGTGCCCAAATCTGAGTATCGGTTAACTAACTTTTTTATCATATCACAATCTTACATCATTTGTAAATTTCTTTTTTGTTTTTCCTAATTCACGATTTTTCTTCGCCGCTGCAGTTACAGCCTCAATCACGGCACTTCTCATTCCTTTTTTCTCTAATACATTAACTGCTTCGATCGTTGTCCCAGCTGGTGAACATACAGCATCTTTTAATTCACCTGGATGCTGTCCTGTTTCCAATACCATCTTGGCACTTCCTAATAATGTCTGTGCCGCAAATGTATATGCCTGTTTTCTTGGAAGTCCCTGTGCAACTCCTGCATCTGCCATTGCTTCAATAAACATATAAACATAAGCTGGTCCGCTTCCACTGACTCCTACAACTGCGTCCATTAAATTCTCTATGATCTTCTCTGCTTTCCCAAAGCTTTCAAATATATGATGTACCTGATCAAATTCTTCTTCTGTCACATATTCATTACAGCATAAACCAGACATTCCTTCTCCTACAAGTGCTGGTGTATTCGGCATAACACGGACAATCTTCGTCTCTTTTCCAAACTGACGTTCCGTTGCTGACATTGATACTCCTGCCGCGATCGTTACGATGATCTGATCTGATGATACTTCTTCTTTGATCTCTTTGATCACTTCTGGATATACTTGTGGTTTTACGGATAATACGAGAATCTCTGATTCTTTTGCCACTTTCTTATTATCTGTTGTTGTCAGGATTCCAAATTTCTCTCTCAGTTTTGCTGTTTTTTCTTCTCGTGGATTTGATACGATCAGCTCTTCGGGATTTACAACTTTCTGAGTTAAAATTCCGGTGATCATTGCCTGTGCCATATTTCCACATCCGATAAATCCAAGTTTCATTGTGCCTTTTCCTCCTGTCATTGATCTAATTTGTTCAGTAATTTTTCAAAATACTCTGGTAACGGTACTTCAAACTCCATATATTCCTTTGTCCTTGGATGAACAAATCCTAAAACTTTTGCATGAAGACACTGCCCTTCCAGTGTATATTTTGACTTCTTTGGTCCATAAACGTCATCTCCAAGCAGCGGATGCTTGATCGATGCCATATGAACACGAATCTGATGCGTTCTTCCTGTCTCAAGCTGACATTCAATATAGGTAAATCCTTTTTTTAACCTTCTTAGAACCCTGTAATGTGTCACTGCATGTTTCCCATCCATAACAATTCCCATCTTCTTGCGGTCTTTTAAACTGCGTCCGATCGGAGCATTAACTGTTCCTTCTTCTTCCTTAATATTTCCATAAACGATCGCATGATATTTTCTTGTGATCGAATGATCATATAACTGCTTTGCAATACTCTGATGTGCCATATCATTTTTGCATACGATCAGGATACCTGTTGTATCTTTATCGATCCTATGAACAATTCCTGGCCTTAATACTCCATTGATGCCAGAAAGATCATCTTTACAATGAGCCATCAGTCCATTCACCAATGTTCCTGTATAATGTCCTGCTGCCGGATGCACCACCATCCCTTTTGGTTTATTGATCAAAATAACATCCTGATCTTCATACACAATATCAAGATCCATCTCTTCCGGAAGAACCTCAAGTTTTGTCGGCTCTGGAACCTGCAAAGTTATGATATCGCCTTCTTTACATTTTTTATTTCCTTTGCTGGCTTTCCCATTTAAGCTTGCACGTTCTTCTTTACACAGTTTATTGATGTAGCTTCTTGTAAAATCCCTGCATTCCTCTGAAAGCACGACATCTAATCGTTTTCCTGCCAATTCACTTGTCACTTTAATTTCAATTGTCTCGTCCATGTTTTCCTTTCCTGCTTAAAAATTCAAGATCTTCCTCTTTATAATAAAACAAGATCAGTATTAATAATAATATCATTGTAACGGTAACATAGATATCTGCCACATTAAAAATTGGAAAATCAATCAATCTGAAATAGAAGAAATCTACAACATATCCTCTGACTGCGCGGTCGATCATATTGCCGATCGCTCCTGCCATCAATAAAACATAGCAGATTCTTAACGGTGTATATTTTTTATTCTGTGGTATTCTTATATAAATATAACTTAAGAGCACCGCTGCAATCACCGTGATCAGCAAAAATATGCTCTGACGATCCTGAAGAATTCCAAATGCTGCGCCACGATTTTCTAAATACTGCAATTCAAACACACCTTTTATGATCGTAATCCCAAGACTTCCTCTTAGATTCGTCAATGCTAAATATTTTGTCAGCTGGTCTATCGCGATCAACCCAATGATAAAGCTAAATATACGAATATGTTTTTTCATCGCTCTTCCCTGTTATTTTGTTATTGCCTGTGCCATCTCTTCATCAGTTACACCCATATCAATATATGCTTCTCCAATTGCATGTAATAATACAAATTTAATCTTATCCCCAACCATTTTTTTATCAGATTTGGTTGTCTTAATGATATCTTCTGTAGAAAGTTCTTTGATATCATCCTTCATATGAAACGCAGCAAAGATATCTTCAATATCCTTTACTTCATCTTCTGTAATATTACCTTTCATCTGTGAGATCTTAGCTGCAAGACAGCATCCTGCTGCGACACACTCTCCATGAAGCCATGTAAAATCTTTTAATTTCTCGATCGCATGTCCTAATGTATGACCAAAATTTAACAGGGCACGCTCTCCTTTTTCCTTTGGATCACGCTCTACCACACCACCTTTGATCAGACAGCTTTGATATATCATATCTTTAACTGCTTCATGCTCTCTTGCTTTGATCTGCGTTACATGTTCTTTGATCCATTCATAATATGCCTTATCCTTGATCAATCCATGTTTGATCACTTCACCCATTCCTGAAAAATATTCTCTCTCTGGCAGTGATTTTAATGTCGCTGTATTGATATATACAAGTTTTGGCTGATGGAATGCACCAACCATGTTTTTATACTGTAAGAAATCAACTCCTGTTTTTCCTCCAATACTGCTGTCTACCTGAGATAACAGTGTTGTCGGTACCTGTACAAAATCGATTCCTCGAAGATAAGTTGCTGCTGCATACCCTGTCATATCTCCGACAACGCCGCCTCCTAACGCGATCAAAAGATCCTGACGATCAAAGTGATTGATGATCAATTCTTCATATAATGCTTCGATCGTCTTTAATTGTTTATGTTTTTCTCCTGCTTCGAAGCTGAATGTGATCGTCTTGGAAGCTTTAGATGAGATCAGATCATATATTTCTTTTAAATAAATTGGTGCAACGTTGCTTTCCGTTACAATACAAACTTTTTTATGATCGATCTCCAAAAAATTCATCTGTTCTAACAGATCATCAAATGAATCTCTTAAAATAATATCGTATGATTTCTTTCCATCTGTTCGAATCTCTATTTTACTGTTCTTTTCCAAATTGTTCATGATCCTTATCCTGCTCCTCCTCACTTTGTTCTCCTGCAATCTGAAATTCAATTTCATATACAGGGTTATTTAAAATATCTAATTGTCCATTGATAAATTGTTTCATTCGAGCCTTATAACTTTGATAGTCACTCTCTAACTTGTGAAGCAGCTTCTGGTAATTGCTGATCATCTCTTCGTGTTTTTCTTTTTCTTCTCTGAAGTCATCTTTGGCACTTGTCACAATCTTGTCCGCTTCTGCCTGTGCCTGAGCTACAAGCTCTTTGGCATTTCTTGATGCTTCCGCTTCCATTGTCTGTGCTTTCTGTGTTGCATTCTCGATCGTCTCTTTTGATGTCTCTTCCGCAAGAACCAAAGCTCTCTTTAAAGATTCTTCAATCGTACGATAATGATCTAAATTCTCAGTTAATGCAGATACTTTTTCTCTTAATTCATTGTTTTCTTTATAAATTTTTTCATAATCTTTGGCTAAATCTTCTAAAAATTCATCAACTTCGACCGCCTTATATCCAAATCCTCGTTTTAGTTCCTTTCCCAATACTTCAACTGGTGTAATCATATATTCCTCCTATTGAAAGATAGCCAGTGTGATAAACTGGCGACCTTTTTTTGATGTTTTTCCTAAATCTTCTACCAGAAACTTTCCATACCCTCTGACAGATATAATGTCTCCTTGTTTTATCTTTTGTCCAGCAGATATACAAAGTCTTCCATTATGAAATACTTTTTGTGCTTTTAACAATTTGTCGCTTGCTGTTCTTGACAATCCAAATGCCTGTGATACTAAAACATCCAGCCTCATGGATGCAACAAATCCTTCTTTTCTCTTATACTTTTGTACATATCCTGTCTCTTCCCAGACCACAGGTTCTACAAATACTCTTGTATGTCTTACCTGATAAAGCTGTTCTTCCAATAATCCCATAATATGTGGAAGACAGAAAATATAAGCATATTTCTCATCAACCAGAATGTCTCCGATCAGATGCCGTTCGATTCCAAGATTCATCAATGCTCCCAGATAGTCTCTGTGGCTTAAATCTTCTGCAAATTTATCAAAAACAGGTGAGATCCTGGCGCAAACCACCGGAATCTCACCCTGATATCCAAACAATTCTTCTGATCCAAACATTACGACTGCTCTTGTAAAGTGCTCATGTCCACCAACTAGTACCGGATGTGCATAAGCAAGCTCTCTGTGCATGTCCTGATAGATACTTTGTTCGTATTCATTTAAAAAATGCGTGTGTGTATAAACATTCTGATTGTATGCTTTCTCTGCCAATTCTAAAAGACGTTTCTTTAATAATTCTTCTTCCTTCATAATGCTTATTTTAATTGTGGTGAGATCGTATTCTTATTCATGATCTCATTCTTTAAATCTCCACCAACTTCAATATTATCTGGTGCTGCAATAAAAATATTACTTGAGACTGCCTGTAACGATCCATTGATCGCATAAGTTGCTCCACCAATAAAATCAATGCTTCTTTGTGCTACTGTAAGTTCCACACCTTCTAAATTGATGACAAGAGTTCTTCCTTTCTTTAAAAGATCTGCTGCAGTCTGTGCTTCTGCAAAGTCCTGTGGTTTAATAACGCAAACTTCAACTCCTCTTCCATTCATGGATATCACCTTACTTCCAGTACTCGTAAATCTTCTTTTCTTCTCTTCTCTGCTGAGTGTATGACTAAAAGGCTGACTTACTTCCTCTTCTGTTTCTTCTTCTGGTTCTTTATCCTTCTTTTTCTTAAAGAAAGAAAATCCTACTTTCTCAGATTCGTCTTCCTCTTCTTCATCATCGTCTTCTACTTCTTCATATTCTTCATCTTCGTACTCTTCATCTTCTGTAAGTTTCATAAAGTTAAGCAGTTTGTCAACTGTACCTTTCATCGATCTTCCTCCGCTATATATTATAATTACGCTCCCCAAATATTGCTGTACCAACTCTTACCATTGTCGCACCTTCTTCTACTGCGACTTCGTAATCATTCGTCATACCCATGGAAAGTATACTCATATCTACATTATCAAAGTTTTTGTTCTTAATGTCAACAGATAATTGTTTCATGGCACGAAAATATTGACGATTCTCTTCCGGATCATCTACAAATGGTGCAATCTGCATTAATCCTTTAATCTTTATATGCTCAAGTTTTGAAATTTCTTTGACTACATCTTCGACTTCCTCTGGATTTAGTCCAAATTTTGTATCTTCATGTGCAAAATTAACCTGAATTAAAATTGGAACTTCCTTAACATCGTGTTTCGCTGCTTCTTTATCGATCGCCTGGGCCAGTTTTACAGAATCCACAGAATGGATCAGTGCAACTTTATCTACGATATATTTGATCTTATTTGTCTGCAGGTGTCCGATCAAATGCCATCTTACCGGCCAGCTGATATTCGCATATTTATCTCTGATCTCCTGTACTTTATTCTCTCCAAAATCAAGTACTTTTTCTTTTCTTAACTCTTCGACCATCTCTAAAGGTTTTGTCTTGCTCACCGCAATGATCGTAACCTCTCTCGGATCTCGTCCTACACGCTTACAAGCTTCTTCCACATGTTTCTTTACTTCATTATAACGTTCTATCAGCATATCTATTCCCTCTTTCTGTTGGCTTTTATATCTTGTTAATAAATGATCTGATTCTCTTTGATGGCTGATCCTTCAAGTGCAATGAAATCATATGCATCAATTCCTTCATTCGTATCACTTGCTATGATCGAGTAGTCATCCTTTTGTGTTAAGATCTCGATTGACTTAAAGTCTGCATATCCATGATTCGTACAATACACACCTTGCAGTGTTTCTTTCTTCTCTATCAGGAATGTTTCTTTCGAATTCATTGCCTGAACAACAACATTTTCCCCGACTTCCTTCGGATCAAGATAGCAATACTTTTTATCCCTTCCGTAGATCGTATAAGATTTTTGTTCTACCGTCACCTGCCCTTTATCATCAGTATTTCGCACTGAAAACTGCTCGCTTGTACTGTTGTTTCCTTTTGTAATATATTTGACCGGAACCTGATAAAACTTCTTCTTTACGATTGCTGTATTCGGAATCTTTAATCCTTTATACGTATCTAATGTTACATCAATCTCAAGAAATCTTTCACTCAGATAGCGTATCGCATAATCATTTAATTTTAAATACCCAAAATAAGCATTGCCTTTCTTCTTAACCTCTACGCCTGCAGTCGTCTTATTCTGATCTTGTGCAAAACGTACATTTACTTCACTCTTATCCTTGAGCATTTTATACTCTTCTTCTTTTAACGGAATTACGATCTGCCATTTCTCATTCTGATTGATCCTTGCTACAACTTTGCCTGATTTGATCTTATCTGCTGTATTGTATTTTTGCATCCTGTAATTCGTCTGATCAAAATCTTTTGTTGTAATATCACTGGCACTCTTTTTATCAAACTTATCTGAATAAAACTCAACGATACCACTGGAAGGACTTTTTTGCGTCTGAAAACTTTCTGAACCCATAGACTCTTTTACCGCCGCGATCACTTTTTTCATTGCAGATTCATTTAAATTTAAAATTGCATTTTTAAGGTCGTATTTTAAATCGTATACACTTGAAAAATTATTATCGCTATATACAGACTGATAGTCATTGATCTTACGTTTGATCTCATCGTCATCCACAACATCAGATTTTCTTTGAAGTTCTTCTACTTTCTCTGCAAATGCATCCTGAACTTTCTTATCCTTGTCAATGGTAAACACTGTACCGCCTTTTTTTATGCGCTTTCCTTCTTCTACGTAATATGTAATATAGCCTGACTGCGATGCCCTTAATAATTTCTCATCTCTGATTGCAATTCCGGTAAAAGAAAATGTGTTGGTAATCTTATCTTCTGTCACCTTATATACACTTATCTTTTTCTTTCCCATAAACATAACGACATTGATTATCATATATATAAAGATCACTATAAATATGATGATACCGATATTCCACCGCATCTTTCGTTTTCGTTTCTTTGCCATTTAACAAATCCTCCATCTCCTGAGTGCTGCCCCATTCAGATAGTCTGCTTTACATCCCTGTATAAGATCATTTTCCTCCATGACAGCATCAAACTGATCTTTTAATTTCCACCAGCTGATACCCCAGTTTGAAAATGATGCATCCTCTTTTGGTACACGGCTGAATAACCGCTCAATGATCATGTCATCTCTCACATAGCTTATAAATGTCACAAGTCTTTGAAGATATTCCTCTGCTGAACACATACTTACCTTTCCACTTGCAAAATCTTCATATAATTTTGATCCTTTCGGAACATAAAGCGAATGAAGTTTAACGATCTGTATCGGAAGAGCTGATAGAATCTTTGCAGTTTCTATCACATCCCTCATATCATCTCCCGGAAGATTTAGTATAATATGGGTACATATCTCAAATCCATATGGTGCTGTCATCAAAACTGCATCAATATATTCTGCGAGACTGTGCCCTCTGTTGATCTTCTCTAAGGTCTTATAGTTTACCGTCTGCAGTCCATATTCTACGGAAATCTTTACCCCATATTCTTCAGAAACCTTTTTCATACAGTCTAAATACTCTCTTGTAATGCAGTCCGGCCTTGTAGATATTGAAATTCCAACAATATCCTCCATCTGTGCTGCTTCTGTCATATACTGCTCCAGTTGTCTCACAGGGAGAAATGTATTCGTATAATTTTGAAAATACGCAATAAACTTCTTTGCTTTATAACGCTTTTCAATCTTTCCTTTTGTTGCTGACAACTGCTCACTTACAGAGGCTTCACAGCTCATTGCTTCAAAACCTGTCCCCACTCCTCCGCAAAAACTACAACCATATCCTTCCATTCGGTTTGGACAGGTCACAGGAAGATTTACCGGTAATTTATATACTTTTTCTCCATATAGTTCTTTTAAGTGTTCACTGTAAGTTTTATATCGTCTCATGTCAATTTTCCTTTGATAAAATGTCTGTCATTGTATGATAAAGTGCTGATTTTGTCACACCTTTTAATACGACTGAGATAAATTCCTCCCCGTCTTTATTCTTTGTGAGCAAGATCAGACAAGAACCTGCCTGTGTTGTCGTACCTGTTTTCCCACCGATCATAAATACATTACTTGGCAGTGTATAAGTTCCTGCAATATACTGGTTAGTTGATGCCATATCATAAACTTTAAGTTCACCTTTAGATCCGGTATATTCAATCCTGCTGCTTGATCTTCCTGCAATATTAAAGAATTCATTATGTTTTGCTACTTCTTTAAATATGAGATAAAGATCATATGCTGTTGAATAATGATTGCTTAAGTGTAATCCATTTGGATTTGCAAAGTGTGTATTCGTCGCACCTAATTCTTTCGCCCTCTTATTCATCATCTTTACAAAATTCTGCTCAGTTCCAGCGATTTCTTCTCCCAAGGCTACTGCAGCGTCATTTGCTGACATAATGATCAATGCATTCAATAAAGATTCTACTGTGATCTTATCTCCCTTTTTCAAATGGATTGCTACTGCTGCTCCATCTGGAAATGTAATATCATGTTTGATCGTAACTACTTTACTGATATTTAAATTTTCCAAAGTTAAAAGTGCTGTCATGATCTTTGTTGTACTTGCTGGATATGCCTGATCAAATACTTTCTGGCTGACTAACACTTTATTCTTGGTATTATTCACCAATAATACTTCTTTCGCATCTGGATAGTCATTATTGTCTGCCTTTTGTTTTGACACAACTGCCACCTTAGAACCTATAGATTCCCATCGGTCTGATAACGCTGATTCTTTAAGTGCCGTTGCTCTCTCCTGATAATGCTGTTCATAATCAAGTGATGAACTTGCAGCTGATGCCTGACATCCACATAAGCTCACCATCATGATCGTCATAATAATACATATCGTTTTCTTCATTTTCTTAATTTCTGTAAAAAAAGACCGTCGCGTGACAGTCCTATTTATACATATTCCTCCAATCCAAATCTCCTCGATCCAGTGCAAGGATCAATACTTCCGCTGTTGGCAGATTCGTAGCACATGGAATGTTATACTGATCACAGAGATTCAAAACATTATAAAAATCCGGTGTTCTCTTCTTGTTTGATGGATCCTGTAAAAAAATCAAGAGGTCTATTTCATTGTTGGATATCTTGGATCCCATCTGCTGCATTCCTCCAAAATGTCCTGCAAGGAGCTTATGGATCTTTAAATTGGCAACATCTTCAATCATCTGACCAGTTGTGCTTGTTGCATATAATTTATGTTTCTTTAAAATATCCTGATACGCAATACACAAATTCTGCATCAGGTTCTTTTTCCCATCATGGGCAACTAATCCTACATTCATAGATAGAACCTCCTAGTGTCTTTTTCTTTGTAAATATATATTAAGTACCATTCCGATCGCGATCGATGCGGACATCAACGAACTTAATCCGTAACTAATAAATGGCAATGGCTGTCCTGTATTCGGCATGGTTCCTGTCGCTACTGCAATATTAATAAATGACTGGAATCCCATATAACAAGCAACTCCAACCGCAACATAAGTTCCAATAAGATTTCCTGATTTCTTTGCCACATTCATGCACTGATACACAAGACATGCAAAAATGATGATCAAGATCACACAACCTACAAACCCAAATTCTTCACCAATTACAGAAAAAATAAAGTCTGTCTGATTCTCTGATACCAGATTTACGTCGCTAGCTGATACATTGGATATCGTATTACTTCCGAATCCCTTTCCAAATAATCCTCCAGAACCAATCGCCATGATCGAATTGCTTGTCTGTAGTGCCGTGGAATCTGCATAATTCTCCGGGTGCAGGAATGACATGATCCTGGCCACCTGATGCGGTTCCAGTAAAACCTGTCCTGGTGTCTGAACGTACCATAAAAAGATTGCTAAAAGTGGTACGCCAATGATCAATACACGAACGATCAATTTTGAAGATAATCCTGCCATAAAGATCATTCCTAAAATGATAAAGCAGATATCAAGTGTTGAGGAAAGACTTGGCTGTTTTAAGATCAAAAGCAGTGGAACTGCACATATAACTGCCAGCTTCCCAAGGATCTTTGGTTCATTCAGATCATCTTCATGTTTCGCAAGAAATGCCGCGATCACAATGATCATGATCACTTTACTAAGTTCTGACGGCTGAAATGTTCCCAATGGTCCAAGAGAGAACCATCGCTTGGCTCCATTTACATCTTTACCAAATAACTTTACACCAATCAGCATGATCACATTTAAAATATACAATAATTCTGCATTTCTTGTAAATACCTGAAAATCAATCAATGATACGACCAATATGATACCCAGTCCCATTATGATACCCAGTCCCTGTTTTAAAACATAAGATTGATTGGCACTATGTATAAATACCAGGCTCATTGCCATCAGCACCAGTACATTAAATACAAGTTTGAAATTGTAATTTTTCAGTCGGTAATTTCGCAGCATGTTCTTTCTCCAATATTATTTTCTAAGCTCACGAATCGGGATATTCGCATATAATGCTGGTCCTTCGGATTCTTCGCTGTTTTGTGTGATCTGAATATCTAATCCGTCTGGATCGATCTCCATATATTTGGAGATCACTTTAATGATGTCGTTTTTGATCAGTTCCATTGTCTCAGGAGAACAGTTTGAACGATCTGAAACAAGTAACAGTTTTAATCGGTCTTTTGCAACCTCACCTGAACTCTTTTTCTTAAAAAAATTATCAAAAAAACCCATCTTCTATCTCCCCTCTACCTTTTAAATACATGTGCAAGTCTCTGGAAGAAAGTTGGTCCTGTGATCTCCATAAACGGAACTTCTTTACCCATCACACGGTCACAAATATTTTGATATGCTTTTCCTGCTGGTGTATTGCTTCCAACCAGCGGTTCTCCCTGGTTTGTGGAAATAACGATATTTTCATCATCTGGAACGATTCCGATCAGATCAACTGCCAGAATATCAAGTACGTCATCTTTTGATAACATATCTCCTCTTTCTACCATATCCATACGGATCCTATTAATAACCAGATCGATCTTATGTATATCATTTGCTTCCAGTAACCCAATGATACGGTCTGCATCACGGATTGCAGATACTTCTGGTGTTGTTACGATCAAAGCTCTGTCCGCAGCTGCAATTGCATTCTTAAATCCCTGTTCAATTCCCGCAGGGCAGTCAAGAATGATATAGTCAAATTCACCTTTTAATTCTTCTACCAGTTTTGCCATCTGTTCTGGTGTAACAGATGTCTTGTCTCTTGTCTGTGCAGATGGCAGTAAGAAAAGATTTGGATATTTCTTATCTTTGATCATTGCCTGTTTCATTCTGCAGTTTCCTTCCACAACATCAACCAGATTATAAACAATTCTGTTTTCAAGCCCCATGACAACATCCAGATTACGAAGTCCGATATCTGTATCGATCAGTACTACTTTTTTCCCTTCCTTCGCTAATCCTGTTCCCACATTGGCAGTGGTTGTTGTTTTTCCAACACCACCCTTTCCAGATGTGATTACGATAACTTCACTCATTTTATTTTCCTCCATTCACTATACTATGATTTCATTTAAGAGCGCTTTTGATATGGGCTCGATATAAATATTCTCATCTTCAACAAATGCGATCTGCGCTTCCATTGGCTGATTATCCGCATTCTTTGTTCTTCCAAAGAACTTTTTCTTCTTCTCTGGCTCTCCATCAGCACATCTTGCAATATGCTTTCCGATGCGGATCTGCATTGGCTGCATATCTAATGCAGCAACAAATGCATTCTCATCTCCGTCACTTCCTGCACTCAAATATCCTTTCGCACATCCAAGCACAACGACATTGCCTTTGGCATTTACAGAGGCTCCTGGATTGACATCTCCAACAACTACGATACTTCCATCAGATTCAAGACTTTGTCCTGATCTTAATGTTCCACGGTAAAACTGTCCATCTCCCTTTCTTCTCTCATCTACCAAAGACTGGGATCTTTTTTGTTCCTTCTCTTCTATCTTTCGAAGTACTTCTTTAAATGACGTTTCCATGATCTTATCATCTTCGATGACGTAAGCGATCGTTAACGATGTTCTCTCTGCAATAATTCCTAAAACTTCTTCCAGTTGTGCTGAGGTAAGCTTGCGACCTTCGATCTTTAGTGCGATCTGTGTCTGCCCATTAAAGAAATCTCTTGCCTGTATAAACTTACCATCAATCGCAATTTTGAGTTGTTCAAAATCCATCTCGGGATCCAGTACCATGGTGATTCCAAGGCTGTTTCCCTTTAACAATACCGGATGATTCATACGATTCCTCTCTTCTTTTCTTAGTCTCCCGCAGTACCTACATTGGTTTCTGTGACTGATTTATTATTCTTCTCCAACGTTTTCTTTGTCTTATCATTCGCAAAGTAATATTCATAAATATCTTTCGCCGTGGATGCAGCATTAGATGAAGTATATCCAAATGGAATAACAACCGTTGTTGTGATCTCTGGCTTCTCATATGGTCCATAAGAAATAAACAACGCATGGTTTGGACGTTTTTTGTTCTCCTGTGCTGTACCTGTCTTTCCTGCAACTTTCACATTCAGCCCTTTAAAAATACTGCTTACAGAACTGTCCGATCCACTGACTACGCCTCTCATTCCTGTCTGCACCGCATTCCAGTACTTGGTATCATAATGGACCTGTCTTACTTTCTTAACACCATATTTCTTTACAATCTTTCCATTATCATCTGTGATCTTATCCATGATACTAAGATCATAAACAGTACCTCTGTTTGATAATGTTGTCACATAATTTGAAATCTGGCTTGGTGTAAAACTGTTACGTCCCTGCCCGATTGCAGAACGTACAGATGTCTCATCTGAAACCTGTGGAGATGACTCATCAAGTTCAATTCCTGACTTCTTATTAAGTCCGAGCTCAGTTGCATATTTTTCCAGATATTTTAATCCTTCTTTACTGCTGTAAGATCCTGATTTGTCTCCTAATCTATATCCTACTTCATAAAAGAAATAATTACAAGATGCTTCGATCGCTGTGGATACTGTTCTTGGTCCATGACGGTCTGGGTATTTCCAGCATTTCGCTGCTGGTGTGATCTTGTCATACAGGCCTGTACAGTTGATCACCGTACTTGTTGTGATCACTTTCTCATTCAATCCTGCCAGTGCTGATAATGGCTTAAATGTAGATCCCGGTGCCGTTTTATGTTTCAGAGCCTGATCATATAATGGTGTTGATGCTGAATTGGCCAGCTGTCTGTAATAACTGGAATCTGTTCCGTTAGACAGACGGTTGCTGTCATACCCTGGATAACTTACCAAAGCCTTTACCTTTCCTGTCTTCGAATCTGTGATAACAACAGATCCTGAGCATGGATCCATACCAAGCTGTGCCGGTGTGATCTGTAAACTCTTTAGTTTCTTTCTTATAAATTCATAACTGTTTAATGAACCTGACTTCAACGCAGCATAATCACTGTCACCTTTCTTCTTCAGAACATCTTGTTCATAAAGAAGCAGGCATACTTCTCTTCCACTTAACTTGCCTTTCATGATGCTTTGTTCACAGACTGTCATGTCAAAATCATCTGCATCCACCAAAGCATCTTCAACATATGCTGCAAGTGCCTTCATGATCTCTTCTGTATCATTATACTTGCTCTTAATGTTCAATGAAGAAATATCGATCCATTCCTTGTTCACTGCATATCTTAAAAATTCACTCAGACTGATCTTCTCATCTTTCCATTTCTGATATGTCTTATCTGTCGTATCGATCGAGCTGCTTAAAAGAATCTTCTTACTTGATAATAAACTGTATACATAAGATGCGTATGCCTGTTTTTCATCACTTTCATCTTTGTATGCCTTCTTACCATTTAAGACCAGATCTTTTGATGTATTGATCGCTGCGTCTTCCAGTTTCTGTATCTTCTTATACATCTTCTTTTCATAAGATGTTGCTTTGTTTCCATTCAGATTCTCAAGATCAATGACACTGTTACCGATAAATGAATAGTAAACCTTCTTGATCGGTATCATGATATTCTCTCTGTCATTTCCAGCGCTGTCTGAAGTTGTAAGTTTTGATAATACAATTCCCGCGATCTTCTTCTCCAGAAGATTGTATACATATTCCTGCAGTTTGCTGTCGATCGATAGTGTAATGTTATTTCCTGTTCCTGATTTTACTGTCTTTGTTGCCTCAACGATCTTTCCTACGTTATTGACAACCAGTGTCTTGCTTCCACTATCTCCGTGCAGGTAACTCTCAAATTGTTTCTCTACTCCTGCTTTACCAACGGTTTCATCATTAGAATAGTAGTCTTTATCTTCTTCTTTTTTTCCTTTATTGTATGTTTCGAGTTCGTCTGTATTGATCGTTCCTGTATATCCGATAATATGAGACATTGCCTCGCTATTATTATATACACGAATAGACTTTGTATCAATATCTATTCCCGGAAGTTCTGAACTTCTTTCTTTGATTTCTGCAATACTCTTGTTATTGATCTCGTTTGCGATCGTAACTTTCATATACTGGGAATATCTGTTCAAAAATGCAACATATCTTACAGACATGATCTTTAACGCATCTTCTTTGGAATATTTCTTATCAATATCAAACATCTTTCCAGTTCCTGATGATCCCATAGTACCATCTCTTAAATACTGGAACACCTCTTCTGCTGTTGCATTCAGCTGTTTATTGCGCAAAGTCTTTTGTTCACTCGTAAGATCTGAAGTATCACTTCCGATTCCGAAAACATCTCTCTTAAATTTCTTTAATCTGGTACCTGTTTCTGTAAATCTTAACTTCCCGCTTCCCGTATATTCAATTGGCATCTCATTAATAAAAGAATCACCATTTTTCTCAAGAATCTTGATTACTTTATAGATTACTTCATTCTTCTCGTAACTTTCTGATGTTCCATTCTTCTTTGCGAGTGTCTGAAACGCATTATCATTCTGGAAATTTACTGTATATACTAACTTGTTGTATGCCAGAAGTTTTCCATTAACGTCATAAATATTTCCTCTGGTACCAGATGTCTTGACTGTCTTTTGTACTTTATATGTAAAATCTTTTTTGTGGGATTGTCCTTCTACGATCTGAAGTATAAATACCCTTCCGATCAATACACAATAAAGTACTGCGATCAAAATGATCAGTGCGACCAGACGGTTTGCCAGTAATTTATCTGCTTTCTCATAAATTTTTCGTAACACTAGAACATACTCCTTTTTTCACCATCTCTGATCCTAATATCAATCTCCAATAACACTTTATAAATGATCAATGCAATAATTCCTGTATAAACAGCTTCTGGAATCATAACTTTGACCAGATAGGAAAAAAACTGTAATCTTCCTCTTAAAGCAAAGAAAAAGAAAAAGATCACAAAACTATAAACAAGCGAATTTGCTGTCAATAATCCGATCGGCAGCAAAATATCATCCTCATAAAAATATGCATGGAACCATCCATTGACATATCCAAACATCAAATAAACAAAAGCATACTGTCCGAGAACACTTCCTGAAAAAATATCGATCAGCAACCCACAGATAAAACCGATTACGATACCGACTTTTTTCCCTCTGATAAATCCCATTGTTACAGTCAGGATCAAAAGGATATTAGGCATGACATCTGCCAGTTTTAAAAAATTAAACACAGATGTCTGTAAAAGAAAACAGATCAGTACAGATATTACATAATATAAAATTCTTTTGACCTTCATATTCCCACCTGCTATTCTTTCGTTCCTTCATCTAAGTTCTCTGTTTTCTTAAGATCTGTAATGACTAAAACTTCTTTTAAATGTTTAAAATCTACGATCGGTGTTACTTTCGCAGTCTTTGTAAGCTTCGTAGAATCAAGTTTCAGATCAGAAATCTTACCGATCGTAATTCCTTCATTAAACTTAGAACTTACATAAGATGTTACTAGTTCATCTCCATTCTTAACCTTTGCGTCTTTGCTGATATATACAACTTCCAGATACCCATCTTCCATTGTATCAAGACTTCCATTTACGATGCATGCATCATTCGTCTTTAAAAACATTGCACTTACCATGCTTGTATCATTAATGATCGTTCGTACTTTCGCTGTATGCGCAGATACATCATAAACGATCCCTACCAGACCATTTCCTGCGATCACGTTCATATCTTTTTTTATTCCGTCTTTACTTCCTTTATCGATCAGAAAAATGTCAAACCAGTTTTCTGATCCTTTACTGATAACTCTGGCTCCGACTGTATGATATTTTTTGTATTTTTTCTTTAATTTCAAAAGATCCTGTAAGCGCTCAAGTTCTACCTGATTCTGTTCAAGTACACGGTTTTGCATCTTCAACGCATCAACCTTCTCCTGAAGCTCTTCATTCTCTGCTTTCAGTGTCTTCTTGCTCTTTGTATTTTCATTCCAGGAAAATACAGAATTCCCAATGGAATTAATTCCTTTCTGCATTGGTGATAAAACCGTAAAGAATACATTCTTTACCGGACTTAAAACCCCGCCCGCAAAAACACTGATCCCTGCCAGCAATCCACATACTATGATAAAGATCACTAACAGATGATTTGAATTGAATTTTTTCTTTTGCAATTTCATACATCTGTCCTCATTTCATCATTTACTTTGTTTTAAATATGACTGCATTCCTAAAATTACATGATCTTGTGGCTCTGGTTTAATGTGGACAGTTACTTTTAGCTCTTCCCTGATCCATTCCTTTGTCTTTGAAAATCCGGATCCGCCACCAGATACATAGATTCCTTCATTTACAATATCTGTTGCAAGCTCCGGTGTAACTACTTCTAATACAGCTTTGGCCTGCATACAGATCTCTCTTACCTGCTCTCTTGCCTTTTGTTCAACGATCATTGCTGGAACTTTAACTTCCTTTGGAAGTCCGCTTACGATATCTCTTCCCTTGATAGAAATCTCTTCTTCCGTCTGATCTTGTGCATATGCCATCTTTAAATGTCTGGCATTCTTCATACCGATCTCTAATTTATAATTCTTCTTTACGTAATCTTTGATCCACTGATCGATCTGATCTCCTCCATAAGGAAGCAGTTTGCTCTCAACGATTCCTCCTAGAGAAATTACAGAAATCTCTGTTGTTCCTGCACCAATATCGATCATCATGTTTCCACATGGTGCTTCCACGTCGATTCCACTTCCCATCGCTGCCAGAACTGGTTTCTCCACTAATTTGATGTCTTTTACCTTTCCTGCTGCTTCCCATGCAAGATCATCAAATGCACGTTTCTCTACATTCGTAATATCCACAGGAACTGCAATATAAAGCTCTGGCTTTCGAAGTCTCTTAAAATACTGATTCAATACAGTTCCTAATAAATATCTCATATTCGTATAATCTGAGATCACTCCGTGTTCCATTGGTTCAATGACTCTTACGCTGTATGGCTGTTTCTCATACATGTCAAATGCTTCATCACCAACTGCTTTCACTTTATCGTCTTCATCAAAAGCGATGATATTCTTGATCTTTAAAAATTCTTCTTTGTTTGCTGTACAAATTCTTAAATGTCTGCTTCCCAGTTCAATTCCTAACTGTCCCATTTTCATATTCTGCTCCTTATATCATATGTTCTTCTCGAAAACTTATATATGTCTGGTCTCCAATGATAATATGATCACACAGCGGTATTCCAAGAAATTCTCCTGCCTCCTTCATCCGCTTTGTTGTCAGGATATCCTGCCTGCTTGGCGTTGGATCTCCTGACGGATGATTATGAAGCATCAGAACCGATACTGCCTCGCACCGCAATGCCTCAAGAAACAACTCCCTTGGTGATGCCACCGTCTGATTCACTGTTCCAACAGAAACCGTAAGTTCTTTGATAACTTTATTCTTCCCATTAAAAAAGATTAAAATCATCTCTTCTCTACTTAAATGCCTCATCCGCTCCATATAATAGGTCGCAATGGATGATGGATCGTGAAAACTGATCTTATCTTCAACTTTTGCACATGCCAAGCGTTTTGATAATTCTGCAATGCACAAGATCTGCATCGCTTTTACTTTCCCGATCCCCGGTATCTTTTGTAATTCCTCTTTCGAAGTGTGGCAGATTCCAAGAATTCCTTCATAAAACGGATGCATCGACAAGATCTTTGTTGAAATATCGATCGCTGTCTGATCTTTTGTCCCACTTCTTAAAATAACTGCCAGAAGTTCTGCATCTGACAAAACTTCCACTCCACTTTTCTCACACTTTTCATATGGTCTTTCTGAAACCGGTAATTCCTTTAATGTCTGATGTTTTTTCTCCATATCTGATCCTTTCTTTCGAAAAAACCGCAAGAATCAAAAACATTTCCCATTTATAAATTTTATCATAACTTGTCTTTAATGTATAGAAATCAAACCGTTGTTTTCCTTAAATTTTTCTTATTTTATTTAAATTTGCGGTATCTCCACAAGCCCTTTTTCTGTCATTCTCTGCAGAGACATGATAATTCCATATTTTGCATGAGGATATGTAAGTCCTCCCTGGAAATAAACTGCATATGGCTCTTTCATCGGCCCATCCGCACTCAATTCAATGGATGCACCTGATACAAATGTTCCTGCTGCCATAATGACCTGGCTGTCATATCCAGGCATATCCCATGGAATTGGTGTCACATGGCTGTCAATCGGTGATGCTTTCTGAATTCCCTCACAAAATGCGATCAACTTCTCTGGATCATGAAATTCCACGGCCTGAATGATATCATGACGTTCTTCCTTTCCATCCGGGATTACTTTAAATCCAAGTTTTTCATACAGATTTGCCGCAAATATCGCTCCTTTTACTGCTGCATTTACTACCGTTGGTGCCATAAAGAATCCTTGAATAAACTGACGGTTTACCCCAAGACTTGCTCCTACTTCTTTTCCAAGACCTGGTGTTGTAAGTCTGTATGCGCATTGTTCGATCAAATCACTTCTTCCACAGATATAACCACCGATCGGTGCAAGTCCCCCACCCGGATTCTTGATCAGCGAACCTACGATCATGTCAGCTCCGACTTCAGATGGTTCTTTTTCTTCAACAAATTCACCATAACAGTTATCGACCATAACGATCAGATCTTTGTTGATCTCTTTTACAAACGCGATCGCTTCTCCGATCACATCGACAGACAATGTTGGTCTTGTTGCATATCCTTTGGATCTCTGTATGTGGATCAGTTTTGTTTTGTCATTGATCGCATTTTTGATTCCTTCGAAATCAAAACTTCCATCTTCCAAAAGATCAACCTGTGCGTATGTAATTCCATATTCTTTTAAGGAACCTTTAGATTCACGGATTCCAATGACTTCCTCTAAAGTATCATATGGTTTTCCAGAGATCGCAAGAATTTCATCTCCCGGACGTAAATTTGCAGATAATGCAAGCCCTAACGCATGGGTTCCACATGTGATCTGTGGTCTTACCAGTGCATCTTCTGTTCCAAAAACATCTGCATATAAAGCTTCCACAGCCTCTCTTCCAGAATCATTATATCCATATCCTGTTGTACCACCTAAATGCATCTCTGCGATCTGGTGTTTCTGCATCGCATTTAATACCTTGATCTGATTTAACTGTGCGATCGCATCCAATTTCTCAAAACGGTCTTTTAATCCTTTTTCTACTTCCTGTGCGTAGTCGAAAACTTTCTCATCGACTCCCATTTCTTTATAATAGTTCTTTAACTGATCCATCATAGATCCCCTTTTCTTTTAATATTGTAAGCATATATGTTAAAATCTCATCTTCTGATCCAAATTTTGATTTGTCTACCATGACGACTTCTTTTTCCCGCCCAAACCAAGTCAGCTGGCGTTTTGCAAAATGTCTGGTGTCTTTCTTGATCAGATCGATCGTATCTTCCAATGATAAACTGCCTTCGAGATATTCAAATACCTGACGATATCCGATTCCCTGCATGGAAACCATCGTCTTTTCGTATCCTTCTTCTTTTAATCGTCTGACTTCATCAATCAATCCTTCATTGACCATGATATCCACACGTCTGTTGATCCTGTCATATAAGACATCTCTTTTGTGATTTAATACGAAATAAGCAAAATTATATGGTGATGTCTTTGCCGCTTCTTTCTCATTGTGTTCTGAGATCGGATATCCATTTAGTTTATAAAATTCTAAGGCTCGGATCACTCTCTTAACATTATTTTTATGAATCTTTTCTGTCGATTTTGGATCGACTTCTTTTAACATCTCATACAGGCTGTCGTCCCCTTCTTTTTTTGCCTTTTCTTCCAATTGTTTCCTGTATTCCTGATCTCCGTCTTCTTTTGTAAAATCAATGTCATACAAAAGGCTCTGAATATAAAATCCTGTCCCACCTACGATCAGTGGGATCTTCCCCTTTGCATAGATTTCTTCTAATGCTTCTTTTGCCATCTGCTGAAATCTTGCTACATGAAACTCCTCCCTCGGATCAAGCTCATCTACAAGATAATGTTTGACTCCTTCCATCTCTTCCGGGCGGATCTTAGCAGTTCCAATATCCATTTTCTTATAAACCTGCATGGAATCTGCGGAAATGATCTCTGCACCCAAAATCTTTGCTAATCGGATCGACAATTCTGTTTTTCCAACTGCTGTCGGCCCTGTTAAAATTACCATTGGTCTCATCTATTTAAAATCCTTTCGGCATAAGTTCTGATAATCGATAAGTTTCAAATCCATCGGGGCTTTGACAGATCACTTTCAGATCTGGATTAAATTCATGTAAAAACTGTCTGCAGATCCCGCATGGATACACAGTTTCCTTATCACTTCCATTCGATGCGATCGCGATCATTTCAAAGTGATGATATCCTTCACTGACCGCCTTGACCGCTGCTGTTCTCTCCGCACAGATTGCAGCTCCATAAGAAGAATTCTCTACATTACATCCTGTAAATACTTTTCCTTCTTTTGTTAGGATTGCTGCCCCTACCTGAAATTTGGAATAGGGTGCATACGCTTTTTGCTTTGCTTCGTCTGCAAGATTTAATAATTCCTGATCTGTCATAGCTTTTCCTCCCATCTGTTTTCACTATACGATTCTCTTAAACTTCTTATCTATCTCATATTTGCTCATCTTAATGATCGTTGGTCTTCCATGTGGACACTGATATGGATTCTCAAGTTCCATCAGTTCATCTAAGAGATGTTCCACTTCCATCAACGATACCTTCTGATTTCCTTTGATCGACATCTTGCATGCCATTGTTGCGATCTTACTTGCGATCACTTCAGTATCCAGCGTTCCATTTTCCTGACTCACGGCATCTAGAAGCTCCATAAATAAATCTCTTTCCCCGATCCCATAAAGGTTTGCTGGAACTTGACGGATACAATATTCATTTCCACCAAAAGATTCGATCGTAAATCCTAAACCTGCAAATGCATCTTTATATCTTTCTAATGCTTCTGCTTCCATCATGGAAACGGTCACAACCATTGGCGGTTCTAATCTCTGGCTGTAGATTTCTTTTTCTTTGAAATTCTTCATCAGTCTTTCATAATTGACCTTTTCATGTGCCGCATGCTGGTCCATGATGAATAACTGGTCTTCGTATTCAATGAGCCAGTAGGTCTTAAAGAGCTGCCCCAAGATCTTGCGGTCAGGTCTTGCCTGAACTGAGAAGACTGGGTCTTCTCTTAAGGTCATCTGGTTTTGTGTCAGTTCATCTGTCTTGTATTGTGGAAATTCTTTTTTCTGCGTGTTGTAGTTTAGGCCTGCGTAGGTTGGTTTCCTTGCAGTTTTTGATGATTCACTGTTTGTCTGTGTTTTCTTTGCTGGCTCATTCTTTAAGGGATCATCCTTTACAAGTTTAAGCTCTTCTATTTTCGTTGCAACAGCTGTCGGTTTTTCCACCTGCTGTTGTACACTTTGCTTCTGAGCTTCCTCTTTCCTTCTGTTTACCTCAAATGGCTCAGGCTTCTTTACTTCTTTGACTTTCGGCAGTTCTTTCTTCTTCGGTGTCTCCTTTAATACATCCTGCACCAGATCTTTCTTTAAAAGTGCTGCTCTTACGGTATCAACCACAAGCTCGTAAATCTCTCTTCCATTTCGGAATCGTATCTCCATCTTTGTTGGATGAACATTGACATCCAAAAGTTCCTGATCGATCCTGAAATCAAGACACACAAATGGATACCTGTGTTTCATCGTGAAGGTACGATATCCTTCTTCAATTGCCTTGTAAATGATCGAACTTTTGATATATCTTCCATTGATAAAATAACTCTCATAATTTCTGTTTCCTCTGGAAACATAAGGTTTTGCAACGAATCCTGTGACTTTGACATCTTCATTTTGAGCTTCGACCGGAATCAGGGCTCCTGCTACATCTCTTCCATAAATATGATAGATGATATCTTTGACTTTTCCATTTCCAGAAGTATAAATCTTATTCTTATTATTATGAATAAATTTAAAAGAGATTTCAGGGTGGCTTAATGCGATGTGAACCATCATCTGTTCCACATATCCTGCTTCCGTTGTTGCACTCTTTAGGAACTTTCTTCTCGCTGGTGTGTTATAAAACAGATTCTTTACCAGAAATGTTGTTCCATCGGGTGCTCCAATCTCATCAAAAGCTTCTTCCTCGCCTCCATAGATCTTATAGGATACTCCGCTGAAACTCTCAGCTGTCTTTGTCACAAGCTCGACCTGTGCAACCGCACTGATACTTGATAAAGCCTCTCCTCGGAATCCAAGAGAAGATACACTTAACAGATCTTCAACCGAACGGATCTTGCTTGTCGCATGACGCAAAAATGCTGTCTTTACTTGATCTTTTGGAATTCCGATCCCATTATCCGTAACTCTTATTAATGTCATTCCGCCATCTTTGATCTCAACAGTGATCGCATTGGCATTGGCATCGACTGCATTTTCCACAAGTTCCTTTACAACAGAAGCCGGCCGTTCAATGACTTCTCCTGCTGCGATATTATCGATTGTCTTTTGATCTAGTAATTGTATCTTCGCCATAAATTACTCCTCGTTCTTTAACTTCTCCTGTAATACATACAGGTAATTCAATGCTTCCAGCGGTGTCATATCCGAAAGATCTTTTTCCCTTAATTCCGCCATAAATGGATGTTCCATCGTTGGCTCGTCGCTTTCCCTGAAGAAACTTAACTGCTCGGCCTCTCCATATGGCTGGATATCTTTCGCTTTTGAAGTCAAATCATGTTCCTCTAATTCTCTTGCAATTTCTTTCGCACGATTAATGACTGCATCAGGAACCCCCGCAAGTTTTGCCACCTGAACTCCGTAACTCTTGTCTGCACCGCCTTTTACGATCTTACGAAGGAATACGATATCATCCCCCTGTTCTTTGACCGCGATACAGTAGTTATGTACACTGTCAATCTTACCTTCTAATTCTGTCAGTTCATGGTAATGTGTTGCAAACAGAGTTTTTGCACCGAGAAGCTTGGAATTACTGATATATTCCACAACTGCCCATGCGATAGACAACCCGTCAAATGTACTGGTTCCACGTCCGATCTCATCTAGGATCAGTAAACTGTTCTTTGTTGCATTTCTTAAAATATTAGCAACTTCACTCATCTCAACCATAAATGTACTCTGACCAGAAGCAAGATCATCAGATGCCCCGACTCTTGTAAAGATACGGTCAACAATACCAATATTTGCTTTCGCCGCTGGTACAAATGAACCAATCTGTGCCATTAATACGATCAAGGCTACCTGTCTCATATAGGTAGACTTACCAGCCATATTCGGTCCAGTGATGATCGCTACACGGTTCTTCTTATTATCAAGATAAGTATCATTGGAAATAAACATATCATTTGGAATCACCTGTTCTACGACTGGGTGTCTTCCGTCTTTGATCTCTATCGTACCTCTGACATTTAGCTTTGGACGTACAAAATGATTGCGTTCTGCAACATATGCAAGGGATGCCATCGCATCAATCTGTGCAATCACATTGGCTGTTCTTGAGATTCTCTCCATCTCTCCTGCTAATGTTTCACGGATCGTCACATAAGTTTCATATTCCAATGCATACAGACGGTCTTCAGAACCTAAGATCGTATCTGCAAGCTGATTTAATTCTTCTGTTGTGTAACGCTCGGAATTGGCCAGTGTCTGTTTGCGGATATAATAGTCTGGTACAAGATCTTTGTAGGAATTTGTCACATCTAAATAGTAACCAAAAACTTTGTTAAACTTAATCTTTAAATTCTTGATACCAGTTTTCTCACGCTCTCTCTCCTCAAGTTCCATCAGCCACTGTTTTCCTTCCGTCTTAGCGCGTTTTAATTTATCGATATCATCTTTAAATCCTTCTTTGATGATCCCGCCTTCTTTGATCGCAAGCGGCGGCTCTTCGATAATGGAATCTTCTAACAGATCATGAATATCTTCTAACGGATCTAAATCTTGTCTTAATCCTGATAATAATGGATCTTTACATTCTTCAAGAATTGTTTTGATCGCTGGAAGTAATTCCAGCGATGTCTTAAATGCGATCATATCTCTTGGATTAGCTGTTTTATAACTCACCTTTGTCATCAAACGTTCCAGATCATAGATTGGATTTAAGTATTCTCTTAATTCCTCCCTTACGATCGTCTGATTGGTAAGCGTTGTGATCGCATCGTATCTCTCTTCGATCTTTTTCTTATCAACCAATGGCTGTTCTACCATATTTCTTAACATTCTGGCACCCATGGCTGTCTTTGTCTTATCTAATACCCATAAGAGAGAACCTTTTTTCTGTTTATCACGTAATGTTTCACAAAGCTCTAAGTTTCTGCGGCTGGAACTGTCAATGATCATAAACTCACTTGTCTCATACGCTTCGATATGCATCAGATGATCTAAGGAACTCTTCTGTGTCTCGTGAAGGTATCCAAGCAATGCACCGGTTGCGATCACTCCCATCGGATAATCCACAAGTCCAAGTCCTTCTAAGTTTCCTACTTTAAACTGACGCTTAATTCGTTCTTCTGCCTGTTCTTCATCAAAATGGTATGGTTCAATGCTTGAGATCACAATAGACATCTTGTCTTTTAAGTAATCAAAATCCATACCACTGATCAAAAATGCATCGTTGCAAATGATTTCTGCTGGCTCAAATTTGAAGATTTCATCTCGAACTTTTGCTAAACTGTCCATGGATGTTGTTCTGAAATCTCCTGTTGTGACATCCACAAATGAAATTCCGTAACTTCCATCATTCGCAAAAATACACATCAGATAATTATTCTTTTCATCATCAAGACTCTGCTGTGAAATATTTGTTCCTGGTGTTACGATACGAACGATCTCTCGTTTTACGATTCCTTTTGCCTGGCTTGGGTCTTCAACCTGTTCACAGATTCCGACTTTGTATCCTTTTTCTACTAATTTATTTAAATAAGAATCCACAGCGTGATAAGGAACGCCACACATTGGTGCGCGCTCCTCAAGTCCACAGTTCTTTCCTGTCAATGTAATTTCTAATTCTTTAGACGCTGTCAGCGCATCATCAAAGAACATCTCGTAGAAGTCTCCAAGACGATAAAATAAGATACAGTCCTTATTCTCTTCTTTGATCTGCATATACTGCTGCATCATCGGTGTAAGTTTTCCTTTTTTAGCCATGGATCTGCTCTCCCATATAATAGAAACCTTTTTCCTCAACTAATTTCACATCGGCCATTGTACCAATCTGTTCTTTACATCCTTTGAAATGAACTAACAGGTTGTTTTCCAGTCTTCCTGTTAACATTCCTTCTTCATGTGTGTTCTCTTCTTCGATCAGGACTCTCTCGATGTCTCCGACTTTCTTCTTGCAATTTTTTGCTGATGTCTCTTTTAATAAGGCAAGAAGTCTGTCAAAACGATCTTTGATGACATCTTTATCAATCTGGTCATCCATGCTCGCTGCTGGTGTTCCAGAACGTTTGGAATAGACATAAGTGTATGCACTGTCAAATCCGACTTCTCTTACGACATCTAATGTCTCCTCAAAGTCTTCTTCTGTCTCTCCAGGGAATCCTACAATAATATCTGTTGTAAAAGATACTCCAGGGATTCTCTCCTGAATCTTTTTGGCAAGTGCGATATACTGTTCTTTTGTGTAGTGGCGGTTCATCAGTTTTAATAAACGGCTGCTTCCTGACTGCATTGGAAGATGCATATGCTTGCAGACCTTCTTGCTTGTTGCCATCACTTCGATCAGGTCATCTGACAGATCCTTTGGATGTGGTGTCATAAAACGGATTCTTTCCAAACCTTCCACTTTCTCTACTTCTCTTAAAAGCTGAGCAAAAGTCATTGGTTCTTCCAGTGTCTTTCCATAAGAGTTTACATTCTGCCCAAGAAGCATAACTTCTTTGACTCCTTCTGATACTACCTGTTTTACTTCCTTAATAATATCTTCCGGCTTACGGCTTCTCTCTCTTCCTCTTACATATGGCACGATACAATAACTGCAGAAGTTATTGCATCCATACATGATATTTACCCCGCATTTAAATGAGAACTTACGATCACTTGGAAGGTCTTCCACGATCTGGTCTGTATCCTTCCAGATATCAACGATCATTCCCTTAGAATCAACTCTTGCTTTTAATAACTCTGCTAATTTAAAGATATTATGTGTTCCGAAAATGATATCTACAAATTTGTAACTCGTACGAATCTTCTCGATCACATGTTCTTCCTGCATCATACATCCACATAATCCGATCATCATCTGTGGATTTCTCTCTTTCATCTTCTTAACCTGTCCTAAATGTCCGTATAACTTTGTATTGGCATTCTCACGGACGGTACATGTGTTAAAGATTAAGAAATCTGCTTCTTCTGTTTCTACTTCTTCATATCCGATCGTTTCTAAGATTCCTAGTAACTTTTCAGAGTCCTTCTCATTCATCTGGCACCCGAAGGTAGTGACATGGCATGTCAGTTTTCGTCCTAATTCTTCTGATTTCTTCTGGACCCATTTTTTCATTTCTTCCATATATTCATACTGTCTTGACGACTCATTTTTTAACTGTTCCATTCTATCATTTCTCCTACTTTATGTAATTCATCTCTATTTTTACAGTATCTTTGATTATATCATGAATATTTTGCTTAGACAATTTTTAATTTGAAAATGCAGTAGACTTTGAGTATAAAATGAAATTTATAAGAAAAAATTGTTATCTTATTCTACCTAAATAGAAATCCTTCAAACATTAACAGGAAACAACCTTTAAAGTTTTGATTTATTGGATTTATTCAATTTAACCTTCGATGTATATAAGTAGAAACACAAAATCATAGAATAGAAGCTCCAGAACCATTAGAATTTTGCCGTCGTTTTGAACGGTTCGCAGCGAACTTGGTCGATTGTTTGAGCGTCAAAAACTACTGTTTTCAGTACCTTTGAGCGTGAGTTATCGAAGGAAAGTTCGCGAATCAGCGACTGTTCAAAACGGCGAGTAAAATTCTTGGTCTGGAGCTTCTATTCTATGATTTTGTGTTTCTACTTATATACTCAAAGACTAAATTCAATACACCAACAAATCAAATTTCTTCTTGTCAGCCAGACCTATATAAAGTAAAATATAAGTAATATTTATGTTAAGTTATTGTTAAAAAGGAGAAATATCGTATGGACTATACTATCATACTTGCTCTGATGGGAGGCCTTGGCCTCTTTCTTTATGGAATGAAACTGATGAGCGATGGACTTGAGAAAGCTGCTGGTGCAAAACTTCGCCGAATTCTTGAAATATTTACTACAAACCGTTTAACCGGTATGTTAGTGGGAATCTTTTTTACCGCAGTTATTCAGTCTTCCAGTGCTGCTACCGTTATGGTCGTCAGTTTTGTAAATGCTGGACTTATGAACCTGTCTCAGGCTGCAGGAGTTATCCTTGGTGCCAATATTGGTACAACTGTTACTTCCCAGCTTGTATCATTTAACCTTTCAGAAATTGCACCTGTCTTTTTGATGGCTGGTGTTATCATGGTATTATTTATGAACAATCCTACCGTTCAGAAAGTCGGAGAAGTTGTTCTTGGATTTGGTGTTTTATTCATGGGATTAACTTCTATGTCAAGTGCCATGTCTGTGTTAAGAGATTCACCTTTGATCACTTCTTATCTTCAGACACTTGATAACCATTTCCTTGGTGTTTTATTTGGATTTATCATGACTGCGATCTTGCAGAGTTCTTCTGTCACTGTAAGTATCGTTCTTTTGATGGCATCTCAGGGATTATTAAGCCTTCCAATCTGCTTCTTTATTATCCTTGGATGTAATATGGGATCTTGTGTGTCCGCACTTCTTGCCAGCTTAAGCGGTAATAAGAGTGCAAAACGTGCTGCGATGATCCATTTCTTGTTTAATGTATTTGGAAGTATCATTATCTTTACAGGACTTAGTTTCGCACTTGATCCAATCACAAACTTCTTCTTAAGTATTTCCGGTGGAAATCTTGGACGAAGTGTGGCGAATGCACATACAACCTTTAAGATCATTGAAGTATTATTCATGTTCCCATGCACACCTTTAATTGTTGCGTTAACTAAGAAGATCATTCCTGGAGAAGATGAAAAAGTACATCATAACGAATTACAGTACATTACAGAGATTTCTTTAAAATCTCCTGCTACTATGATTCCGCAGGCTAAAAATGAATTAAAACGTATGGCTGATATGGCACAGGAAAATCTAGACCGCGCGATCAATGGATTTTTGAACCAATCTGATGAATATCTTGATAAGATCTATCACAGAGAAGAAGATATCAACTATGTAAGCCATGCGATCACCGATTATCTGGTAAAATCAAACCAGCTTTCCCTGCCTCTGGCAGATCAGAAAATCTTAGGTTCCATGTTCTATGTCGTTAATGATATTGAACGTATCGGTGATCATGCTGAGAACTTTGCAGATTATACAAAAACAGAATTAAAACATAATACAGGTCTTACAGGCGATGCCAAAGAAGAAATTCAAGAAATGTATGCTGCTGTTTCCAAACTGTTAAAACTGTCTTTAGAAACTTTTATGGCTCAGGATGGTGTTACCACACAAGAGGAAAAACTTGCTGAAATTGCCTCTTTAGAAGCTTCTATTGACAAGATGGAACGCCGCTATCAAAAGCATCATATTAAGCGTCTTGCCAAAGGTGAATGCGAACCAAGAGCTGGTCTGTTATTCTCTGATATGCTTTCTGAATTAGAACGTATTGCTGATCATAGTGTCAATATCGCTTACTCTATGAGCGATGAAGATGAAGATGAGATGCTTACCGCAGAACAAGCTTAGAGATCTATTTGAAATTTTTATATCAACAACAAAAACCACGGAGCAATCTAACAAACAATTGATCCGTGGTTTTTTCTATCTTTTTATAATTTTAAGATCTTATAATCAAAAGGGGCTATCTTTGTTTCTATCTTATCGTGATTTAAATTTTTATAAAGAGCCTTCAATGTCTTTTCATTTACCCCTTCCTTTGCCGTATTTAAATCAAATACGATTTCTTCCTCCTCATCTGTTGGATTTACAAGCAGCAAGATTGCTTGATTCTCGCTTGGTTCCCCAAAAACATCTTTTTTCTCGCTGATAAATCTTAAAATTGCAAGTATTCTGTCACCTAAAGCCATATATAGTGCATATCCTGTCTGAAGTGCTTTTTCTGTATTTCTAAGTCCTGTAAGTTTCAAAATTTCCTGATAGGTTTCTTTATCATTTTCAAAAAATGTTCCTCGGTTAAACGGATCCATCAATCCATGCATTCCATATTCATCTCCATAATAAATACATGGCATTCCTGGAACAAAAAACTGGATTGCCATTGCCAGTCTTGCAAGCATTTTTCCTTTTTCGTCCATCTTCGATGTGATCACACATTCTGCCTGCTGCTCTCTTGATGGAAGATCTTCATTCATACCTGTTGCAAATGTTGTCCTGATCCTTGGAATATCATGAGACGAAAGCAGATTCATCAGTGTATAATAAAGTGGTTTTGGATAGTTGCACTGCTGAGACAGCAAAAATCTCTTCATATCTTCTGCACTCTGATTCCCAAGAAGATAATCTGTGATGTTTACTTTCAGTGGATAATTCATCGCACTATCAAGGCCCTTTCCTAAAGCATATTTTCTTTTTACCCCATAGCTTTCTTTCGTTGTCACATCTTCCCACACTTCTCCGATCAATGCATAATTCTTAAATTTCTTCTTTAACTCTGTGCGAAGTTTAAAAATAAATTCATCCGGAAGTTCATCTGCAACATCCAGCCGAAACCCTGATGCACCAAGACTCAGCCAATGTTTTATGACAGAATCTTCTCCCGTAATGATATAATCCACAAACTTTTCATTTAACTCATTGACTTCTGGCAAAGTTTCAAATCCCCACCAGCTTTTATATGTGCCATCTTCATGAAAATCATACCAGTCATAATATTTTGACTTTTCTCCCTGATATGCCCCTGGTTCTTTATAATTTCCTTTTTTATTAAAATAGACACTGTCATCCCCAGTATGTGAATAAACACCATCTAAGATCACATGAATTCTTTTCTCTTTTGCCGCCTGGCATAATCGTTTAAAATCTTCATTTGTTCCTAAAAAAGGATCAACTTTTTTATAATCTGATGTGTTATATCGATGATTTGATGCCGCCTCCCCAATTGGGTTTAAATAAATACAATTAATACCCAGCCGTTTCAACTCATCAAGTTTTGATATGATACCTTCGATATCTCCTCCAAAGTAATCACAGGGATCATAAAATTCCTTTCCTGGAAGTGGTCCAAAGATTGGTCTCTCTTCCCATTCATCATGGATATAAACATCTCTTCCCATACTTTCATGATATTTTTTTCCATTTTCCAGATTCTTTTTATTCCCCTGACAAAAACGATCTGGAAAAATCTGATACATGATTCCTTTTGACATCCATCTTGGTGTATCAAAATCTTTTTCATATACCGTAATCTGGAAACTATTTGGCGTATCATCAAAAATCATGCCTTCGCCTTGACTGCTTCCATGTTTTGCTCCATAAAAATAACACTTTCCATGTTCCCAGATTTTAAAATAATACCATATGATCCCTGCTTCATTGGTAATCCTTACGTGTTCTTCCATGCAGTCTTTTTTTCGTTTCATCTCGTATTCTCTGTGAAAGATTTCTGAATACATGATGATTTCTACTTTACTGACCTCCTGGCTTACTTCATAAAGTCTCAGGGTCATCTCACTTCCGCATGTGACTGCTCCTACGGGAGTTCTGTATTTTTCTATTGATGCGTTATGAATCATAATTTTATCTCATCTTTTCGTATTTCTTATTTTACTGGTTTCAGATTCCAGATTTTTTCATTATATTGTTCAATCGTTCGGTCTGATGAAAAATATCCGGATTTTGCTGTATTGATCACTGCTTTCTCTACCCATTCCTTTTTATGATCAACATACAGGCGGTACATTTTTTCGTAGGTTTCAATGTAAGATGGAAAATCTGCAAGCACATAATATGGATCTGCCTCTTGATATTCTCCAAACAACAGAGATTGATAAATCTCAGAATATTTTCTCTTGCCGTATCTTATTAAATTTCCTTCGATCAGACAATTACATACATCGCGGATTCCTGGATAATTTTCAAAAATAATCCCCGGATTATATGCATGATATTTTTTCTTATTATAATTTCCTTGTGCACTATCTCCAAAGATAAATATATTTTCTTTTCCTACTCGTTTTGCTATCTCTATCGTAGCACCATCCATTGTTCCGATCGTCAATGCACCGTTCATCATAAATTTCATATTGCTGGTACCAGATGCTTCCATTCCTGCAGTCGAGATCTGCTCGCTGATATCCGCTGCCGGTATTAATAGTTCTGCAACTGATACGCAGTAGTTTTCCACAAACACTACCTGTATCTTATCTTTCATATCAGGATCAGAATTTACCATAGACTGAATGGAATGGATCAGCTTTATGATCTCTTTTGCCTTTGCATATCCCGGTGCTGCTTTTGCTGCAAATATAAATGTGATCGGTGTATCAATACATGCTGGATCTCTTTTGATCTTGCGATAAATATAGATAATATGAAGACATTTTAACAATTGCCTCTTATATTCATGAACCCTCTTACAATGTACATCAAAAATAGAATCAGGATTTATATCGATTCCCTGTTTTTCTTTGATATATTTTGCAAAACGGATCTTATTATTTCTTTTGATCTTTGCATATTTCTGGCAGAATTCTTCATTATCTTTATAATCAAGCAGCTGCTCAAATAAATGGTAATCTTTTAAAATATCTCCGTTTACACATTCATTAGCCAGATGATATAATTCCTGATTTGCAAGCGCAAACCAGCGTCTGTGTGTGATTCCATTTGTGATCGCAAGATATTTTTGAGGACTGATCTTATAAGAATTGTGAAAGATCTTCTCTTTTAAGATATCCCCATGCAGCTGTGAAACTCCATTGATCCTTCTGCATACTGCCACACATAAATTAGCCATACGAATCTCATGATTGCCGATGATCGCCATCTCTGATATCTTTCCTTCATCCTGACTGTAATACGCCCTGATCTTCTGGCAATATTTTTCATTGAGTGCGCAGATGATCTGATAGATTCTTGGAAGCAGGAGTTTGAACATCGTTTCATCCCAGCATTCCATGGCTTCTGTCATGATCGTATGATTTGTGTAATGAAACATCTTCTTTACGATCCGGTATGCTTCATCCCAGCCAAATCCTTCTTCGTCCATAAGGATTCGCATAAGCTCCGGAATTGCCAGTGCCGGATGTGTCTCATTGATCTGTATGACAACATGATCTGGAAGCGTATGCAGATCTTCAAATACCATTTTATGTTTCTTTATCATTGACTGCATCGTTGCTGATGCCAAGAAATAAAATTGTTTTAATCGAAGCATTCTTCCTTGCGCATGATCATCTGATGGATAAAGTACCTTTGATATTGCTTCTGCAAACGTCTGATCTGCCATTGGTTTATCATAGATTCCTTCATTAAATGAATGAAGATCAAATTTTTGTTTACTTGTTGCACTCCATAATCTGAGTGTAACTGGTGTATTTGTTTTGTATCCCATGATTGGTACATCATATGGCATTGCCACTACCGTATTGTAATCTTTATGTTCGATCTTCAATCCATTTTCTGTCCAATTCTCATGGATCGTTCCATTAAAGTGTACTTCCACACTTAACTCTGGGCGCTCAATTTCCCAGACGTTTCCATCTCTCATCCAGTCATCTTCCATCTCAATCTGCGTTCCATCTACGATTTTTTGCCGAAACATTCCGTATTCATAGCGAATTCCGCAACCAACTGCCGGAAGTTCCATTGTAGATAATGAATCCAAAAAACATGCTGCTAATCTTCCAAGTCCTCCATTTCCCAGTCCTGCGTCATTTTCTTCATCTGTGATCTCATCAAAATCAAGTCCCATCTCTAAAAATGCTTTTTTATATTCCTCATATAAACCCAAATTGATCAGATTATTTGAAAATGCTCTTCCCATCAAAAATTCTGCAGACATATAATAAAGTTTTTTGGATCTTTGTTCCTGAACTCTTTTTCTGCTGTCTGCCCAGGCTGTCATAATATCTTCTCTGACACATTGTGCTGCTGCTTTATAAATCTCATCATTTGTTGCCTCACCGATCGTTGTCCCCAGCGAATGTGCTAACTTACTCTCAATCCTTTGTACGATCTCGCTGTTTTCTGTCTGATTCATCCATGCCTCCTTTCTAAGTCTTTCACTGATAAAGATACTTTTTTAACTTTATATTTGTGAAAAAAAAGGGCATCTTATACAAGATGCCCTTTTGCTTTTGAAATTTATAATACACTCTTATACATATCCAGATAAATTTTTGCAGATTTTGCAAAACTGTTATCTGATTCCATAGCTCTTCTGATGAGCCCATGTTTTCTCTTTGGACTCTGAAGAGTCTGTAATGCATAACGGATCGCACCAAGCATCTCATGTGCGTTATAATTTGCAAATGAGAATCCGTTTCCTGTGTCTTCGTATTCATTATAGCTTTGTACAGTATCACGAAGTCCACCTGTCTCACGTACGATTGGAAGTGTTCCATATCGAAGTGCGATCATCTGGGAGATTCCGCATGGTTCGAATTTAGAAGGCATTAAGAAGAGATCACTTGCTGCATAAATCTGATGTGCGATCGCATTATCATATGCAATGTAGGAACATACTCTTCCCTTGTATTTTCCTTCCATGTAGCGGAAGAATTCTTCATATTCATAATCACCTGTTCCAAGGATTACAAATGCTACATTCTCTGTACACATAATCTCATCAAGCATATATTTTACAAGATCCAGACCTTTTTGTTCTGTTAATCTTGTAACCATACCGATAATCGGAACTCCTGGTGTGATAGATAATCCAAGATTCTTGATCAGTTCGATCTTATCCTTTTTCTTTCCTGAGAGATCATCTTTGTTAAAATGATAAGGAATCAGTGGATCTGTCTCTGGATTAAATTCTTCCTGGTTCATTCCGTTTAAGATTCCCCATGTATCTCCAGCTCTTGCATTTAAGATGCCTTCCTGACGATATGCAAATGCAGGATCTCGGATCTCCTGTGCGTAAGTTGGACTTACTGTACTTAAACGATCTGCAAATACAAGTGCTGCTTTCATAAAGCTTGCACATTCATAATTATGCATAAATTCTGGTGTATCGTATTTCGGATCGATTCCTAACCAATGTTCAAACTGGTCAAAACCAAATTCTCCCTGATACATCATATTATGGATCGTAAAGATCGTCTTCGCATTTCCAATATCCCAGTGTCCGTACTGTGTACGAAGTAAAATAGGAATCAGACCTGTCTGCCAGTCATTACAGTGAATGACATCTGGTATAAATCCAATACGGCTTGCTGCCTCGATCACGGCACGGCAGAAGAAAGCATACTGCTCTCCTTCTGCAAGGCCTCCACGATATACGGCATCTCCGAAAAATCCTTCATTATCAATCAGATAATATGTAACATCATTATAAAATAGTTCTTCTACACCGACATAGGCTTCCCCACCAGCAAAGTTGATGTTGAAATCTGCCAGATGTTTTGTCTGTGAGCCATATTTCCATTTCATCTGACTGTGAAATGGCATGATCACACGAGCATCTGCACCGATCTGATTTAATTCCTTTGGAAGTGTCCCCATAACATCAGCTAATCCTCCCAATTTTACAAATGGTGCACATTCAGCTCCTGCCAGCAGCACTTTCAGTGAATTATTTTTACTCATTAACACTTGCTCCTTTCGGAATGAATACTGGATGATTTGAAGATCCTGATAAGTGTGCATTTGAATAAACTTTTACATGACGATCTAAAATTGTATGATTGATCTCTGCCTGTGGTGCAATAAATCCTTCTGCCATAACAACAGAATTCTTAATAACAGCACCTTCAGCAATCTTTGATTCACGGAAAATGATAGAATTTTCAACTGTACCATCAATTTCGCATCCACTACAGATCAAGCTGTTGCTGACTTTAGCGTTTGGTCCGTATTTTGCTGGTGCTCCATCGGCAGATTTTGTGTAGATTCTTCTATTTCCAAGGAAGAGTTCTTTGTAAACATCACTCTTGATCATATCCATATTGACATTATAGTATGCTTCTAAGGATGTGATACATCCAACATATCCTTTAAATTCATATCCCTGGATAGTCAAACGTTCAAAGTTTGGAACGATAACATCAAAGAAGAAATGTTTCTTGTTATGTGCGATCGCTGTCTCAATAAAATCTATTAACAGAGTTGTTTTCATAATATAAACATCCATACTCTTCTTATTAGAGCGGTGTTTTCCTTCTGAATAGCACATATCAAGTACTTTATCATTTTCATCTGTCTTTAGATACACTCCGTCATAATCGCAGTTTGTGGCATCATCACTATTGTCAAAATACATCAGTGAGATATCTGCTCCTGATTTAATATGTTTCTCTAACATATCCTGAAAATCTGCGTTAAAGATTACATAAGAACGTCCTAATAATACATATTTTTCTTTTGCTTTCTTTAAGAATCCAAGTGTTCCACGAAGTCCGTCCATAACACTTGCGTATTCTCCAGATGGAGATGCATCATTGATATATGGTGGGAAAATATATAATCCACCACGTTTTTTATTTAATCCCCAGTCTTTACCTGAGCTTACATGGCTTAATAAGGAATCATAGTTTCTTCTTGTTAATAATCCAACATTTTTAATTCCTGCATTTACCATGTTACTTAACATAAAATCTACTGTACGATAACGTCCACCAACTGGAAGTGCTGATAAACTTCTGGAGCGTACAAGGTCTTTTAATTTTCTATTTTCTTCTCCTGCATTGATAATACCTAATATCTGTTTATCCATATCTTCAATCCTCCTAGTGTAAGATGGTATCTGGGTAGATCATTGCTCCGTCTTCAACAGTTGCATTTTCTAATGCTACACAATGATATCCGATTACAGTTACATTATTTCCTTCTCCAACCTTGCATCCCTGTTCGATGACAACTTCTTCATCAATCAGAGCTTTGTCAATCTGACAGTCTGTTCTTACTACAGTATCTTTCATGATCACACTGTTTTTAACAACACTGCCTTTTCCAATCTTAACACCTGAATGGATGACACAGTTTTCTACTTCCCCTTCGATGATACATCCATCGGCAAGAATAGAATTCTTAACAGATGCACCTGGTGCTACAAAATGAGGTGGTAATGAGAAGTTTCTTGTATAGATTCTCATCTTATCATCATTTAAGTCAATCTGAGGATTTTTATCTAGAAGTTCCATATTAGCTTCCCATAAGCTGTCGATCGTTCCTACATCTCTCCAGTATCCATCAAATGAGTAAGCATACATCTTTTTTCCATCTTCCAACATTCTTGGAATGATATTCTTACCAAAGTCATGTTCTGATTCTGGATCATTTCCATCATCGATCAGATACTGACGGATCAGTTTCCATTTAAAGATATAAATACCCATAGAAGCTTTTGTACTCTTTGGTTCTGCTGGTTTTTCTTCGAATTCATAAATACGTTCATCTTCATCTGTATTCATGATTCCAAAACGTTTTGCTTCTTCATATGTAACATTCAGAACAGAGATTGTACAATCTGCATCTTTTTCTTTATGATACTGAAGCATTTTTGCATAATCCATTGTACAGATCTGGTCTCCAGATAATACGATGATATGGTCTGGATCATAATTATCAATAAAGTTGATGTTCTGATAAATCGCATCTGCTGTTCCACGATACCAGTTACCTGTTTCCCCACGCATATAAGGAGGTAATACATATGCTCCACCATTTAGATCATCCAGATCCCAGAATCCTCCAGTACCAATATATGCATTTAACTCTAATGGTTCATACTGTGTTAATACTCCGACAGTATCAATTCCTGAGTTTGCACAGTTTGATAATGGGAAGTCAATGATCTTATATTTTCCACCATATGATACAGCTGGTTTTGCTTTCTTCTGAGTTAATGCGAACAGTCTGCTACCTTGTCCCCCTGCAAGCAGCATCGCAACGATTTCTTTCTTGTTAATCATAACTCTTGTTCCTCCTTTATTTTACACCTTGATCTTTATTCTTTGTTGTTTTTCTTGTCTTTCTTGTTCTTTTTTTTGGCTGCTCCTTTTCTTTTGCTGCAGTTTTTGTTGTTTCTTTTGTATCTTCTTTCTTTGAAGTTTCTTTTTCAGGCTCCGGTTTCTTCTCTTCTGTTACTTTCTTGGAAGGTTCCGGTTTCTTCTCCTCTGACACTTTCTTGACAGGCTCTGCCTTCTGTGTCTCAGCCACAGCCTTTGCCGCTGTTTTTGCTGTCTTTGTTTCTTTTGCTTTTGTCTCTTCTACAACCTCTTTTGTTTTCTTCTTTGAAGCTGTTGTTTTCTTCACTGTTTCTGTTTTCTTCGCAACTGTTTTCTTCGCAGCTGTCTCTGTCTTTTTAGCAGCACTCTTTCGTGGTTTTGTCTCCACTTCTTCGATCTTATAGTAAACAACACTTAATGGTTTTAAGGAAATCTGTGCACACTGTTTATATGTTGCCTTTCCTTCAGATGGCATTTTCACTCGTTTTGTTGAAACTTTAGTTTCTGAAACATCACCATCTCCACCAAAATCAAGGTCGCTGCTGTCTAAGATCTTTGTAAGTTTTGACTTCTTTGGTAACGGAATCTGATACTGATCCCATTCCATCGGTGTAAAATTGCAGATACAAAGGATCTGTTCTTGTTTCTTTCCTCTGCCTTTCTTACTCTTTCGTATAAATGCTACAACGCTGTGATCTGCATCACGCTGTAAACACCATTCAAACCCTGCTGGGTCCTGATCTAATTCATAAAATGCTGGATGCGATTTATAAAGTTCATTCAGCTTTGCTACATATTCATGGAAAGAGTTATGCATCTCATACTGGTCGATCAGGAACCAGTCAAGCTGTTCTTTGTCTCTCCACTCTACAAACTGGGCAAACTCTCCACCCATAAACAATAACTTCTTTCCAGGGTGTGCGATCGTAAATCCATACAATGCACGAAGAGATGCAAACTTTTCATCGTAAGCTCCGTACATCTTATTGATCATAGATCCCTTTCCATGTACGACTTCATCATGTGAATATGGCAGGATATAATTCTCACTATACGCATAATCCATAGAGAAAATGATTGCTCCATGATTATCTTTACGATACAGCGGATCAAGTTCCATATAGTAAAGAGTATCATGCATGTATCCCATATTCCACTTATAAACAAATCCAAGTCCGTCTGGATCATCAATATCACTTGTTACTTTTGGATATGCTGTAGATTCTTCCGCGATCGTTAAGAATCCTTCATGTGTTGTACGAAGTGCTTCATTTAAATTACGAAGGAAATCAACTGCTTCATAGTTGATGTTCGTTCCATCTTCGTTTGGCACATATTCCCCTTCTTGTTTTCCAAAATCAAGATATAACATCGCAGATACTGCATCAATGCGGATTCCATCAATATGATAAATATCTGCAAAGAACATTGCACTTGAAATCAGGAAACTCTGAACTTCTGGTTTACCATAATTAAATAATAATGTTCCCCAGTCAGGCTGGCTTCCCTTTCTAGGATCTTCATGGTCATAGATATGTGTTCCATCAAACATTGCCAGACCATGTTCATCTCTTGGGAAATGTGCTGGCACCCAGTCAAGGATCACACTGATTCCAGCTTTATGTAATTCATTGATCATATAGTTAAAATCTTCTGGTGTTCCATATCTTGATGTTACACCATAATATCCTGTTACCTGATACCCCCATGAAAGATCATATGGATATTCTGTGATCGGCATTAACTCAACATGTGTATATCCCATCTTTTCAAGATAAGGAATCAGCATGTCTGCAATCTCACGATAATTATAAAATTCCCTGTCTTCTTCCTGTGGCATGCGCCATGTTCCAAGATGCAATTCATAAATAGACATTGGCTGATCTAATGCCTGACGTTTCTTTCTCTGATTGATAAAACGCTTGTCAGACCATTTAAAATCATCAAAATCCCAGACTTTTGAAGCTGTATCTGGTCTGCATTCAGCATAAAAAGCAAACGGATCACTCTTATATCTGCAGATTCCATCATATCCTTCTACATAGTACTTATACAGATCGCCTTTCTTAAGTCCTTCAATCTCTATCGTATAGATTCCATCTTTGTCACCCTTCATTGGATGAGCGAGTGGATTCCAAAAATTGAAATCACCTACGACACTTACTGATTTTGCATTTGGAGCCCAAACAGTAAATCTGTGAGTCTTTGTCTTCTTCTGGTAATGACAGCCAAATGTTAAATATGCCTGCCTGGCTTTACCTGTCTGAAACAAATACAAATCCTCACGATTGATAGTTTCACTCATAGTATAACTCCTCCTTAAAACTTCAAAACAAAGAATTCTTGTGATCGAATCCTCCACTTACAGAAAATCTTATCTTATAGGACTTCTTTGTGAAATTAAAAAGTCTAATAAAATAAAAAAGCGTAAACAACCACGAACAATCTTCTTGCAAATGGCTTATTTACGCTTTTATAGTCATATCTTTAATTTCTATAGGTATAGTAAAAATGTGACACGTTGTCATCTTACAAGATATTTTCATATTCAAAGAACAATGTACTGTAAATATCTTTCGTTTCTAGTCCACTTTCTGGTTGTTTATCTGCTGTTCAAAAAGTGTTTGTTTCACTTACTTTATTATACCAAATCTTTTTATATATTTCAACGAATTGTACAACATTTAACACATTATTTCTATCCATATTGTGAAATTCATCCAACCAATTTAATATACTGATGTAGAATTTCTCATTTTAGGATCATATCCTGCTTTTTTCAGGGATTTGATGATCTTATTTTTATGTTCTGTACCGAATGCTTCCATTGTGATCGTAAGTTCTACCGCACTATTTCTGTTGATACTTACGAACTGGTTATGCTCTAGTTTGATAATATTTCCCTGTGCATCTGCGATCACATCAGAAACTTTATTTAACTCTCCTGGTTTGTCTGGCAGGAATACAGATACTGTAAAGATTCGATCTCTCATGATCAATCCATGCTGTACTAAAGATGCGATCGTAATGACATCCATGTTTCCACCACTGATGATAGAAACTACTTTCTTATTCTTAACATCTAAATGTTTTAATGCTGCAATTGTTAGTAACCCAGAGTTTTCTGCTAACATCTTGTGATTTTCTAACAAGTCTAAGAAGCATGGGATCAGTTCTTCATCTTCTACTGTGATGATATCATCAAGATTTTCCTGAATATATGGGAAAATGATCTTTCCTGGTGTCTGTACTGCAGTACCATCTGCGATCGTGCTGACATGATCACATGATACTACTTTTCCTGCTTCTAATGAAGCTTTCATACATGCTGCTCCTGCTGGTTCTACACCGATCACTTTGATCTTTGGATTTAACAGTTTGGCAAGTGTTGAGACACCTGTTGCAAGTCCGCCTCCACCGATCGGTACAAGGATGTAATCTACGGTTGGAAGTTCTTTAAAGATATCCATAGCGATCGTTCCCTGCCCTGTGGCAACCGTTGGGTCATCAAATGGATGAACAAATGTATATCCGTGTTCTGCTGCAAGGTCTAATGCGTGTGCACATGCTTCATCATAAACATCTCCATGAAGGATCACTTCTGCTCCAAGATCTTTTGTTCTGTTAACTTTTAACAGCGGAGTTGTTGTTGGCATAACGATCGTTGCTTTGACTCCCTGTCTTGCTGCTGCTAATGCAACACCCTGTGCATGGTTTCCAGCAGATGCTGTGATCAATCCTTTTGCTTTTTCTTCTTCAGATAATGTACTGATCTTGTAATATGCACCACGGATCTTGTAAGCACCTGTTAACTGCATGTTTTCTGGTTTTAAATAAACTTCGTTTCCTGTCTGATTTGAAAAGTAATCACTTTTGATCAGCTTTGTAGGAAGGACAACTTCCTGCACTTTATTATATGCAGCTTCGAAATCTTTTAGTTCTAACATTTTAATTTTCTTCTCCTTTTTTAAATAGTGCATTGACAAACATATCTGGATCAAATCTCTGAAGATCTTCAACCTGCTCACCGATTCCAATATATTTTACCGGAATTCCAAGTTCTGACTGAATTGCGATCGCAATTCCACCTTTTGCTGTTCCATCTAATTTCGTTAAGATAATTCCAGAAATATCTGTGGCTTCTTTAAACTGTTTTGCCTGTGCCATGGCATTTTGTCCTGTTGTTCCGTCTAAGACGATCAGTGTCTCCAGATAAGCTTCACTGTATTCTTTCTGAATGATACGGTTGATCTTACTCAATTCATTCATTAGATTCTTCTTGTTGTGAAGGCGTCCTGCTGTATCACATAATAACACATCAACATCCCTTGCTTTTGCTGCTGCTACCGCATCGTATACAACTGCTGCTGGATCTGCACCTTCTGCCTGACTGATGATATCAACTCCTGCACGATTTGACCATTCTTTTAACTGTTCAATCGCTCCTGCACGAAATGTATCAGCTGCTGCTAATAACACTTTCTTTCCCTGTCCTTTTAAAGATGCTGCAAGTTTTCCAACTGATGTTGTCTTACCTACACCATTGACTCCAATGACAAGAACAACACTTTTTTTATCAATAAAATCATAAGCCGTATCATCCAGACGCATCTGATCTTTAATTGAATCAATCAAAAGCTGTCTGCATTCTTCTGGTTCTTTGATCTTATTTTCTTTTACTTTTTTCTTCAGATCTTCAATGATATTCATGGTTGTATCAATTCCCATATCACTCATGATCAGAATCTCTTCCAGCTCTTCATAGAAATCTTCATCAATTCCAGAAAATCCACTGAAAATAGAATCAAAACTTGAGGCAATGCTGTCTCTTGTTTTTGATAATCCTTGTGCAAGTCGTTTAAAAAATCCTTTTTTCTCTGACATAGCTATTCTCCTTTTATTCATCTAAATCATTTTCGATTAAATTAACAGAAACCTGCGTTGAAATTCCTTTTTCCTGCATCGTAATTCCATATAAGATATCTGCTGCCATCATCGTTCCTCTTCGATGCGTGATCACGATAAACTGTGTATCTTTCGTGAGTTTATGAAGATATTTTGCAAACCTTGTGACATTCGAATCATCCAATGCTGCTTCAATCTCATCCAACAAGCAAAATGGAGAAGGCTTTAAGTTCTGGATTGCAAATAATAATGAAATCGCTGTCAATGCTTTCTCCCCACCGGAAAGCTGTATCATATTCTGAAGTTTCTTTCCTGGCGGTTGTGCAATGATCCTTATTCCTGATTCTAACACATCAGCATCAGTTAATTCCAGTCTTGCTTCACCACCACCAAACAATTCTACAAAAACTTCCTGAAAAACACGTTGGATATCTTTAAACTTCTCATTAAACTGACGACGCATTGCATCTTCGAGTTCTTGCATAAGACCTGTTAAATGAGCTTCTGCTGTTACAATATCTTCATGTTGTTTCTGCATAAACTCATAACGTTCTAAAACTTCTTTGTAATCTTCGATCGCATTTACATTGACTGGTCCAAGATCCTTGATCTGCTTTTTAATTCCATCAATCGTTTTCTTGATCTTAGACAGACTTTCCGATTCCTCAAGATGAATCCTCTGTTTTGCCTGATGATATGTGATCTCATAATTTTCCCACATATAATCAAGCAGTTCTTTTTTCTTTTGGTCTCTTCCATCTCTCTGGCTTTCCAGTCGATACATTTCCTTGTCATAACCATTCACACGTTCAAGTATCTCTTCACGTTCTTTCATGGTTTCTTTGTAAGAAGCCTCTTTATATCTTACCTCTTCCTGTATCTTCTGATGTCTGTTTTGATCTTCTTTGATCTGATCTTCCATATCAGAACATTCTTTCTTAAGATTCACAATCTTTTGATTTAATGCATGAACGTTATCATTGATATTTCCTGCACCTTTTTGACTTTCTCTGTAGTCATCTTCAAGCTTTTTGATCTCCGATTTCACACGTTCCTGATTATTTTCCTGAAACTCCAGTTTCTGTGTTTCCTGACTCAGACGCATATGAACATTGGACACATCCATCGCATGTTCCTCAGCACGTTTTCTTAGATGTTCCAGTTTATCTTCGATTTCCCTGATACTTTGTTCATCTTGCTGATTCGCAGTTTCAAGATTTGTTTTTTCACCCTGAAGCCTGTCTGTATCTGCCATTGCTGCATCTAATTCTTCTGTAAGCTTGTTTTTTTCTTTTGTCAGATATTCTTTTCTGTCCTTCAACTCATCCTGCTTATTGTCTATCGCAGATGCTGACATTTCCTGTGTATTTAACTCTAAAGAAATATTTTGCATTTCTCTATCTAAATCTATCATATTTTGCTGATACTCTTTGAGTTTTTTTTCATTTTCTTTATATTTTTCTTCCTCTTTATTGATCGTTTGTTCCCATTGATCCAGACGATGCTTTAATTCATCAATTTCTCGCGCTCTCCCAAGAAGATTATTCTTATTCTTAAATGCACCACCTGACATAGATCCTCCTCGATTTAAAGAATCTCCATCGAGTGTCACGATCCTTACACTATGATGATATTTATTTGCAATACGGATTCCTGCATTTATATCCTTCACCACCAGAATCTGCCCTAACAGTGATGCAAATAAATCTTTATATTCAGGATCATAGATAACTAGTTCATTTGCTGCACCGATCACGCCGTCTTCCAAAAGAATTTCTTTTCTTGCAAATTCTTTTCCTTTCACTGCATCCAGTGGAAGAAATGTAACCCTTCCATAACGGTTTCTTTTCAAATACTCGATCATCGTTTTCGCAGTATTTTGTGTATCAGTCACAACATTCTGGATGCTTCCAGAAAGTGCTGTTTCAATGGCTGTTTCATATTTTTGCTCGACTTTGATGATATCTGCAACCACTCCAATGATACCTTCTGTTACGTGTTGCTGTTCCATGACTTTTTTAATTCCATAGCCATATCCATCATATCTCTCTGCCATATTACGCATCGTTTCATAATTTGAACGGATTCGATGATATTTTTCTTTTTTCTTATTGATCTCATCTGCGATCTTCTGACGCTCTAAGATTAAAGTTTCCTCAATTCTTCTTGCATTATGGCGATCAATTTCTAATTTTTCTTTTTTCTCTTTAAGATTTTGTATCTTTTGTTTGTAAGAATCTTTTTCTTCTTTATGACCCTCAAAAGTTTTCTCTACCTCTTCTAATTGAAGTTCTAATGCTCTGATCCGTACATTCAGCTGCTCTTTTACTGTCTGTGATCGTTCAATGGCACCTGTAACTTTCATGCGTCCTTCACTTGCAGCAGTGATTCGAAATCTCAACTCTTCCTGTTCTCGTTCAAAATCCTGAATCTGTTTCTGATAAACAGCAACTTCACTTTCTTTTTTTATCTTTTGTTTCATGACAGCTTCATATTCCTGACGGATTTCCTTCGTTTCTGCCATAAAACGTTTTAGCTGTTCTTTTTTCTCATCAAGTTCTCTTAATAGTTTCTCTTTGGATTCCTGATACAGATTTTCTCTCATACGTTCCGTATTGATCTGTTCTTTTAAAACCTGAATTTTTCCTTCTTTTTCCTGCTTCTTGATCTTTGTTTCTGATATATTTTCAGAGACAGATTCCATCGTTTTTTTGAGATCTTCTAATGATCTTTCCTGTTCTTCATATTTATT
>ERZ1035025.74-NODE-74-length-66283-cov-106.585402_pt1 | contig 66283 bp, 37 predicted proteins | sample MGYA00520619_ERZ1035025 | MGnify/ENA primary metagenome ERZ1035025 (study PRJEB33766, sample SAMN09781742) | gut metagenome | biome: gut microbiome | host: Homo sapiens | place: Madagascar | study: EMG produced TPA metagenomics assembly of the PRJNA485056 data set...
TAGACTTAGGATCTAGTGGTTTAGGCCGTGTAGGTTCGAGTCCTATCAGGCGCACAAAAAAATGCTAAGTAGTTAATAATAACTATTTAGCATTTTCTTTTAATATAACTACCTGTCTTTTTACACCTTTTTGTCAGATCCTTCTCCTAAAGCTGAGAGATACCTACATCATCCCTTCCAGTTTTTCCTGTGCCTCGCGCATATCTTTTTCAAAATTCACATGGTCTAGAAGGAATTCCGTTCTGCCTTGAGAAAGAAGAAGATAGAGGTGCGGATTCATACCCTCTACATACTGGGCGATGGCATACTCTATATCATCACGCTGCGTAGGATTGGTGGAAAATTCAAAAACCCTGAGCTTCTGATGAATAAAGCAATATGCCGACTCTATACAATCTCTGGTGATGCCCCCTGCCAAGAGAGCATCACCATTATTATTCTGATTCATTCTGAATATCCTTTTTATTTCACGCCCTTCATCGACAAGGCGATGCGCTTGCGCTTCAAATCTACTTCTGCCACTCTCACCATCACATGCTCATGAAGCTTTACCACCTCAGAAGGATCCTGAATGTAACGGTTTGACATCTGGGAGACATGAACCAAACCATCGTTGTGGACACCTATATCTACAAATGCACCAAACTTGGTAATGTTGGTAACAATGCCCGGCACAACCATGCCCACCTGCAAATCCTCTATCTCCTTGATGCTGGCATCAAACTCAAACTTCTCCACCTCACCACGAGGATCCAAGCCCGGCTTGTCAAGCTCAGCCATGATATCGGTCAAAGTAGGCATACCCACCTCGGCACTCACATATTTTCTGATATCAATCTTCTTCTGCAGCGCCTTGTCTTCTACCAGCTGCTTCACCGTTACACCCTGATCTTTCGCCATCTGCTCTACCAGCGCATAGCGCTCCGGATGAACGGCACTGTTATCCAAAGGATTCTTTGCGCCTGGTATGCGGAGGAAGCCGGCACACTGCTCAAAGGCCGAAGGACCCAGACGTGGCACTTTCTTCAACTGGGCACGGGAAGCGAAGGCTCCATTCTCGCGGCGATATTCCACGATGTTCTTGGCAAGCGTAGGTCCCAAACCGCTCACATAGGTCAGGAGATGCTGCGATGCGGTATTCAGGTTGACACCCACCGAGTTCACGCAACTCATTACCACCGTATCCAGACTCTTCTTCAGCTGAGTCTGATCCACATCATGCTGATACTGTCCCACACCGATGCTCTTCGGATCAATCTTTACCAACTCAGCAAGTGGATCCATCAGTCTTCGTCCGATGCTCACAGCACCACGCACGGTAACATCCTCATCCGGGAACTCATCTCTTGCAATCTTCGAAGCCGAATAGATAGAAGCGCCATCCTCGCTCACCACATAGATATCTACCGGATGAACGAAATCGATACTATGCAGCCAGTCGCTGGTTTCGCGGCTTGCCGTACCGTTACCTACAGCCATAGCCTCCACCTGATACATCTTTACCATGCGCTGGATGGCAGCCGTAGCCTCGCTCTTCTTGTTGCGGGGAGGATGAGGATAAACAATTTCATGATGAATCAGATTGCCCTGCGCATCGAGACAGCAAGTCTTGCAACCATTGGCAAAACCCGGGTCAACCGCCATCACGCGTTTCTGTCCGAGAGGAGCCGCCAACAGAAGCTGGCGCAGGTTTTCGGCGAAGACCACAATAGCCTCCTCATCCGCCTTCTGCTTACTGAGCGCAGCAAATTCGGTTTCAATGCTAGGCTTCAGCAGTCGCTTGAAGGCATCATCCACCGCTTCACCCACCAGCGTCTGGCACTCACCGAAACCATGTACATAGTGGCGCTTCAGTTTATCCTGACACTGCTCATCATCAGCCGAGATGCTGACACGCAAGAATCCTGCCGCCTCGCCTCTACGCATAGCCAGCAGTCGGTGCGAAGAACATTTCTTCAATGGTTCTGAGAAATCGAAATAGTCGGAGAAGCGCTGCGCCTCTTCCTCATCCTTCTTCTTGGCTACCACCTTAGAAGTGATGATGGCACCGCGTCTGAACTCGCCGCGAATCTGATTGCGGCTCTGCTCATTCTCGCTTACGGTTTCGGCGATGATGTCCTTGGCTCCCTGAAGTGCAGCCTCCACATCCTTCACCTTATCGCCCACAAACTTCCTGGCAGCTTGTTCCGGATTGCGCTCACGCTGAAAGAGGAGCAGCTGTGCCAGAGGCTCCAAGCCTGCCTCACGTGCTATCTGGGCACGGGTGCGGCGCTTTGGCTTATAAGGAAGATAGATATCTTCCAGTTCGGTGGCATCCCAGCACTGTTCGATGCGTTTTTTCAGTTCATCCGAGAGTTTTCCCTGTTCCTCGATGGTTTTGAGGATAGTCTCTTTTCTCTTCGCCATCTCAGAGAGTTTCTCGTTAGCCTGTGCGATGGCTTCGATGTTCACCTCGTCCATATTACCGGTTTTCTCCTTGCGGTATCTCGAGATAAACGGAATGGTGCAGCCCTCTTCGAACAGCGCCAGAGTATTTTCTACAGCCTGCTCCTTCAGATTGAGCTGGGCTGCTATCAGCTTTGTAAATTGATTCATTTATGATATTAATAAAAAAAGATTCAAACTGTTTGTTCATGCAAAGATAGAGAAAAAAGTTGGTTCCCCAAAATATTCCCACATATTATTTGGCGGTTTCAATAAAAAAATCGCTGCCATCCTTCAAAAATAACTTCAGATACATGCAGCATACCTGCTTTTTTTGATTTACATCAACAATACGGCTTGTTTTACAAGAAAAACGGAGAAAAAGTTTTGAGTTTTGAGTTATTTCCTATACCTTTGCCGCCGAATTAGAGAATGCGGAGCATATCATGAATGTGCTTTGCTATCATAAATAAGGGGCTGAAAAGCTACCTGATTAGAGTTATAAAATAAAGTAATAATTAAAAGAAAAGATTGATTATGAAGAAGATTATGTTGAGCCTTGCTATGGCTCTCGTTTCAGTTTGCGCTAGCGCACAGGTTTACATCGGTGGTACTGCTGGTATTTCCAGCAACAAGTTTGAAGGTGGTGACAGCAAGACAGCTTACGCCTTGATGCCAGAGATTGGTTACGAATTCAACAACAAGTGGGAAGCTGGTCTCGAGATCGGTATCAAGAAGGGCGAAGTTTGCAAGCTTTCTCCTGTAGGTGAATCTACAACATTTAGAGTAGCTCCTTACGTACGTTACACTGCCGTAGAAACCAAGTTGGTTAACCTCTTCGTTGAGGGTACAATCGGTTACAGCAGTTACAGCAAGGGCGGTGGCGATTCTTACGAGGTAGGCATCAAGCCAGGTTTGGCTGTTAAGCTTTCAGACCACGTAAACTTCATCACAAAGGTAGGTTTCCTCGGTTACAGAGGTTATTCTCCTGACCATGGTGACAACTCATCAACATTCGGACTTAACGTAGATGCCAGCAACATTTCATTTGGTGCTATCTACAAGTTCTAATCTTAGGGTGCTCATTTACTCATAAGCAAAAATATCAGGGGCGCAAGCGATTCCTTTTCTGGAAACAGCTTGCGCCCCATTTTTTATCTGCAAGCGAACACGCTTTTACTCTTCACTCTTCACCTTTCCTGCGGAAACCCCTGTGTTTATCGGCATTCCGAGGGGTGAAGAGTTTGCTGCGACTCTTCACCCACTCTTCACCACTCTTCACCGATTCCAAAGACCAACAGGCGTAAACTGCAGCGCAAGACCGCTAGGTGTTAAGGAGAGATACAAAACCGCCAGGCGTCCCTGAGGAGGGTGCGCCATAAGTCTGGATAATAGTTTGGCGCATAACAGTTGACCATCGCATGCACATCACCTGTTGTGCATGCGCATATCAGCTGTTATACAAGCGCACAACAGCTGTTGTGCGACCGAAGATACTGGCTGTTTCAACAACATATTCTAACTCTTCCAACAACATATCCTTACTCATCCAACAACATATCCTAGCTCTTCAAACAACAAGAAAAGGATGAATCATAAATTTATGACACATCCTCCGCCGAACCAGCTAAGGTGAAGAGTGGTGAAGAGTGGGTGAAGAGTGCCCAAGAACTCTTCACCCCTCGAAACGCCCATAAACACTGGGGTTTCCGAAGGAAAGGTGAAGAGTGAAGAGTATTTCTTTATCCCTTACTTACAACATTTTTACAGGCATTTACGCTGACTGTTCCTATAGAACAGCCAACTGGCGAGTGTATGGCTAGTCAGCTGTTCTTCATTCGCCAGTACACTATTTCCGATTAACAGCCAACTTATTCCTCGGCAAAATATTCTTCCATAACTAGACAATAAACGCTACATACTGATAAAAATCTCTGGCAATTATTAGAAATAAGGGTAAAGGAACAAGAACAGATTATAAAAACACTTTTTACAGCAGAAAAATGCGTATTTACGCAAAAATCTTTTGTAAATTCATCAAAAAAGCGTATCTTTGCAGCAGAAAAATGCGTATTTACGCAAAAATCTAACGTAAAATTAAATCAATATATTTAGATAGATTATGATCATCGAACGCAAAAGATACATACAGCAACTGCTCAATAGCAGACACAATGGACTGGTAAAAATCATCACCGGTATTAGAAGATGCGGAAAGTCTTTCCTGCTATTCAACTTATTCAAGAGACAACTCAAACTAGATGGTGTAGACAAAGAGCACATCATAGAAATGGCTTTTGATGACTTTGGCAATAAGGTATATCGCGACCCTGATAAGTTCTACCAGTATGTAAAGAGCCTCATCAAGGACGGTAGGATGTACTATATCCTTTTGGACGAGGTGCAGATGCTGAAAGATTTTGAGGATGTTCTGAATGGATTGCTCCATATCCCCAATGCTGACGTATATGTTACAGGCAGCAACGCCAAGTTCTTGTCAAAGGACATCATTACCGAGTTCAGAGGTCGAGGCTACCAGATTCATATTTCACCACTCAGTTTCTCCGAATTCATGTCTGTCTACCAAGGCAGCCAAGAGAGCGGTTGGGTAGAATATCTACAATATGGCGGACTGCCACCTGTCATCCTACAACCTACAGATGAAGATAAGATTAGGGTACTTAAAGACCTTTGGCAAGAAACTTACTTGATTGACATTCTTAACAGAAATCGCATCAAGAACAATGCTGAGCTAGAAGAACTTCTCTGTATGTTATCATCTGGCATAGGAGGACTGGTAAATCCTCAAAAACTATCGAATACATTCAAGACCAACAAAAATATATCCATTGGCTCTACCACTCTGAAAACATACATCGATTATTGCTCAGATGCCTTTCTTATAGAGGAAGCCAAGAGATACGACGTGAAGGGAAGAAAATATATCAGTACTCCTATGAAGTATTACTTCACCGACTTAGGACTGCGCAATGCACTCATCAATTTTCGCCAAATAGAGAAGACCCATCTCATGGAGAATGCGATATATTGCGAGCTGAGAAGACAGGGATTCAATGTGGATGTAGGCGTGGTAACAGTGAATGGAAAAGACGAAAACGGCACTAGTTATCGCAAACAACTAGAGGTAGACTTCGTGTGCAACAAGGGCAGTCGCCGATGCTATATCCAGTCGGCCCTCAGCCTGCCATCGCAAGACAAGATAGAGCAAGAAATCAACTCATTGCGCCGCATAGATGATGGTTTCGAGCGAATCGTCATTGTGGGCGAAAGCCTCATCAGCAACCGTGATGCAAATGGTATACTCTTCATGAGCATCTATGATTTCATGCTGAATGACTTATAATCATCGACTATAAAAAAAAGGCTCCCTCACCATATCCCATGGCAAGGAAGCCTAAAATTATGAGAGAAGTTCCTCACGAAGAGGAACTTCTTTTGTTTGAGAGAGATTTTTATTGTCTTACGCCCCATGGATAATAAGCAACACGACTTGACAAAATGTAGACAAAGCTTTAATAATATAGGCGTATCCAGCATTACTATAATACCAAACACCATTAGCGTCACCCGTCACGGCAAAGGCCAATTTCACATGAGAGTCATCTACAGGAGTAACTTGGCTAGTCAGCTGTTCTTCATTCGCCTGTACACTATTTCCGATTAACAGCCAACTTATTCCTCGGCAGAATATTCTTCCATAACTAGGCTATAATCGCTACATACTGATAAAAAACTTCGGCAATTACTAGAAATAAGGGTACAAGAAGGCTTTTGAACAGATTCAAAGACCTAGAATATGAAGTGCAAGAAGGCTGTTTCGGGAAGATTCCCACTAGGCTCAGCAGACCTGCTGAGCCTAGTCAGCAGCTCTGCCGACTGCAGTCAGCAGGTCTGCCGAGCCTAGTGGCAACACTCTTTAGTCGTACAACAGTATACCCTATAGTTGTACAACCATACACCCTATAGTCGTACAACCATACACTTTATAGTTGTACAACTATAGCATTCACTCTTGTACAACCATTGGTCATACACCCAGACAATAAAAACAGCATCTAAAAATGTGGAGATACTCAGGCAAGAATATTGAAATTAAAATATTCCGGAATACAGTTTATACTACAACAATAAATAAGGGGCGTGCTTAAATGAGCACGCCCCAAGACGAGAGATTTTATGTATTCTTTTCACAAAGAACTCGACAAAACATCATGTATATAATTTTATTTCATGATGGAAAGTTTAGGTGTCGCAACGTTCATCTTTTTGCGAGCACCCGAAGCATCTATCTTCAAGAGATAAGGTGCTATCATATTCATCAAACCACCAATACGGGTATCTTTTGTGAACTTCTTTGAAGAGAATGCGTAAAGCGACAGATAATCTACGTTATAAGTCCATGAACCATCATTTTCGAACTCAGCATAGGTTCCATCTTCATCATTATGGAAAGCAGCAGAGTAGGTAACAGACGGAGACCATGTTATATAACCAGCCTCCGAATCACCTAAAACGATACCCATATTATAGATTGTATTCTCATCTGCCTGGAAGTCGCCGATATAAGAGCCTGCAGCAATAGACAACTTACAAGAAGCCGCATCGAAAGTTACAGGAATTGTAAAGTCTAAATCAGGCAATATCAAGGATAGCTTTCCTGCCTCATCGGCTACCAAGTTTGCATTAAGATAACTAGTCTTACCCGTAGAAGCATTTGTAAATGCCAGATAATACGTGCCTGCAATATCTTCTGCAAAATCATACTGAGAAACAAGAACTGAATCCTTAAATTCTCCAAATGAATACTTTACATAAGCCTGACGCATATGACCAGTTTCATTGGCTGCTGAAGATACTACTACGCTGTCATTCTCAACACAGGCAGTAAGCCAGTCTGCAGTAGTAGAAACAACCGTTTTACCATTGGTATTCAAGGCAAAAGCCTCTCGTGATGCGCCATTAGCTAAGGAAACGGCAGTACCCATATCACTCTGGAAATAGAAACCCTGCTGCTGTACTGTTACATTTACAGAATCTACTCCAGACTTGATGGTAAGCAAACTGGAACGGCCACTATTAGTCTCGTTATTATCTACCGAAACCTGAACGGTAGAATCATTCAGAGCCGTAGCCTTACACCAGTCGCTGGCACTGGAGAAAGTGATAGGACCTTGCGACTTAACCACAACAGTTCCTGTACCAGCACTGGCAGAGAACAAAACATCTGATTTTACCACAGAGATGGTAGACGCACGATTGTATTCCGCCCCCACCTCATCGTCGTCGCTACAAGCGACGAACGACAAGGCCAAAGTAGCCATACATATTAAACTAAATATCTTTTTCATATCAAATTCATTTTTTATTGTTTAACCAATCCGTACAAATATGGAAGACGGTTGCTACCATTAACCAACCATGAACTATTATTGAACTGACCAACAGAAGAACCTGATGGAGTTACCAACCACAAAATGAACGAATCCGTAACCAAACCAGAATAAGAATTAGTCTGGAATGTATATACAGGTTTTTCTGTATCCATATTCCACTGTGTCTGTACTCCGGCTTCCGATGCCCAAGTAAGGTTACCACCAGCTGCAAGACCCCAAGCGCAGAGCCAGACATCGTTGCCACCATATGAGCCAACAATCTGAGAGTTCAATTCCAGGTTACCCTTGCTCTTGTTAAACTTCAGTACAGGCTTGATATTATCATTGAGACCTTCCATGATGAAGCCAGACTTATCTTCTGTAGGTGTCAATGTAACATTGAGAGCATAATAAACACTCTTACCGGTAGATGGATCCTTATGTGGCCAATAATACAGTTTATAATTACCTGCATATTGATCATACTTCACATAGTCGGCTGGTAAAGTACCATTAAATGTTACGGCAGTACCGCCAGAAGTTACACCAGTAAACGTGTTAGTCTCAGCATTGAAGTTCAAAGAACTCAGTAGCTCGCCATTGATACTGAATGGCTTGTAGAAACGAATACCAGTATCAGTAAAGGCAAAAGCCTGCTGCTGTGCATTGGAACCATCCTCATTGCTAATCAGCAACTGATTGTTATCCAAATCAAATTCACCCAAGATTTTTTTAACACCAACAGTACCTTCCAGACCAGAGACGATGAAATTGTCTTCCATTTCCAGTACCTTATTGATATACTCTTCAGGTGAAGTTTCCAGCTTACGGAAATAGAAGGTATTTCCTGTCTTCTTGCCATGTACCTTGATTGCATCATCACCGATAGAATCTACAACAAATTCGAAATCACCATGATATGCCTCATAGTTGCCAGCTGATGGTGTAGCAAAGAGATGCATCAGATCATTATATGTATCAAATGTCAAGACCGGTCCCTGGTCATTTGTCATCTTATAAAGACTTTCACAGGAATTGCCCGGATTCAGGTCACTAGAAACCGTAGCTTTTCCATCAGCAAACTTTATGGTGAAAACACATCCGCCATACGACTGGGCCTCCTCTGGATAATATTCCAAGAGCCAGCCATTTTCTGCACTTGTAAACGCCTTATCGGCATTATCCATTGCATCTTGTACTCGCAAGGCAGCATCCTTGTCGAAGATTTCCTCTTGATCTTTCAGACAAGACTGAAAGGCGAACATCGGCAAGAGGAGCAATATATATATGAATAGTTTCTTTTTCATATTCCTTTTATGTTAAGTTATTTCACACTAATATCTGTCAAATCAACTTTGCCTGCAGCCAAATCTGCCTGACGACGAAGAATCGTATCACGGAGTTTGTCCATATCAATACCCCAGGAATCCTTCATGTAGCTCTTAACGATATCAAGTTTGGCCTGCAGAAGAGGTGCACCGTTCTCTCCAGCCTCAGCCATCCATTCATCCCACTGCTCCTTAGAGTTGGTTACATATAAAGACATCATCTCTGCAAAATCCTCCGTATCAGAATGCTGAGCATAATCAGAAATAAAGCCTCGTTCCAAGTAACCCACATCAAAAGGTTCTTTACTCCAGGAATCTGCGACATAAGAATTACCGGTAATCAACTTAAACTCAGCAGAATATTCTTTAGTCTGATTCAGGATATGGGTAAACTCATGATGAATCGTCTTAAAATAGAAATGGTTCAACGCAGCAGGACTACTCTTGTATGTATCCAGATAATTAACACCCGTCAGCAAGATTTTCTTGCCGCTTTCTGCAGTACCTAAGATAAAAGTACCATTGTTACGATACTCCCACTCACCGATGGTGAAAATCATCTTAGGGAAGTAGTTACGTGTAAAATCGATACCGGCAACCTCATCATAAGATTCCAGACAGAGATATTTCACCAGATGTGCCATCTCGATGGCCTGGTTTAACTCTGCAGGAACGGTATAATAGTTAGCATCGGTCTCTTTATACTCATAACGATACTTGAACTCCAGATTATACGGATTGACAAAATTGGCAGTGAGCCACTTGTCAAAGTCGTTGGCCTGCTTCTTATCTATCGTAATTACGCTCTCGGCATTCAAGTCATCTTCTGAACAGGAAACCAAGGCTGTACCTGTAGATACCGCAAGCAAAGCATATAATAAATACTTTTTCATTTTCTTTCCTTATTATTGTTAATAACTTGGTTCTTCCTCACTACATTATTCTGTAGGAGTTGTAGCAGTTGTTGCCTTGCGTGGATTAGCAGGGCAACCAGCATCACGAACCTTCGGTGGTATCTGGATGGCACGGCGTTCATCATCCTTCGTCAAGACATCAGTCTTCACAGCTGGCAAACCATTTGCACTCATAGTACGACGAATGATTTCTATACCATATCTCTTGATATCAAACCAACGAAGACCACCCTCCATAGTTTCGATACGGCGGAAGTTCAGCATACACTGAAGCATGCACTCCTGTGTGCTACCCTCAGCATCAATAGAGAACGCAGGATTCAGATGCTTCTTAATGGTAGAATTAATACCCTTAGGATCATCATCGGTAACCGTATAAGAATAAGGTATGTCCTTGTAGAATTCTGTGATGTTCTCTGGTGTAAGTACCATGTTGGTCTTCACCATATTCTGCATCCAGAGTGTCAGATCGGCTGCAGCCTCATCATACTTCTTCAGCATGATATAAGCCTCAGCACGGTTGAGCAAACATTCGTCTGTAGTAAACGTGGTAATCACTGTACGGCGATAACCTATCTGTGCCACAGGATCAGAATACTCAAACTTAAAAGGCATCTTCCAGAAGATAGTCTTATCAAGGTTGGTTGCAGTATATGTCTTCATGCCGGAATAGAAAGAAGCACTGCCCCAAATATTTCCAGCCTTGCCATCCTCATGACTTGCAACATACGAACCATGAGCATATCTTGAGTAAACATAGTAAGGACCAAATGCCATACCTAAGCTACTTACAGCCGTATTAAACATAAGATTACAGTTTACACCTGCATCAATATACTGATTAGTAACAGCCTCATAAGTCTGCGTCATACCAGCAATGGTTTTCCAGTCACGCAACATGGTCTTAGGCTGACTTCCCAGACACTTAGTGGCATATTCTACAGCCTTGTCCCACTTTTCATAATACAGGTAGAAACGGGTAGCAAAAGCATAGGCTGCACGAGTATTGAAATGATACTTAGGTACCTCCAGATGAGAATCACCTACCAAAGGCAAAGCCTCCTGAATATCCTTATCTATCTTTTCATAAGTTTCGGCTACAGTACCACGAGGAATCTGTGACATCAACTCAGTCGAAGTCTCACTAACATACGGAATACCTGCATCTTTCGTGCTGGTCTGAGAGTTATAAGCCTTTGAGAAAAGGTTTACCAAAATAAAATGGTTGTAGGCACGACAGAGCAAAGCTTCTGCCTTTTCTTCCTTCAGCGAAGTTGTGGTGGCACCACCCATCTCTTCAATACCATCAAGAGCCAGATTGGCATTGGCGATGGCATTATAGCTAGCCTCCCAATAATTCTCAGGAGAATCATTGTTACCCTCTGTTACATCCTCCCAGGCGTATACCTGATCAGCGAAGCGGTCGGTATAAGGATTCGACTCTCCATAATTATCAGAATTATCAGACATAAGTTCTGTAACCAGCGCATATGTCCTGTCTGGATAAGCTGAAGTCAAGATGCTCTTTACCTTTTCTTCAGTATCTATTGTCGTACGGTTGTCTGGCAATGTATCCAGGAAATCATCGCATGATGTAAACGATGCTCCCGCAGCAAGTACCATCAACACATATAATATTTTCTTCTTCATACGTTTTTCTTCCTTAAAAAATTAAATACCCAAGTTCAATGTCATTGTAAACTGACGAGCCATAGGAACGGCAACACCACCCGTATTGAAGAATTCAGGATCCTGACCATTCAGCTTCTTATCTGCATAGATCAAGAAGAGGTTGGTACCCTGCAATTTCAATGACAGATTGCTTAATCTCAAAGCTGAAGCCCATGCCTTAGGGAATTCATAGCCCAAAGATATTTCCTTCATACGGATAAAATCGCCCTTAGCAATACGCTCTGTTGAATAGTTATATGCATTATAAGCATACTTCAAATCGGTATCCATCTTGTTCTGAGTCTTGCTGGCGATAACAGGAACCGAAGTTCTGTTCTCGTCACCTGGCACTGCCCAACGATTCTTAAACTCCTTAGGAGTAGAAGTCAAATCATCATATTCATTACTGAAAACAGGATCCAGACGAACCACATTACCAAACGAATAAGTAAGGAAGACATTCAATGTGAAACCTTTATATTTAAAGATATTACCCAAACTACCTACATCGGTTGGATCTACACTACCCTCATACTTCAGATATTTCAAGTTCTCAGGATCTGATGACTGGAAATAGATGTCACTTACTGTAACATTACCATCCTGATTGATAAAGGTAGGAAGACCTTCCTTGTTCAAGCCCATAAACTGAATAGAGAACAAACTTCTGACAGGATAGCCCTCCTGAGCGAAACCAGTACCAGAAACCAAGTCAATCATACGTTTACTTGTCTTCAAGTCTGTAACCTCATTATGAGTATGAGAGTAAATAAAGCTGGTTGACCATGTGAAGTCCTCTGTTTTGATATTGGTAGTATTCAAACTAAGTTCCAAACCACTAGACTTCATGGAAGCGATGTTACCATAACGCTGTACCTCTCCAGAAAGTCCCCACGTATTGGCAAGACCAATCAAATCGTAGTTGTTACGTTTATACCAGTCAATTGCCAAATTGATACGGTTATTCAGGAAACCAGCCTCCAAGCCAAGATTCAACTCATGCTTCTTCTCATAAGTCAGATCACTATTTGCAGCCTCTTTCTGATACAAAGCACTCTCCTTTACACCTGCAAAAGGACGCCAAGGAACAGTACTGCCTATCACAGCAAGAGAATTGGTTACAGAAGGACGGTCACCAGTCAAAGAGTAAGAAGCCTTCAATGTCAAGTGAGACAATGCTGGCTCAAGAGCCTTAAACCAACTCTCCTCATGAGCATTCCATGCACCGGAAATATTCCATGTAGGCATCCAGCGGGAAGAACGGCTCTTACCCAATCCATTGGTACCCTCATAACGAACAGTACCATTCACCGTATACTTTCCTTTATAAGAATAGGTAGCATTGCCAAAGAAGGCTGCACTACGCTGGTGCTTATTTACCAAAGTATAATATTCAGAGTTATCCTCTACACCTTTTTTAAATACCTGATAAGCATAGTTGGCAATCTCACCCATACTATACTGCATACCCCAACCACGGAACCATGTAGAATGACGGTCGTTACTGTTGGTTTCCATACCACCATAGAAATTTACGATGTGATCTTCATTGAATACATCGTTATAACTGATGGCAGCACGCATATCCCATCCAAAAAGACGGTTGTCGGTGCGCTCATAAATACCACCATTAGGTAATACCGAGACTGGCAACGCATAAACATCATCTGGATCGGTATAAAGAAGATTATTATTATTACGGATAGTTGATGTAGCCATCGCACGATAAGCTAAAGCCTGGTTTGAACTATCCAAAATATAATGTTCCTGTGAAGTAGCAGAATATTTCACTGCACCCAACAAAGAGAGTTCTACCTTCTTGATTGGCTTGTAGTTAACACGTCCCTGCAAACGGAAATCAGTAACATTCAAATCCATATAGTTACTTTCCAACTCATGGAAGATATTGAAATCAGCATAGTTGCGGGTATAATACAGAGTAGGATCAAGCGCACGAGATGTGTTCAACGCATAAGAATATGGGTTGATATCGAAATCACGCTTTACCTCACCAGATACAGCATCAATAGAACTGCTCAATGTACCAGGGGCCTTCTGCTTACGATATGATGCATTACTGATCAAGTTCAAATTCAACTTATCCGAAATATTGAAAGTTGAATTCAAGTTGGCTGTATAACGTTCTACCTTACTCTGCAATGTCCATCCTGGATCAAACATAGCACTGGCAGATGCATAATACTGAGCCTTATCAGTACCTGCACTTACACTTACAGAGTGGTTGTGCTGAATGGCAGTTGAGAAAAGAGAATCAAACCAGTTGGTATTGCGATACTCTGCACTACGCAAATAGGCAGCCTTAGCTTCTGGAGTATTAGCCAAAGCAAACTGACCGGTTGTAGGATCATACTGACTCAACAACTGATACATCTTACCATACACACCACTTTCTGAAGCTACGGAAGTCTCAGCATAATTAAGATAACCTTTCTGTTCCAATTCCTGATAAACAGACATCTGGTCCTGAGAATTCATGATATTGAAGTTAGCATAGCTAGGCTTCAAACGCATTGTATATTCACCTGTATAGCTAACACGAGCCTGACCGGCACGTCCTTTTTTAGTAGTAACTACGATGACACCAGCCATGGCACGGGCACCATAAATAGAGGTTGCAGAACCATCCTTCAAAATCTGGAAACTTTCAATATCGTCTGAGTTCAAGCCTGCAATGGCTGAAGAAATCAAGGTATTAGCATCACCAGAAGATAGCTGGTCTGCACTAACATCTACCACATCCTCCATGATGACACCATCTACAACCCAAAGAGGTTTAGAAGAACCATAGATAGATGTAGCACCACGGACACGAATCTTTGGAGCGGTACCGAAAGTACCAGAAACGTTCTGTACAGACACACCGGCTGCACGACCTTCGAGGGAGCGGCTGATATCAGCTACACCATCCAACTTTGCATCTGCAGCATTTACGCTTGTGGCAGAACCTGTAAAAAGTCGCTTATCCACTTTCTGCATACCCGTTACAACCACCTCGCCCAAACTCTTGCTATCTGCCTTCAGGCGGATAGTCATCTTGGCGGCTGGAGTCAAGGTCTGGCTCTGCATACCGATGTAGCTAACTACAAGTTTCTTACCAGCAGGTACCTCCAAAGAGAAATGACCGTCGATATCGGTGACGGTACCTGTACGTGCCGCTCCAGCGACTACGACAGATGCACCGATGACAGGTTCACCATCTTCCTGAGAAACTACGGTACCTGTTACTTTCGTTTGAGCCAATGCCCCCCCACATAAAAGGAAGAGATTGACTAACAAGAAAAGCAATCTTTTTTCCATAAAATCCTCTCTTAAAAATTAAACAACTCTTATAACTTTATATAATTATTTTTTCTCTTCTTACACTTTTTTTAAATATCTCTCATTACTTTACGGGTGCAAAGATAAGAAAAAGTATTGAATTAATGCAAACTTTATCGATATTTTTATAGAAAAAAGTTAGTTTTTCTTGATTTTTATCAACATTTAGAAATATCGTCTACACTTTTAATAGAAAAAAGTCAGAAATAATAGATTTAAGCAAAGTTTACGAAAAGAAAACAAAAATGTTCTAAAAGACAAAAAAGGCAAGGTTTCTGTAAAACCCCATTCAGAAGTTTCTCAGAAGTCTTGCCTTTCTTTACCTATATTTACTATTTAAATACCTTTATCAGTCACTTGATTATTTTTATTTACCGCTTAAATATTTTATTCAAAAAACATTTTTATTTCTTAAGCGTAAATTCAAACTTCAAGCCACCTTCCAGCTGATTGCTCACCCGGATGGTTCCGCCATGTAGGAGAACGGCATTCTTGACGATGGCAAGACCCAAACCGGTGCCACCCATCTTGCGGCTGCGTCCCTTATCTACCCGATAGAAACGCTCAAAAAGACGGGAGAGATGCTCGGTAGGAACTCCCTGACCATTATCGCAGAAGATGAAATGCCACTTGTTGCCCTGCTCCTTGGCACTCAACGTTATCTTACGTCCTTCGCCGGCATAAGCTATGGCATTGTCGGTAAGATTGCGGAACACGCTATAGAGAAGACTGCGGTTGCCCTTCACGATAATATGCTGGTCGGGAAGAAGATTCTCGAAAGTCATCTGGTGCGCCTCTCTTTCCAGCGCCGTCTCACGGGCTATTTCACTTACCATCTGCGTAATGTCTACCGCCTCGAAATCTATCATATCCGAACCGTCATCCAACCGGTTCAAGGTTGAGATGTCGCGGAGCAGAGAGGTGAGGCGTTCGCTCTGGGCATAACAGCGCTGCAAGAACTGCGACTTCATCTCTTCGTTGATATGCGGATTATCGAGTATCGTCTCCAGATACCCCTGAATACTTGCCACAGGAGTCTTCAGCTCGTGAGCGATATTCTGGGTAAGCTGCCGTTTCAGGATATCCTGCTCCCGACGGGTGGTCTGTATGCGCTTATACATCTTGATGATACGCTCGGCTATCTCGCCCAACTCATCGTTAGGGAACTTGGCGAGATCTTCCACCTCCAGACTCTCGTTGTGGTCTGCCTTATAAGCAAAGATGCTCAGTTTGGAAACATTCTTAGCCAGGCGGTTCGTAAAACGGTAGAGCACGATGGTAAGCAGAATGATGGCCACGATGGCAAACCAGATGAAATGCTGGTCGGCCTGCAGCGACTTAGCCAAATCATTATTATAAGGTAACGCCGTACGGATGATGAGCTGACTTTCCGGGAAATAAGAAGCCACATAGAAATAATCGTGCTTCAGGGTTTTAGACTGTCGCTCCACGCTTGAGCCTACCCTGTTTTTCAAGGCTTCTACTATTTCCTCACGCTTAGCATGGTTGGCAAAATGCTCATAGTCGGAACTCATGTTGTCATAAATCACCTTACCATTAGGGCGCACCAGCGTAACACGAAGATCCTTGCTTTCATGTTCACGGACGAAAGCCTGCAACTTCTCCTGAGCCACAGTCACATTCTTATCGTGAAGGCTATCCTGCAGAATAATTCCTTCTCCGGGTGAGAGAGCCAAATCTTCTGCCAGCAGTTCATTATAATTTTCCAATTTGATAGTAAGCGTACCTATTTTATACTGTTTCTCTCGTGCCTGCTGGAACACGATAAAACTGACAGCAAACACAAGGAACACCGCCAGCACACTGAAGTACAACTTTCTACCTACACTATTTAACTTAAACATTTTAATTACGCATCAAAATAATAACCGAATCCCAGACGGGTAACGATGCACTTGGCAAACTTACCAATCTTCTTTCTCATACGGGTGATGTTGACATCCACCGTGCGGTCGAGTACCATCACATCCTTAGGCCATACCCGGTCGATAAGTTCCTGACGGGAGAACACCTTGCCGCGCTCTTCGAGGAAAAGACGCAGGAGTTCGAACTCGGTCTTGGTGAAAGGGATAGCCTCACCATCAATGCTCACCGTCTTCTTATCCAGATTCAGCTGCAGTCCCTGATAGTTGATGGTCTTAGGTTCATCAGCATCACCCGCCTGTTCAGCCGTACGGCGCAACACGGCACGCACTCTGACCATCACCTCTCGGATAGAGAAAGGCTTCGAGATATAATCATCGGCACCGATATTGAATCCTGTCACCGTATCGTTTTCCGTATCACGGGCTGTAAGGAAGATGATTGGAACATTGGCAGTCATCGGATTGTCCTTCAACTGCTTAGCCAGCTGGAAGCCGCTCATTCCACCCATCATAACATCCAGCAACAACAGGTCGAACGAAGCGATGTCCATCTCCAAAGCCTCTTCTGCCGAATTGGCTGTTTCTACCTCGTATCCTTCGGTTTCGAGATTGAACTTCAGGATTTCACACAAGTCTTGCTCGTCATCAACAACAAGTATTCTTTTCATATTCTCTTCCATATTTCATGTTATTTAAAATATCGCTGCAAAATTACGACTTTTCTTTCGTAATAAGCGTTACATTTGATTACATTTTCGTGACATTTAGTACTTTAAAGAAAAAAACATAAAAAAAAGGCCATTTTGTTACACATTTTAACTTAGTGTTCCAAATTCGCTACATGTTTCTTTGCTAGTTAGAAACAGAAATACTACTTTTGCACCCAATATAACTATAAGTGAGCATATAACACAACTGAAAGAGTATGAAAGATAAAGTAAATGCAATTCCCTTAATTGGTGAAATCATTAAAGAGGAGTTAAGCAAGCAAGGCAAGACAACAGTATGGCTTGCTGAGCAATTAGGCTGCCACCGTACTAATATATATAAGGTATACGGCAGAGCCACTATAGATACGGGTATGCTTTACCATATCTGTCAGTTGCTGAACATTGATTTGTTTAAGGTTTATTCAGACGCTTTGCGTAAGCGCAAGAAAAAGAATCAAGATTTAAACTAAAAATAACTAAAACAATAAGACCTGAGGTGAATCACCCCAGGTCTTATTGTTTTTATGCCAATCGCTTTTCCAGACGCTCGCGGATGGCAGCGATAAAGCCAGCTGAGTTTACAGCCTTAGCCTCAACACCTTCCATCAGGTTTACGAGATCCTTGGTAGCGATACCATCATTCAAAGTATCGAAACATGCAGCCTCCAACTGGTCGCCAAAGTTCTGAAGTTCCTTGATGCCATCCAGTTCGCCACGCTTTCTCAACGCACCGCTCCATGCAAAGATGGTAGCCATTGGGTTGGTAGATGTATCCTCACCCTTCAGGTAGCGATAGTAGTGACGGGTCACGGTACCGTGGGCTGCCTCATACTCATATTTGCCGTCAGGAGAAACCAATACGGAAGTCATCATCGCCAGAGAACCGAAGGCTGTACTGAGCATATCGCTCATCACATCACCGTCATAGTTCTTGCAAGCCCAGATGAAACCGCCCTTGCTACGGATGACACGGGCTACGGCATCATCAATCAATGTATAGAAATACTCGATACCGAGTTCTGCAAACTTCTCTTTATAATCGCTCTCATATACTTCCTCAAAGATTTTACGGAACTGGGCATCGTATGTCTTAGAGATGGTATCCTTGGTAGCAAACCAGAGATCCTGCTTGGTATCAATGGCAAACTTGAAGCAGCTGTGAGCAAAGCTGCGGATACTCTTATCAGTATTGTGCATGCCCTGGATAACACCAGCGCCATCAAAAGAATGAATCTCTATCTCCTGCTTCTTGCCGCTCTTACCCTCGAACACGAGTTTGGCTGTACCTGGCTCATCAGCACGAAGCTCCACGCTCTTGTATACATCGCCGTAAGCATGACGGGCGATAGTGATAGGCTTCTCCCAGTTCTTTACACAAGGGTGGATGCTTGGGATGGTGATAGGAGCACGGAATACGGTACCGTCCATGATGCTACGGATAGTTCCATTAGGGCTCTTCCACATTTTGTGGAGTTTATACTCGTCCATACGCTGTGCATTAGGAGTGATAGTAGCACACTTCACAGCCACACCATATTTCTTAGCCGCCTCAGCAGAGTCGATGGTTACCTGGTCATTGGTCTGGTCGCGATAAGGCAGACCGAGATCATAATACTCAGACTTCAAATCAACGAAAGGAAGAATGAGTTCATCCTTAATCATCTTCCAGAGAATTCTTGTCATCTCATCACCGTCCATCTCTACCAATGGAGTTGTCATCTTAATCTTTTCCATAACAATACTATTATATAAATTAATATTTTGCCTGCAAAATTAATAAAAATATTCAAGAAAAGAAAGAAAAATCAGAAATATCATTGCAAAATGGCAAAAAACATCTTCCATTCTCTTCCTTTTCTTTATATATCCTGCAGATTTATGCGAAATGCTGGTCGCCAAACGTGCCCTTGACGGTCAGCATTCCATAATAGAAGAGGAGACTGACGAAAAAAGCTTTGCAGTCTGTCAGATAGTAATCTTCACAGAGTATGGTGTGCCATTTATATAGAAAGTAAGAATATACACACCTTTAGATAGATTGGATACTGTTATCGAGTCATTGTATAATCCTTTCTTTTTTGAACCCAAGTCTTTTTTGAAAAGTTGTACACCATTCAGATCATAGATAGCAAATCCTAATCTATCATCATTCTCTGCTCTATAATCGATAGATATTTTGATTCCATTGGAGTTTTTTGATACGGATAAGTTTACTTTTCCATCAGCTAGGATATAGCTGTTACTCTTACTTTCGTCATCGCTTGTCCTAGCTGTACTTGTGTTGCTTTCTACAAAGGAGTCTCTGATGGCTTTGTTCGCTTCATCCTCAGGAAGATTCTCTTGATCATCTATAGCATAATAAAATGCCGTTTGCATAATCGGAGGTTGTGGGGCTTGTTTTGATGCAGCTCTAATGGTCTCAAAGACGGCATATCTATATCCTGGAGCATACCATTTATAATCGTCTAGGATGATGGCATTGCTATCTTGCTCTATTTTCTCGTCGTATTCCTTGCTGCTTAGCATAGAAACGTGATTTGAAATATCGCAATTTTCAATGGTATCTTGGCTAGGTGTAAAGGTACTGCCTATTGTTTTGTATGAATGAACAAGCAAAGTGTTGGGTAGCGTATCTCCGTCAAGCGTAATCAATGTACCTTTTCCGCACACTTTTACTCTGTATTTGCCGAATAGGCTTACTTGATTGTCCATTGTGTCCATTCCTTTGCCATAATAGCAGCCTTCTTGTTTGTCATTGAATGATAAAGGCAAATGTATGAAGACCATGGGGCTGTCATATTTGATCCAGACGGATTTGTTCTTAAATCCCATCAATAGTACCGAGTCATTTCTTGTCTCATAACGATAGTTCGTTCCAAATTCTAGTCTAGACAATGCAGCATGGTAGCTAGTGTCTCGATTGGCAACAAATCTAACTTGGTAATCGTTGTTGAGAACCTTACATCCATTCATGTCCCAAATCAAGTCTTGTCCTTCTGTCTTGTCAAAAGACTTGTAGGTAATCTGTTGGGAATGTAAAACATCTCCAATCCTAAACTCATTTTGTGCCTGAAGAGGCATGGCTAGTATTGCTAATATTGTGAATAAGTACTGTTTCATAACTTCCTAATTATTTAAAATTCCATATAAACCGAGTGGCTGCATAATAAAATGCGAAATGGCACCAGCAAGGATAAGTCCTAAAGGAATGGAAAAGATAAGCCATAGTCAATAATTATTTAAAGATTCCTACAAGACCTAATGGTCTCATCACGTAATAATCGAATAATACTGTAAATATCAAGCCTAGTGCTGCAGATAAAGCAACTATTATCCAGATGAAGAACATTGGGATGTCCTTTTTATTTATTGATTCGTACCGACCGAGAATACTTTTGGCATTTTGCTTGTTATACCTTTTGTGAATTTGCCAATATGACAATGCGTTGATTATGGCATATGGAATCACATTTGTTAAACGGTTGGGTTCGCCATACAGGACTGAAATGTTTAGTGATAATGGAATTATCACAATTTGTAAAATAACTAAAAGGCATCCCTTGCTTCTTTCAAAGGGATCTCCTTCGTGTTTGTATTTTTTATATGCTTTGTAAAGCCGAAAAAAAAGATAGTCTAAAATCATATTTTTATTTAAAAGTAAAACTGTATATATTTAATGAATTGATACCATGTTGTTCTCTAACATAGTCATTTAGATGCTCACCAATACTTTTCCCTGTGTATAGCTCAACGCCTGTATCCAAGATTAAGTATCCACCAGCTATAGCCCATCCATATCCTGGTATCCAGCCTAAAATCGTAGGAATAGTTGTGTCCCAAACGTCGGAAGGTTGTATTTCTCCTGTATAAGCAATTTCTATAGCTTTCATCGAAACTGAAACTCTTCCTGCTATCTTGCCATATTCAGCAATTTTGTTTACGCCTTTATTTATTCCTCTATATATGTAACTTGGATGGAAAGTTGATAAATGTAACTTTTGATTTAAATAGTTACTATTATGTTTTATAAATGAAGACATATTCCATAATGGTTGACTTAAATTACTTTCTCCATATTCCAAGTTAAGTTTGTAAACTAATGAAGAGTAATCTTTTATAGTTCCGAGTTGGTCTTCAGCATTGTCATAGTATGTCGAGCATGTTTTTGGCTTTTCTCCGATGCATACCACATTAGGCAATTCTACGTCATCATTTTTTACATCAAAGTCTTGCCAATTCTTTACGAATTCCTCCCATGAATATGTCTTCAGCCCAAACAAATCAGTGTAGTTAATTGGGTTGTTATTTGCAAATGAATATGGAGTCATGCTATAATTCAATTCGCACATTGGGTCTATAGTGGCAAACATGCCATTTGTCGGGTCGTAATTTCTGAATCCCCAGTCATAGATGTCTACTTTCCTGTTGAGTTCTTTGCCTCCAAATCTCCATCTATATTGGTACTCATTGCTGTCGTCTGAGTAGAATCCACCATAAGGGTAGTAATTGTTTGCCTGGACGATTTTCCCATTCTGTACCAGAAAGCGGATGTTGCCAAGGTGGTCTTTTATGTAGTCATAGGCATTGAGCAATAAGTGTTGTTGCAGATATCCTTCACCGAAATCAATTTTCTCCAGCTCCAGTTGATCTTCCCATTCATCCTCAAACGAAGGAACGCTCGTGCCGTGCTTTTGGTCTTTCTTTACTGTCGCTGTTTTGTAAACAAAGTCTCCACTATACATGATAGGGGTGCTATAGTTCTTAAGGCCAGTGCCTGTCCAATGGGTAATCTTGATGCTGTCCAGCTCTCCTTGCACGCTGCCACTTTCCGGTATTTTAACATCATAGATACAGCCATTGATGTCCATTGAGAGTTTGTTTCCGTCTGCATCATATACATTATGAATGAACTCGTTGTTCTTCATATATATGTATTCAGGCAGGTTCAGTACATTGTAGGTAATCTTGATGATTCCCTTGTTCAAGTTGCGGGTCATATTACCATTGGCATCATAAGCGAACTCGGTGGCGTTGGAATACTCCTTGTCTGCGATTTTAGTGTCTCTGCTGCTGTCGATAAATCCTTTGTTGGTAATGTGCGACAACTGGTTTCCATCATAAGTCAAGGTTGCATCGTCTCTATAGCCAACAATGCTGTCGTCTATATTGATGCTTTTTCGACTAATATCTGTGATATTTCCCATATTGTCATAGGAATAATGGGTGTCATGATTTCCGAAGACCATATTGTTTTTCTCGTCGATAGTTGTGGAAAGGGCAGAAGTTAGCCTGTTTTGCTTGTCGTATTCGTATTCGAATGCCTCGTCGTTCCATGTATTTCCCTTCTTATACTTCCATTCCACAGCTGAGATGTTGCCATTGTAGGCTAGGGGCACTTGTCCCTCATGGCACTTTTTGTTGTAGAATATGCTTTCCTGAGCCAATAGGCAGTTGGCGGCAGTCTGTTGCCCTCTGACATTATAGGAATAATAGGTGTCTAATGCCCTGGAGTGGGATGTGGTGGCAGCCACACGCCCCAAGTCATCATATTGGTAATGCTTAACCAAGAATTCAGCCCTGTTGTTCAACTTGTATGTCATAGAGTCCAATCTTCCATCTTTGTCATAAGTATAACGCTTGATAATGGTTTCTATTGCATTTCCACAGTTTTTTTTGACCTTCATGCCTACGGAATGAACAGTCTTCTCCTTGTATACTTTTCCTGTATATGGATTTCTCTGATAGTATACATCGTCAGTGCCCAATACATTATTGTCTTTGTGTCTTTGTACCAATTCTCCCTTGTTGTTGTAATACAAGGCTTCAGTATAGCATGTGTGGTTGTCGCTCAATTCATAGGTCTTGTCGCCAGTCAACAACCCAGAGGTAGATACACTCTTGTCGTTATGTTCGATGTCCTTATCATATCCATCTTGCGATTGGAAAGAATAATAGCCTGTATTTTTTAAGAAATTATAATTGTCGTAGTATTTTGCCTTTAGTAAATACATCACGTCTAGAGTGATATTGGCATTATACATGGCGTATGTTCCTGAAGTGGAGAAAAAGCTGGTAACATTCTTGTTGGATATGTTGATTTTGTCTGCGTCCTTGCACACGCCATATACCGTAGGACGGCATTTGGAATCAAAGAGCATAAATGTCCATTCGTTGTTCTTGCGTTGATTGCCGTCCTGTTTAAATATCAGCTTGTTTTCTTTATCGTATATCATTTTGACAGGCTCACATCCAGGGAGTTTTCTCTCTATGCACCTGTTTTTGCCATCATAGGCATAATAGTAAGCGTATTTCTTCAGAATGTCATCGGAGGTGATGCTACGACTTGCTCCCTTGGTGTTCATGCATGCTTCATATGCACTTGGGGGCAATACAAATGTAAGGTTTCCTGTAGAGTCATATATATAATAGGTAATAGTATTCTCACCATATTTTTCCATGATGAGTTTGCCCAAAATATCATAATATTTGGAGACGGAAACTCCATCCTCGTCTGTTTCTTTGATGGCATTCAATGTTCCTGGTTGGTAATATCCTCTGAACAAAAAACTCTTTCCGTCAGCTAACAACTGAAATTTAGGACACTCTATGGCTATATTTCCCTCATATTGAAAGTTTTTTGACTTTCTGAACGTTGTCCATAGATAGCCAGGTCCTGTTTCCTTAACAACTCTTCCGTTCTGTTTTCTCTCAAACTCATATTTGGTGAATACAATTGGGTCGCCATAGGCTTTTCTGCAAGTCACGTAGTATTCGTCGCCCAACACTTCCTCTCCTGTGCAAGGAAAGGGTACGGAGTTCCAACATCTGTATTTGTTGTCCATGCCGTCATATTCAGTTAATGCCAAAAGATCTTTATTTCCATTGCTGGAAAATCCTTTCTTCACAGTTTCTCTACTTCTTCCCAATCCATCGAAGTACTCAATGGTGGTAAGTGTATCAGCGCTGCTAATTGGCAATTGAGTAGATATATAGTTGCCGTGTCGGCTTTGGGCACTAAGAGTCCAAGGTACTAGCAAGATAACCAATAATAATATATGTTTTTTCATTTTCTATAGTTATATGCAAATTTTTCAATTACTTTGCCATTGTTATTATAGATACCTATGAGTCTTCCCACTTTGTCGTATCGATATTTCTTGATATATCCATTTGGGGATATAATGTCAATTATTCCCAGAAACGGGTGGTAAACGTAGCCCATGATGTTACCATTGCTTCTGATGTAAGAATACTCTTTATTCAAGCAAACTTTCTCATCGAACACTTCATTATCAGTGAAGCTAATTGGTATATTGCTTGTTCCCTTCATCAGAAGATAGTTATCATGATACCCCCATTTTAGAAAGATTTGCGGTTTCCCTAATTCTTTGTACATTTGCAGTCTTCCAGTATTGGTGTAATTGCTGTATCTAACCAAAGTGTCTTTTACTCCAGAAGGATAAGTCTCTATCGTCATGGCAGGAACAATAAATTTGTTATATACTTTTGCGAAAATAGTTGTTCTTTTATTGACTAAATTCCCGTTATGGCTAGTTTGCTCCTCTTTTGGGACAAGGTAGAACCGGTCTCTATGCAAAAGAGCTGTCATGCTGTTGTCTGAGAAATTACCATAATCGTATTTTTTCAAGATATAATCTCCACCCTGTATGTCTTTTTCTGATTTCAGTAGACGAATACTAGTAGAATGTGCGTAAGGTTGAGAAGCCTGGAATGTAGTATCAATCTTAGAATATTGCACAGTTGTTGTTATTTTCGATTTTTGTGAGAAGGTGGAGTCTGTTTTTTCAATGACGTCATATTGAGGGTAGTATAGTTTATATATGCCACCACCATAATAGCCAAAAGAAGCTGAACAACCATTGTTGCCATACATTAGATTGGATGTATAGGTATATTGGCTGTTCATATTGCTATCACTTCTATACTTGTATGTTATAGACTCGGTCTTATTGTTGCTGCCGTCAAAAGTTTGTTGGCTAATAAGTTTGCCGCGTTTAAAACCACGTTCTGAAAACATGTCTTCTGGAGAAGGTTGGTTATTGCTAAAACTTAGATAGAATCTCTCATCTTTCATGTCTGCGTCAGACAGATTAGAGAATCTATATATAGTCTTCATCATGTTTTGCTGAGGATTCTTCAAATCTTTTACGTTCTCTGTAACATAACTATATCCTATACTAGGACCGAATGAATTTGAAAGAGGAATGATGGAGGATGTTCTGAATGTTTCTACTTCATGCTTGGCATTGTTTCCCACACACCATGCACTCCATTTCGGCCAATAATACTTAGGAGTGGCAAATAATTCGCCACTCGACAGGTTGGTGCCAGGTATGGTATACTCAAATGTACGCTTTTTAAGCATAGTCTTATGGTCTGGGGAGTCATACTCAGTGATGGATTTGATTCTTAGACCTCCAGCATTTCCATTTTCTTTGATAAGGCTTTGTCTGTCATCAGATTGGTATACACTATATGTGTTAAGTTCATATTCGAAAGAACTTACTCCTCCTGTTGGATATTGTATCTCAGAGAGTGAGCCATATTGTGTGTATGTCGAATTTGAATTGCGGGTGTTTTTGAAAGAATCGAAATTCTTATAAGATGGTATACTATATGCTTTTCCATTGTAATATCCCCAATGGTCTATGGCTGTGGTAAGATAACTTGCAGGTAGTTTGTCCTTATCTATATAGTTGAATCTATAAAATCCGACAGAGCCCATTTTCTGTGAATAATTTACGGCATCGTCTTGTATTTGAAGGCTGTCTAGAAACATCCGGTTGTTGGTATACCCATACATAAATCGATATCCAAGAGTATAAGTAGGACCAGATATTTGAACAGCTGAAGATATTGTAATATTGTTTAGTTTGCGCAATCTGGCGTGACTTAAAATATCCAACTTATTGTCATTTTGTGGAGTATATCTATATTGGCTTAATCCAGCGTCGTCTGATTGTAAGTAGTAAAATGCTCCTTCTCGATAGCTCCCGTTTGTCATACCAAAATTATAAACCATACTTGCTAAGCAATTGTATAAGCCATTTATGCCTCCCTTTTTGCTGTAAAGGTCTTTGTATATGTTTTCAGTCAATAGCTTTGAGTCGTTGCTTGAACTGAAGCGAATAATGACACCATTATCTCCTTTGATACTCTTCAGATAAACTGGTGAGCTGATTGTCATTCCATAAGGAAAATAAGAGTTGGCTCCTGCATACTCTTGCCCATAGTGCCCATACCATGAACCTTCTTCTTTGACATGGTTGTATTCATAGGAGTTGTAGGCTTGTATGATATAGGCTCCTCTATCGTAGTCTAGAGAGATAAGAACGTTCCCATGTCTATCTGAAACTTTAGTAAGATACCAACTCATGGCATGCCAAGATTCGTTCTGCTCGTTCAGGCTCATGTGCCAAATGTTGGTTGTGAAATCTATGGCATTTAAGTTCATGCCAAATTCGTATGTCGTTCCTTCTGAATCACGGATAGTAAAGCCTTTGATAGTTTTTCGTTGATTTTTATCAACGGCTTGTTTATAGGGATAAGTGGCAATGAATGGGGTGATGAAATTATTGTCATTTGTATAGTCAAAGAGTATTTCTAGATTTTCATCGCTAAGTACCTTCCAGTTGCCATCATTACCAAGGAAGAACTTTCCTGTTTTTCCACAAAAATTGAATGTAAAGATGTCTGGTGCTAAATCATGGTAGCCATAGGTTACATCTTTTTTCAAAGCTGCATAATTATTGCTGCTTTGTTTTAACAAATTGGGCAATTCTCCTATAGAATGATAATAGTTTTTGGCGTAAGAAAGTTGCATTTGCTTAGGATAAATCCATTCATCGTAGCGTCCTTGAACGGTTCGGGTAATTACTCCACCTGCATTTAGTATCCAATTCTGACCGACCCAGCTTGGGAGGCTATTTACAAGGACTCCACCTGCATCATAAGCCAAAGAAATGGGTAAGGAAAAGTCTCTAACTTTCAATGTGTAAATTAGTATCGACACATTGGGTCTACCTGTATAGTAAGAAACTGGTACATCACCATATCTTCCTAAAGAGGAAGCGTTTGGCGTAGGAACATCGCTCGGCAACATCTGCTGAGCATTAATAACTGTTGTTGTAAATAATAAGCAACAAGTTATGAATTTTCTAATTATTCTTTTCATAATCTTGAACTTTTATATTTTGCTTGCAAAATTAATAAAAATAATTAAGAAAAGAAAGGAAATTAAGAATAATTCTAGCAAAATGACAACAAAAAGCACTTTTTCACGTACTTAAAACATAAAATCTGTATATTTATACCGAAAAAGGCATCAATAAGCCCGAAAACTCATTGATGCCTCTACTTATTTACCTTTTTACTTTTTTACCCTTTTACCTTTTTACCTTTAAATAGCCTTTTTACTTCTCCTCTGGAGCCTTGTCGATCAAGTCCATGAACTGGTCGAGCTTAGGAGTGATGATAATCTGAGTACGGCGGTTGCGCTGCTTGCCTACCTCTGTATCGTTAGTTGTTACAGGGTTGTACTCACCACGGCCACCAGCAGTAAGGCGCTTAGGATTTACACCGAAGTGATCCTGCAAGTACTGAACAACAGAAGCTGCACGGAGAGCAGAGAGGTCCCAGTTGTTGCGGATATTCTTCATCTTGGCACTTGTAGTGCTTACTGGTACGTTATCGGTATTACCCTCTACGAGCACATCGTAATCCTTGTAGTCTGTGATGATCTTAGCAATCTTGCTCAATGTTTCCTGAGCACGGCTGTTCACCTCATAGCTACCACTCTGATAGAGCATATTGTCAGCCAGAGAGATGTAAACTACACCCTTCAGAACCTGAACATCAACCTCCTTCATCTCTTCCTTGCTCAAAGAGCGGGTCAGGTTGTTGGTAAGAACCATGTTGAGCGAATCGCTCTTGCTCTTTACCTCAACCAGGTGACGGATATACTGGTTACTCTCGTTGATCTGGTCAACGAGTTTTTCAATGCTCACGTTGTTCTGGCTTGCATTGTTCAAACTCTTGTCAAGTGAATTCTGCAACTTAGCGTAATCGCTCTTTGCAGTAGCGAGCTGCTCCTGGGCTGCTGCCAGACTAGCCTCTGTAGCTGCCAGCTTTTCCTTGGTAGCCTGATAGTTGCTTGACAATTCCTTATTCTCATTCTGGCAATTCTGAAGATCCTTCTTACTTGCACAGCTTGTAGCCATCAGAGCTACAGCCATCATTGCCATTACCATTAACTTTGTCTGTTTCATATTCTTTCTAATTTAAATTTTCTTGTTATTATTAATTGATTATAGTATATCTTAACGTCGCTTTCTACTTCCTTTTTATATTAGAGTTCTCCCGGCTTTTATCCGTTATCCGGAAGCTTCTACATTTTAGGGCATTATAGAAGCTGATTCACTTCTTTCACTTGCAAAGTTACAGATAAGACTCGAATAAACAACATTTGTCAAACGCATTTAGACATTTTTAACCTCTAAATCTTTATTTATCACCTTTTTAACCAAAAAAGGCAACAGAAAGCACTTTTCTTATAGCTAAACCGTCAAATGTAGCCTCTTAAGGTAAGAATAGCCCAAATCTCAACAAAAAAAACATAAAAAACAGAGTTTTATTTTGTAGTGTCTTGAAATTGCACTATCTTTGCACTCGAAAAGAAATAAATACATTAATAATATAAAAGAAAGCAAGTATGATTCTTTTTTTTAGAACTCCATCTAAGAGTGTGATTGCGACCGAGATTGACCACAAACCATCTCAGGACGAAATCAATGAACTTTGTTGGCTTTATGGTGACGCGACTTTAGAGGACGCCCAGCAGTTGCAGGGCTTCTATGTCGGCCCACGCCGTGAAATGATTACTCCTTGGAGTACGAATGCCGTTGAGATTACTCAGAACATGAGTCTTAACGGCATTTCGCGTATCGAGGAGTACTTCCCTGTAGATAGCGAAGACGCTGAGCACGACCCTATGCTCCAGCGTATGTACAATGGTATCGGACAGGATGTGTTCACCGTGAACCACCAGCCAGAACCTATCAAGTACGTCGATGACCTCGAGAAGTATAACGAGGAAGAGGGACTTGCCCTCAGCGAGGACGAAATGGCTTATCTCCACAAGTTGGAGAAAGAGAACGGACGCCCTCTCACCGACAGCGAAATCTTCGGTTTCGCACAGATCAACTCAGAGCACTGCCGCCACAAGATTTTCGGCGGCCAGTTTATCATCGACGGTAAGGAGATGGAGTCTTCTCTCTTCAACATGATCAAGAAGACCACCAACGAGAATCCTAACAAGATTCTCTCTGCCTATAAGGATAATGTGGCTTTCTCTCAGGGTCCTGTTATCGAGCAGTTTGCTCCAGCCGATCAGACTACCAGCGATTTCTTCCAGGTGAAGGATATCGAGAGTGTTATCTCTCTGAAGGCTGAGACCCACAACTTCCCTACTACCGTAGAGCCTTTCAACGGTGCTGCTACCGGTACGGGTGGTGAAATCCGCGACCGTATGGGTGGTGGTGTAGGTTCATGGCCTATCGCAGGTACAGCCTGCTACATGACTGCTTATCCTCGCCTGAAGGATGACAACGGCAAGAGCGACGCAGAGCGCGACTGGGAAGATATCATGCCAGTACGTAAGTGGCTCTATCAGACTCCTGAGCAGATTCTGATTAAGGCTTCCAACGGTGCATCAGACTTCGGTAACAAGTTCGGTCAGCCTCTCATCACCGGTTCTGTGCTTACATTCGAGCACGAGGAGAACGGCGAGAAGTATGCATACGATAAGGTTATCATGCTTGCTGGTGGTGTAGGCTACGGCAAGAAGCGTGACTACAAGAAGGGCGAGCCACAGAAGGGCAACAAGGTTGTAGTAGTAGGTGGTGATAACTATCGCATCGGTCTTGGTGGTGGTTCTGTTTCTTCTGTAGATACAGGCCGTTACAGCAACGGTATCGAGTTGAACGCTGTTCAGCGTGCCAACCCTGAGATGCAGAAGCGTGCCTACAACCTGGTTCGTGCACTCGTTGAGAACGATGAGAATCCAGTAGTCAGCATCCACGACCACGGTTCAGCCGGTCACTTGAACTGTCTCTCTGAGTTGGTAGAAGAGTGCGGTGGCGAAATCGACATGTCTAAGTTGCCTATCGGCGACAAGACTTTGAGCGCCAAGGAAATCATCGCCAACGAGAGCCAGGAGCGCATGGGCTTGCTCATCGACGAGAAGTATATCAGCGAGGTTCAGAAGATTGCCGACCGTGAGCGTGCTCCAATGTACGTGGTTGGTGAGACTACAGGCGATGCTCACTTCAGCTTCAAGCAGGCTGATGGCGTAAAGCCATTCGACCTCGATGTAGCTCAGATGTTCGGTCATACTCCTAAGACTGTGATGGTAGATGAGACCGTAGAGCGTAAATATGAAGATGTAACTTATTCTGCAGATAACCTCGACGAGTACTTGCAGCGTGTTCTCCAGATGGAGGCTGTGGCTTGTAAGGACTGGTTGACCAACAAGGTGGACCGTTCGGTAACAGGTAAGATTGCCCGTCAGCAGGGTCAGGGTCAGATTCAGTTGCCACTTTCTGACTGTGGTGTCGTAGCACTCGACTACCGTGGCGAGAAGGGTATCGTAACTGCAATGGGTCATGCACCTCAGGCTGGTCTTGCCGATCCTAAGGCAGGTTCAGTACTCTCTGTAGCAGAGTCATTGACTAATATCGTATGGGCTCCATTGGCAGATGGCATGGACAGCATCAGCCTCTCAGCCAACTGGATGTGGCCTTGCCGCAGTCAGAAGGGTGAGGATGCCCGTCTGTACGAGGGTGTGAAGGCATTGTCAGACTTCTGCTGCGCCATCCACGTAAACGTACCAACAGGTAAGGACTCTCTCTCTTTGACCCAGCAGTATCCTAACGGCGAGAAGATCATCGCTCCGGGTACCGTTATCGTAAGTGCTGGTGGTGAGGTTTCAGATGTCAAGAAGGTGGTTAGCCCAGTTCTCGTTAACGACAAGAACTCTAGCCTCTACCATATCGACTTCAGTTTCGACGAGCAGCGTCTCGGTGGTTCTGCTTTCGCTCAGAGTCTGGGCAAGGTGGGCAGTGATGTTCCTACCGTCAAGAACCCAGAGTACTTCGTTGACTGCTTCAACGCCGTACAGGAACTCATCAACCGTGGTTGGGTAATGGCTGGTCACGATATCAGCGCCGGTGGTTTAATTACAACTCTCCTCGAAATGACATTCGCCAACGTAGAGGGTGGTATGAAGATCAACCTCCACGACATCGCAGATGCCGACATCATCAAGACCCTCTTCGCAGAGAACCCAGGTGTTGTCATCCAGGTAAGCGATGCTCACAAGGACGAGTTGAAAGCATTCTTCGATGAGAATGGTATCGGTTATGCCAAGATTGGTTATCCAGCTCCTGAGCTCCGCAAGATTATCATCAAGAAGGAAGGCTTCGAGCACGAGTTCGATATCGATACTTTGCGCGACGACTGGTATAAGACATCTTACCTCCTCGACCGCAAGCAGAGCATGAACGGTATGGCTAAGAAGCGCTACACCAACTATAAGAAGCAGCCTATCGAGATGAACTTCGGCTACGGCTTCAAGGGAACTCTCGCTAGCTACAGCCTCGACGCAAACCGTCGCAAGCCATCTGGCATCAAGGCAGCTATCATCCGTGAGAAGGGTACCAATGGTGAGCGTGAGATGGCATACTCTATGTATCTCGCCGGCTTCGATGTAAAGGATGTGATGATGACCGACTTGATTTCTGGTCGTGAGACTCTGGAAGATGTGAACTTCATCGTATTCTGCGGTGGTTTCTCTAACTCCGATGTTCTCGGTTCTGCCAAGGGTTGGGCTGGTGCATTCCTCTACAATCCTAAGGCTAAGGAGGCACTTGATAAGTTCTATGCCCGTGAGGATACCCTTTCACTCGGTATCTGCAACGGTTGCCAGTTGATGGTTGAGTTGAACCTCATCAATCCTGAGCACAAGCATCGTTCACACCTCTGCCACAACACATCTAAGAAGTTCGAGAGTACATTCCTCGGTCTGACTATTCCTCAGAACGACAGTGTGATGTTCGGTAGCCTGAGCGGTGATAAGCTCGGTATCTGGGTAGCTCACGGCGAGGGTCGTTTCTACCTGCCTGAGCCAGAGGATCACTACAACATCATTGCGAAGTACAACTACGCAGAGTATCCAGGTAATCCTAACGGCAGTGACTACAATGTAGCAGGTATCTGCTCTGCAGATGGCCGCCACTTGGCTATGATGCCACACTTGGAGCGTGCCATCTTCCCATGGCAGAACGCCTGGTATCCAGCCGATCGCCGCAACGACGAGGTAACTCCTTGGATTGAGGCATTTGTCAATGCACGTCAGTGGATTGAAGAAAGAGCTTTGAAAAAGTAAAAAGGTAAAAAAGTAAGAAGGTAAAAAATGAATAATAGCGTAAGTTATCTTACATTATTCAAAGCATTTATGAAGATTGGCATAGTCACCTTTGGTGGTGGCTATGCCATGATTCCTATTATAGAATCCGAAGTCGTCGACAAGCATCATTGGATGACGAAGGAGGAATTCTTGGATGCCATTGCTACTACCCAGGTTTGTCCGGGAGCCTTGGCCATCAACATGAGTTCCCTGCTCGGATATAAGTTGGCAAAGACACCGGGAGCCATCGTCTGCACCCTCGGCGCTTCGTTGCCATCGTTCCTTATTATCTTAGCGATAGCCATGTTTTTCCATCAGTTTGAAGGCAACAAGGTTGTTGCTTCCATGTTTGCAGGCATCCGTCCTGCCGTCGTGGCATTGATAGCCGTACCTACATTCTCGCTTGCCAAGAGTGCCGGTATTTCGCTTGTCAACTGCTGGATTCCTATTCTATCCGCCCTTCTGATCTGGCTTTTGGGCGTCAACCCAATCTGGGTGATTATCGCAGCTGCCGTAGGTGGCTACATCTATGGACAGTTTATCCAGCCAACAGAGTAAAGGTAAAAGGGTAAAAAAGTAAAAAGGTAAAAAAGTAAATAGCTTAAAACATAATGATGATATTTTTTCAGCTTTTCATCGTATTCATTCAGATAGGCATCTTCGGATTCGGAGGTGGCTATTCCATGATATCCCTGATTCAGGGACAGGTTGTTACGCAGTATCATTGGATGACGATGCAAGAGTTTACCGATGTGGTTGCCATCTCTCAGATGACACCGGGACCTATCGGTATCAACACCGCTACCTATTGTGGCTATACAGCTGTCCATAATGCCGGCATGAGTGGCATGATGGCTGTACTCGGAAGTGCCATGGCGACCTTTGCGTTGGTTCTCCCATCCTTGGTTTTGATGATTCTTATCAGCAAGATGCTGTACAAGTATATGAACACCTCAGCCGTCCAGAGCATCTTCATCGGTCTTCGCCCAGCCATCGTCGGCTTGGTAGGAGCCGCAGCCCTGCTTCTGATGAATGGCGAGAACTTCTCTACGCCAGCCAATCCCTGGCATTTCTACATCTCCATCGCCCTCTTCTTCGCCACCTTTATCGGTGTGAAGGTAATGAAGATCAATCCCATCCGCATGATACTCTACTCGGCTTTTGCCGGACTGGTATTACTATATTAAAACCGATTTTATTTACCAATAATAAACAAAAGGTGGATTTTCATCAGAAAATCCACCTTTTACACTATAATTCGCTTTTTGTCCACCTCTTCTTTGTGTTTTTTGTGTACTTTTGCAACTGTGTATTAATAGCGGCATGAATTCAGGCTTAGCTTGGTTTCATGCCAACCAACAAGTAAACAAACAAACCTAAGAATAAGAAATGAATAAGAAAAGACAGATTTTACTTTCAGCAGTGTTGGCCTCTGCTTTGGCAGCCAACGCACAGGTTACCATCAATGTAGATGCCTCTAACCCAGGTATCAAGGTATCTCCTAACCTCTATGGTATCTTCTTCGAGGATATCAACCATGCTGCAGATGGCGGTCTCTATGCCGAACTCATCAGCAACCGTTCTTTCGAAGACGATGACAAGAATATTCCTACCTGGAAAACTGCCGCTCAGGAAGGTGCAAAGATCAATGCACAACTCATCAATAAGGGTTTGCTCAACAAGGCACAGGGCAAGGCACTCCAGCTTACCATCGCTGCCAAGCCTGCAGCTACAGCCTCTCTCATCAATGAGGGTTTCTGGGGAATCAACGCCGTGCAGGGCAGAACCTATAAACTCTCTTTCTGGGCTAAGGGTAGCTACAAGGGCGGATTGAAGGCTCGCCTCACCAACGCCAAGGGCGACAAGGTGTATGCAGAAACCGCACTCAATGCCAAGGTTGGCAAGAAGTGGACCAAATATACGGCTGAGTTGACTGCCAACGGAAACGACGCCAAGGCTCAGTTTGAACTCGTAGCCGACGGAAAGGGTACCATTGTTCTCGATGTAGTAAGCCTCTTCCCTCCTACTTTCAAGAATCGCGAGAATGGCTTGCGCCCTGATTTGGCTCAGCTTCTCTATAACATCCATCCTAAGTTCGTCCGCTTCCCAGGCGGCTGCTACGTAGAGGGACAGGAGTCTCCTGAGAATGCATTCCACTGGGAGAAGACTATCGGTCCTATCGAGGAACGTCCGGGCCATAAGAACGTAAACTGGCGCTACCGTACCAGCGATGGTATGGGATTTGATGAGTATCTGCAGCTTGCCGAGGATTTGAATGCCAAGCCTCTCTATGTAGTAAACGTAGGTTTGTGGCACGGAGGTATGACTCCGGTAGACAGCATCCAGCCTTGGATTGACGAGTGCATGAATGCCCTGGAGTATGCCAATGGTCCTGTTACCTCTAAATATGGTGCGCTGCGTGCCAAGAATGGTCATCCGGAACCATACAACATCGAATATCTGGAAATCGGTAATGAGAACAACCAGCCGGATCCTGCGGCTCAGAGCGATCACTACTACGAGCGCTTCAAGAAGTTCAAGGATGCGGTTCTGGCAAAATATCCTAAGATGCACCTCATCGGCAACGTGGTGGCTTGGGGCGATGACAACCCTAAGTGGCACAGCGACGAGAGCGTAGAACTCCTCGATGAGCACTACTACAGAAACCCTGCCTGGTTTGCCGAGAACTTCAACAAGTATGACAACTACGACCGCAAGGGCAGCGAGATTTATGTAGGCGAGTATGCCGTTACCCAGGGCTTCGGCAATATGGGCTCGCTCGACGCAGCGCTCGGTGAGGCTGTCTATATGATGGGCATCGAGAACAATTCAGATATCGTGACCATGGCATCCTACGCTCCTATCTTCGCCAACCTCAACAACCGTATGTGGGCACCGGATATGATTCAGTATACATCAGATAAGGTATTCGGAACTCCATCTTACTACGTTCAGAACGTGATGGCAAACAACATCGGTACTCGTGTACTGAAGGTGAACCAGGAGAATCCATACAAATATGAGCAGACTCAGGTGAAGCCAGCTATCTGCCGTGTGGGTATGGGAACCTGGGGCACTCAGGTTTCTTTCGAGGACAAGGGCTATAGCGATGAGAACGGAAAAGCGCTGCCGATGACCTTGCAGGAGTTGCCTACCGATATCCGTGGACAGTGGAAGACAGAAGGCAACCTCATCAAGCAGACCAGCAACGAAGAAAGCTGCATCCACTTGAATCCGGGCGAAATTACCAGCAATGGTTATATATATAAGGTACGCGCGAAGAAGGATGCCGGAAACGAAGGTTTCCTCATCGTCTTCAACTACGTGGATAAGAACAACTACTGCTGGTTGAACCTCGGTGGCTGGAACAATACCCAGCATGGTGTGGAGTCTATCGTGAATGGTGCCAAGAGTCAGATAGCTACTACCCCAGGCAGCATCGAGACTGGCAAGTGGTATGACATCGAGCTGAAGGTAGTTGGCGACAGCATCTTCGCCAAGTTGGATGGCAAGGAAGTATTCTCAACTAAGTTGAAGGCAAACACCCTTCCTGACATCTTCTCTACAGCCACACTTGATGAGCAGACGGGCGAGGTAATCTTGAAGATTGCCAACACCAGCACCGAGCACACCACAGCGAAGATTAATCTTCAGGGCAAGGAAATCAAGAATGGCAAGCTCATCCGCCTTTCAGCCAAGAACGGTCTGGAGGAGAACACCATCGACAATCCTACCAATATCTATCCTGTAGAAAACTACGTAACTACAGAGAAGAATAGTGCAACGGTAGAGATTCCAGCCAGCTCGCTGAATATCATCCGTTTGAAATAACAGACTACATCTAGGGCAGGATGCCCTGGGATCCATATATAGGTAATAACATTTTGAATAGTTGATAAGAAAGTTAGTTAGAAAAGAGAAGGCGACAACCTGCGTGATGCAGATTGCCGCCTCGTTTTTTATCTGTCGTTTAATTAACCGAAAACATAATTGAAGAGCAGGAAGATGCTCAGGATATACAGCGTAGGATTCAGATCCTTGAACTTGCCCACCATCATCTTGATCAATACATAGCTCAGAATACCAAGGCAGATGCCATCGGCAATGCTGTAGCAGAGTACCATCGTAATCATCGTGATAAAGGCAGGGAATGACTCGGAGATATCCTCCAACTCAATCTTCTTGAACGAATCAATCATCAATACACCCACCATTACCAGGGCACCACTGGTGGCTGCGCTCGGAATCAGGAGGAAGATTGGAGCCAGGAAGATGCTCAGGATAAACATCAACCCCACAAAGAAAGATGTCAGACCCGACTTACCGCCCTCGGCAACACCCGAAGCACTCTCCACATAAGTGGTAATCGTAGAGCTACCCAGCAATGCACCGGCTGTAGTACCGATGGCATCACTCATCATCGCCTCCTTCACACCCGGAATCTCGCCCTTCTCATTCTCCTTGACACCGAGTTTGGAAACCAATCCCAGAACTGTTCCGATAGTATCGAAGATGTTGACAAGCAACAGCGAGAATACCACCATGAACATCTTAGGAGTAAAGAAGCCGGTGAAATCGAACTGGCAGAAGATAGGAGCAATGCTGTGAGGGGTAGATACCGGCATCCAGTTGTCAGAGAACTGGGTTACGCCCATCGGAATACCTATCAATGTAGAGATGATAATAGCGATAAACAGGGAACCCTTCACTCTTCTCGCCATCAGACAGCCGCAGAGCAGGATGCTGATGAGACCCAGGATGCTGACTGGTGTAAACTTGCCGAGCTGCACGAAAGTATCAGCATTGGCAGTAATGATGCCCGCATTCTTCAAACCGATAAAGGCGATAAACATACCGATACCAGCCGAAATAGCGAATCGGAGGTTCTTCGGAATACACTCCAATATCTTATCGCGGATATTGAGGAAGGTGATGGCTAGGAAGATGATACCCTCTACGAGCAATACTGCCAAAGCCTGCTGCCAGGTCAAGCCCATAGCCTGACAAAGGGTGAAGGCGAAGAAGGCATTCAGTCCCATACTAGGAGCCTGGGCGAAAGGCAACTTTGCCATGAAAGCCAGCAGGAAGGTGGCGATGGCTGAAGCGATGGCTGTGGCAGTAAAGAGAGCTCCCTTGTCCATACCCGTAGTGGCGAGGATGGTAGGGTTCACTGCCAGGATGTAACACATGGTCAGGAAGGTAGTCATACCAGCTATCAATTCCGTCTTGACCGTAGTAGTCTTTGGGTCGAAACCCAATAAAGCTTTTAATTTGTTCATTTCTTATATTTATATTTATCTCTATTTTCTCTTCCCCCTTTCCACAACCCAATCCCGTTGTTTTTTCGGGGCGAACAAAGATAAGAAAAAATAATGAAGAATGCCTTATTTTACATGTTTTTAACTACACAGAACGCCTTATTTTACAAGTTTCGGGATATCAGAATGCCTTATTTTACATATTTCAAGGTGTTCCGAATGCCTTATTTTACAAAACATTTTATTTTTAACCATTATGCTTGGCTAATTCGGATTTTCTTTGTAACTTAGCAGCGCAAAACGTAAAGCATGTAGGATTATGGCAAAAATAGTAAATTTCTATCCTGTAGGAATACAGACATTCTCGAATATCAGAGAGGGTGATTATCTCTATATAGATAAGACCAAATACATCGTTGATTTTCGAGAGAAAAAAATGAGGTATGTCTTTCTGAGTCGTCCGAGACGATTCGGCAAGTCGCTCTTTGCCTCTACCCTTCAGGCCTATTTCGAGGGCAGAAAGGAACTGTTCGAGGGATTGGCCATTGCTGATTACGAGAAGGATTGGGTGAAGCATCCTGTGCTCCACTTCGACATGAGCGGTGCCAAGCATTTTGATGCTGATGGCTTGAAGCATTATCTCGACTTGCAGTTGAAGCCATACGAGAAACTCTATGGCAAGGATGATGATGAATTGTATCCAAACGACCGACTGGATGGACTCGTGAAACGTGCTTACAAGCAGACGGGCGAAAAGGCGGTGGTCATCATCGATGAATATGATGCCCCATTGCTGGATGTGGTGCATGAGGAGGATGATCTCAAGCAGTTGCGTCTTATCATGCAGAACTTCTACAGTCCTCTGAAAAAGCTCGACCCATACCTGGAGTTCACCTTCATCACGGGTATCACCAAGTTCTCACAGCTCAGCATCTTCAGCGAGCTGAATAATTTAGACAACATCAGTCTGTTCGACCAGTATTCAGCCATCTGCGGTATCAGCAAGACTGAGCTAACCACGCAGATGAAACCGGATATTGAGGCTATGGGAGAGGCTATGGGATTGACGTATGAGGAGTGTCTGGCAGAACTGACACAATTCTACGACGGATATCATTTCAGTGAGAAATCTGAGGATATCTTTAATCCATTCAGTCTGGTAAAAGCACTGAATGCAGGCAAGATTGCTCCTTACTGGTTTGGTTCCGGCACTCCATCCTTCCTCTTGAAACTATTGGATAAGTATCATGTCAATCTTTCTACTTTAGAGAGTCAAGAGACAGTATTGAGTTCCTTCGACCAATCAACAGAGGAAATGACGGATGCCTTGCCATTGCTTTACCAGAGCGGCTATCTGACCATCAAGAAATATGAACCGATGTTTCAGGAATATACGCTGGGCATCCCAAACAAGGAGGTACGCGACGGACTGCTCAACTCATTGATTCCTCATTATGTGAATCCTCGCCGTTCTGATAACAATGCCTTCCTCTTGGGATTTTGCAAGGCGGTTTATCGAAACGATATCGAGGCGGCACTGGAGCACATGCGCACCTATATGGCTACGATACCATATGATTTGGAGAATCACAGCGAGAAGCATTATCAGACTATCTTCTATCTGATGTTCAGTTTCCTCAACATCTATATCCGCACAGAGGTGAAGAGCGCCATAGGCAGAGCTGATGCCGTGATGCACATGCCAGATACGATATACGTCTTCGAACTGAAGGTAGATAAGAGTGCCGAGGAGGCTTTGGCACAGATAGACGAAAAAGGCTATATGCTGCCATATCATGCAGAGGGCAAGCGACTGGTAAAAATCGGTATCAGTTTTGACAGCACCCAGCGCACTATCAGCGATTGGAAGATTAAGGAAGAATAAAGAAAAAATCCGAAACAGAAGCTTACCAAGTTATCTGTTTCGGATTTTTTGATGCTTATATAGTTAGGATGAGCCGAGTACTTCGAGCCGACTTGATTTGTTAAAAAAACTAAGTCATAGTTTTCTCCCCCACAACTCATAGTTTCTTTCATCATAACTCATAGGTTTCTTCCCAGCATCTCATAGGTTTCGGCATCATAACCCATTGTTTTCAAGCCAAAAAGGGCTAAAAAAAAACAAACGGACAAATTCAATTTGTCCGGACAAATTGTCCGTAGCCTCACAAGTTACTTATTTTCAATAACTTACAAGCCGCCGGACAAAAGAGCCGGACAAATTCAATTTGTCCGTGTTTTAAAAATCAAGGCTATTCCAACGTCAGCCATCCATCTTCCGTCCAGTTGATTTTCTTTTGAACCAGGATGCTGGCGCCATTCTTCGGTACGCTGTAACCATGACAGAAGAAGAAATCGCCATCAGGGAAAGAGTAGGCAGAGCAATGACCCATCGCCTCATATTCCTTCTTGTCGCCTTCCAGCAGCAAGGTGCCACCGCCATTGCGCATGTCCTTGCCATCCTTGTCCAGATAAGGACCAGCCACCTTCTTGCTTCTGCCCACGGCAACACGATAGTTGCTCTTGATGCCACGGCAGCAGTAATCCCAGCTCACGAAGAGATAGTAATAACCACCATGTTTCATGATGAAAGGAGCCTCAATGGCATTGGTGCCGGCAAACTTGGAGGTAGGATTCGGCTCTGCAGAAGTATCGCCCACGGCATGACGACGGGCGATGGTCTGAGGCTTGGCGCCCTTCTTGACACGCATCGTCTTCTTATCCAACTTAATCATCTGGATGCCATCCCAGAAAGAGCCCCAGGTAAGCCAAGGGTTTCCCTTCTCATCAACGATGAAATTCGGGTCGATGGCATTCCAGTTGTCTCTATCGCCCTTAGAGGCGACGAGGCAGCCCTCATCCTTCCATCCATCCTTATCAGATAAGGAAGTATTGCTCAGCAAGCCAATGGCAGAAGTATTCTTGCCAAAGGTAGAACAGGAATAAGCCAGATACCACTTGTTCTTGAAACGGATGACATCCGGAGCCCAGATATGCGTGGTAAAACCTGGCACACTATCATGCGTCCATGCCGGAATTTTCTCATTTGACAGCACTCCTTCCCTACTTAAAGTCCAATGCTTGCGGTCGGTGGAAGTCATCTGCGTGATGCCATGACCTGTGCAGTAGAGATAGTACTTGCCATTCTCATACGCCATTACGGGGTCGTGGACAAAAGGAGTATCTACAACCAAAGGCTGTTGTGCACGAGACGCAGCTGGCGCTAGCATCATGGCTATCGCCACAATGCCAAAATATTTCATTACAGTTTGTTTCATCTGTATATCTTCTCTATTTTTTAACAAAAAAGGGGAGTCATAGCTTAACTGCTTAACTCCCCCAAAGATTCTACTTAGATTCTTTTATACCTTAAAAACTAACTAACATTTATTTTTTCTTGCCCCAGAAGCTCTTGCTACCACTGACGCCAGAGTATACGATAGTCAACTTGCGAGGACTAGCCTCCCAGTCTACCTCACGCTGTACCTTGAGCTTGGTAGAACCGATGGTGAGGGTGTTGGAAGAAGTATCGAAGTTCCATACCTTCACATTAGGCCAAGCCTTACCACCAGTCATTGAGCCGTCGGCATTGAGTGTAAAATCGGTGCTGACGCGCTGTTTGCCATACTCATAAGCGAGGTCGATACCTTCCCAAGTGCCAGCCAGTTCGCTAGCCTTGATAGCCACTTGTGGCACAGCGCCATAACGCTCAGGCATGACAACAGGCCATCCGTTCTCATTCCACTTGATACTGCGAACGCCACCCATCATCAGGGCGTTGCTATAAGCATTTCCACCTACATTCTGTGGGAAACGCTGCTGGGATACATAATACCAGTTGCCTGCGCCATCGTCGAAGACGGCACAGTGGCTGATGCCTACCCAACCATATCCCTGGCTGAACTTATAAGGATGAGTCAAGACGGTAGGATTGTCACCTGCGCCATTGGCTGCATTAGTCACTCTGTTGTTCATCGTCTCGTAAGGACCGTCCACATTCTTGGAACGAAGCACACGGGTGTTGTAAGGAACATCCAAGCCATCGTAAGCCAAGAAGAGATAATAATATCCATCATGGTATACAACCTCAGGAGCCTCAGCTCCCTGCCAACGACTACCGTTGGTACGAGTGAAGATAAGCTTTCCGTAAGGAGCAATCTCATCTGCTGTACCGTATGACTTAGGAAGTTCTTTCAAGGTCTTGCCTGTCTCTGGGTTCAACTGCACGGCAGCGATACCGCTGTGCCAAGAGCCATAGATAAGCCAGTGCTCGCCATTAGGTGTGATAATGAACGAAGGGTCGATGGCATTGAACTTGAAGTAGCCGTCCCAGTCGCTGGTCGATTTGCGAGTCCAGTTCTTACCCTTATCAGAAGAAGAGCAAATCACGAAACCCTTGTCTGTCCACTTGTTGCTGGCTGGGTCCGTAGTCTCTGCCATACCGATGAAGGCACGCTCCGTCCAAGAGCCATCATAGGTAGTGCCACCTGTCTTGATGTAGTTGTTCACCACGATGGCATAGTACATACGATAGAGATTATCCTTCACTTTTCTTACGCAAGGAGCCCAATAGCCATAGCTTGGGTTGGTGATAGGAGCCAAACCTTGCTCAGCACGAATCTCGTTCAACTTAGTCTTCACCCAAGCAGGAGCCACCGTCATCGTACCACCGCGATATTCCCAGTTTACGAGGTCTTTGCTTCGACGAGCATGGAAGTGTCCATGACCTTCGTGGGCATTGCCATAGCTGGCATCAGTCTGATACATATAATAATAGCCGTCGGCTGCCTTCATCACCGATGGGTCGTGCACATTGGCAAGATTCCACTGGCTACGCTTACTCCAGTCGGCTATGGATACATAGTTATCAACATAGGTTGGGCACTTGTAGTTTGCTAAGTCGGCATCCGTTGGATCACTAGGTGTTGGAGTCGGCGTAGGAGTTGGTGTAGGCGTAGGCTTTGGATCGTCAATTGGGTCATCGCCTCCACTGCTACAGCCTACCGCCAAAGTACAAGCGAGCAAGAGTACTAAAGTATGAAGTTTCTTCATTGTTTCCTTACGTTTAGTTAGTTTTTATATCCTTTATATTTTCTGTCTAATAAAGGCAGGTCTATGGAAGCCTGTTAGCATCAAGACCTACCTTTATTATTATAGTTTTGCCAAAGATTTCTCTTCGAGGATTATCTACGGTGAGCACGAGTATAGTGCTTGCGAGCAGAAGATGCAGAATCGAACTTCAAGCAGCTGTTATCTACAGTAAAGTCAACATTGACATCATCAGCCTCTACAGGAATATCCAGATAATACTGTGTAGAAACCTGTCCTGTAGTACCAACCATCACTGCCAAAATATTAACCTTACCATTTTGATTGGCTACATAAACTTGTACTTTGGCACCATTCATACCAGCAAGCCAAGTTGCCCATTCACCCTGAGTTCCTGCATGAGAGATACTAGGAGCACCGTCACCACCTACAGCGGCGCCCCATCCCCAGTTGTCAGAACGGAACACACCATACTCTTTCAAATCAGCCTTGCGGAGGACTATTACATAATTGTTAAAATTAGCAGCTGCACCATAATTAGTCAGAGAGAATGCACGAGCTTCACCAGAAGGGACATGAACATCTGCATCAAGGTGAGCACTCCACCATGGACTAGTGCAATCCTCTGCACCCAAGACTGCAGGGCTAGGAGTTACGAATGTAGCAGCACTCTTCGTTACATTAACATCGAAAGTTGTCTTAACACCATTTTTTGCAGTTACCGTAATAGCTTGCTTACCAACCTTCATAGGTACGCTAGAGAAAGTTAACTTATCAAGAGCAATGTCACGAGTCTTGCCATCCAAATATGTAGCTTGTACTGCCAAGCCTTTTTGGTCTAAAGCCAAAGTTGCATTTTCTGGCAATGTTATACCAGGAGCCTCATAATATGTATAGTCAAGACGTTTAGGCGCACTTACTATATGGAGAGCTTTGATAGCTGGCACAACTTCGAATGTCTTCTGTGCAACGATAGGAGTAGAAGCATTCTCGCCCTTGAATGTCTTGTTATAGATGACGATGAGGTTCTTGGTGCCAGAAACATTCATATCGTTGATGGCAGAGAAATAAAGTTCCTTGGCAGGAATTACCTTGGTTATACCTTCCTCGAAGGTTACGGTAGCAGATACATTCTCCATTGCCTTCTCTAGGGGTGTATTCTCGTCTACTTCGGCAGGAACATTGTTCAACGCCATAGAAACCGGAGCCTTATCCTGGGCAGATGTATAACCGCCGATAGGTTCTACGTTGCTCTGCTGGAAATCGATGAATGATCCATCAGGAACCAGGAAGCAACGGATGTTGGTATTGCTCTCGTCTGCATTCAGATTAGCAATCTTAGATGGCTGAATGTAGGTCTTGGTAACAGTACCATTGGTAATCTTCACCATGAAAGTATCTACACGGGAACGGTCAACCGTCAAAGTTACCTTACCACCCAACTTTTCTACACCCTTGTCTTTATCAGTTTCAAAGGTGAGATTACTCTGCACATATTTTCTCTCGATATGGTCACCCCACTCAGAGTTACCGCTTGGCTGGTTATCAAAACGGATAGCACCATACTCGGTATAACCTGTTCCACCACGATCCACATCATTGGTAATGATGAGGACAAAGTTATTATAGGTGTTAGTTGCAGAAGGATTGATGTTCAGATTGAACACGGCATTCCACTTCTGGTTGTCTTGAACCACATAATACTTAGAGAAGGAAGTCCAAAAGACTGAAGAGAAATCTGTATTACCCACTGTATAAACATCCTCGTTCATACCCACGAGCACTTCCTCTTTAGATTGGTTAGCTTTTTCGATTGAATCAATCTTTTCAGAGAGCCAATCAGGAGAGTTGACGCTAAACATGTCACTTCCCTCACATCCTGTCATCGCTGTCAATGCCATGGCTGCCACACAGAAGACGGCTGCTAATTTATTTAGACGTTTCATATTATATCCTATTATAAATATATAAATTGTTATTTTGGTTTTCCTATGGGGCTATCCTTAAGAAACCCCATAGGAATAGATATTATTAGTTGCCCAAGTTAACTACAGGATGAACAGTCCAACCTCTCCCGAAGAAATCTGTAGAGTTGTCTGTATTGTAGTTAGCAGAGTTACCCTTCAAGTTAGGGTTATCATTAAGCAAATTCTGATAGATAGGCAAGAACTCATGACCTGCGACGTATGTATCGTAAGAGCATTTCAACTGTGGGTCTATACCGACCTGTGAGTAGCTAACAGGCTCTTTAATCTTGTATGGAGAGATGCGGAAGGTTGCGTGGTCCTTCAACTGAGCCATACGGTCGTTGTTATAGAAGAATCCCCAACGAATCAAGTCAAGGCCACGTCCAGACTCACAACCAAACTCCTTTGGACGCTCTACATTGGCAATCTGCTCGAAGAGCTTATCCTTTGTAGTGAAGTCAGAGAGCTGCAAATCCTTTAAGTTAGCACGCTCACGCACCTGGTTAATCCAGTCGATAGCCTGCTGTGTTGGTCCGTTTACCTCGTTTTCACACTCTGCAGCACGAAGCAACACATCTGAATAACGCATCATACGGAGGTTGATACCACACTTTAGACCAGTAGTTACCTTATCATAAAGGTTTGTACGGAAGTTGGTCCACTTAGCAATAGGCAGACCACCCCTATCATTATTTGTTGGAATTGTATCAGTAGCCGTCATCTTAGTAGTATAAGCTACGTTACCATTCTCGAAACCTTCCCAGTCTGCCTCGTATGTACCGATAGTCCAATAGAGACGTGGATCCAACTTACCAGCTGTAGTACGCTCTTGTTTGAAGAGGTTGTACAACCATGGTGAAGCAGAGAGGTCTGCCCATCCACCAAATCTTCCAGGACAGTAGTTAGACTCTACAGCATGACCTTGAGAAGCATTAGGACTTACATTGACAGGAGTCCACTCATCGTCAACGCCCTGAGAGCCATAGTCCAAGAACTGAACCTCGAAGAGGCTCTCGTCATTGTTCTCATACTGCGAGCCCTCACGGAAGTTGTCACCATAGTTGGCCATCAACTTATATTGACCATACTTCTGACCGCCAATGATATCCCTTAACACAGTCAAGGCCTCACTATATTTATGTCGAAGCATCAAAGTACGTGCATAGTAACCTGCAGCCGCACCACAAGTAGCACGTCCCTTTGCCCATTCACCACCAGCTTGGCGGTTAGGGAGCAACTCCATAGCCTCCTTCAAGTCAGTCTCAACCTGATCGAGCACCTCATCAAAGGTGTTGTTGGCACCATAGAGACCATCCAATGAAGAATAGGTAGAATAGTCGGTAATCAATGGCACTTCCTTGTAGTAACCTACCAAGTTATAATATGAGAAGGCACGGAGGAAGAGAGCCTGTCCCTTGATGCGCTTCATGCTCTCGCTGAGGTGAGAGTCTTCGCCTGTTGTACGAGAAAGGATAAAGTTGCATACATTGATGGTATAGTATGATTCACGCCATGGCCACATGGAGATTTCATCGGTTGCAGGATCATCCATATCATCAAATGGAAGATACCATACCTGGGATGTGTTCCACACTTCGTCACCTCGCACAGCATCAAGCGTATAACCTACACGAGCCATAGAGCCCTCCATACGGATGTCGTGATAAGCAGCAATGACACACTCTTCCAAGTCATCGGCATTAAAACCGAAAGTACCAGTGGTCTGCTGGTTAGGATTTGTTAAGTCCAACTTGCCTTCGCACGATGCCATCGTCAACGCACCAAGACCGAGGATCATAGCTAATGATAATTTATTTAGTTTCATATCAAATGTTCTTTTAAATAATAATGATTCTTATAATCCTTGTTCTCCCTATTAGAATGTAAAGTGGAGACCACACATGAATGTGCGTGGAGTTGGGAATGAACAGAAGTTGTAACCTGGAGTGAAGGTACCACCAGCGTAGTCAACGTTATATCCCTTGTAGCCTGTGAAGGTGTAGAGGTTCTGTGCTGAAACATAGAGACGCACACCGCTCACGTAGCCGCCAAACCACTTGTCTGGGAAGTTGTAGCCCAACTCTACGTTAGCTATCTTCCAGTAAGCTGCATTCTGAATCTTGCGAGAACTGAAGAGATCGTTCCATGCCAATGTCGCATTATTGGTATAATAGGTGCGTGGTACGCTAGAGATATAGGTACCGTCATCGGCAAAGCGGTTGGCGTCACCCATAGCAACATCCTTGTTACCAGGACCATAGCAAGAATTTAAACTATTATAGATATCATCTGATACATGGTAGTTGAATACACCGTATGTAGAGATATTCAAGTCGAAGTTCTTATACTCCATGCGAGCGCTCAAACCGAAGTTAACCTTTGGCAGGCCACTTCCCAAAACGGTCTGGTCGTAAGTATCGATTACGCCATCAGGCACACCATCAGGACCAGAAACATCTTTGTATAGACAGTCTCCTACGTTGGCACCCTGCTGTGTTGCATGGTTATCAAGTTGATCCTGTGTACGAGCGATGCCCTCGTATACCCAACCATAGAACTGACCAACCTCCTGGCCTACGTATGTAGCGTAAGCACCTGTGATGTAAGACTCTGTACCGAAACCGAGAGAAGTTACCTTGTTCTTCAAGGTACTCAAGTTGGCACTGATATCATACTTGAAGGCGTGATCATGGTTTCGATAAGTAGCAGAGAACTCGAAACCACTGTTCTCCATAGAGGCAGCGTTCATAGTTACACTAGTGTTAGCAACACCAGTCTGAGCTGGTACTGGTACACCATAAAGCAAATCTTCTGACTTATTCTTATACCATTCAGCTGTGAACTCTAAACGATTGTTGAACATAGCCAAGTCGATACCTATGTTGGTAGTCTTCTTCTTCTCCCAAGCGATGTTCTCATTTACGTATGTTGCAATCTTAGAACCTGTCACCTTGTCATTACCAAAGCTATAGGTCATGTTGTTACGGTTCATTGTTGCCATATACTGGTACTCACCGATGTTCTCATTACCGAGTTCACCGTAGCTGGCACGCACCTTGAACATATTGACGATGTCATGACTGATAGGGAAGAACTTTTCCTTATCGAAACGCCAACCTACAGATATAGAAGGGAAGGTTGCCCAACGGATATTCTTGGTCAAACGTGAACTACCATCTCGACGTACTACAGCAGAAAGCAAGTACTTCTCATCATAGTTATAGTTCAAACGTCCTACGTATGATGCTAAGGCATGCTTAAACTCGTATGACTCAGAGTAAGTGTTCTTGGCATTCTGAAGCTGGAGGAAGTATGGCTCTGTGAAGTTGATACCCCAACCAGTCAGGAGATTAGTATTCTCCTCCTCATAGGTCATACCAGCGAGCAGGTTGATGTTGTGCTTGCCAATCTTACCATCGTATGTAATGGTATTCTCAACCAAGGCATCGCTGTAGTTGCGTGAACCCTTGGTCAAACGCTCGTTCTCCTTGGCGAGGTATACACGGTTGCTCTGAATCCAGGAAGGAATCCAAGTCTTGTCCTTAGCCTCGGTCTTGCTATAAGAGAGGTTCACGTTATAATGAAGGCCATGGTTCTTGCTCTTAATGCCTACCATCTTGAAGAGGTCTACATCAGCAGAAGCTGTACCTACGAAGCGGTCCACCAAAGTGTTGCGCTGCAAGAGGTTATTCACCAATAATGGGTTGGATGCAGAGATATCACCGTGGATGCCATCATAGTAAACACCATAGCCATAGGCATCGTAGCGATAACCATTAGCTGCACCTACCTTGTCATCGAGAACCCATGTTGATTTATCATAAGCCTTGATGGTAGGCTGCATCAAGAGTGTACCACGGAGCACGTTGGTTACAGCTCCATAAAGTCCCTGAACATACTCGCCGGCATTAGAAAGACCCATATTGTCCTGGTCTGAATGAGAATATACCAAGCTAGTACGGAACTTCACGAATTTGGTGTCCATAGTGTTGTTTACACGAGCAGTATAACGCTCATAGTTAGGACCTGCACCCTGCAATGTACCCTTCTGGTTGAAGTAATCGAGAGATACATTATAAGTACTGTTGGCACTACCACCGCTGAGGGCTACGTTATGGTTCTGTCGGGTACCAGTCTTGAATACCTCGTCAAACCAGTCTGTATTGGTTGCATCCTGGAAATGATATTTGCCATCCTCACCAAGTTTATAACCACCTGCGAGAGTTGTATTAGAGTTGGCGCAAGCCTGACCGAGATAGTTGCTATACTGGTCGGCATTCATCACATCATATACATCACTTGGAATCTGGTCAACACCGAAGTAACCAGAGTAGTTCACCTTCAAAGGCTGGTCTTTCTTACCATTCTTGGTAGTGATGATAACGACACCATTAGCAGCACGAGAACCGTAGATGGCACCCGCAGAAGCATCCTTCAAGATCTGGATGGTCTCGATATCATTAGGAGAGAAGTCACGGATAGTGGTACCCATTGGCACACCATCAATGACATAAAGAGGAGCAGTGCTACCGAAAGAACCGATACCACGAATTCTCACACTAGGATCTGCACCAGGCTGACCGTCTGATGTAATCTGCACACCGGCAACCTTACCTTCGAGCATGGTAGAGATGTTGGAGTTTGACACCTTCTTCATCTCCTCAGCATTTACGATAGATACAGAACCGGTAAGGTCTGCCTTTTTCTGTGTACCATAACCCACTACTACAACCTGGTCGAGCACCTGATTGTCGGCAGAGAGTTGGATAGATTCGATAATGGCACGACCGCGCACTGCAATCTCACGCTCCTTGTAGCCAAGATAGCTCACGAAAAGAGTCGCATTAGCCTTTACTCGAATTTCGAAATTACCATCTAAGTCGGTAACTGCACCAGTCTTGGCATCTTTAGTCTTAACTGTTGCACCAATCAGAGGTTCACCCTGATCATCTACAACATGTCCCTTGACCGTGATCGCCTGATCTTGTGCAACTGCAGCCATTGCGGGCATTGGGGTGACAAAAGAAGCACCACCAACAGCACCTAGGCATAGCATCATAGAGAATAATTGTTTCCTCATTGCTTATCAATTTTTAGGTTTATACTTTGTTTATTCTATTTTTACAGTTTGTTATTACTTCGTCCGTTCTCTTTTTAGGTTGCGGATGAAATGATTAATGCTGGCCAAACTATACATCAACCATCATTTTTCAGTGGCAAAAGTACAATTAATCGGATTATATAGGGTGGACAAATGGGTTTTATAGGTGGACAAAACGCATAAACAGTAGATTTTTAAGGATATTACGTGCTTATCCACCAGTTGTGTACCCACACACACAAAACAAGGGATTACTTGACTTATATCAAGTAACCCCTCGGTTTTATTTTATTTGCTTAACAAATTATCACATCCAGGAACATTATTTCCCCGAAGAATCCAAGGAGAACTATGCCATATCTGAACCCTGAGAATCCAACTGATCCTTATATGCAGTCGGCGAGATACCAAACTGCTTGGTGAAGCAACGGGTGAAATACTTCGGATCGTTGAAGCCTACACGGTAGGCTATCTCCGTGATATTTCGGTTGGAAGTTTTATCTGCCATCATCTTGCGCGAGATGTCGAGACGATAGTTGCGGATAAACTGGGCTGTTGGCAAGCCTGTCTCCTTGGAGAGATTCTTGCTCAGTACACTGCGGGATATACCCAAGGCATCTGCCAGTTCCTGTACACCAAACTCCGAATGATCGTAATTCTTCTCCATCACATCCATCACTTCTTCCATGAATGGACGCATAGTCTCCTCTACCATCTTCCTGTCAGCCTCAATACTCTTCTTCTGACTGTCCTGATAGCGCTTCTGGTTCTGCAGAATCATCTGGATGCGACTCTGCAGCTTTTCTGGTTCATCACTTTCCTTCATCGCTGCCTCGATAGGACGGTACAAAGCCTCAACTTCCTCTTCGCGCATCTTGTTGAGACGGCGCACATAAGCATTTTGGAGCAAGGCGATGATACCTATTATAATAAGGGTAACAAACCACCAACTCTTCCAGAAATAAGGAGTAATCTGAACTTCTACAGAGATCACCTGCTCCTTGTCGGAATTGATAGATGGGATATATTTCACCTCAAACTTATAGTCTCCAGCTGGCAGAGTGGAATAACGCACACTATGCTGACCAGCCTTGAGTTGAACCCACTCATTCTCGTATCCCTTCATGCGATAGAGATATACGCCCTGACTCTCGCTGCCATAATTGAGCGCTGAGAAAAAGAGGGTGAACGACTTATCACTCTCATGGATACGCAACTTTCTGGCGTTGGAGATGTCTTCTTCCAGATAATCGCTGCCGGCAAAGACAGGCTGGTTATCTACCAGAAGTTCGGTAAAGCACAACTTACCCGTCTGATGCACAGAACGGTTTATGCCCTTTACAGCCATCATACCCATATCGGTGCCCAGGAATATCTCGCCCTTGGCATTGCGGATGGCTCCATTGAAATAGAACTGCGAACTGATCAGACCGTCTTCACGGGAGAAACTGCAGAATGCCTCGGTCTTCGGATTGAAGATAGAGAGTCCGTTATCGGTAGCTATCCACAACATACCCTGGTTATCCTCTACAATACCCTTCACGATATTGTTGGCAAGTCCGTTATTGGTGGTATACGACTTCACTTGAGTCTTTCCGTTTTTATCGCTGGTATAGCAATACAGACCGTAGCCGTTACTGCCCATCCATATCTTTCCATCCTTAGCCTGGCAGAAAGACAATATCTTATCGAAGACTCCACTCTTCGGATTGTCGAGTTTATATTGATGATACGTTACAGCGAAATCGCCCTTGCCATGAGCACGCGACTTGAGGTCGACCTCTACCATTCCCCGCACACAACCCATCAGGAGTTTGCCCTTTCGGGTTATCAGAGAACCGATGCAGCCGCGCACTTCCAGGCATTCTCTGAAAGGTTCGATGAGTTGACGGCGCTTCATATCATAGAAGAAGAGGCCATCATTGGTTCCGAGCCACATACCATCATTGATAGGATCATAAGCCAAAGCACCGGCAAAGTTGAGTAAATGCTGATGCTTTGCATCAACCATCAGAGGAATGATTTTGCCCGGCTGACTGAGATTCATCACTGCAAAGCCCCTTCCCCAGGTACCAATCCAGAGCTGATTGCGGTTATCAGCAGCAAGGACCGAGACTGTATTATGCGGCAAACCGGAATTTGCCACCGTATAATGAACAAAGTTCCTGCTGCCTGGAGTCAAGGCATTGAGACCTCCCTCTACGGTTCCTACCCACAGGGTTCCGTCGGTTGCCGCATACATGGCATTGACAGCATTAGGAGAGATACTGCCCGGGTTGGCGGGGTCGTGACGGTAGAATTCCAAATTCAGCTGACGTGGAGCCAGCTTGGTAACACCACCCGTCTCAGAGCCTACCCATATCTGTCCGTTCTTTGAGAAAAGACTGTTGATAAAGTTGCTGCTCAGCGGATTCACAGCCGTTGCAGTGTTCCAATGTTCTATCTCTCCAGTCTTATCATTGAAGATATCTACGCCACAGAGCGTTCCTACCAGAAGTTTGTCATCTGGAGAAACGGCAAGGCTCGTCACTACTTCGTGCTGGAGCGAATGGTCGGTAGCAGAGCAATGAAATTCCTGCTTGCCGCTATTAAACAATCCGCGATTCGTACCCATCCATATCTTGCCATGATATGAGATGATGGCACTGGCATACCAGCCTTCGAGCGGTGGAAACAGAGATGAGATATTCTTTGCTACGAGCTGATTGTTCTTCACAGAAAACTCGCTCACCACTCCATTGTTGCATAATACAACCGTTCCTCTGCGATAGACATCACAGATTCCAAGATCGGGAGCATTATAAGGATAGGATGTGGACAAGACGCTGTTCACCTCGCCCTTTTCGTTAAAGCCGAAACGGGTAAGCTGATTGACAGACAGCATCCATATATTGCCCTTTGCATCACAATATATTCGGGTGCAAAGGTTCTTGAATACTTTGTTGAGTTGTGCCTCTACCTGGCTGTTCTCACAAGGTGGAACAACAGGCTGCATCGTTTTGAGGTCGAGCACCTGCGGACCTTCCTCGAAAGCCACCCAAAGGCGCTTGAACGGATCTTCGCAGACATTACGGCAACTGTTGCTTCGCAGACTGATTCCTACAGACCCCAAACCGAAGTTCATGAAATTGAAACCATCGTAGCGTACCAGACCACCACCATGCGTACTGATCCATACGAAGCCGTAGGAATCCTGAAAGATATCATCAGCAAAGTTATTCGGCATACCTGCAGCCATATTGAGATAGCTTACATTATAGCGACTAGGCAGCCCACCTTGCGCCCAACTGCTCAAGGTTATGAAAAGAATGCTTATTATAGAAAAAATGTATCTAATCATTAACTATTCTTTTGCTCTTTTTTATCTTCTATCTTAACGTAAATGAAAGAACCAACAGCAATCAAAGCCAGAAATATATACATTCCTAATAATCCGTAATCCATATTATTTTCCTTTCTTGTTTAAATCCTCTTTTCCTCGTTTGACAAAATATAACCCCATTCCAAACAAGAGTGCTGCTAACAAGATAGCCGACACCAATGTCCAAACAGAATCATCCTCTTTGCCAAACATCCTAACTAAAACATATGCTGTTATTATATACTTAGATATATCTAACATCCATTTTCCTAGTTCTTCTATCATTTTATTAAGTTTTTAAACTTCTGCTTGCAAAAGTACGAAGAAAAAATGAAACGAAAGAATTTTTATCAAGAAAAAAACGTTCCTAGAAGTGTAAATTTACAACTCTAGGAACGTTCATATAGGAATATACTTGCGTTTTAGAACTCAAGAATCATGCTCTGGCGAGGACGGAGCTTCACGTTCTTGTTGATAAGAACGGTGCGACCGTTTGTAACATCCGTAGCCTTGTCATGAGAACCGATAATCTCTGCATAACGGGAAACATTCAGTTCGTTTGCCTCGTTCTTGCCGTTAATAACCGTCATCACATTCTTACCCTTATACTGGCGGGCAATTACGTAAACACCCTTCTGAGGACAGAACTGGGTCTGCTTGCCCTTAGTAATCACTTCATTGCCCTGACGCCAGTGCAACAGGTTGCTGAGCCAGTTGAACATCTGGTTTTCTGCCTGTGTTCTACCCTCTGCAGTAAAGGCATTGTGCTTATCACCAGCCCAACCGCCAGGGAAGTCCTTGCGTACATTGCCATCGGTTACACTCTTGGTACCGTTCATCAGCACCTCTGTACCATAATAGAGCTGAGGAGTGCGGTTGATGGTAAGAAGCAATGACAGAGCCTGCTTCAAAGCCAGGGTATCCTTGCCTTCACCCAGGAAGCGGTCGGTATCATGATTCTCGATGAATGCCATTACGCTCTTTGGATTAGGATAGAGATAATCGTAGCAGAACACGTTGTAGAGACGGTTCATGCCGTTCCACCAGTCATCGGTCTCCTCTTTCTTTGCACTGTTGATGCGGTCGAAGAAGGCGAAATCCATAACGGTTGGCAGATAGCTGTTCTTCTCAGAAAGTTTGCTGTCCTTCTGCCAGGCTGCAGTATAGGCTGGTTCTGTTACCCAAGTCTCGCCTACGGTATTGAAGTGAGGATACTCCTCGCCCAGCACCTTCATCCAGTGTGCCATCGCATCGCGGTCGGCATAAGGATAGGTATCCATACGGATGCCGTCGATACCAGCGCTCTCTATCCACCACTCACTGTTCTGAATCAGATACTTGATAACGTGTGGGTTACGCTGGTTGAGGTCAGGCATAGTTGGTACGAACCAGCCGTCTACGGTTTCAGTGAGATCAACCTTGCTGGCGTATGGGTCAAGTACCGGAGTCAGCTTATAACTGGTCTGCAGATACTTATCGTTCACCTTAGCAGCGCCATCCACCGTACCGATGCTCTTCTGATGCTCGGCAGTCTGATTTTCAGGAGCCAGCCATTCTGGTTTATTAAACCAGTCTTTAGATGGCATATCGGCAACCCAAGGATGCTCGAAGCCGCAATGGTTGAAAATCATATCCATCACAATCTTCAAACCTTTCTTGTGAGCCTCATCTATCAGCTGTTTATAATCGGCATTGGTTCCGAAACGTGGGTCTACACGATAATAATTGGTGGTAGCATAGCCATGATAGCTGCTGTTCTTACCGTTACTTGGACTGTCGTTCTCCAAAACCGGGGTAAACCACAGAGCGGTTACACCCAACTGGTTAAAATAATCCAAGTGCTGGCGGATTCCCTCCAAGTCGCCACCATGTCGCAGACTAGGTTCTGCACGGTTGCAGGTCTTATCACGCATCGTCTTAAAGGCATCATTCTTCAGATTGCCGTTGGCGAAGCGGTCTGGCATCAGCATATAGAGCACATCCTCGTTAGAGAAACCGATGCGCTTGTCGCCCGCCATCTCACGGTTCTTCAACACATACTTTACCTTCTTCGACTGTTTGCCCTGCTTGAAGTTGAGGGTCATCTCACCAGCCTTTGCTCCATTGAGGTTAAGATAAACCAGGAGATAATTAGGAGAATCAAGGCGGGCGATGCTGTCTACCTTCACACCCGGATAGTTTACCGTTACATCGGCATTCTTGATATCCTTGCCATACACCATCAGCTGGAGTGAAGCATCTTTCATGCCCACATACCAGTCGGTAGGTTCAATGCGGCTTACGTTAACTGCCGCGTTCATACTTATTGCGCTACCCATAAGCACTAATGAAGCTATTATCTTTTTCATATTACACCTTATTATAAATATATAAACTATTTCTGATAAAGAATCAAGGCTGACTGAGGGGCAATCTCAGCTTCCTTTCCCGAAACAAAGCCTAAGCCTTCCTCATTGATTATACCATTGCAGCAAGCCACGGTATAATTACCCTCAGGAATCTGCATCTTCTTTGCCTCCTTATTGAAGTTATAGATTACGATGATGTTCTTCCAGGCATCAATGCCCTCCAGATTCTTGAGTTGGAAACCTACGAGGCAAGTCTGCTTGTTGCCATTGACATCCTGACTAGGCAGAAACTCCAGATGTTGACGCACCTTATCGCCTGTTGAAAGACGGAAGGCTGGATGATTCTTGCGGAGCTGGATCAGACTTTTGTAATAAGCAAACGCCTGCGGATACTTCTGCAGATTGGTCCAGGTAAACTGGTTGATGCTGTCAGGAGAATTATAGCTATTGTGTACTCCCTTCTTGTCGCGAAGCATCTCCTCACCGGCAAGGATGAAAGGAACACCCTGGGAAGTGAAGACGCAGGTCTGCGCAAGTTTATCGATGCGGAGCAACTCGGCAGTACGTATTGCTTCTGGGATATTCTTGTCGGTAAGAGATGCGATGCTTGCCTTCAGACGGTCTACCAGACACATATCGTCATGGCAGCTTACATAACTGATCTGCTCGGTAGGATTGTTGGTCCAAGGCTTCTTGTCATAGTTCACCTTTGTCATATCCACCTGCGGATGAGCGATGCCACCCACGATACCGAACTTCAGACTCTCCTCCTGACCTGTAAGACCAGCCAGGAGCGCACCCTGATGGTCATCAGAGAAAGGACCACGGAGCGCATCGCGCATATCATCGCTGAAAGCACCGATGCCCTTGAGCTGCTGGGTATTAGCCTTCATCGCCAGTTTCTCGGTAGGATAAGCACAACTGCCTGCACTCCATCCCTCACCATAAATATAGATGCTAGGATCGATGCGGTTTACCATCTCACGGATAGCCTGCATGGTTTCGATGTCATGAACACCCATCAGGTCGAAACGGAAACCGTCAATATGATATTCGTCTATCCAGTATTTCACGCTCTCCAGCATAAACTGGCGCATGAGAGGTTTCTCAGAAGCAGTCTCGTTACCGCAGCCGGAACCGTCAGAATACTTACCATCCTTGGTCTTGCGATAATAATAATCAGGATAGGTACGCTGGAAATTGCTGCCGTTGATATCGAAAGTATGGTTATATACGGCATCGAAAATCACTCGGATGCCTGCCTTATGCAGCGCCATCACCATCTCCTTGAACTCCTTGATGCGGGTTGCTGGAGAATAAGGGTCGGTAGCGTAACTGCCTTCCGGCACATTATAGTTCTTCGGATCATAACCCCAGTTGAACTGTGGTTTGTCGAGTCGGGTCTCATCTATAGAAGCGAAATCGAATACAGGCTGGAAGTGGATGGCGTTGATGCCCAGATTCTTGAGATATTCGATGGCCTTAGGCTCGGTGAGGGCGAGATATTTACCCTTATATTTCAAGCCGGATGTAGGAGAAATGGAGAAATCACGCACGTGAAGCTCGTAGACAACGAGATCGGCTGGCGATTTCAGGGCAGGACGCACGTCCTGATCCCATCCAGATGGATCGGTATCATACAAATCTACAATGGCGCCACGGTTTCCGTTCACACCTACTGCTTTGGCAAATGTACCTGGTGTTTCACCCTTGCCAATATCAAAGGTATAGAACTTTCCCTTGAGGTTGCCCTTTACGGTAGCCTCCCAGCGTTCATCACCCAACTTCTTCATTTTCAGCGTTTTATAAGCCTTTCCTCCCTGTCCTTGCTTATAAAGTCGGAGGGTTACAGAAGACTTTTGGGCTGTTGGAGCATTCAGGATAAACATGGTTTTCTCCTTGGAATACATCATCTCATTGAATGTCTGCTGTGCATTCAATGAAGTTGGTAAAATGGTTGCTGTCAATGCTGCAATTATTAGTTTTTGGATATTCATATTGTTAAGTTATTGTTATACAGGATATTAAAGCGAACTGAGCGAAGAAAACTGTGACAGATTATCTACGCTCATTTTTAGCGTATTTCCGACCAACCGGACAGTTGGACGGAAATACGGAAATTATAGGCTTATTTAGCGAGCAATGAGATGGCGAAACCACCACCACGTGCTTCGTTAATCTTCAAAACATCACCCTTCTTCACAGTCTTGTGAACAATCTTGTAAGATTTAGGGTTCTTCTCGTAGTCAGCATTCTTGCCGTCCTGATAAATAGCGCAAGCATACTTCTTGCCCTTATCCAGGAAGTCGAGTTTTACTACGGCTGTGCGGGCTGCATCAGTCTTACCGCCTACAAACCAGTTATCGGTTCCCTTAGCCTTGCGGGCTACGGTGATATACTTGGCTGGCTCTGCTTCCAGGTACTTGGAGTCGTCCCAGTCGCAAGCTACATCGCGGATGAACTGGAAGGCATCGTCATACTTCTCATAATGCTCTGGAAGATCGGCAGCCATCTGCAGCGGACTGTACATTACGAGATAGAGAGAAAGCTGACCACAGAGAGTGGTATGAACATAACTCTTATTGTTGCTCCACTCAGAAAGCTTGGTCTCGAAGATACCAGGAGTATAATCCATCGGACCACCCTGCAGACGGGTGAATGGCAACATTACGGTATGATAAGACTTGTTACCGCCAAATGCTTCATATTCTGTACCACGTGCACTCTCGTTACCAACCAGGTTAGGCCAGGTGCGGCAGATACCTGTAGGACGGGTTGCCTCGTGGGCATTCACCATGATATGATGCTTGGCAGCGGTCTCGATGACACGCTGGTAGTGATTGTTCATCAACTGGCTGTAATGATACTCACCTCTTGGGATGATATCACCCACATAACCGGTCTTCACGGCATCATAACCATATTTGTTCATCAGGTTGAAGGCATCTTCCAGGTGGCGCTCGTAGTTGAGAGCTGCAGAAGATGTCTCGTGGTGCATCATCAGCTTCACGCCCTTAGAGTGAGCATATTCGTTGAGCATCTTGATATCGAAGTCAGGATATGGAGTCACGAAGTCGAAAACATCGAGCTTCTGATGACCGAACCAGTCTTCCCAACCTTCGTTCCAGCCTTCTACCAATACTTCCTGCAAACCGTTCTTGGCAGCAAAGTCGATATAGCGCTTTACTTCCTCGTTGGTTGCACCATGAGTACCGTTAGGCTTGCACTTGCTGTAATCGGTTACACCGAGGCGAACAGAAGGCAGGTCGTTGGTATAGCTCCAGGTCTTGGTGCCTACAATCATGTTCCACCATACACCGCAGTACTTGGTAGGATGAATCCAGGATGTATCCTTAATCTTGCAAGGCTCGTTAAGGTTCAATGTCAACTTGCATGAAAGCATATCACGTGCATCATCACTTACCATCACGGTACGCCAAGGAGTATTGAATGGAGTCTGGATAAATCCCTTTCTGCCTACGGCATCTGGAGTGAGCCAAGACTCGAAGGTCAATGTCTTCTCGTCGAGGTTGAGGTGCATGGTTGGATAATCCAGGCAGGCTGCCTCGTGGATGTTGATATAGAGTCCATCCTGGGTCTTCATCTGGAGAGAGGTCTGAACACCGGTATCAGAGAAGACGGTGGTAGAGGAATTGCTCTTGTAAGCTTCACGGTTTTTCGCAATAATTGGACGGATACCTGTCAACGGAGTAATGTTGTAATCATACTCCTGTGTATCATAATCACCAGGAATCCAGTAAGCAGTATGATTGCCTGCCATGGCAAACTGGGTATGCTCCTCCTGGATGACAAAATAGTTCAGACTTTCCTGTTGTGGGAACTCATAGCGCAAACCCATACCATAATCATATACACGGAAACGGATGGTGATGTTGCGCTTAGAAGAAGCCTGGTTCAGGTTTACCTCCATCTCGTTGTAATGGTTGCGGATGGTAGCGGTCTCGCCCCATACCGGCTTCCAGGTTTCATCGAAATTCGATGTCTTGCTGCCAGTTTCAGTAAAACCATCCATCAGGCTGGTTTCCTCCATACCCTTAGAGGCATGCTTATCCTTCGCCAGCTCCAATCCTAAGTGGGATGGCTTACATACAGTCTTTCCCTTATAGCTCATCTCATAGGTAGGCTGTCCCTTTTCGGTCAAAGAGAATGTTACCGAGACGTTGCCGTTAGGTGATTTAACGGTCTGGGCTGCTGCCAACATAGGAAGCAAGAGGCCCATCACTAATACATTCAGTTTTTTCATACTGTTCAGTCGTTGTTTATTCTTGTTTTTGAATCTTCGTTAGTTTATCTCAATCATTATCTGTTTATTCTTAAGATAGTGCAAAGATACAAAAAACAAAAATACCCTCCACGTTTTGGGAGGGTATTTTTCTGCAAATGAGTGTGCAAACGTTTGCACTATATAATCATGTTAGTTAGACTCTTCCAGACTGCGAAATCATCTCTGTGATATTCTGCACGAAACGCTTGTCAGCAGCCAGATCCTCTATGTTGAGGTGCATGCGATAACGCCAGTAATGCTTAGGATTAGCCGGGATATTGATACGCTCGGCATTGGCATCTGGCAGACGGAGAGCCTCATCGGTAGCCAACCAGTCCTGGATGCTCAATATGCAGAGCATGGACGGAGAGGTGAGATGGCGGCTGATGATGTCACTAGCCAACCAGCCTGGGAGTGGATGAGGTGCTGGTCCCTGACGGTAGAGCATCGTATTGTAATACTCCTGGGTACGCTGGATATTCTCATCCCACCACATGCGCAGAGTAGGCATATCGTGGCTGGAAATGGTACATACAGAACGGTATGGATTACGGCTCAGATGTCCGAACTTAACCGATGGATCCTTTGGCATGCTCTGGAGTTCCAGACTCAAAATCTTCAGTTCATCCATCACCCATGGCACACAATCAGGCACCATGCCGAGGTCTTCGGCACAAACCAGCATGCGGGTAGCCTGAACCAGCTTAGGCAACTTCTTCATCGCCTCCTGATACCAGAACTGGTTGTTGCGGCGATAGAAGTAGTCATTGTAAAGACGGTTGAACGCAGCCTTGTCATTATCATAGAGCGACTCGTAGATAAAGTCAAGCTGGGCTGAGATACGTGGATGGAAGACGCCAGGGTTGGTATGATCACGTACGAAGAGTACATCGCTGATCAGGGCATACAAGCCATCACGCAGCCAAAGTTCCTTCTCATCTGTTGCATCAGCAAAAAGAGCCTCTACCTTGCGCTGGGTATCTACCTCAGGCTTCATCTGATAACGCTCGTCATCCAGACGGTCGAGATACTTCTCCTTTACCTCGCCGGCACGCTCATGGAACACACGGTCCAATACCCAATCGGTAATGAACGGACGGGTAAAACGGTCATCCTGGAAGTGCAAACCATAGCTTTCTATCTCTTCACGGCTCATGGCGAGCGCAGGTGCAAACTGTCCGAGCAGACCATGCACGCTGCTTACCGGAATCTCCCAGATACGGAAGAAGCCCAATACGTGGTCGATGCGGTAAGCATCAAAATATCTTGCCATGTTCTGGAAACGGCGGTTCCACCACTGGCAACCATCCTTCAGCATCTCAAACCAGTTATAGGTAGGGAATCCCCAGTTCTGACCATTGGCAGAGAAGTCATCAGGTGGAGCACCCGCCTGACCATTGAGGTTGAAGTATTTTGGTTCCATCCATACATCGCAACCATTGCGGTTTACACCGATTGGAATATCACCCTTCAAAATAACACCCTTAGCCTTGGCATACTCGTGAGCCTCCTGCATCTGGCGGTCCAGTACGAACTGTACGAAATAGAAGAACGCCACGTTCTTGTAAGCTGCAGTCTTAGGGTCGGTAAGTGCCTTGCGCTCAGCCTCATCCCATACCTGATGATCTGGCCACTGGTTGAAATCAGCCGTACCATTCTTATCACGCAGGTATGAATACTGTGCGTAAGGAACCAACCACTGTTCAGTATCCTGGAAGAAAGCCTTGTATTCGGCTGTCTTCATCATCTTTCCACCTTCCTGATTGAAGATTTGGCGCAAGTAATTTATCTTGAAATCATTTACCTTTTCGTAGTCTATCTTATCCAGTGCGTTCAACTCAGCACATGTCTTCTCAGCCTCAGCACGAGCCTTTGCATCCTTCAACTCAGGAAGAGCATGAAGATTGGCATACTGCGGATGAATGGCGAAGACGCTGATGCAGCTATATGGATAACTGTCGGTCCATGTATGAGTGATGGTGGTATCATTAATAGGAAGGAGCTGGAGCACCTTCTGACCGGTAGAAGCCACAAAATCTATCATAGCCTTCAGATCACCGAAGTCACCGATACCGGCACTCTTCCTGGTACGCAATGAGAACACTGGCACCAGCGTTCCGGCAAGTTTGCGGTTATACAGAGCGAAGAAAGCCTGGTCGAGTTCGTAGGATACCAACTCACCTGCCTTCATCTCCGGCAAATCCACGGTTCTGTTCATGCTGGCTTCCCAGAGAAGCTCGTCCTTCGTATTTCTGAAAGCCACGAACTTAAACTCCAGATGACTGCCCTCAAGATGAGCCGCATCAATATCAGCCACCCATTCATTATAGGTATGCTGAGTCATCGGAAGAATCTTCTGCACATCCCAAGCGCCCAATGCTTTATCTGCACCCAATACACCCAGACGCTCACCATCACGAAGCTGAGGAGCACGGACTATCAGACGCACAATCTTGCTGCCCGTTTCCGGCTTCATCTCCTGTGGAGCCTGATGATTGATACAATCGGTAAAGGCGCTGCTGTAGAGGAAAGCATCCTCAGGCATAGCCTTCCAATGATCGTAAAGGGTATAAACCGCAGCCTTCTTGGCATTTACATCGAGCTGATGCTTAATCATAAGCCATTCGGTCTTGACTGCTTTTCCTTCACGTTCTACACTATAATAATAGGTATACGATTTCTCTGGTGATTCAACACCCCAGTCGCATGCCCATCTTTCACCATCTGTTGTCTCGAGAGGAAGTTTCAGTTCACCTTCCTCCGTCTGAATGTTTACGACGATCTGTTCGCCGAACATTGCTTTATACTCAATATTAAACTGTACTGTCATAAGACTCTTAAAGGCTCTTGAAAATGTTATAATTTATATTTGCTGCTACAAAGGTAAGAAAAACGTATGAAAAACGTATCAGAAATTTGCATTTTTTCTCACACAAACCTTGCAAACGTTTGCACATTTTCCACTCCGTAGAAACAATCAATTAATCGTTCACTCTGTTACTTACACCTATTTCTTATCCTTGATGATGCTTACAGACAGCGCACCCGCAATCAGCAGAATACCTGCCACAATCATCATATCGCTCTGATGAGAACCCACCAGACTCAGGACAGTTCCACCGCAGATAGCAGCCACAATTTGAGGAATACAGATGGTTCCGTTAAACAGACCGAGATAAGCACCCATGTGACCATATCCCTGCAAAGCATTGGTAACAAAGGTGAAAGGCATCGCCAACATGGCAGCCCAACCGGCACCAATCATCAGGAATGGGATAAACTGCAAGTACTGGTCATGCAGGAATGGAATGAGAGCAAAGCCCACGCCACCAATAATCAAGCTGACAGCGTATGCCACCTTCGTATTCTTAAACTGAGGGAGAACGACAGCCCAGACTACACTACCTACCGCCTGTACGGCAAAGAGAATGCCCACCCAGTTGCCTGCCTCCTGGAATGCTTCAGAAGCAGGGTCGGTAGTATTCCATACGGTTTCAGCGATGGCTCCCGTAGAATAATTCCAGAGATAAAGGAAACCAGCCCAGCAGAAGAACTGAACCAGTCCCACCTTCCAGAAGGTAGATGGCGCCTTGCGGAGCAAAGTAATCCAACCAGCCTTGTCTTCAGAAGCCTCAGCATTAGAATTCTTCACTCCTCCCTCTTCACTCTTCGCTTCATTATACTCCGCATACTGCTGTGGATTCCACTCCTTCACCTTCATCGTGGTGTAGATAACACAGAGAATCAGGATAGCCGCACCGATATAGAACGACCAGATGACAGAATCAGGAACCACACCCTTCTCAGCATAATTCTTGATACCGAGGAAGGTAAAGAGGAATGGGAAGATATATCCAGCTACAGAACCGGCATTGCAGAGGAAACTCTGGATAGAGTAAGCCTTTGCCTTCTGTTTTTCATTTACCATATCGCCTACCAGCATCTTGAACGGCTGCATCGCCATGTTGATGCTCGTATCGAGGAACATCAGCGCTATCAGTCCGAAGAGCATCGCACCGCTCACGGTCAGTCCGAGCGAACCGGCATTCGGCAGCAGGCACATTACCAGGACGGCAATCGTAGCACCCACAAAGAGATAAGGGATGCGGCGACCGAAGCGGCACCACGTCTTATCGCTCAACGTGCCCACGATAGGCTGAACCAGGATTCCCATCAATGGAGGGAGAATCCAGAAATAACTCAAGTTGTGTGGGTCAGCACCCAACGTTGCAAAGATTCGGGAGATGTTGGCGCTCTGTAGGGCGTATGCAATCTGTACTCCGAAAAATCCGAAGCTCAAGTTCCAGAGCTTCCAGAAACTTAAATCAGGTTTTTGTTTCATATTGTTATGCTTTTATATTTTTATCTTGTTGTTCCTCTCACCACGAGTCGTGTTCTCACCACTCTCTTCTCCACCTCATCTCTAGGAATGGAGCCTTCCACCTGACCAATCAGGATATTGGCAGCTTCCTCGCCTACGGCAACACCTCGCTGCTCAACCGTAGTAAGCATCGGGTCGCACGCCTTGGCACGGTCACCATTGGTGAATCCGCAGATACTGATTTCTTCAGGCACCTTGAGCCCCATCCGCTTGGCGGTATAGAGAATACCGATTGCCGTATCATCATTGATGGCGAAGAACGCATCCGGACGATCTTCCCCTATCAGAATATCCGGCGTTATTGCTTCGGCACTGGCACGGTCATCGCAGATCTTCACCCAGTCAGGGTTCTCCGTCAAACCATGCTTTACCAGTGCATCATGATAACCGTTATATCGGTTCTTGGAGATTTCCAGATTCATCGGCGAGCCGTAGAAGGCAATCTTCTTACAGCCCGTATCAATCATGTGGGTAACGGCAGTAAAGGCACCCATATAGTCATCTACCACCACTCGCGAGCAGTTCACGCCCGTACATATTCTATCATAGAAGATGAGCGGCACCCCATTCTGCAGCAGTTTTTCGAAATGGTCATACTGCTTGGTATCCTTCGCCTGTGAAACGATGATGCCACAAACCTTGTTCTGATAGAAGTCTTCACAGATGGCCACCTCCTTATCGTAACGCTCGTTACTCTGCGCCACCATCACACGGTAACCTCTGGCTCTAGCCTCTTCCTCTATACCCGAAAGCACCGACATGAAGTAATAGTGTACCACCTGAGGTACAATAACTCCAATCACCTTCATCGGCTTCACCTTATTATGTCTTAAAGCTTCACCCAGGAAATTAGGAAAGAAGTTATGTTCACGCGCGTATTTCTGAATACGCTCCTTTTGGGCAGTACTGATACGAGAACTGTCCTTCAATGCTCGGCTCACCGTGGCAACACTTACGCCCAGATCGCGAGCTATATCTTTCATTGTTATTGTTTCTTTATCGCCCATTGCTATTAGTTGTGCTGCAAAATTACGAAATATCCTTAATATCAGTTCAAAGTTCTTGACTTAAATCAAGTAATTTCTGTGCAAACGTTTGCACAAAATAAATAACGGAATTAACATAAAAATAGTACAACATAAGAGAAAAGAACTTAATTTTGCACACAGAAACGACAAGTTTATGGGCAAACGCCCCATTCCTACCTTATATAATATAAGCAAGATGCCAGAAAGACCCCGAAAAGAGCCAGAGCGGTATTTTAGAGTAGGAACGATGACAACTTAAGCCAAAAAGAATGAAAAAGTAAATAATTTAATATTATACATTAACTTAAAAATCAAGCAAATGATGAAGCAGGTAAAAATTAAATTGCCTCTCAGAG
>ERZ1035025.75-NODE-75-length-66221-cov-17.787217_pt1 | contig 66221 bp, 58 predicted proteins | sample MGYA00520619_ERZ1035025 | MGnify/ENA primary metagenome ERZ1035025 (study PRJEB33766, sample SAMN09781742) | gut metagenome | biome: gut microbiome | host: Homo sapiens | place: Madagascar | study: EMG produced TPA metagenomics assembly of the PRJNA485056 data set...
TCTGGTTATAAGGATATCCTATAACTATGAGATAACATTAAAGGAGTCAAAAATTGCAGAAAAAGCTTGAAATTGCTAGGAAATATGGGAAGCATGACTTCCCTCCAAGCAGTTTTGTTGCATGTTCTATTTTATATATTTTAATGTATTTCGATGTTTTCCGATGCGTAAAAGGAGTCAAAAAAGGAGTCAAAAATTTTCAAAGGAGTCAACTTTGGAGTCAGATTTATAATTTGGAAAAGGATCTGAATTATAGTACAAAATTTATGACTATACTAAAGTATTCTTACAACATAAGCCAAAGAAGAATATTTTCGCATACTCATAAATCAAAACTCTCTTTACACCAAACACACGTTCGTGCTATAATACTCAAGAGGTGAAATAAAATGTACAATACAACAAACATTCCAAAAGCTACCAAGAGAGTAAACATCTCAGGAGACACACCGCCCGACATCTGGATGTCTATGTTAGATTCTTATGGTAAGCTTCAAAAATTCCACATCAGAGAATTACTCCTACAGGGTACTAGAAAAGAAACCAACTCAGCAAGGCAAGAACGTGAAGTAGAATACTACAAAAGCAGAATAGAAGTGTTAGAACGATTCAACATCTCTACAAAGACAAAGATACTAAAATATATTCCATCATCTGGCACATGGTATATCTGCGGAGAATATGCAGATTTATTACGATCACAGAATTACTTAAACAGCTAAGGAGGTGTCACTATGAATAGGAAAGTTGGAACAATACATTTAAATGAACAAGATTCGAAGAATTTCACAAGAGCTTTCTGGTACCCAACTCATGAAGAAATAGAAGAAAACAAAAGAAAATTACAAGAGATAAGACAACTTGTGGTAACTGATATGCCAGATGGATTTAAAACAGAAATAGAAGACATAGATATACAACTATAAAAGAAAGTGAAACAACATAATGAGAATATACGAATACAACGAAAGCACTCAGACGCTCAATACAGAGTGCGGATTATTCCATATAGGTGACACAGTACAACTTACAGAAATCGACTCTCAGACACCTGTGAAAACAGTCTTATATGGAGCTAGAATTGATTCTACAGAATATATCATTTCATTCTTCAATGAGAAATGTGGGATGCCTTTATGCTTGTCTGAGCATGAAATAGATGATATGTGTAGAGTAGAAAAATCGTAAAAAATAGGGTACACCAGAAATTAATCTGATGTACCCTTAATTTTTAATAATACTCCGAATATCCTATCCAGAGTCTCTTTGTCATAATAGTATATGTTTGCTTTTAAATTCAGGCAAGGATACAAACACAATTTTCATTGCCAGCTCAATCTGCTTCCTCGCATTGCCCCGTTGTAAAAAATACAAACTTGATTGCTCCCCTGAACCACAATCATTAAGAGCGATTTCTTTATCACTAACAAGCAAAACTAATAAAGAAAATACCGACTGATCGCCAGATCAATCATAACTGTTTCTTGTATCTTTTCATATCCCTTAGCATTTCTTTGTGTAAGACAGTTTAATCCAACCATCTTTAGTTTTACCCCAACCATTCTTAACAGCTTTGATTGTAACTGTTGTGCCTTTCTTATAAGCGTCTCTGACAATAGCAGCCGTTGTAGATGGAGACTTACGTACATTAAGAGCAGAAGCAGTTACTTTCACTTTGTAAGATTTGAACTTAGAAGATGCTTTTGGTTTTACTACTGTAGAACCAGAAATGTCTGCTTTGAATTTAGCCCACTGTTTATTATTCTTGCCACACCATGGTTCAGGGCAGCCTTTTCCATTTGTGTCCCAATGACGAATAACATAACTAGCAGGGATATTATATTTTTTCATTAGTTTTTTTGTTAATGCAACAGCATTATTGTATGTCTTTTTAGAAACGCCATTAGCTACACCTGCCATTTCAATACTCAGACTGTTTGTGTTTGTGCAGATTTTATAATATTTTCCTGCCCCATTTGCCTGAGTGAAGAAACCTCCAACCGCCCATGCTATTCTGTTAACAGGAACAGATTTCCATACAATATCTTCATCATCAATAAAATAATGTGCGCCAGCAGATCTAGTGTTACCAGTAGCAAAATAATCTGCGTTATTCTTTGCACTATCTTTTTCGCCACCTGTGAAATGGATTACAATAAACTTAATAGAACTCGTGCTACGTTTACTTCCGTAGCTCACGCTCTTTGCCGTTCTTATTTTGAATTTTAATGCCATAATATCAAACTTCCTTTCTTTTATCTAAAAAGAGCAGTCACTATAACAGCAACTGCCCCAACAACTAATTATTCAATTACTAATTACTCACTGAGTAAATTATCCAACAATGTCGTCAGACTCTTTACCTTCTGTGGCATCATCTAATTCTTTTTCAAATAAATCCTTATCAACTTTTACGATCACGTCTTTTTGACCAATCTTATTCTTGATTTCCTCAGCCTCTTCAAGAGTTAATCTACCGTCTCTCAGAGCATAAGCAATTTCATCTGCAAACTGAGCTGTCCATGTAAAACTATGATTTTTCCAATCTCCATACAGAGATGTTCCAACTACAAAAGCAATACCAACTACTTGGTTAATTACATCTTCATGTACGTCAATCACTGGTTTGCCTGCCGCAGTTAATCCCATATTGATCCACGCTAACACCTGTAAAATCAGACTTACAACAGTATGTGGTTTAACTTCACTCCAGTTAATGCTTGCTAAAAATTCTTTAAATTTGTTCATAATGCAATCCTCCTTTGCGATAAAAAAGACCTACAAGAATGACTCTTCATCCTTAATAGGCAATGCTTTAATTTCGTTATACATTTTTTCTCCAACGCCATTTTGATGTAATTGGTCATGGTATACCTTATAAATAGCATTGATGTTTTCAAGCCCCGTAGGGGAAATACAACCTTTTTGCTTGTAATACCTGTGGGCTTGTTTGATTCTGTCTCTTAACATTGCAGCAACACCTTCAGATAAAGCAACGTCCATTGCGCACGCATCATCTAATTTTTTAGCCAGTTCAGCTGTATGTGCAAATAGTCGTTCCATGCCTACCTTTTGGTCTGTTAATAATGCAGCTTGCTCTCTCATCATGTCTTTGATAACTTGAATATCTTTATTCTGATTATCCAAAATCTGTGTTAACTTATCCAAAGTTTCTGTATGCTTATCTATCATTAAGCGTTGCTGTTCGATAACTTCTTTTTGATGTTTCTTTTCTAGTGAAGCTCTGGTTTCAAAACCAAACTTCTCATTTAGTTTAGAAGTAACATCAAAAAATTTATCTGCAAACAAAAGAACTGCAAAGATAAATACTATCAATGTAGCTCCATTTTGAGATAAGAAGTTAAATATAATATTCCAATTTTCTATCATTGTATTTTACCTACCTAACATATAAAATCACTCCTCTTTCTCAACTAAAATCACCAGACGTATTCTGGCTTCTCTTCTCCAAATAGTTTATATCTCAACCAATCATCTACAACGATGCATACTGCACTCAATAGAATCCATAAGATTGTATATGGTAAGCAAATCTGCCCACACAGATTAAAAGGCATCTGAGAGTAATCCCAAATGCCTAAGCCTAGCCATAAATTTAAAACACATCCTGCAATGAATTCCATTATGGTAACAATCAATCCTCCGAGAACCATTTGCTTTCGAAAGGGCATAAGATGGTAAAAGAAGCGACTGTTATTGATCAGTCCAATTAAGATGAAGCAGATGCCACCTAATACTCCCATTGTCCAGTGCGTATATCCTCTCCAGACAATCTCAATTCCACAATAAGCGAGTCCACCGATTAAGAATAGGATGAGATATTTACACGATTTCTTCACATGTAACACGTTATTCACCTTCTTTAATTTCTGTATCCTCATCTTTGCAGATATACTGCAATGCAAAAGGATCTCCTGTCATATTCCCAGAATAGTTTTCAAGGACATCGCATAACTCATCAAAGGTCATTTTGATTTTGTGAAATTCTACACCAGAATTTTCTTGGCTTAATGGTGTGAATTCGTGCAAAAATTTCTTACCTTCTGGCGTGTTGTTAATTTGAACATCAGAAGTGATCTGATATTTCTGCAAAAGTTTTTGCTTTTCTTCAAAATATTCTTTTAATTCGCCTTGCATTTTTCTAATATTCTTTGCCAGACCAGCACTTAAAACACATGGTACTGGTTCATTGTTTTTAGTTAAAGATGTGTAAATTGTACTTAGCTGTCCTAAGATTATATCTGCTTGCATATTTGTAATTTTCATATTACATTCTCCATTTCTCTTTTAAGGTAATAGAAAAGAGCAGTACGAAAACTGCTCAATTCTATAATAAAATTGTTCTTTTGTTACATATCTAATTTTGCTTGAATTGCTTCTAAAGTTGCCTTTAGCTGATTATTTTCTGTTCTCAGTTGCTCTAATTCTCTACGAGTCTTTTGAATCATGTGTAAATTCCATGCGATCAGATTTGTATAACTTAATCCGTGTTCAGTATCGAACTCTACGTCATGTCCGAGACGATTTTTCATATCTTCGTGATCGATTCCAAACTGACTAAATATCGCGTAATCTTCTGGATTCTCACCAATTGATTCAAACAACTTTTCTGTACTTTGTGCTTTTAATCCAAAGTAAGTATTGTTACCTTCGTCGAAACCTTCCAGGTATTTAAAGCTTACTGGTTTTAACATCATATAAATATCATCATACTTATCCAAAGAATTGAAATCTCTTTTCAATCTTTCGTCAGATGTTGTTATAGACTTATTCGCCCAGACGGATGATCCGTAGATTCTCGTAGCGTAAGAATTGTTCCCAATCGCAGTACATTTTGTTGAACCTGCTACATAATAACGTGCAACATAGTTGTCCATTGTGTTTGAATAAAGACCAAACTCTCCATTCATAGATAATCCATTTTGGTCTATCCAAAGCATCCCATATTGTTTTTCAGAAAGACTAGTTTCGGCGTCATTAATATAAAAAGCATGGTACCCATTTGCATAATAGTAATTGTTTACTGTATTGTTATAAGTGCTGCAAGTTATATAATTACTCTCATTATTTTCCCATGTGTAATGACCAGAATTTAATATCTGTTTAGCATAGAGATTTCCTGTAATATTGCCTGTATTTGCAATAACTATACCTGTTGATTTTAAATAGTTTGTAGTAATAGTTGGAGAAAACAATGATGTAGGCTGTAACAAAGTCCTATCCTTGTCAATCAGTGTTTGGTTTCCATCATTATCGTATTCTCGGAATGTTAAGCGATTACCTCTCAATGACAGACTATAAGTTCCATACTCTGGATCATCAGAACCTATGTACTCAGATATAAATACATCGATTCCATCACTTGTAATTGCAGTTCCATTAATAGTACACACATTATAAGTTTTATAATTAGATGCATCTCCAACTTTCTGTTCTTCCATTATTCGATGGTATGTAGATAAAGAAGATTCCCCGAAGTGTACATTAGATTCAATATCAGAACTGTTGTATAGTTTTTTTGCATTATGTGTTTTAATATCAAATTTATTGGATTCGTTAGTATATAATCCACTCTCTGCGATATTCCAATCTGCAATCTTTCCATCTGTAGCAGTAACAGATCCAGAAATTATAGCTTTAGTAGCTTCTAATGTTCCATCATGTTTTACACGATAAGCACCAGTTACTCCATTATCTTCGGCAGTTGCTCCTGCCCAAAAAGCATAAGCAGAACCATTTTTACCAATTCCAGAATATTTTCCAGAACCATTTGTATACATTTTTCCATCTGTAATAGTCCATCCAGCAATAGTACCAGAAGTAGCTTTGATTTTTCCTGATATATTTACATTTGCAGCAGTTAATGTTCCATTCTCATCCCAATTTAAATACTTACTACTAAAACTTCCATCTGCCAAGTTCAAGAAAGACCCTAAGACAACATTCCCATTGTCATCCAACTCATAATTTTGAGACATAATAGCATTAGCTGCAAGACAATCCGCTGTAACGGTATGTGTTTTGATTGTACCACCATCAATTACCGTTTCTTGATCCGTAATAAATACACTTGGCTGATTACTGAGTGAATCAACTTCTTCAAGCATAATGCAATCTACCCATACATTAAAAGTGTCAGGTAAACTGCTACTTGTTCCCCATATAAGAGGAACGATTGACCAATATCCATTAGAACTGGTTGTAGAGACTTCTATCGCACAAATAGCACGTTGCCATGACGTGGATAAGCCTACCCATTTTGAGCTACCTGGCAGTTTAGTTGGATCAAATTTTGACAAATATAAACCTCCAGTAGAGGTGTCTGGTGTATCATGCCCTTGAACATCTAATACAAATAATCCAGCATTAGTGTCTGCTTTTATATAGCAAGATAAAATATATTTTTTACCAGCCTCAAAAGGAACACAGCCATAATTATTTTTAGAACTTCCTAGATATACAGGGGTTACATTTGAGTTAAGATTCGCTTTCGCATAACTGATTTTAAGAGATTTATTTCCATTGTAGGCTGTGGTTTTGTCAATAGCAACAGTAGAAACTCCTTTATCTTTTGTATAACAAATTTCACTTTCTTTAGAAGCAATATTTTCAAAATCTGCGTATGGTAAGTTATATAGATTTCTTTTACCATTACCGCTTGCTGTATTAACGAAGCTTACAACACCGTCTAAATTAATATGCTCTGATACTAAATTCATCATGCGATCCGTAATTTCAAAATTACTTGCACTTGTCCCGCTTTTGACAATCCAGCTGAACTTATCAGCCGCTTGTTGAGCAATGGAAGTAGCATTTTCTAAATCATCATCTACGTCCGCAGGATTTGGTGTCCAGTCTGAGCATATTTTGCCTGTTTCTAATTGCATATTATAAAAATAATATGTACCAGTTGCCTTAAACAAGATTGAAAGATCGGTTCCAGTAGCAGTAAAAGAAGTGTATCGTCTGACCCAAGTTGCGGAAGAAGTCAATTCTTCCCCCATAATTGTAATGGAAGAGGAATTGGTGTTTTTAAGATATAAACTAAATGTATAATCTTTCCCAGATGTCATGATATTTTTTAAAACAAATGGGACAGAAGTATCTGTAATTGTTAATTTCGCACATTCAATTGAGTTTCCATTTAAATCTATGTCTGTAACTTTTTCTATTGTATTTGCCGTTGTTATCACCTCTTTCTTGATTGACCTATTTAGTTTTTTGCATAAAAATAAGACCCCCAAGGTCTTGTGTGGTTGTTAACTAAAGTATTTTTTAGTTAATTAATGTAATCAGCATAATCTGATGATACATCTGTCCATGAGATAGTACCATCTTCATTAAATGACAGCTTTCTAAATATATTATCAGTACCCATGATAATAATATCTCCAATGAGCAATGTTTCTAAAGTTTTTTTGTACGCAGCAGTATTACCTATTACAACTTGTTGTGCTTTTCTTGCTTTTGCTTTATAACCTATCGCAATAGAGGCATCTATGTTTTCTGTTGTCTGTGCCTCATGACCAATGCATGTATTATAATTTCCATGTCCGCTTGGACATCCAGCGTTTGTACCAACAGATACGTTTTCGTCCCCACTTGGTTGTTCGGAAACTTTTGTAGACGTATACATTGCCAATGAGCCGATTACGACATTTCTATTACCTGTTCCCATTTGATATGCACGATTTCCGACACATGTATTTGCATTACCTTCTTTATTGTGACATAAGGCATCTTCTCCAAGAGCAGTGTTTCCATTGCCACTATAATTATCAACCATAGCACCCCAACCAATAGCTGTATTATGATCTCCTGTTACATTTTTTTGTAATGCTCTATGTCCGATTGCGATAGAATAATGTCCATTATCTGAATCATCTGTAGATTCTGTTTTTCCACCAGCATCAACTCCGATCGCAATCATTCCACATTTTTCATCTTTACACGCTCCTGCGCCAATTGCAATCGTTTGATCTCCGTCATTTGTTCCACCATTTTTAATTTTTTCTCCAATGTGTAATCTATTATCAATTGGTGGCACACTTGGTATTACGTTTCCATTTTCATCAACTTTCAAATATTTTTCCGAATTGTCAATACCTTGATTTTTATCAAGTTTATTTGAATCCTGTGGTATTCTAACATCGTCATTTAGATTTTTCCCATACGCGTCATACAAAGGAGTTTCTATTATTTTAGCGGATTCAATCCATAGTGCTTCATCTTCAAGCTCTGTTATCTGTTTTCCTATACCGACACGTATATATGAGACATCATCTTCAATTTTCCTGTTATTAGAATATAATATATTATCAGTTTTTCGAATAAATTTTTTATTTGCATCAAATTGTGCAAAATAACCATTGTGTGTTGATGCAATATAATAACCGTGTTTTTTGCTTACATCGTAATAATCTGTTAATACATAATTACTATTATCAGATAACTCACCATTACTGTTGTAGACTTGATTTACAAGATTATCAATGTCAAATTTGTTTTTCCCAACTGTTACAATGTTACCTAAATCTTCCTTTAGTGAACCAATTTCTGCATCAACAGCGGCATCTTTTTCTTTTAATGCAGCTAATTTACCTCCTGTAATTTTTGCATCCGCAGCCTTTCCAGTTTTAGTCAAGGTTGTGTCTGTCGTTGTATCAATTCCATTTACTGATTCTTGTAGTGTATTGACTTCGGATTTTAAAGCTTGATAGTCCTCCGCAGATTCTAAAGCTTCAAATAAAGTCGCTTTATTAATTTGTCGGACTGTACCCGAATTATTGGCAAATATATTATCAAAAGATGTACTTATATCTACATCTGTAAGAGCTTTTGTGTTATTCATGTATTTTCCTCCTTATTCAATAAATAATTTTATAACCCATTTGCCCAATCTATACAGGCAATTAAGCCGAACACAGTTACAGTTGTGCTACTATAATTACTCCCAACTGCTTTTGCATATACACTAATGACATCTCCAACTGCGCATTCTAAATCAAATGAAACACATTCAACAGTAGAAGAAGTGATAGTGGTAGAGTTTGCGGAAGTTCCATTTTTATATAAAGATACCGTTGGAGACCCGCTTGAAAAACTACTTTTTGCAACAGCAGGGATTTTAAATCTATATGTGCCAGCTCTTTTAATTGTAATAGAAATTTTAGTGTCGGTCATTGTAGTAGATGTAATATTCATACCTGCCCAATTAGCAATAACAGGAGTGTCTCCAGCAATAATTGTGTTTGGTAACCCACTTCCAGAACTAGATCCACTACTTGAACCTGTATATGTTCCCGTTACTCCAAAAATAGATATGCCAGATTTAATGTTACTTGCTACTAATTTAGAATCACCTTTAATTGTTTGAGTTCCAGAAAGATATTTTCCACTTGAAATAGTTTTATCTGTAGTTCCTGGAGTAATCGTTTGAGCTGCTTGATTAGGAATAGTTCCTGTTAATTTCCTGCCATTCACATATGCTGTTTTACCGCTACGGATATCAGAAGCTGAAGCAGTAGCATCTGTCGTGTCAGTACCGCTTGTAGTCGTTCCAGCCTCGCAAGTTCCTGTCTGCCCTAAAATAGTTACACCTTTTTTAATGTTTGCAGGAATAATCTTTGCCTTTTCTGTGTCAGAAATTTTTACTGTTCCAGACCCACTATGATAACCTGTTGGAATGGTATAATTTCCATCTTTTGTACTGATCGTTCCAGCTACATTTCCATTATTTTTCATAGTACCCTGAATGCGTCCTTGATTCGTGACAATATAGGTACCTGCAAGCACATTGGCTGCACTTGCGGTAACTTGAGAAACGTCTTTCCATTTTTCGTTATATGCCTTCATTGCTTGCTCAAATTGTGATGCTGTATAAGACAGCTTATAATTCGCCATTAGCCAATCACCTCCGCTATCATGTTATTGATTTGTTGACCCGTATAATTTTTAGTATAGTTTTCAGTTGCTGTTAAGGTATTTCCATTCTTATCTTGTAAGGTATTTCCGTTTTTATCTGTTAATGTAACTTCTTGCACAGTAGAAGAATCACCAAAACCATAATCTGCAAAATCTAAAGTATTACTATTTCTGATAAGATTCCTTGCCCCAATACTAGAGAAGTCTTCTCGTTTTGCATAAGTTTTCCGTACTTCGGTTTTAAATCCTTCAGAATCTTGCTCCAACTTTGAATATTTCTCACTAAGCTGTTGCACTTGTTCTCCATTGTTGTTCACGCCTGTTTCAACAGCAGAAACACGAGAAGTGATACCGTTTAAATTTACAATCAGTTCAGATACTTTTGAGTTGATATATGTTTGTCTACCTGTGATTATACCTTGGTAACAATTCATCTTCGTGCATTGTTTATAAGCTGATAATGTGGCACCAAAATAATAGTTGCATACATTATCAGAAGAATTAATAATAATTTCTATAGAATTCCAACCTTCTTGAAACGTCATAACTACGGGATTTGAACCAGCAGTCCCAGCACTACCAATCGCACCACCATTCACATAGATATTGTAAGTATCCTTAAAAGTAGCAGTAGTTGTCCATTTTACTGATTCGCTAAAATACACAAAAGTCAAAGCATAAAATACCAACGGATCATTCGTCACAGAAAATGTTAATCCGTCTTGCAATTTATCATCTTCGTATAGCAAAGTTTGTGCTGCCACAATATCTTTCGATGCAAACATTTCCATAACTGCTTTGTCTTTGTAACTATCGGCAAACACACTCTTTTGATAGGCAGACACAAGCCATTTGTTTAACCCTTCATTAGAATTAGCCAATTTATTGTTAATTACTTCAAGATCGGTACTGTACTTATCTTGAGATACTTTATTTGTAATCTCTTTTGCCTGCTTATCTACTGTAGATTGCAATTCTGTTACAGTCGTTTGGGTGCCCTTCAAAGACTCGGTAATATCCTTCAATTTATTCTCATTACTATCAAATCGTTGATCTAGGTCTTCGGGAGCAGCTGACCATCCTGATGCAGATTGTCCTTTTTCAAGTTTAATATCCCACAAATGAATAGTATAAGCATCTGTTCCGTTCGAATATTGATTAATTCTAAGCTTGTATTTTGTTGTTTTAGGAGCAGTAAAAACAGCATATCCTTTTGACATATCCAAAAAAGTATTAGTGTCGTCACTTACAAGCCACAACCCCACCAATTTTTCCGATGGAGTATGTCCACCTGTGTCATGTTTGGTTGCCCAATTACTATCGGTTTTTGCTTGTAATGTGTATTTTTGATTTGCACTTAGATCAATAGAGGTAATGATTTTAGGATATGTTGAATAATCGTCTGTTTTTGAACCAATACGCTCCAGCGGATTTGATTCTCTATAAGAAGATGTGTTCAGTAATAAGTTTCTGCCATCGCCAGCATCAATTACATCATAAAACTTTGAAATGGTAGTAGTATCATAGTAAGAACCATCTAATGAAATTGCCTTAAATACAATTAAAGTAGTAGAATCTGTAAATAATTCACTAGATTTAGACAATGTCAAAATATTGTTTGATCCAATTGTTATACCAGATGTACCGTTGTTTGCATCAACAAAAGTAGACCCACCATCAGCACTGTATTGCCATTTACTAAAAACAAGATTTTGTAATGATGGAGTAATCGTAATTAAATCTGGAGAAAATGTCTCTCCGCCATCTGTTGATTTAAAAACCATAGAAGACGGGGTAATCGATATAGATTTTGCTCCCTCTCCTCGTTGTCCATTTGTTCCTTGCAGAGCACATGTCCATGTTAAAACTTTTGAAAATGTTAAGCTATTTACATGAATATTTACAGTTATTTTCCCAGATAAAGTAGATAGTTGAGAATTTGAATTCGTAGAGATCGTGATAGAATTTTTAGATTGTGTTATATCAATTACTTGTTCTGTATTTTCTACATCATATGTATAATCAGTCACAATAGAAGATCCATTATATACAATGATATCTGATTGGAATGTTTGTTCTGCTACTGTATAACGCTGACTATTGGTAGAAAAAGAAATATTTTCATTGCTTAAAATAACGGTATAAGCATCTTGCCCATTCTCACCAGGGTCGCCTAAAATCTTAGTCCATTGATAATCTGCTGGATTATCTGACTCTTCGGTAGATTCTTTATTATATGCAACACCAATATAAATTGCACCAGTAGAATCATCAGTCATGCCAGTGCCATGTTCATCTTGTGCATATTTTATCCACGTATATAAAACTTTACCGTCCTCACCTTGTTCTCCTTGTTTTATAAACATAAAGTCTAATACATTACTGTCTATAATCATTTTCTCACCTGCCTTTAAACATCAACGCTACATTTAATTTGTGCATTTTTATCAATTAATAGTTCTATTTCTTTTCCAGTTCCACATTTTGTCCAATTAGAATCAATGTATTTTTTGTACCAAGTATAACCTTTTGCGTCAATTACTGTAGACCCTTTGTATACAATACATGTGCATACAGTAGAAATAGATATATTTTGTAAATTTCCATATAAACTGTTTCCAGATTCATCCACAAGTTGGGTATTATTTTCATCTGTTAAAAAATAATTCTCTGATGCACCGCATTCGAACAAAGTTCCTTTACTACTAGATATTGTAACTGTATATGCGTCAGAGCCATCAATCGCTTTATATAATGTCATTACATCATATAGTGCCGTATCAACACATTCAACTTTCAAAACGATTGTCTTTCTGGTTTTCATAAAAGAAGAAGGAATAGTAATGGATGTTTTATCTTGTGAGACATAAGTTGTATTTTCAACACCGTCAATATACCATTTACTAATAGCTGCGCCATTTTTTACATCAGCAACAATTGTAATTGAATCAGGAGTGATAATATCGTTTGTTTCTGTAAAAACTTGCTGTCCAGATAATTCTATAGATGGTACTTTTAAGCTAATTGAAGACATGTCGTTTCTTAATGACTTAATGTCATTAGAATTCGATTCCGTTTTATTATTGAGGTCTGAAATATCTGTTGTAATTCCAGAAATTGTTTCTTTGTATTTTTCACCCCATAAATTTCCATTTCCATCATATATCTGATTAATACCAATACCGCCATATTCATTTGGTTCTATAACATTGAACCCAAGTTTTTCCTTTTCGATTGTAGAATCTTTTAACATATTGTTAACAATCAACCCATCTGTAATCGCATTTGCCGTGATCCCTTGGGATGTTAGTATTGTTGCGCCATTTTCATCTTTAATGATCAATGAAGGATTTTCGCCTGTTCCATACCCAATCTGGATTCCAACTTCATTTTTAGAATTTAAAAATTGCAAGGTATTTCCTGAGAAAACGAGGTTTCCATTTTCGGATAAAATTCTCATTTTATCAGAAAGAGTAATATCACCAGCAACCAGATCAGAAACTGTAATATTGTTTGCTACAAGATTAGAAATCCATGCTTCATCAATTTTTGTATTTTTGGCATTTAAGTTAATGAAAAACCCTGTTTCAGTTGAAGAAGTGCCAATCAAAGCACTATTTATTTTGGCTACATCTGCTAAAAGATTTTGAACATCAACTGAGTTTGCTTTGATATACTCTGAGTTAATATATTTAGAGAAAAGAGTGTTAAATTGCGCATCATTACCTATCAGTTGGTCAACTTTAATTGTTTTATAATCTAAATAATCGCCAACGGCACCAATAACCGTACCGTTTGAAACGCTATTGTTTACACCATTTTTAAAAGCAGAAGTATTCATCATCCATTGCAACATATTTGACATATACTCAACAGAATCCTTGGCGTTTCCAGTTCCAAGAGAAATACTATTTTTCAAATCATTGACAGCGTCTTCAAACAAATATGTAAAGTCATTTACGCCTGTTAAGTGATTTAACATATTTGTATATGTAACTTCAATTTCAGAGTTTTTTGTACAAGGATTGTATGCAATGGTAAATAATCTTAGTTTAACAGCATAATCATCTCTAACTCCTACAAAAATGAAATTCCCAATATCAAATTTATCGTGCCAACCTTGATTGTTATCTTTTGTATTTGCATATTCATTTAAAGATAAAAGATTATCCAAAGAAGTAGTAAATTGATATTGGGGAGAAGAAGTCTGTTTGATTCGATCCAAACCATCTTGATATAATTCTTCTTTATGTTCAAATGTTGTAACGGCATCATCCAAAGAAGTTGAAAGGATATTATTATTTGTATAATCACCCATACGAATAATATTTTGAACAGCAATATATTCTGTGTCAGTAAGTCCGAATTGAGAATGGTTCATTGCTGCCTGTTCATTCATGGAAGTAACTTTAGCTTGATAATCATCTTGCGTTTTTGTTAATTCATCTACCTGGGTGTTTAATTCTTTTAGTTTGTACAGCAAAGTACCTTCAGTGTCCTCATCCCCAAGATACCCCTTATATTTAATAAACTCGTTATGAAAGACATTATAAGATTCTTCATCTTTCACCCCAGATGCATTCTTTTCTTCATCTGTCATATCATTCCAGTCTTTCTGGTATTTTGCTAAAATTACAAGAATTTGTTTATTAAATTCATCACGTTTTCCTTCAAGTTCCTTAATTCCATATAAATCCCAGTTAATTTCCCATTCTTCGTTATAATCCTTTTTTTTATCTTCAGGAACTTGATAATTTTCAATTGCGATTTTAATATTAGGAATAACGTATTCTTTTAATTCAAGATACGTGTAATAACCACTTTCTTCCTGTTTTAAGAGATTCATATATCTTTCGTGATCAATTTCGCCAGAAGAAGTAGTCCAAGGTTTATAAACACGATTCTGAATATCGTCTGGTTTATCCCATTTCACATAATTCCCATTGGAATCTTTCTCATGGTCGTCTCTTGTGTCAACCCCTACTTGTAATGTAGTCATCATCTGTTCATACATCTTCAAAGTTTTCTCAAGAGTTTCTTTGTCCATAGTTTTATATTGATCAACATTACAACCATCAACTGGCACACGATATGTAATTTCATCTATTTCTGCCTGAAGTTTAGCAACTTGTTTGGCATTATCAATATATTCTTTTCGATTATCTTTGCGCCACTTAATCCATTTTTTTATCTTGTCGATTGTTTCTTGCTTAAAGTAATCCGTTGTCAAATAATAATCAAGATCATAAATTTCTCGATTACCATAATTTACGGCACGAATATCTAAATTTTCATCACCCTCGACAGTTAAACAATTATATAGGGTGTCATTCTGCGCAGTTTGTTTAATTGAGTTTAAAACATTTCTCCATCCAATAAAAATATTAGTTGTCATACCAATATTTTCTTTAGAATAAACACTTACAGTTCTTTTAATTGTATCAAAATAAAAAATACATTGTACGGTATTCGCCACAGTAGTATTTAAAAAAGCATATACATTTGTATTTTCTGCTTCAAAAGAATATTTTTCATTTGCCAACACAGGATCAATATATCCAAGCGTCCATCCTGGCACAAAATCTAAAACAAGATGCATAAGAGATAATTGATGGTTTTTTTCATTACAAAAAGTAATATATTCTTTTGCGAACCCAAGATCATCAACATTGTTATCAGCCAACATTTCCATTGAATCCGTTGTACCTTTATTAAAGTAGATACCTTTCATATCTTTGTCTTCAAAAGATTTCTCGTCAGAATATGCCTCAAGCATTTTGTATTCACACCTACCATCGTTAGCGATCGTTGGTTCTTGTAATTGAAAATAATCAAGATTTTCAAGATATAAAACCATATGATCTTTTAAACGATTGTATCCATTAGATTCAATTAATTGCCCATCAATATCAATATATCGATCAACAGATAAAGTTAATTTATTGAAGTCTTTAAGATTTCTCTTATACCTAATATCATTAACTTGTTTACCATTTAGTTCACAAATTGGCGTTCGATCAGGCTTGCATAAATAAATTTTAGCGTCATGCATAATCATATAAGATCACCCACTCTCTTGATAGGTACGTCATATTCAAATGTTAAAGTACAGCTTCCAGAGACGATAATAACATTAGCTCCATCGACCAAACTTAGCCATGTAATTGATTCTGCATCTGTCCAGCCAATATCTTCATAATCAATAACACCAGAAACAGTGTTGTCAGTCACCATGCAATATCGACAATCTAAACAAACAGATAGTCCAGAGTTACTTTTTACAGACATAGATTGATTCGTTGTTTTGTTCGTAATGGTAATTCCTTGAGAACCAGAAGAAGATATTGTTATTTTTGGATAAATAATATACTCTGAGTCGTCAGAATCAACTGTTAAGTTAATTGACTGTGAACCAGACACATTATATGATTGTTTAAAATTCTTCCATACAAAAGGAGTATCTGAGACAAAACTACATTTTACTCCATCTAGTTTTCCAAGTTTACATGTGATTAATTTCCATCCAACATCTTGGAATATGCCCTTATAAACAACAGTTGCTTTATCATCTGCGATTCCTGTTAATCTCTGGGGTAAAGTAGGAGATGTCAACCATTTATTAATCTTTCGCTGTTCTGCATTTGTAATTCCAGATCCATCTTGTTTTACTAGATAGAAGTCATATGTGCTCTCATCAGAATACATAGCACCATAATGATTTGCTTCCTGCCTGAGTAACGTCTTTTCTCCTTTTACGATTTCTCGTGTAAAACCATTAATGTCATTTGGGGTATCGAAGGTAACTACTATTAATGGAGTACCAAGTATTTTGTCTGTCGATTGTCCATTATATTCAAATGACAACATATATAATTTCTCCTTTCTAATAAATTTTGCATAAAAATAACAGGCAAGAGTGCGTATTTCTACGCATCTCCAAACCTGTTTCTTCCTTATTATATAAGGTTTTTAAACTGGACGTTTTCTTCCAAAGGCTTTTGTTACATCCTGAATAACTTTCTGTGAAGTGTATTGATATGTTTCATTAATAATTCTTTGAAGTTGTTGTGATGTGACCCCTTCAGGAATATTAATATTTCCAATTGCTTCACCAAAGTTGACAGCAATGTCCATGTTACCAAATTTGTCCATAGTCATTCCGTTCAATGTATGTCCATTTGCTAAGGCATTTAATACCTTATCTTGTCTTATTTTATTTGCCAGATTAACAACATCGACAGTAGCAACTTCCTCACCTACTGCAAGAGAAGCAAGTCCATCATCTCCATTCTTATGTACGGATTTGACTAATCCACCTTGAGCATAGCCAGGTAATTTATCGGTCGTTGCACCAATTGTACTTGGATCATCTACACCATAATGATGTAAAATATTGCGGATCGTACTATCAATTTTATCGCTTTCAGATGTTATTGTTCCAGACAAAGATGTAAAGGTTTCTTCAATCTTATCGACAGAAGAAGACAGTTCTTTACAATATTTATCATAATCCTCACTAAGTTGTGTGCTTAACTTATCAAGTCCATCAATCTGAATACTGTAGATATGCTCTTTAATTGTATCGTTAAGACTATCTTGCTTTTCTTCCAATTCTGCTTCAAGACGACGCTTTTCCGCTTTGGCTTCAGCCGTGTTAACTCCCTCGAGAGCACGTTGTTTGCTTTTAAGAATTTGGATTTCCTTATTAGAAGATTTCAATTGCTTATCGTACTCATAATACGATTTTGTCATATTCAAGCAATCACGGTATGCATCTATAGTCTTATTAATCGCATCCAATTTCTGTTTTGCGTTGTTCTTCAGAATAGTTGTCACACTATCCTCAGCAGACTTAATACTCTTAACAGCGTCTGCAATATCTTGATCACTCTTCTGAATTGCCTCAGCCCATTCTGTGTCAGAATATTCATCCTTATGGGATGCTAATTCTTCACGTTGTTTTAGCAATTCTTGAAGTTCTTCTTTTTCAGATCTGACATTGGCGATATTTGTTGCGATAGCAGCTGTACCGTAATCAGTCAGGTTGCCATCTTCATCAAACATTGCATCTTCATCAATCAGAGAAGAAATAGTAGTCAATGAGTTCTGTAAATTCTGAGCTGCTTTGATAGCACGTTCGAATCCACGATAATATACGTCATCACGCATACTATTTTTCAGTTCTTCGTTTGTGGTACGGAGATCAGCTGCACTACTTGTACAAGCATCAATCTCTCCTTGCATCTGCATCCATTCCTGAGAACCTTTCTTGATAGTTCCGTCTTTAACAAATCCGTCAAGTTTTTCTTGCATTGTCTTGGCAGACTCTTCATATAACTTCGCCTGTTTTTCATTAGAATCAATCTGTTTCTGATAATCCTCAGTAGTTAAATCTTCCCCTTTCGCCTGTTTTAATTTAGCAGCAGAAGAAGCATTGTTACCTTGAATTGATTCGTAATTTTGTTTGGCGTCATAATATGCTTTGATATTTGCCTGAGACTGTGTTGCTTCATTTACTTTTGCTTCTGCTAATTCCGCGGCAGATTGTTTAGCATTGTTATTAGCAGTCTCTAAAGCTTTTTTAGCATCAGACTCATCTCTGGATGCAGCAGAAACTTTTTTGGATGCAGAAGCTTCAGCCTTTTTAGCTTTACTTACAGCATCAATTGCTTTATTGTAGGCTTTAATTTTACTTAAAGTATTTTTGCCTTTGATACCTTTGGTGCTTATTTTTTTACCAGAATTTATCTGCTTTTTAATTTTATTTTGCTGTGTTTTAGATAATTTCTTAAACCCTTTGGTAGAAGTAATTTTTGAACCAGCTTTTTTTGCAGATGACTTTTTATTTTTAACTTTATTTTGAGCCTTCCTTAAAGATTTCTCTGCATCAGATTTTTTCTTATTATATTTATCATAATTTTTCTGAACAGTTTTCTGTGCTTTACGATTATCGTTGTAATCGTCCTGTTTGTTCTTTGTTTGCTGTTTTAAAAGTTTATTTTGGTAAACATAAGCAGGGCTATTTGCTTCGCTTTCTTTGACAGCCTGATTTTGTAATGTCTCAATAGCTTTTAATTTAGAATTTGCAGAATTCAAATTAGACTGAGCAGATTTTAAATTTTTAGAAGTTTTCTTCTGTGTGTTTTTCTTAGAAGTGACATTTTTATCTGCTTTCTTCTTTGTATCAACAGATTTGTTATATGCATTAGCCTGTTTTTTTGCATTTCCCTTTAATCCTTTTGTTGAAATCTTTTGCCCTTTAGAGATCTTAGAAGACAAAGATTTTTTCTTAGAATTAGATAATCCCTTTTGAGAACTAATTGCTTTTTTAGCAGATTTAGCTTTACTCGTTTGAGTCTTTTTGGCTTTTTTCTGTGTAGATTGAGCCTTTTTAACATTGTTCTTGGCAGCTACATCAGCCTTCTTTGCTTTATCTCTGGCTGTTTTCTTACTAGCGACATTCTTCTTGTTAGAATCAACCTCCTCTTGGTAAGCAAATCTTAAGGCATTTACGCCAGATTCACCAGTAGAAGCAGCAGAAGTTCTAGCGCTTAAATAACCGAATTTATTCGCTTGACGATCAATAGATGCCTGTGCTTTTTCAATTGGCATGTTGAGCCATTGATTAAATAACTCACGCTGAGTATTCTTGAGTTGTTGTGCTGCCTCATTGCATTTCAAATAATTCTCCCAAAGTGTCTGATATTGTTCCACAGCAGAACGCAAGTTATCATTAGAGATAGTATTGATGTTCAGGCTACCATTACGAACTCTTGCAAAGTATTTTCTAAGTTTCGCCTGATTTTGCTTTTTAGAAGTCTTTTTAGTCTTAGGAGCTTTGCTAATTGCTTTACTAGCAAAAGAACTTGCTGCAGATTTATATTTAGATGCTGCTTTTTTATTTGTAGAGATTTCTTTACCGACAGATTTATATTGATTCCATAAAGCTTTAGTTTTTGTACTAGAGCTTACGTAATCATTAATCATGTTAGCAAATTTCTCTGTGGCAGCAGAGGCACGATCTAATTTGATCGCAATGAAGTCGAATTGTTTACCAACGGAATCAATTAATGTAGCTAATTTAGATTTCTTCTTAGTGTTCTTATCAGTAGCTTTGGTGTTCTTCTTCTTAGAAGAAGTGTTTTTGTTAGTCGCTTTAGTATTACTTTTTGTGGAAGATGTGTGTTTCTTTGTAGAAGAAGATTTTTTACTAGAAGAACTAGATTTCTCAGCAATTCCACCACGCCATCCACCAGAAGCTGTTGCAGACTGACCAGAAGCAAGAGCCTTGAACGATGTACCATGAGCAAATGCAGACATTCCACCTTGTACTTTTGCACGAGTAGAAGTATGTCCATTTGCTAAAAGATCAGCTGTTTGTTGATGATTAAAGACAATATCTCCAGAATGAATATCTGTAAATTCAGGACCCGTAGTGCCTAAAAGCTCCATTCTTTGGGAATTTTTGCGGATAATTCCTTCTACACCGACCTCCCCTACGAGAGTTTTACCAGAAGTTTTGGCACCGATATTTCCACCAGCTAATGCATTCATTGTACCTCTAGCATAAGCAGTTGACCATGCCATTGTTCCACGAGCAAATGTACCATAAGCTTTCGTTGGTTTGCTTCCACTCTGGCTATAGTTTACGGAAACCTTTACAGATTTGTCATGCAGACCATCAATTGTACTTTTTGCACTTCGCACTTGTTCTAAACCAGATGTATTGATAGTAACTTTTGGAGTCGGATGCATCTTACCTAATGCATTTAACTTACCTTTAATGCTACTAATTTTATGTGAAGCACTGTCTTTTACCTTAACGGTAATCGTTTTGTTCTTCAGTTTCTTTAAAGCACTGGCAATCTTTTTAATAACAGAAGACGCATTGCCTTTTACTTTGATAGAAATACTCTTAGACTTTAACTTCTTGAGAGATTTAGAAATAGAAGAAATGGTTTTCTTTGCATTGCCTTTAACCTTAATGGAAATGCTTTTGGATTTCATGCTAGATAAAGATTTCTTGATAAAATCAATCGTCTTTTTAGCATTACCTTTGGCATTTACTTTGACATCTGATTTAGAAGACTGCTTTTTAGTTGATGTTTGTGTTGCATTCTGGATTGTCTTGCCAGTTTGTTTTAATGCTTGAGTAGAACCACCAACAGGTGATTTACTTTGTTTCCCAGTGACACCATTTAAACCTAATCCACTAAACCACTTTCCAATTCCTTTAAATGAACCAAGAATTGATTGTGCTGTCTTACCATTTGATTCATTTTGTTTAGAAACTTGTTGTTTTATAGTTGTTGGTTTAGAGTTTTTTTGATCATTTGTAGATTTCTTAATTGAAGAAATAGCAGACTGAATAGCTTTTGCAATTCCAGTGCCAACGTCTTGAGTTTTAGAGTTATCCTTTTTATTTTGATTTCCAATTGCAGGAGATTTAATTTCAGAGGCTTTTTTACTACCTTCCTTGTATTGTCCACTAATTTGTTGGAACCATTTCCCCCAACTAACACCAATTTGTTCTTTTGAAGTATTATCTTTCGTTTTTGGTAACGCTGGACTGTTTAAATTCTTTGATTTATCACTGCCTGTCTTAAATGCATTTTGGGCAGATTGAATCCATTTTGCCCATGTTGAACCAACACCCATATCAGGAATTTCTTTCTTGTTGGTTTTACTATCTTTACCCGAAGTTTCTGTCTTAGGCTCTGTCTTAGACTTCTCATTTTTAGAAGAAGTGCTGTCTTTTGACCCAGATTCAGATTTCTTACTTTTGGTGTCAGATTCATTTTTCTTAGGTTTAGTATCTGGTGATTTGCCGCCAGCCCAAGTAACTTTAATTTCGCTACGTTTATGATCCTTATTGTAAGAATCAATAATGGTTTGAATATCTTTCTTATTACCTTTTCCTGCCGTGACATTACCATCTTTGTCAACGGTTGCACCATTACGTTTTAACTCTTTATTTACATCGTTACGATTTTTAAACTGAGTCTTAACATAATATTTGTCGTCAGTTGCCCCTTTACTGATTAAATCATTACGATCTTGAACAGTTTTCTGGTAAGCGTCCATATCTTTAGCAGAACCAGATTTTTTTGCTTTTGCCAATGCGTCTTGGACTTCTTTATCAGCCTTATCTCGTTCGGTTTTATACTTTTGGTTAGTTTTCAGCCCATCTTCTTTTAAAGTAGCTTCTTGGGCTTTTTCGGCTTTGGTAGTTGCACTTGAACCGCTATCAAAAATTTCTTGACGAGCCTTTTTGGCTTCACTAGATTTAGCCCAACCGTCACCATTATCTTTAAGTCTCTGCTTGTAATCATCAACCGCATTGGTAAGTTTTGTTGTGGCTTCGGCAGCATTAACTTTAATAGTAAGAGTTTTCTCCCAATTATCAGGTAATTTCTCGCCTTCCTTTCGGAACTCTTCAAGTTTCTGCTTGTAATCTTCAATTTCTTTACCTTGAGAATCACCTAATGATCCACCATTTTTCTCCCAAATCTGTGACCATTCATTCAGTTTTGTGCTTGCATCATCCCATTGTTCTGTCAAAGAAGAATAATCTACCTTCCAACCATAAGTTTTTAGGTTGTCTAACATAGATTCAAATGGAACAAGACCCATACCCATTTTCTTGGCAGCTTTGGCTGTATTATCAATATTGACTTTATAATCACCAGTCTTTTTGTCTAATGTTGCCATAGCTTCGCCAGAAGCATTTGTCATGTTTCGTAACTGACTAACAAACGCTTTAGGACCTGAATCGTCAGAAGTAAAATACTTCATGATATGATCATAGTTTTCTTTGAAATTCTTATCATCCGTCTTTCCAGTAGGGGAGATAAGACCTGCCATTTGCTTGAATTGGTCGGTTCCGACTTTACCTTTATCCCATTCGTCTTTGGCGCTCTTTAATCCAGATACAAAAGTATTGTAATTAGCATCATCGTCGGCAGATTTTGTAGCTTGAGTGTATGAATCAAGAGTATAAGATAATCCACTGTCTTTGTATTTTGCAACATTGTCAAGACGTTGTTTCAACTGATCGAGAGAACCTGTAAAAATTTCATTCTTATCGGTAATTAAGTCATAAGCTTCAGATAATTGGTCAAGACTAAGATTTTCAAAATATCCTTTACCAAAGATTTTATCAAAGTCTACAGAAGAGTTGAGTTTTTCACCTAATTTGGCGTAGTCTCCACCCTGTTTAATCATGTAATCCTTAATCTTTTGTAAAGATTTAGCTTCTTCAGTATATCCGTTTTCATTGTTTTTATGGAAATCTTCTGTCTTTTTATTTGCTTCATCTACAGAATTTGCCACGCCTTCAATGACATTTTTAACTTTCTGTCCACCAATTTCCAGACCTTTAGAATCAAGTTTTAGCAACTCTTCTTTACTTGATGCTTTTGAGGTAATTTGTGTAATATATTCCTGCATCGTTTTCTCATCAAGTTTCTTTCCAGAACTTGCTAGAACAGGAGTATACATAATCTCCTTACCTTCAAACGCACTACCGTCCGCACCAGCCATAGAAGAAGAAAGTAATGTACTATATGATTTGTCTTTGTTTAATAATACTGGTCTACCGTTAAGATCAACGTTTCCTTGCTTGCTAGAACCATTAGATAATCTGCTACTTTTTTGAGTTTGATAATTCGAAATCAGCTTACTTATTGTACTCTCTTTCATAGCAGAACTAATAGTCTTTTCTTGTTTTGAAACTTGCCCTTTAAACTCGCTGTTTAATTTATTAATCATCTTCTGGACATTCTGTCCGTCAGATGTTAATACATTATCACCAGATAAACTTATTCCAAGCGCTCCAGATAATTCTTTATTGGACATTCCTGTCTTTTTCTTAAGAGTTTTGAATCTCTTGTTGATTTCTTGTTGCCATTCTGTGGCACTCTTTGATGTATCGCCTTTAATATCAGTGAAACTCTTATAAGCGTCTTTCAGAGAAGTATCAGTAGATAACTTATTTGTAAAGCTACGAACCTTCTGTTCTTGTTCCTCAAGATATTTTGTAGCATCTTTACCAGACATTTTATCAGAACTTAGATCCATATTACTTACATAATTCTTGGCAAATTGCTGTGATGTTTTATCTAATGTCGCAAATCCTTGAGATGCCTCAAGCGTATTCTCAAGAGTAGTAGATTTAAATTCTTTGAGCTGATCCTGAACTTCTTTCAGATTACTCTTTGTGGCTTCAACATATTTGCTCATAGTGTTGTCTTTAACACCGAGTCCACCACTTTCAAAGTTTGCGTTATTTAATAATGTAGATAACTGTTGATCTGTTAAGTTATCAAGGTCTGCATTTTTACCAAGAATACTCTTAGCTTCTTTTTTATAAGCTTTTGTGTTCTTGATCATGCTGATCAGGTTAGACTTATTAGAGTTTAATCCATCACTTTGAATAGATTTCTTACTTGCAAATATGCTGTGAATAGCACCAGAATCTTTTGTACCGAGCAATAATTGTCCACCTAAATTTGCTGCCGCCTGTGCACCGTTTCCAATAACAGCACCAATAGCTGTACCTGCACCAGGAGCAATCAGTGTACCAATTGCGCCACCAATTAAAGCTCCGCCAATACCAACACCTTTCTTTCCACCAGTCAGTAGTCGCCCGACATTACCAGTAAGGCTTCTGTCTCCAACTCGATTACCTTCAGTGGTCTTATTCATATTTAGTGCGGCAGCTTTGTTCTGGATAGCTAAATTCTTCTTACTAACAATCGCCTGTTTATTTTTCTGAATTTGACGTTCATATTTCTTAATAGATTTGTCAATTGCAGAGTTGTTATCAATAATGGCATTTCCTTCGCTATCCATTGATTTAACAAGATCTTTATTTGTCTTAACAAGTTGTTTCTTTAATTCAAGATAACGACTATAATCAGATTCAGACAGTCCTACATTCTGATTAGTTGTATTATCAACACCTTTGGCGAGTCTATTGAACTCTGCCTTGATGTTATTTACAGAGTCAAGTTTATTCTGACTCTTATTGATTTTCTTATTGTATTTGTCGAGGTTCTTTGTGCCAGCATTTAATGCTCTGCTACGGATATTGTTAGCTAATGCATTGACACCAGCGGCAGCAGCAGTACCAGCAGCAAGTAATACAGCAGGAAGATTAGCAACCATAGTTTCTTTTAAACCAGTGCCTATATTACTAAGTGATGTCTTTAATTCTCCAAGCTTGGCTTTTGTTTTTGTTATACCATTTGAGAATTTGGTATGAACTTTTTCAACCCCACCTCCAACATGCGTCTTAAACTTGCTCGCAAAACTTGTTGTTGATTTTTCTGCTTTTTCAAGATTAGCATTGTTATTAAATCGTTTCATTGCTTCAGTAGCAGAGTCAGCAGAATTATTTATTGATTCAAAAGAAGCAGAGATGTCGTGTTTCCGTAATGCTTCAGATACTTCATTTCCTTTATTTTCAAAGGATGATTCTGGCTGATTAACAGCCAAAGTCATTGCATCGTTAATCACTGCTGGATTTAATTTGGATTTTTGCATTTTATTGATTTGTTCATCAATGGACAATCCATCTTTATTTTTTGCAATTTCCGTAACCAATCCGCCAAACAGATCATTTTTCATATTCCTTTGATCTGAAGATAAATTATTTAAATCCTTAATATCTTTAATGGCACTACCTATTTTTTCAAATGACAAAAGCGTTAGGCATGGCATTTTATATATAAGTTGCGTTCATATATATAAAATGGTACAATTAAAAATATAAATAAGTTAATGCGGAGGTAATAAAAAATGTCGTTAATTAAATGTCCCGAATGTGGACAAGATGTATCAGACAAAGCCGAAAATTGTATTCATTGCGGATATCCTATTAAACAATATCTCGAATCTAACAAAATCCAAAATTTAAAAGAAAATCAAGTATGTCATATCAATCATAATCCCGTTGATTTCTCTGACATCACGCCATATCTTAAAGAGTCTTGTGATACTGACATAATGATCAAAATTCTGTTAAAACTCAGAGATATGGAGCAACGAATCGGCTTGCTAGATGAACTTGAGCTGACAAAATATATTATGACGCAACATGTTATTCCTAAAGAATATACGGCAGATACTTACGATCAATTTCTTGAAAAACTAGCAAATAAATTACAAAATAATACTCACTGTTTAATTCATAAAACAGCCACATATGACTTATCTCCTGTAAAAGAATATCTCAAAACACATAGCGGATGTAACTTTAAACTTATGGGAATGATCAAGAAAATTCCAGAGTTAACAAAAAGAGATGCTACATATTTAATAGATTTTATTAATAAAAATCATATTATTCCAATATGTTATCCCGAAAAATACGATGATGTTGTTATAGAAGAATATGTTAAAGAGATTGATCAATATTGGATACAAAAACATAATCCATGTCAAGCGATAGACCCTCAAATTCAGATGTCAACCAACAAACCTTCATGCCCTAACTGCGGCTCAACAAATATCAAAAAGATAACTGCTAGTTCCCGTATTGTTAGCGGATTAGTGCTAGGAATATTGAGTTCAAACATTGGGAAAACATATCAATGCAATAATTGCAAGTACAAATGGTAGATAACAAAGGAGAGTTATAAAATGGCTATAATTAAATGTCCTGAATGTAACAATGAGATTTTTGACAAAACCATAACATGCCCTTATTGTGGATTCTCGGTTGAAAAATACTATGAAAATTTAAAAATGCAACAAAATAATACACATTGTAGTTTTCGAGGCAATGTGGTTGATTTTTCGGACATTGTCCCAAGATTTAAAGATAAATATTCTTTTGATGTATTTAATGATTTATGTGCAAAATTTGAAGAATATAAAATTGATATTGCTTATGGGAGTATAATGAGTTTCGTAATAGCAGTTATGACAACTCATATAATACCAGAAAAATATGATAATTATGACACACAGACTGATTTTGAAAAATTTAGAAATGCACGATTAAGAAAAAACACTAAATGCGTTATTAAACATAATGATGTGCCCTATGATTTTTACCATGTAAAACGAATACTAAAAGAACACTATCATTGTACAAAAGAAGTAATTGACTATATCAAACAAATTCCAGAGCTTTCAGAAGAGGAACGAAGACAATTTATAAATGAATTAAATTATTTTAATCTGATTCCATTTACTTTCCCGTACGATGAGAAGAAAGTCATGCAAGTAGATGCAATAAATCGTATTACAAATTATTGGGGAAGAGATACAGAAAGTAAACCTCATCCAAAATACCAAACACCTTCTTGCAAAGTTTCTTGCCCTAATTGCGGTGGAAATAATATTAATAAAATCAAACCAACTTTATATTCTCCCACATTGTGTAATGTTGGATTGTTACGAAATAGTTTTATGAAAATACGACAATGCAATAATTGTGGATATAAATGGTAAGAAAGAGAGGACTATCAATCCTCTCTCTTTAACACAGTTACAATATCTTCAAAGCCGTTATTATATACTTCGAGATAATCAATATCACTAATCTTCAAAACGATATTTGCATTTTCCTGCCCTTCAGCTCTTGCATAAGTAGCCAGCACACTACCGTTTTGCGAAAATTTTGTGAAAGCATTTAACACAATATATTGTTTGTCTTTCCCTTCATCTGTTAACCGTAAGTTGCCCATAAAGAAATAATCTTTATCTTTTAGGCGAGCAATTACACAGCTACCATTTGTGTAATCAAATACATCGTCAAGAACATTGTTGTTCGTTGTGATATGAAATTGATCAGCGATCCAGTTCTTGACATTGTCATTAGATAACACAAGAGATAATAATAATGCTACTATAATACATAAAATAATAGAAATCCCATTATTGATCCAAGACGTATCTTTTACATGTTTTAAGATATTTAATCGTAATAATGCGATTGTTGCTAACGACATATAACTAATAATGCAGCTTCCAACATTAAATGCAAATCCTGAAAGTTTTTTAGAAATTGTTAGCTGAAATATAAATAAGAAACATACGCCTGGTATATAATATTGCAAGATACTAGGCACAGCTTCAATTATTAAACTAAGTTCTTTGATAAATTATCACTCCTTTGACTTATTGTTATTCTGAGTTTGTTGGTGTTGAATAATTTTATCCAACATTCGTTCTTGGTTTGTCATACTATTTATTTGCTGACTATTTGTTTCAATAATATGTACATTTCCGTCTTTGTCTGTTACTTGTCTACTCATAATTATACTCTCCTTTGTATATATAAATTAATAGTTATAATTTATTATACAGCAAATTTCTAAATTAATAAAGAGTATAACAAAAGAGAGATAACTCAACGGTTACCTCTCTTAATTCTATTTACGCAACAAATCGGCTTTCCACGACTAATTATTGACAAAATAACATTTCTATAGTAATATGACAATATCTCATATAACTTATTTATCGTCAAGTTATATGGTTAAGTTTACAAGAAATGCAACGAGTTATCTTCCAAGTTCGTCATTGCATTTCCAAAGGATTTACAGTCTATTAGTTACCGCAAGTTATTTCTGATAGACTGTTTTTTTGTTATGGATATTTATTCCATTGTATGATATAATTTTGTTGCTGAATGATCATGTTTTATGATTTGCACGCCATTCAGTGCCTTACGGCAGATGCGGAACGGAGGTGACAAATGCTCCAAAGCGTCATTCACTTATTACAGAATATTGACTGGCAGAGTGTTTCTAAAACACTCAATATTGCAAGTTTGATTATTCAGTTATTGCTTGCAATATTTAGATAAGACTTGAATTAACAATGCAAACAGTATTTTAATGTGTAAAAATATCGTATTATCTATCTACCACAAAAGATAACCGTTTAAGTAAAAAGTATCATTGTATGATTGGGCTACATATTAGAAATACTTGCATTTTATTAGAAAATATTCTATAATACAAGTGTAATAAGAAATGATACAAAAGCATTTGTACCAACAAACCGTAATTAAGGGTGGTAGCTTAATTACAAAACATCAATAGAAAGAGTACAAAAGGGCATCCGTGTGGGTGCCTTTTTGTTTTGTATTAATATATTAAGCTATTCCACAATATTTATACCAAGTTAAAAATAACTTTGTCTCATATGTACTAATAGAAGTACAATTTATAAAAATGTCAATCTTCAAAAAACCTTATAAAATAAGAACTTTTTGATAGTCGTTTTTTACATAAAATTTGAATTTTAAGTTCCCTGCTTAGAGATACAATATCTCTGTACGCAAACGATGATAGCAGGTAAAACATCGACATTAATTTACACTTTTGGGCTATACATTACCAGACAATGATCATAAGGTCGTCATTATCTGTCAGGATCGGTAGTCTCTGAACATCCATTCTTATTAAAATATCTTAGCTACTGTGCCTTATCCCGAAGCACGTTTCTTATGCGGTAGTTTACCGATATTTTCCTATACGGCAAGAATGTGTGCGGCTGATTAGATACAATCGTATAATACGATATGAATATCAAATTCTTAAACTATTCCGTCTATTGTTGCCAATTCCGTTTCAGTTTTGATATCCTTTTTCGTTCCAGCAATTACTCCTGATACGTGTATTTTAAAACCCCGTATCCTATATATTTGTCCAAAACACCATTTCTGTTTCTTCCTTATATATAGTAGGCTCACTGTCACCCTAATGATTTTGAGATAGGGTCAACCCAGGTTTTTAAAAAGTTTAATGCCAGCAAAGCCAGCGGCAGCAGTTTTCAATAATCCAAAACTACTTACTAATTTATTAACTACATTAAGAACATTTGATAATAAAGTAATTCCTCCACCAAGAAGATTTTTATCAGCAAATGTTGTTGATATAGATTGGAATGAGTTTTTAAGATCTTCTGTTTGTCCTTCCAAACTATTCTTATAAACTTCATACTTTTTATCTGTAGATCCAGCAGAATTTTCGGATACTTTCTCGTATTCTTGAGCTTTCTTATAGTTGCCCATTAGGACTAGAAATTGCTCCATATGATTGGTTTTTTTGTTACTTTATATGCGTTTTTGCATAATACCACACAATCCAATGTGTGGCGACCAAGAATTTCTTCTTGATTCTGCATCTTCATCTAAGGGACTAGCTTAGGATTATAAATGCAGAGCAGACTCTATCTTTATCTTATGAATATAAGATATGATGCGTAGGCTGACACATCACTGTGCCAGCACATAGTCGTTACGGATTCTGATATTTTGTTTGGTTAAAAATTCTTTAAATTGTTCTGGTGTATTGTTTCCATGTCCATACATACTATGAAATTGTTTATGTAAATTCCGATCAATACAAATTCCAAGCGGATATGAATTATGCATTTTTAAAAATTCATCGGTTAAATATTGTAATTCTTCTTCACTATAATCGGTAAAGTTTTCTTTTAAAGGGAAATCAATCTTCTTTAATGTCTCAGATAGTATCAAATTAAATGCATACAAGTGATGTACGTCATATGTCTTACTTCCAGTTATAATGCATTGATTATTACAATGTTCAATTGATTTTCTTCTCCAAGGTCTAATTTTATGTCTTAAAAACTTTGGGATATCTTCGTAGATACATCTTTCAATTGGATGATATAATTTCATACGATCTCTTTGCCCACGAACAGCCTCAGAAGTTCTATGTAAATATTGTGCAATTTCCTCATCTGACTGAGTAGAATAATGTTCTAATAAATAATCAATTTCGTTTTGTCCCCAATACCGAAACGAAACAAGTCCATTTTCATGTGCTTTACAAATAATACTTCCCCTAGTATGTCTTGGTAGCATTTTTTCCATTTCTCCTGGTTGCAAGATAGGATAATATTTAAATAGTAATTCCAATTCTGCATCTGTCCATCTTGCCGATTTCTCCAAACGTAATTTATGTGCTTTTGTTTGAATTGCAGGAGCAGTATATTTACCTTGGAATATTTGTTGTGAAATTTCTTCAACAGATAGATCTGATGAGTAAACCTTTTTTAATAAATTTATGTCTTTTTTAGACCATGTTTTTCGACGAACTATTCCAAGTTTCATAGCTTTGTGTGCAATCGAATCTTTTCGTTTATTTGGTATATGTTTGAGTATTTCTTCCCATGTAGCTGTAGCATAGTTCTCAATTAAATATTTTTCTTCTTCATCAGTAAATGGATTTCTCCCAACTTTAATATAATCATCTCCTTTTGTGTAAAATAAAAAGACGTGCTTATGCACATCTCACCAAAATATCAGTCTTTCCTCGGAATTCTCTGTCCCCAGCTCTCTTCCGATATGGCATCATTCTTAACGATATATTTTGAAAGCGTCGTTCATACGTCACCGTATGTTCAGGCACCAATCTTTGTTTACCAGCCATCGCTTTTGCAATTGCTCTTTGAGATACGTCACTGTAGCTAGTCCATTTGCCAGCGACTTCATCAAGCACATCACCGAAATTTCTAAATTTATCTTGTTTGTCTCTTAGGTTAATTCCTTCACCTTTTAAGACTGTTTCTACATCACTCCATGCTGTTACTTTGTCCTGTAGAATGAGACAATATGACTTCTATATAATAAGAAGAAACTCATTACATAGAAGCGGTTGCGGTACTTCCAAAAGTGTCTTTACACTTGACCGCAACTCCACTTCTTAAGGAATTATGGGAAATATAGAAGTGTGTTCAGACTGTCGCATAGTCATCGAAATGACCTTCTTTCGCTCAGTCGTTCAAGGCAGATATAAATATATCCTTCCTCCTTATTGACCGTTCCCTCGGCTTTTAAGCACATATGAAAATCCATATGATCATAAGAAAGAATTGCCACAGTGGTTTATGTATTATGCCACTGCGCCCCAAATGTCTAGGTCTTCGCCATTATTTTGATAATCTTTAAGTCGTGCTAGTTTGATATTTCCCATACGGGAGAAAATGGCGTTCAAACCAGTTCCGACTGAACTCATACCTTCCTGAGTTGTTTCACCGATAGTTGCTAAATAACCGAGCAATTTGTCCATGCTGACCACGCTGTTACTTTCACGCTTGCTCTTACGTTACAGACCACATTTAAGGATTAATGTGGCGGAGGCGGTTCTTCTTAAAGTAGTCTGATTACTACTGACCGCCTCTCTACATATTTCTATATAGTTCAGACTGTATATTTACCTCCTAAGAGAGTAGCTACCCGAACAGTCGTTACAATACTGATAAATTTTCATCATATTTAATTTCATAGTTTTTCAAAATAAATAAATCATTATCAATATCAAAAACAACCCAGTTATTATCTGTATTTGATAATAGCTGAGTTGCTAATTGCTTAATATGTAATAATTTTTCATCATCTGGAAGTTTCTTTCCTTTATGTACAATCTTAAACATTTTTAAACCAGAAGATTTTAATGTTTTATATCGAATAATTTCTTTTCTATCAAATTCTTCTTGTGTTAAGTGCCCCAAAATCACATTTAGATTATGACCAGATCCATCATATTCACAATAAATATTGTTCTCTAATAAAATATCCAGAAAATAATATTTAGTTGGAAAATTTAAAATTCCATGATATAAATTGCATAAATGAATTTGATTTTTACTTGCAGGAATGTCACCTACATTGTGAGAAGAAACAAAAGTTGTTCTAATTTTATTTTTTATGCTTTTTGACTTTGATGCAGGATAAACACCATATAATTCAATAGATGTCTGCCTTGTCTTTTTTAATGCACTTTCCATATGCTTTTTAGATTGCATAATATTTTCAACACCATATTTATTTAATACAGTCTGAATTTGCTTTTGTTTAATCTTTTCATTTTGCAAAGGATGAAGAACTCCATATTTTTGCATATTTGTATTTTGGATTTTTTGTTTAACCTTTTCTGATTGTAGTGGAGTCTTCGCCCCGTATCTCATCAAACAAGTATTTTCTGTTTTATTTCGTATTTGTTCTGATTTTTGAGGGTTATCAACGCCATATTTTTCTATACAAATTTCTCTGATTTTTTGCTTAATTTCTGAATTTTGAAATACGTTATTAACGCCATATTTCTTTTTTACAGTTTTAGTTTGATTTTGCTGCACTTCTTTATTTTGCATAACATTTTCAACGCCATATTTCTTAAGACAAGTTTTCTTATATCGTTCTTTGCCTTCTTGCGTCCTCATATAAGAAGAGACGCCATATTTAATAATATTTCCTTCTTTTGCTTTTAAAGAAGCACAAGACTTACATGCATGTTTATTTACTAGCCCACGATCTAAGTCCTGTCTTTTAGCATAAAAATGTTTTCCACAATAGTCACATTTTACTTCAACTTTTTGCATACTACCTTTCGGGATGTCTAATTGTGAGACAAGAATTTTTGTTCTATACCCACATTTATATCCTAAATTTTGATAGTATTTTATGGCTTTTCCACATGTCATTATTTCAATTTGTTTATCAATAATCATAACTATCACCGTCTTTCTTTATAGTTATGAAATTTATCAGTTATCTCGGTCTTGTCTTTTAGGCTGCGATAGCCCAGTCAGGTTTTAACCGATTTGGGTAATAACTACTACTTATAAAAGTAGCCCATATGTCGCCATATGGTCGGGCATCTATTTTACCCGCTAAATTTGCATTCGTCGCAACTTCTGACATACCTTCTGCCAAACCACCAACATCAGTAGCAGAAGCCATATCTACAGAACTTAATTTATCTACGATTTTCAAGGTATCTTCGGCACTTGTAACACCATAACCTTTTCTCGCAGAAGTTAAATATTTTGTAGCATTTTCAGATGTTAAATCACCAACCTTGCTAAGTTTGATAGAACTCTCTGCAAGCTTATTAGATTTTTCAACACTTTGTCCCTGTTTCATCCATTCAGTGGAAGAAGCAGCAACATCTGTACCAACAGCCTTTAATTGATGTCCCATATCTGAGTATGTCTTCATCAAATCTTTGGCTTTATCATTAGACACACCAGTAGCCATCTGAAGCTGAGTCATAGCACTATCTACATCATATGTATTTTGCACCATTTCCTGTGCTTTGTTCATACCAGATTGCAAGATACCATATGTTCCTACAAACTGAGAAATCTGACTAAATTCACGCTTAACTTCTGAAAACATTGAATTTCCAGTAAGTCCTTTCGCAGAAATTTCAGACTGCATTTGCTTAAACTGTTGGTTAATGCTTTGAGCTTCGCCTTTAGTTGTGGCATTCTCGGATTGTTTCGCAAGATTCTCTAATGCAGTCCCATATTCCTTAGCAGCTTTAGTATTATTCTCCATATAAGTTCTGATCTTATTTGCTTGAATATTACCTTCACCAGGATTAAGTGCCTTGCTCTGAGTTGCATCGAGAATTTTCATCTCATTGTTTAATTTTTCATATGATTGGATTACTTTCTCATTCTGCTTAATGATTGCATCCTGATTAGCAGTTGAAGGATTTGCTTGGTATTGAGTATGTAATTCCTGTAAACCTTTTACATTCTTTTTATATTCTTCAAAAGACTTATTCGCATTTCTGTATTCTTCACTGCCACTGTAATACCCACTAAGTTTCTTTTGTTGTGCTGCTAAATTAGCATCATATGATTTATTTCCAAGATTCCTAGAAACATTTTGCACATAAGAATCTTTTTTCTCTTGCTCTTTGAAAAGAGCTTGATTAAACCAATCACTATATTGTTCCTCTTGCTTGGCTTGTTTTTTAGCTTGTTTCTCTATATCACTCTTCAATACTTTGTTAGGAGAAGAATTTAATAAAGATAGACTATTTGTAGCATTTTTATCATATTGCTCAAGTTTTGAATGAGCATCAATCAAAAGGTCACGATTTTTTATAGTTGGGTCCTTTTTAAAGTTCCCATACATTTTATTGACTTCTTTACGTTGCTTTTCATAGTCAAGAATGTTGCTCAAAACAGCATTGTATTCTTTGCTATTATTGTCAACATATCCAGAAAATTGTTTTTGGTATTTTCCAGATTTAGAAGCAAATCTATTTGCTTGAATGTCAGATTCAATCTTAGCAGCTTTCTCATTTAGTTTTTTCTGTTCTGCTTGGTATTTTTTATCAGCTTTCTCTTGCTCTTTTAATGCTTTATTTTTTGCTTTCTCTTGTTCTTTAAGAGCTTGATTTGCATATTGATAAGCAGTAGATGTTGAAACATCTTCTTCTTTTGTGATCTGCTTTGTAACATTAGCCATTTCTTTGGCTTGGGCTTTTGCACGTTTAACAAGACCTTTATCAATAGATGTTTCTCCGCTCGTATAGAATGTCCCAGAACCATGTTTCATCTGTTTTTGAATTGCAGATTTTCTATATTGTACAAATGATTTTACCTGAGCATTTGCCTGTCTTTTAATCTGGTTATTGAGTGTTGTATTTGTTGATCCGCTTGTTCCGACAGTAGGATTAATATGTACGTCCCTGTCTTTTACAAGATCAGCCAATTGAGATTCAACATCACCTTTATTAAGTATCGCTTTAATGACGGCTTGAAAATCCATTTACTCACCTCTTTCATAATTTTGTGCATAACAAAAAAGAGCCTAAAAAAATAGACTCTTTACGTTTCAGTATATAATTAGCAGACGGTCAGGGAATCGAACCCCGATCTCTGGTTTTGGAGACCAGTATAATTCCATTATACCAACCGTCCGATGAAGGCAACGATCAATTACTTGTTACTTATTGGTTAATTAATTGCTGTTAAACATGGCTTCAGCATCCATGTACCAGTAGGGAAGTCATAAAGATGTGATAAAACATATTCATGTGCTTCGATGACTGAACCAACATTTACCTCTGTATGTATAACTATTCCTCCGCCATACATACTCCATTCAGCACAAATAAGTGTATAGTAATTTTTTCTATTCTCTATCATCATAACATCATCTCCTACTATATAAGTGGTGTTACGTCATAGATTTTGTTGTGTAATTGATCATTGCGAGTTTGAGTATATCATAGTAATATATTGTATGTATACAGGTATATTTTTCCAATACTATAAATCAGACAAAGAACCTTGTTTTCCTTCTTTAATACCGTCTTTTGTAAAGTATTTTCCGAAGTCATCTTCTGCGGATGAATCGTTGTAGATACCAACCAATTCCGTAGAAGACCATCCAAAGAATTCTTTGATAACATCAATCGGAATATTCTTCTTTGCGAAAGCAGTACAAGTATAATGTCTCATACAATGGTAGTAGAAGTCTACGTCCAACATCTTTGAAAATTCAGCTGTCCATTTGTCAAGATTGGATCTACGATGCCAACCATTTTTATCTTTCGTTACAAAGATATCATCAATGTCAACGCCAAGTTCTTTACGTTGTTTATCCCATAGATCAATGTATTTTTTAACATCAACAAGGATAAATTTGTTTAGCTGCTTACCTAATTTACCACGACCCTTTGTACGAATCTTTGGTGTTTTATATAAAGCACCATCAAATTCAAGAGCATCTTCAGTAAAATAAGACATCTTCATCTGGATAATTTCGGACTTTCTCATTCCAGAATAAGCAGCAATAGCGATAGCACACGCTTTTTCATATTTCTCTTGTTCGACAAGAGTTTTTAATAAGTCATCAACTTTTTCATCTGGCAGAATTGTTTTTTCACGCACTGCCTCATTTGCAGGATTCTCAATCTTATTTACAATTTTTCTGAATCCTTCAAATTCATCTTCTTCATCTAACATATTTTCGATATAATCAGATAAAGAAGAAAGACATGATTTAACACGTCTTGTTCGTTTAGGACTCCATCCCCATACGTTAATTGCATGATTTTGAAATTTAGCAATATCACGTTTGGTTAATTTTGCGAAATCCTTATTTTTATTATGTTCCAGATTCCAACACCAGAAAATATCTAAGTCATTGCGATAACCTTTGATTGTACTCTGCGCACGATCAACAGAAGCAAGGTAATCTAACCACTCATTGCCTAAATCTTTGTTATCTTTATTGACCAATGCTAGTTTTTCTGGAGATGTAATCTTGTTATATACCGTAAATCTAGCCAACGGTAAAACCTCCTATTTTTGCAGAATAAAAACACCACAATATATAGCACTCGCACATAAACAACAAGCCATATATTGTGGTTAAAAAATATAAAATCATAGTTTCATGTTGTGATTTTTAATCAGATTTGTTTAAAGACAATTTTTAGATATGTTATTTATCCTTTTGAGACAAATATTGTTTAAGAACATCACTCTGATATGTCTCTGGAATATCAATTCCGTAAAAAATGTTTTCGATTACTGAGGAATCTGTTTCTGCTTTAATCCACATATTTAAAGAATTGCAATATGTAGTATTATACGAAACAAGTGTCATGGCAGCAGTAATTAATTTCTGAATATCTTCTACAGAATAATATTTGCATGGTTGTCCGTCCGCATGATATTCTAATGCGGTTTGACCTGCTGAAATTTTTGCTTGCAATCCAAAGATATTAAGTTGGTCTTTTTCAGTTAAGCTGAAATGATAAGTTCCATCAGACATTTTTACATCTACACCGTTATAAATTGTTTCTTCGCATTTATCGGAAATCTCTTTTAGCTTTAAAGATTTTATATTTTCTAAAGCATCAGGATTCAGATAATTTAAATACTTCGATGGGTTCGATTTCACATCTTCAATGTCAATGTCTGTCGCAGATTCTACGATCTCTGCATAATCATATTCAAAATATTCTTCAGGTTCTCCTTGTTCTTCATGACTCTGATCTGTTTTCTTTTCTTCGTTTAAACAAATAAAAATATAGTATTTGTCTGCAATTTTAGAGAATTTAACAGATTGCTGCTGCTCGGAAAATCTGGCTTTTATCATAAATTTTCACCACCTTTTTACAAAATCCCATTATTTGGGCTACCTTATATTTACGAATAATTCCAAAACTGTTAGTGTGTTTTAAAATACCCCAGTACGACAAGCATTTTCTCGCTTGCTCAGTAGGAATCATTTTATGAGATTTCCATCGATGCAATAAACGCAAACAGCATCTTCGAATCCGCTTAAATACATATTTACGGATTGTCATATGCCACCTATAAATGCGAAATCCCATCATATCAACAAAATCATTATCATGAGCTTTATTTCCAAACTTGCATGTTGCAATAACCCACGATTTTTTAATAGTTAAACCTAATTTATTTTTGCAATATTTAATAATTAATTTCATTGCTCTATGCAAATCTTTTGTATTTGTACCAGTAATAAAAATATCATCCATATAAATTAATACATGTGACGTGAGGTTAACTCTTTGCATAGTACCGTCTCTTTTCTTGCGAATGCGATACATGTTTTCTGATATTTCATGATACAATTGTGACATATAAAGATTGCATAAATATTGCGACAAATAAGATCCAATAGACAACCCTCGTTCAAATGTATCAATCAAAGTTTGTATTAACCATAACAAATCATCATTTTTAATACGTTTGTTAAGAAAATTCATTAATAATCCATGATCAATACTAGGGAAGCATTTCTTTACGTCTGCTTTACCAATACATCTTAGATTTTTATTTCTCATCCATCGACTAATCCTTTTGGCTCCAGCTAATTGTCCACGTCCTTTGATAGAAGCGTATTGATGTTCTCCAATGCGTCTTAATATGTCGCTTAGTCCTTCAACAGCAATATAGTCATAAATTTGCTGTTTGACGTTTTGTATTCCGATTCGTCTTAACTTACCGTTTGAGGCATCAATTTTATCTCGATACCATATTGGTATAAATTTTAAGTTTCGATCAAATAATTCAATTCTGATTTGATCAATCAACAACTCAACAAATCTAAAAATAGCTTTAATTGAAAATTTTTTCATTATATAATACAACTGATTTGGTGTTAATCCACTGACAGTTGACAGCAACTGCAATGTATCATTGCGATAATATTTCCCACGCAAACAGTTATAAGTTGCACGAGATATCAACTCTCTGTCAGTGATATCTACGTTTTTGCAATATCGTTTAATGTTTTAGACCTCCGTTTCAAAATTTAACATCGATTGTCTTTAAGAGGGCTTTCGGTTTTTCTACTAACCCCAGCTATGATCAACTGTATCATAACTCCGTCCCTGTTTCACTATACGATTGCTCGTAAGATACTAAAGTTTCGACTGGTCTCTAAAAAGAATTTTTGCTATCTAGCAAGGTGTAGTTGCAAAAGCGACTACAATAATTTTTACAATTACGAAACATGGCACAAATATAAATATAATGATTAACATATCCGCAGCGCAGTAATCCCAGTTCGTCCTGTCAAGCCTGTTCCTGCAATTCAAGTAAGCAAAGCCTGCATTCGAACCATTCCTGAGATTACCGCTTGTACCATGAGACCCTATATTTCATTTAAAATTATATTTTTATATCGAACGGTCGTCATAAAGGGTGCGCCCCTCTTCCCTCTAAAGAGGGAATTCACCCCCTAGACGACCTATTTTAATCGGCAGCGCAGTAATCCCAGCTCGCCCAGCCAAGCCAGAGCCCGCAATTCAAGTAAGCAAAGCCAGCAGACGAACCAAGCCAGAGAGAACCGCCTTGTGGATATTCTCTTGTACCAGATGTTGAGGCTCCTCCTGAATACACTCGATCTCCAATTCCTTGTTGGTCACTACTTCCTTGTGAAGTAGGATACCATGCACCAGTTTCAGTATTAATATTAATATCACCGACCCAATAATCATTTCCTTTACCATCAGAACTAGCAGGAACATTTCCAACTAATGTATAATTTTTCTTAATATCTGCTTCGGTTGTAGTATGTTTTACTCCATGAGGAGCAACATATACATCTTTACTGTAATCAGCTTTAAATATCATTACTGCATCAGAAGCAATCATATAACCTCCGTTAGAGTATTCCCTACCTTGAACACGATATGGGTATTTTGCGTTTGTATTCGATACCATAGAACCATCGTGTTTCCCAATGACTTTATCTGTAGTACCTGAGTGCCATTCCATTGTTGATAAATATACAGGGGAAGTTACAGTATCTGATAGCGTAACTTGAGTAGTTGTAAATCCTTGGTCTTCAGAAATATCTAAATATACAGCTTTATTGTTATCGTCTAGCGAGTCAATTCTTGTAATTTTTGCCTTATTGACATATTTGTGTATATTAGATTGTCCACGATCTACATTGGCGGCTCCATTACTTAACCCTGCATATCCAATAGATACTGTTGATCCAATGATCAAATTATTCGCTTGTGCATTTGTAACAGGGAAATAAGTTGCCTTTTCAGATCTTTCAATAGAAGCACTATATTGAAAAGAGTAGCTCGTACACCCAGTAAATAATTTTTGTGAATTTTTAGTTGCTCCTTTAATCATAATAAAAATCATCTGAAAAGTATTTCTTTCTACTCCAGCCCCCCAATACCCAGTACCTTTTTTCTGATAATTAGTAATCATATTTTGATAACTTTGGAAGTTTTCTGGTTTTCCGTCTGGTAATGAATGTAGTAAACCATCATCACCTAAGCTTGAAACATATTTACTTCCAATACACCAAGGAAGTACCGTGCCATCAGCTTGGACACATTCGCTCCAAGGGTGTAACACAATATCTGTTCTCAGTGGATGGGGCATATCTGAGATTGTTACATCAATATATCCCTCTTCGGTATTAGTTTCAAAGTTATAATAGAAACATGGTTGAATGACTCCAACGTCTACATTTCCAGACGTTCTATATCCATCTTCACCCTCAATAGCAGTAGGATAAGCAGTGCCATCTGCATTTCTTTTGTAATTACAGTTGTACCATTCAAACAGGGTGTGCTCTCCGTTTAAATAATCGTCTTTCCCTTCTGTGGTATCTGTACTAGGTTCAAACTCTAATCCTTCATTATCTAGTAATTTTGTTCCTGTACTAATTGGATTAGTTTCAAAAGTATAAAATCTTGTGCGATAAATCTTACCTGTCCTACGCAAATCAAAGAACTCTGCAATTGTTGATGCGTGTGGAGTGTTATGCAGTACATCGTATAATACAGACTTGTCCACTTTTTCTTGTTCGGATTTTTCTAAGATCGTTTGAAGTTGGTCAATTAATGATTTGTTATTTTTCATATAAGTAACCAATTCACTAAATTGATCTAAAGTCTCATCGTCACTGTCAGCAATATTATTTAATTTTGTTTGAAGATCAGTGATTAACTTATTTAATGAATTATATTTAGTCGTTGCATCACTTGTAGTTTCTGCACCAATTGATGATGCTGTAACTGGATTATCCTGTAAATATTTTTTAATGATAGCATTTACATCTGAACTAGACGCTCCACTATATTTAGAAATCATTTTTCTAATCACGGCAATAGTAGTTGTATCTATCATAATTCACCTCCTACCCATTTGTGATTTTCTTCATCATAAAAAAACACATCCAATGTATCAATACATGTGAATGTGCTTCCATTTTTTATAGATAAGCCATCTGATGTTTCTTTAATTGGTTTTTCATCAGTTGACAAACCTTCTAATTGTACTTTAATTAAATTTGGCTTATCGCCAATATGTGAAGTAGTTACCATTTAACACCTCATTTAGTAAATAAAAGTAAAATTTGATTGTTACAATACAGATCATATTGATCTGATAAATTTATTTAAATCTTTTTGCAAATGCCTGTTCAGCATATTGTTGAGCCTTTTGCTCTGTACGTTGCCAGAATCCAGAAGTTAATACAATACCAGATCCCCCAGATTCCGCTTCTGAGAAGACGTGAGGAGTAGAATAAGTTCCAGTATCGTAATTGTATCCCTGATCAAGATATACTGTAGCACTAACAGAATCTCCGCCACCAACGACACCAGTTGTTCTTGTAGAGTTTTTCATCTGGTACGTTCTTACATATCCACCTTGCTCTGGCGGTATTGGTTCTCCACCTGCATAAGAAGCAGTAAGCTCTTGATTGGCAGTTAAGAATGTTTTACTTTCAGCTTCACTTACGGCATCACGCATTTCATTCTGGATTTGTCTCCATAATCCAGCCATTGCACCCATGTTTCCCATGAGATCACCTTACTTTCTGTCAATAGAAACTACATTATTATTGACTGCATCAGCAGCACCCTGTTTAATTGCTTCAAGTGCATCAATTCTATTTTTCTGGAAATCATCAGATTCAACGACAGCTTTTGTAATGTCTTCAGCAGTAAAGTCAAAACCATGCTCTGCAAAATACTGCATCATCTTCTGAGTTACTTCTGGATCAGCTTTGGCAAATACTTCATTAATATATTCAAGAGCAGGTGCTAAAGCCACGACAGATTCTACTAAATCGTCAACACCTTCAACCTTAAAATTCACATCTTTACTGTCAAGTTTAATATCGACTGCACTTGCAATTAACTGCTGTTTAATGTAATCGCATTTCTCGTCAATTGCAGCTAACATATCTTTAAGCTGCACTTTGTTAATATCATGTTCGTCAACAAATGCGTCAACATCAATATCTGAGGCAAGTGCGTATAGTTCCTCAATACCAATGTTTTCTAAATCCACGTTTCCATAGAATTTGATAATATTCATCTTGATTCCCATAAGTTTACTTAACGGATCATAGTCCATGCTAGATACCCCATTCTCATCCTGAGTTACTGGGAAAGCAGAAGCGACAACAGCCTCAACGAAATCATTTGCCTCAAATCTATTTAAAGACCCATCTTCATAATGTCTTGTTTCAAAAGCGATTTTACCCATAAAATTATCTCTCCATTTCTCTATTTAACTTCTCAATCAATTCAGATACATGATATCTGTAATTGACTTTTAATTTTCGACTATTAACAATGATTGGATTGAATTTTTTTAAATCCTTTTCGTTGAATGATTTTTTATCTATAGAAGCAATCATCCTGTCAAAATCATTGATGTGTTGAAAATATGTAGTTTCCATGTTATCTTTCTTTCTAAAATTAAATAAAAACCCTGCGATCATATTTCTGTAACCAACAAATTCTCTTAAACCTTTAATCTGATGATAATGAATCACGCCATTTTCTTCTTTGGTACGTTCAAAAGAAATAGAAGAAGTGCCAACGCTTTTCAATTCTAATGCATACATAAAAGGAGAGGAGAATAAGAAACAATCACAAGGATTTTTACTTGAAAATCTTAAATTACTACAACCACCAAAAGATTGTGCTTGATCTTTTAAACGATAGTAGAATACATCTGAAGGAATACTGGCTTTCCAATTTTCTTCAAATCTCTTACCAACATTCTTTGCCAACCTATTCACCTACCTGATATTTGTCATTAATATATTTTCTATAATCCACAAACAATTTGTGAGTATCTTTTTTTAAATACCAGAATGCTAAAATATCGCATCTGTTTGACGGATATACAAAACATGGCTGAATGCCATGTTCAATATAATATTTAACTTGAGATAAACTTGTAATTGGAATCAATTCTGCTCGACCATATTTTGCTATCAATGAATCTAAATTTTTATTATTTGTTTCCAACAATCTACCTTCTTTCACAATTCGTAAAAAAATAGGGAAGAAAATAAAACCAAATAATCATATTAAACTTATTTTCTTCCCCGTAAAATTTAAATTTAAATAAAACTATAATATGATCATCAAAAATAAATGAAATTTATATGCTAAAATTCCATCTCTGTATATGACAACACGTTATTTTTAATTGTAATAACATAAGTTGCATTTGCTTTTACTGTCAAATTTGCAGTAATTCCTTTTGGATGTGTTAGTACAGTAGGCGTATCACCACTAACGAATGTAAATGTATAAATCGAATTAAGTACATCATTCCCACCTAACGTATATGATAAAGATGTAATTTCTGATAATGAATACATTGTGTTTGGATCAAGCGTAATGTTTGGATTACTACCTGAAATTACCACAACATCATTAGAAATGTTTACGCTCATATCCGATGATCCATCATATTCTTGCCCGTTGATTTTTAAAATGCCTGGCGATTTTGCCTTGAAATTTTTACATTTAATTTTCTGTAAACTTTCACCACATCCAATTATAATGACATCATCTTGTGCTAATTGAGATGTCTCATTAACTTCTAATATATTTTTTCCATCCATTAATTAATTGTTGTCTTTCATAAAGATACGGAGATGTATATTACGAAAAATCTCCGTATAATGCATCTCCGTTTTCGTCAACCAGTTGAATACCATTTTCGTCTAACAGATAATATATCGTTAGGCTTTCACTAGGGAGTTACAGACTTGATCTGGTAGATATCTACAAATTCATCATCTGCATCTGTCATCAGGTCAAATGTGATCTTCAGCGTAATAGGATCACCCTCGGCTGCGAAAGCTAATTCGATATTTCTCTGAGGAGTAGCTTTATAGCAAGTGATATGTAATGGTGTTACAACTCCCTGCTCAGATTTCTGGTTGATTTCTGCATCAACTCTGAAATCAGCTAATTCCTGATTGTCATTAATCTTAACTAACTGAAGTGTATCGTCAGTTACGATATAAGATACATCGTATTTCTTACCAGCAACGATATTGCTATCTGTTGTAGCTGTAAATACTTTTTCTGCCAAGCTTCCTTCAATCTGTGTTCCACCAACGTCACCTTTTTCGTAAACGAATAAAGTTCCGTCTTTTGGCTGATCTGGTAATGTAAGTTTTCCCGCTTCTGTAGCAGTAATTGTCTCCATTTCTGCACGATCTCCACCTTCTGTGATTGTTCCATTACCGAAGATAGAGAATAACTCAAATGGATATACCTGAATTTCTGCTTCAAGTGTTCCTTCCATTGGGTTAGCAAATGTTACAGCATCCTTACCTCTCTTTTTAGCTTTTACAGAATCTGCTGTAATATTTAATGTTACTGTATTAGCATAGTCAACTCTTAAAGCCTTTTTGCTTGTAGCCAAGTTAGTTAACTCAAATACACCGCAGTCACGGCTTGCATATTTTTTACTAGCTGCCATTTTGTCACATCCTTTCATTAGAATTTTTAAATTTTAGTATTAAAAAAAGACCCATAAAGATAGGTCTTATTTTTCCTCGTTAAGGTTTTTCAAATATGAATCTTCTTTAAAGTCACTACCTTCAGTTCCCCAGACACTGGCATTAAGAGCCATGATTTGATAATTTCTATCAATTAAGATTCTTTGAAAGTTATCATATAATTGAGGAATTGTTAGTTGCCCTACGTTAGTAAAATTAATACTTGGGTGGTACGCACATACGACAGAGATAATATTTCCGATATCATATTTAGGATCTTGTTTATCTAAGTTTTTTCCACGAGTACGTTTAGCTTTTGCCTTATCACGTCTACGTTGCATTTGGATAACAACAGGATCTTTTTGCTTTGATAATTCTTCGGACACTGTGCGTTCATTGTTGATATTTGAAATTTGCATCAGGATATGTAATACATCATCAAAGATTTCTCGATCAATAACCCCGACAACCTGTGATTCGATTTCTCCAGTTTCTTTGTCCTTATGTGTTTTTAAGATCTCAAATCTTTTTTCTCTTAATTTATACACAACATCTTCGACAAAATAAAAACAAAATGCTCTCACATAAATTCGTATAACATCTGTGTTTTCTGATACCAAATCAAATAATTTAACATCTGTTCGTTCTTCATAAGGTAATGCCAAAAAAGCATCATATTTATCTGGCAGGAGAGCAGAGTAGTAGCTATCTACTGTCAATGTCATATAACTAGCATATTGCATCCATAGCCCTTCACCAATTCTCCTACGATCACTGATTTTAGGTGACTGAATATGCCCAATTCCAACAGGTATTGGTTCGCTTGACAGTAGCTGTGAATAAGTAAGTTTTACGTCACTCACTTACAAAGCAACTCCATATTTATATCATCAATCCGATACACCATTGTCCTGCCATAAAAGTTAGTGTTCGGCTTAAAAGACTGTAATTGGCTTGTACGAGTATCTAATCTCATAGTCCCGATACCAAATGAGTCTTTTATTGATTCGTCAGTTAAAGTAAAGTTGATTGCTTGGCAAATCATATCTAAACGATTGCCAGCGTATCCCTTTTTACGCCATTCTGACTTTTCATCATCATCTAAATCAATTACATCTTTTCTGGCAACAACATTGATTACCAATGTGTAGTCAAGAATAGATGAACTGGTATTTATATACGTTTCCATTAAAATCATTGATCTTGCATCTGTAATTGTTTCTTCCATATAAGGAGTATCTTTGCAATGACCAACAAGTGATATATCTTTTAACTGTCCGTTCAAGTTTTTTTTGATTCGACATCCAAACCAATTATCTTCATATGAATAATCATCATTGTCTAAGGTGGGCATTACTAAATTTGTCAAATCTGCATTTGTCAGAAAAATATTACCCACAGTGTCTTTGATAAGACCAGATAAAACAAGAGGATTATTCATCATCTCATTAGTTTTTTTCATTCCGTTCCTCCTAAATCAAACTCTCTACAGAAACTTCAGTAGAAGCAGTAGAAGAAGTCTTATCTTTTGCAGATAATTTCAAAGTAAAAGTTTGTCCAATTAATCCAGAATCAGAGATCAAAATAATCAAATTTGAACCAGTTTCTTCTATATTAAGAGAGCTTTTGAAATCACACTCGATATCCCATTGAGGCTCTTTTTCTACCGAATTGCCATCGTTATCTTTAAAAGAAGCAGTAAAGGTAGATTTTTTACCTATATAAGCTTTCCTGTAACGATATTTAATGGTAGGAGTACAAGCCTGCTTAACAACAGGAGTGTCTGGTTCATCTGGTTCCGTAGGCGTTGGATCAATAGGTTTTTCTTCAGGTTTTGTATCTGGCTCAAAATAATCAGCAACCCATACTTTTGTACCATTATCTAATGTGATATACTTATCGGCTTCTGTATTTTTACCAGCCTGTGACAATGTGATATAGCACAATCCTTTTGATCCATAATTATATGGAGTATTATCATTCTGACTAACTTTATAGCATGTTGGATTATCCATATTTTTGTCTAAGAAAATTCTCTTAGGAGAATCGAGTTTGACTGTTTCTTCATTGCACTGCATTTTAAGCATATGCTGAGCTGATCCAACTCTCATATATTGTCCAGATTGTTCTCCACTGTTGTACTGTGTTGTATTTAAATCAATACACCACTGCGAACATAATTTACCATCTTCGTTTAGCCAATATATATTCGTGTTACATTTCTGAAATATTCCACGACAATATAGATCATGAAAAATAAAAGAGTGTATGCACAAATAAATTCCATCGGATAACGTAACATAGTCTCCGATTTCAAAACGATCATCATTTTCAATAGTTTCGATTGTAAGTTTCGTATGTGACTCATCAGTGGTTCTTACATCGAACACACGAGGAGATTTCACAAATGGCTCACCGTTTAGTAAAGCGTTATCTTCCCTATCTACTGCTAGATTATATAATGACTCCACCTGTAATCGTTTTGTACGTTTCATCTCTTCTCTGGGATTAGACTTTTGAAATTTTCTTGATAATTTGTATGAAGCCAATGGCATGTCAATCACCATCCTTCATTTTTTGCAAAAGAGCACAAGAGGTTAGGACACAAGAACGAACTTCTTTGTGTGTAGAAACGGTTTGTAAATGATAAAGATATGAAAGAATTTCAATAGAAATTTTACTATCTTTATTTAACATAATTAGAAATCCATTCGTTAAAGCTATGAGATTTCCAATCTTTTTATTCAGTTCAATATCACTACAATGTTCTTCATACAATGGTAGAACTGAATAAATTTTGCTTGTTAGAACATCTATGTATTCATCAATTTTTTGTACTGAAAGGGTTTTTATATATTCCATAATTACCCCCAGACTTTTTCATTGGCGTGATATCCACTTCTTGTGACGTTCCAACTAATTTCGTCTTTCAACGTATTTAATGCATTGAGTTTGGCTTCTAGATTATTTTTTTCTGCGAACGTCTTAAAATCTCCATCTTGTAAATGAAGTCTCATTTGTAGAATGTCAAATGTCTCTTTCTGTAAATACCCTATCAGAATATATTTTGCGAACATTAACTGTTCTCCATCTGTTAAAAGAGTAGAGAAAGACATCTTTTCATCATCTCTTGTTGTGTCAATTGATGATCCTGCAATTTGCAGTTCTCCAGACGCATATTTGAAATAAGGTAAGAAAAATAAAATCATTGCTTTATCACCAGAAGAATCGTCCTTATCTTCTGAGTTTTGTATTGCGTCATCATAAATTGAATCTAATTCATATGACTTCATCAGTGCCAAAACCAACTCAATAATATCTGTATAAGGTGTTTTGTCCATATTACACCTCCGAATTACTTCGCAGATTCATTAACACTTCTCATATCCATTGCCAATCTTAAAATATCACATGGTTTCTTACAAACACGACCGATAGCACTTACTTTATTCATGTCTACATATTCATTGTTATTAATTTTCTTAACAAGTAAAGAGATAATAGATTCCTGAATAGATTCTGTAGTATTAGCCACCATGTCTGTAACATGATCAATATCAAATGATAAAATATTTTTGATTGTATCTAATGTTAAGAAGTTATTGTAATATTCATCTAAATAGTTATTATTAACAACATCTTTATCACAAATGAAAACGGCACCGTCCTCAATAAATGATCGGTCGTTGATAATAATATTCTGTAAGTCCTGATATGTAACAGTAATAGCACTTCCAAACTTGTCGATTGTAAATTCTTTGCCACCGCTTGGCTGTGTTTTGAGTACAACTGTACCATCAGTTAACGAAACAATTTTAATTGGCTTTAATGGATTGATGTCTGTATATTCTGATTCAGAAACAGAATCAAGAGATTCTTGCATTTCTTCGTTTTTCTTTTCAATCTCAGTTTTTTCAGCCATTAAAATTTTCATATTTTCCATCATTTCTTGCATCTGTTTCTGTAACTGTGCGTTTGATTCCTGCAAGTCTTGATTCATTTTAACCAAATCATCTTTAGTACAATTAGAAGTTGATTTTCTAGTCGTAGATGTTTTAGCTGTTGTTTTGGTAGATTTAGTCTCTGCCATTTTTAATCGCTCCTTTATTCAAAAGAGAGGATCTGTTTTGACCCTCTCAACCATTTTGTTATATTAACTTAATTTGACAACTCCATGTTTTGCATTTGTGATAAGTCCTGTAGCCCATCCTTTATGTAATGAAGCATTCTGTGTTAAATTTCCATTAGCAAATTCGCTATCAGAAATATATAATCCTTCATCGTCAAATACAACCTGTACTAATTTTTGGAGTCCAGGAGATACAACATAGATGTATTTGTCATCAATTGCAAAATCATAATCAGCAGATGTGTAATCGATAGTCTGATTAATTGCCATTAATGGAATACCTTTGAATACTGGTAAGTATCCGATTGTATTATATGTTTCACCGAGACCCATCTTTAAATACTGATCTTCTGGTAAGATTTCACCTAATCCAATAGATGTACCAAAAGCGATTGCACGAGCACCACCATTAGCAGCAGATACTCTTGCGGCTAATTTCTGGAATGTTGCACCAGAGAATCCTGTTGCTTTGAAGTTAGCTGTTCTTGTATCAAAAGATTTCTGCATTGTGTAAGCAATGTCTACAGAAATTTCAGCTTCGATAGATAAGATTACTTTCATAGCATATTCAGCTAAAGAGTCTTCTCCAGTCATAACTCTATATAGATCAACCTGTGTTGTGATTGTATGGTCAACAGGAGCTAAAGTTTTCTCACCTGTGAACTGTTTCTGAGCATTTACATGTCTACGGCTGTTTCCGTTCACAGATACTTCAAATAAATCGTTAGATTTTAATTTGAATTTTGCAGAGTTTCCTCTACCAACAGTTGTTATATTTGCAACAGCTGCAAAATCTTCTTCTACAACATCAGGAATAACTGCATCAACCAGTTTGTTTACAACTGCGAAGAAAGCCCAGTTATATACAGGATGTGTTACTAACTGTGTAGATCCAACTAAGGACTCGTCCACATTAGCGAATTTTGCAATTTCAGCATGAGCAACTTTATCTACTAACTTTCTCTTGTCAGCCAGTGATGTATTTCTGCTAAAGATTTTAGATGTCGCAAAGTTTTCTTTTCTATAATGATTCACATATTCTTTGAATGCTGGAATCAGATCTCTGCCAGCAGATGTGGCAAATTCAATTTTTCTATAAGCCATTTCTTAAATCCCTCCTTTTATTATTAAGCTACGTTTTGTACTGCAATCAGTTCTACAGTTGGAACTCTTTCAGCACCAATGGAAACGTATTTCTTTCCTGTGATCTTGAATGTTAATAGTCCATCAGAACCATCTGCTGAATATGTTGGTTTGCTGTCGCCAGCTTTGTAAATAACATATTTAGCACCAGTTGCTTCTCCAGAGATTTCCGTCATTGCGATTTCGTCTCCGATTGAAGGCATATAAATATTGAAAGGCGTCCCTGCCTCAAATTTAATTGTTCTAGGATCAGATGTAATTCCTTTAAATACGTTTCCCATTCCGTCTGTCAGAGATGGTACGTCAGCGTTGTATACTAATCCGATTAAATCTTTTCCTTCTGTAGGAGCTGCTACCTTGAATGCGTTACGTGTTTCTCTATCTGTTGAAACTTCGCCAAGTGCAACAGCATATCCATTTTCAACTTCAGTTGTAGCCACACCAGTTTTTACATCGTTGTCCCCAGATGCAGCTGATCTTAAAATAAGAATATTAGTTGCCATTTTTGTCCTCCTTTTAGGTTTAATAGTTTTTCATTCTTTCCCAAATATCTTCAGACTCAGGCTCTGTTTCAACTGCCTGAGTAGGGATTGAGTTTCTTAATAATTCTTTTTCTTGTACGCCTTTTTCTTGCTGGATATCATAAGCAAATGCTTTTAAGCTATTTACATACCCATCAACAGTAGAAGCGTTGCACTGTAATCCTTTTTCTTTCCACTCAGTTAATTGCTTTGCGGATAATGTGCTAGATACGCTGTTAAGAACAAGATTTACTGTTTTTGTAACATCTTCCATCTCTTTGTTATGTTTGAATTCACGAAGAGAAGCGTTTTCAATTCTCAATGCTTCATTTTCAGATTCTTTTTCTTTTAAAGCGGTTGCAAATTCAGCACATTTCTGGCTTAATTCATCGTAATCACAAGAGCTTTCAGTTTCTTCTGTGTCATTTTCCTGAATATCTGGATCACTGTTCTTGTCCACATCGTCAGAGTTTTCAACAACTTCATTACTATTTTCTTCAACTGCTTGACCATCGCTTTCTGCATTTTCAACAGTCTCAGGAACTTCCTCTGTGGAATTCTCAATAACAATATTGCTTTCAACAACTTCTGTAGAATTTTCAATAATTTCTTTTTCTTCTGTATCTTTGATTTCTTTTTCGAGATCTTTTGAAGTTTCTGCCATTTCTTCCTCCTTCTCTGATTTATTTTTTTGCAATAAAATAGAGCCATCAGATTCTGGCTCCTCAATTGCATTTTTAACTAATTGTTTTTCAAATAGTTGCTTTGCTTTATTAAATTCTGGCTGCATCACATCATCTAATGTAATAGCAGCGAATTGTATAATTTTTGCTTGACACCCATCAACAGCAGGCTTAATTTTTGTATTATAAGCATCTGTTTTGCCAATTAATGTTACTCCAGTAAAAGAATATTGTAATATTTCCTCAACATTATTCTTTTGCAATTTAGAATCTAAAACATACATCTCAACCGAAACACCTTTAATGCCACCATCTTTATAGAACACATCGACAATATGCTCGTAATATGTATTCCAAATGTATCCATCGACACATAAATATGTAGTAGCATTTTCTGTTTCATAAGAAATTTCTGGATTAAAAGGGATAAACCCAACTGCAATTTCTTGTGCTAATGGACCGTGTTCATGTCCCCCAAAATCACCTTTACCATAATCACCGTTCTTGTTGTAATAAGCTAAAAGAGGCTTGCCAGCAATTGTATCAGCATATTTTTTCAACACATCCATACTCATGATGAAATTATGATCATTAATTTTGTCGGCACTATAAATGCGTAAATGCAATTTTGTGAACTGAGATTTCTCTACCTTTACGGGATCTTCTTTCATTTCAACTGCAAATTTTAAAAATTTTTTATCACTCATTTTCTATATCACCACCTTTTCTATATCGTTTTAATAATGATGCAGTACGATCATTATCAGAATAGAACCAGGTAGTTTCATCTTTTCCAAGAGGTGTAATACCATGTATTGATAAAAATTCATAAGCATCATTATCTTTAACTTTAATTGTTTTCTGTTTTATTGATAAAGGATTACGAATGAACATGTTACGCCTCCTTTTTATCTTCATTTGCACCGATATTTCTTGTCTGTTCTCCAGAATCGGTGATTTGATCATCTGATAATTTTGTTCGACCAGAAGATTTCTTGTCTTCACTTGACATCGTAGATGCTGTTTGAATAGGTGTGAAGCTTTGAGGAAATCCAAGTCCATGCATAAAATTCATCGTATTAGCTGCATCAGTAATTTGAATGCCTCTTGAAGAGAATATAGCAGGAGTGATAATTCCTCTTTCCATATCTTCATTAGCTGCCTTTCTACGATCTTCTCTGTCAAACATTGTCCCAACAAATTTAATTTTAAATTTATATTTATCTGTGTTTTTATTGATATGATGTTCACAGAATGATGCAAATTGAGGATATAATTTTTCCATTTTTACAGAGATTGCTTGTTTGTACAAATTGATAGATGATACGTTATTACCACCTTGTAGAATTGCATCCGCCATACCAGATTCACGCACCATGTTGTTCATTTCTGTTTCTAATAAGTTCTTCTCTGAAGCAGAAGGGGAGAAGTCAAACATCTTAAAGTTCTCCAATGGCGCAGCTTTAAAATCTACGGCAGATTTTGACCCAAGATTAGAACCGAGACTTTCTTTTACAGTTGCGACAAACTTACCAAGTTCTTCGGCACTGATAGCAAAATCATCCACTTTATTTCCCATTTTTCCATTTTGTAGACGTGGAACAGAAGCAAAGATAACTTTATATGCCTCAAGTTCTTTCTTAGCCTCCTCAAGATCTTTGAATTTACTTAATTTGGAATAATCTAAAAACATGTCTAATACTGGTGGAACTGATCCTGCAAAATTGTTATTGTATTTAAATACCCAAACATCATCAGGATGCATTTGCTGATAATATACCCATCGTCCATTATGTTTATCTAAATTTGATCCATAAGTATTTTCGGATGATTGTAAAGCATTATTGAACATTGCCTTAAAACATGGGGCATATCCATCAATATCTACACCACTTTGAACAAAATAAGATAAATTAAAGGAGAAGAGGTATCCAAGATATGAATCTGCGTCAATCATACAATATTCAGCAGGTAGTTCCTGTAAATATGCATGATCATCGAATTCACGAAATGATGTATAGTATGTATCATAATTGGAAATATTGAACATAACTTTATTAAATTCTCTTTTGACATTGAAGCGGTTAAAAAAGTTTGTCACAACTTTATAATCTTTTTGAAATCTTTTTGAATGATAATCAGATGCCGTGATTGGCTTACCGTCCAACGTATAAGGAATTGGTTCCCAATCAAAGTCTAATATAGAAGACGTAAAGTCTATGAGATGTCGATATATAGAAATTGAATTGTAATACGAATATGAAAGTTGTCGCAATTCTTGTTCGAATTGATGAGGTGCTAAAACCATTCTTTCGATCTTTTCCCTTGAGAAAATTGCGCCTTTCATATTTACATTCTTCAATGTACTATTCAGCAATTGAGGAGACAAGAAGAATGATTGTCCAGCTGCACTCTGTCCATTATATGCTCGAATAAATTCTGCAACATATGATTGTGTTTGTGCATCTGTTTTATTTTTTACTGCCACATAGCACCTCCTTCCTGTAATTTTTAAACATATGTATATTCATTAAGCAAGTCATAACCATGACTTTTATTGTTGTTAAATAATGTGTATCTATTTTCTTCTTCCCATTCATAAATAACAGATAATCCATAACAAAGAGAAGTAGCTCTATCTCTCTTTTGCCCCTTGACAATACGAACATATTGAACATTTCCATGTTCAGAATAATCCATCTTAATATTGCTTAATTCACTCTGCAAGATGTCATGCTCTACATGCTGTGCGTATTGTTCCGCAGTAATCTCTCCGTTCTTATACAGAGAGTCAACTTCTTCAGAAGTCGATAATAATTCAAGAGATCTATCTTCAAAACATGATTTCATATAAGGATAGAATGTTTTATGAAATTCATTTGACGCATGAACACCACGAATTAATGGAACTGCGTTATCAAGTAGAAATCCATCTTCATCATCGTCTTTTATCAATGGCGGATATTCTACTGTGTTTTTCGTTTTAGGATCTGTATATTCCCAACTTTCATAAAACATTGTTGGTAAACCTGCACCAACTCCGTTATCATCTATAACCAGTTTCTTTGTGTTAGGGAAATGTATATGAATGAGTTCTCTTAAGAAATCTCTTTGTTTATTCAAAGGTATACCATTCATGACTTTTGTATACACGACAGATTTTGTATAAGTACCATTTGGTCTCATTTTCAGTTTGATAACATGAGTACATGCGTTATCCGAATTCTTTTCATTAGATACAGCTACGTCATGGGTGATGACATAGATAGATTGAGATTTTCGAGGTTGATCTGATTCGCCATATTCAAGTTTTCTACAAGGCATTGTAAGTTCATATGGGTAATAACTTTCTCCACTGGAACCAACGAAAACTCCTTCATATTCATAAGCAAATTTGTCTTTTGTCATAGAAGGTTTAGATAATTCTTGTTCGATATCTTCCATATCAAAAAGACCTGCTTGTACACCAACTTGATAAGGGAAACAAATTGCAACATACCTCTTATTCCCAGAGCACATTTGTTCAAAATGATATTTAAATCTCTTGTATAATCCGCTTGTTTTCAGATAAGCAGAAGAGATAAAAATAACTTTACCCTTTTCATTTTTGTGCCATTTTAAAGCATTTTGACGTTTTGTTTTTGTCATAGGAATCAGAATTGTTTCAATGATATCATCTTTAACCAGACGAGCTTCATCAATTAATAAATAATTAAAACGCCAGGAACGAGCAGATTCTCCACCACGATCTTGTGCAACAGTAATGGCACGAATTTCACCGCCACCATTAAATTCAACATAACAATCATCAGGAGAAGTATGAATTGGCATAACTATCTCTTTTGCGATAGTTCCATTCTTGATTAACTCACCCTTAATTTTCTGAATAATTACGTTTCTAGCCTGTTGGTTACTTCCTGAAGCAATTCCACATTTGACGTTTGGATATAATATTGAGATGCAAATATAGAAGACGGCTACGATCCATGACTTCAATCTTGTTATCATTGAGTTTTTTATCTCAACTTCTATAAATTTACGATTTTTATAGTTCAGCATAGCTTTTTACCCATCATATTAATAATGGGAGTGCGACCTCGTGGGAAGATTATATTCTGTATATAACAGGTTCACTTCCTATGCGTTGCCCCTGAATAACTTTTTACCATTATCCTTTGGTTCGGATTGTCCTTTCAGTAGAGGAATTCCCGCTTAATTTCGCACTTTAGGCATAAACATTACTGTTTAAGTCGGCATTTTTTTAATTTCAAAATTTTTGCGTGCAAGTATTGCATCTTGTTTATCTTTGAATGAACCAATATATTTTCTATTTCCATTTAAATATCCAGTTGCACACCATTTTTGTGTTTTAGTATTAAAATACACACCTTGTTTTCCAGATTTACTTTTTCGATGTAAATCATAATTTTCATAAAAATTAGAAAACTTATTGTATTTTCGTTCAAGATAAACAGAACTGTCTTTATATAAAAACAGAAAAGTTTGTTTTATAATATCTGCACCATATATGAACATTTCAAAAGCATTACCTTTTTGATATATTGTAGGATTTTTATAAATAATATTATTTTTTTGCAAAAAAATAGAAATACCAGAAAGCATTTCCATTGTTCCTACAAAATTTATTGTGATAATATTATTTGAAACACTTACGCAACCATCACCGTCAAAATATCCTCTGATAAAATGTTTTATTAATTCACTTGGAATTATATTACAATTTGGAAATTTTAATGTTAATGATTTTTGAGGAGTGCATCCTTTTGTGCATAAATCTCTACATAATTTCGTACAACATACAGCAATTCGACTTGATTTGTATGATTTTCCATCTAGTTTAGATAATTTATTTTTAATTGGAATATTACTATGTAAACATTCCTTAAATTTCACTAAATGAGCTTCGTCTTTCTGACTGAGTCCAATTTCTAAATGCATGGATTTTAATTTGCCATTTCTATATTGCTGATTAATACATCCGTCTGCATATAAGAAACCAAGCCAATATGCTTTTTCTTCTGTATTTATGTCCTGAAAAAAATCTTTATCATAATAGTATTTGCTCATTATCGTCCTTCCATATATTGTATTTTTGAGAATTCGTGGGTTATCTACCGAGTCCACGACATGCGATCAATACTGACATTTGCCCTCTTGCCATTGCTCTCAATATAACTCTTTGGAAAGGGAAGAGTTCAATCCCTAAAATATCTGTTGCAAAATCATCGATGTAATACCGATAATAAGAGAAGAATTTTGTCCATGCTTCGTAATCTATGGTATCTTCTGAAGGATCTATATCTTGGACTCCCAATTCACTGGCTCTTTGAGCCATACGTTTATTCACTTCATCGAAGTCTATATCTAAAATATCCATGATATTTATCTCCTACAGTGATTTTGTAATTGTACTCAAATAGTCAATTAATTCATCGACAGTATCTTTTTCCATCGGATGATATTCAGGAATCCAGTTATGACTTTCTACCATAGCACAAACTTTTGAGAAGCTACTTGCACCAACATCATTTACACTTCTGGTACTTTCGCTGAATTTGGCAGATTTTGACAGTGTGTCAAATGCCTCTCTGGCAGCCTTATACTTAGCGTCTGCCCCTGCGACGTTGTTCATCATATCATCAAAAGTCTTGTCCATCTGAAGCGACGCTTTTGCAATTTTCTTTGCGTAATCTCTGTGATTTTCTGTAACGATTTTATAATCTCTTTCAAGTCCAAGATAATAATTGTCAAGATAATCTATATCTTCCTGTGTGTATTCCCCACGCCATTTCTGGCTATAGATTTTAGAAAAGGTTTTTTGAGAAGTATTAGAAATTTGTTTCTCTTTCTTTTTTTGAATTGATTTTGTATTAGACTCTTCTAATTTTTCAGCGTATGTCCGATCTTCTGTATCGCTATCAGCATATGTTTCTTTTCTTAACTGTGGCAAACTTTGAATATTTTTCATATACAACTGAAAAATCTTTTGTCCGTAATCATCAACGTCCCCATTTAAAGATTGATTTTTTCTTGATAATTCGTCTCTTGCAGCATTGATATATTTGATATGAAATGGTTTATCGATTTGGCGTAAAACAGATTTGCATTTGTTTTTATCTAATCTGCCATCAGAATCTAATACGTTTTTGAATATACATTTTTTACACCAAGGTACTAGGTGGTCTGCGTGTAACGGTGAATTACTTGAATAAAATTGTCGTACAGAAATATCTTTATCACAAGCTAAACATTTTTTCTTTTCACATTTACCTATTGTTCTCACCACCTTGTTAAGTAATAGAGAGTAGCACTGTGGCTACCCTCGTCATTTTATAAGTCCAGCAATTCTATCAATACACCTAACCCGACAAGCGTATCAATAACTGAATCTGTTTTAATTTGTTTTGAATCTAAATCACTGACATCACCAGTAGTAAAATCATCATCTTCATCATTATATCCATACAGAATAATATTTGAATCATCATAGAAATTTAACATAAATTCAACAACATTCTGTGTAATATCATTCTGATATAGATAAATAGAAGTTCCTTGTAAAGAGTCATTATGAAACTGATCATATAAAAATACTCTTAGACTTCCATCATCAAACATTTCTAAGCAATATAATGCATGATCTTTTTCCATGCTAATTTTTCTTGGGGCAAAATCTAACTCCGTCATTGCCAGTGATAATAAATGGCGGATAGTCATATCATCCGCCACAATATCTACGCACATATCACCGTCTTCCAACTGATCGTCGACTGTAAATAAAAGATCGATTTCGTCTTCGAAATCAGTGATTTGTAGATCTTCATATTTATTATATTTTTCTTTATACAAGAACTCACTTCCTTACTGTGCTGCTACAGCATCTTTTAAAGATTTAGCCGCTTTAAATTTTGGAGCTTTCTTAGCAGGTACTTCCATCATTTCACCTGTCTGTGGGTTTCTGCATGTTCTTGCTGCACGCTCAATAACTTCAAATGTTCCTAATCCAGAAACACGAACTCCACCTTTTTCGATTGCTGTAGCAATTCCTTCAACAACACGGTCTAATTCGATTTTTGCTTCTTTCTTAGTAATTCCATTAGCTTCTGCAATAATTTCTACTAATTCTGTTCCTTTTAACATAATAATTTCTCCTTTATTCTTTGTAATTTTATAGTTTTTACTACGATTTCTCATTTAAGAGTACTCGTAAATTGTTAATAATTTTCTTGTATTTTTACAACAACCCTAATATGAGTTATTGTAATCATCATATTTTACAGCTTTCCATAACTGACAAGCCGTAATTTTACAATTGGATATAAATGACCATTTGTATATTTATAGAAATGGAGCAGAAGAAGTAATATCCTCTGCTCATAATAGGCAGTCTGTCCGACCTGTTTTGAGAGATTGATCCTAAAAAATGACTGCCGAATTGCTAATTTAACTGCATCTTGAATGATGCTGTATGTCCATCATGTTTCGTGAACTCAAATAGTTTGCAAGCACTCTTTGACCCTTTGAAAATGCTGTCTGCATAAGGATCGCTGCCTACAAAGCTTGGACACACTAAAATTTCTTTATCACATGTAATACCTTCGCTAAGAGATTTTTCAAGCATTCCGTGATAATGACCAACCAATAAGAAGTCAATATCTTCGTTATAAATAGACTCCATATTTTGAATTGCACTATCAATTCCTCTTAAGGTGTGTCCATGCATTGCAACCATATTAAAGCCAGCGATAGGAATGTGAATACAATCAGACTCCAGATCGAGATGAACTCCAACACGATCGTTATTTGCCAAACATTCATTGATGTAATTTCCAATAATATACTCAAAGTCTTCTGCACATAATTCAGAAGCTCTTGTTCCTATAGGTCGTGTTTGGCTATGATTGCTTCGACCTACGCAATAATATTCAATTTCAACATATTTGGATAATTCATTTAAGAAATGTGAAATGATTTTTGAAATGTCAACAACTGCCTTAACAACAGCAGAATCGTTGAGTTTAACGTCAGTAAGACGTAAGATACCCTGAATATCATCACCTAATGTGACAACTTTGAGTTTAGAAATACCAAGTCTATGTATCAGTGCAATAGTCTGAGACAATAATTTCTGAAATCTTTCAACGCAAATTTCTGGGGAGTATTCATTGTTAACGCTCTTAAATACTGCATTGTAATGAATATCTGCGATAGAAAGTACATATTCTTTAGATTTATCTTCAACTCTCAGAGGCTTAAAGTCTGGGTTTGGTAGTACCCGAATTGCTTCAGCCACATATTCATTGAACAACTCAAAACGACTTTCTTGACGAGAAATACGATTTCTCTCTAAATTAACTGTCTGTAATTTCTGTCGTTCCTTGCGAATTTTCTCGTATAATAGCTGATCTTCAGACTTTTCATCATTTTCAGATTTTTTCTTACTGCGAAAATAAGCATCTCTAAACCTACCACCGAATGGAGTAGAAGAGGACTTGCGAATTGTATCGCTTGCACATTGTACATGATATTTTTCTTTAATTTCCTGCCAGTCGATATCAACTACACCATCAAGTTTTGAGTCAATATCCGCACAGACAGCTTCATATGTTTCTGGAGTTAATCCGATTTTTGCTAATTCTTGTTCAAAATTAATACTGATAAATCTTCACTCCAATCTATTCTTCATCAGAAGATAAGCCCAAATCTAATTCTTCATTGGTTCTTGTAGAAAATTGGAATTCTCCGTTTTCACCATCAATGTCTTTTAACAAATCTTTAAAAGATACCTCTCCATCTTCTGTTTCAATAACTCCTTTTTCTACATCAATAAATCCGACAGCTTTAACTGTGGTTTTTGTAGTTTTTGTATATGACACTGATTTTTTCGCCATATTCATTCTCCTTTGCTCTGTTAAATTATTTGTATGGTTTACAATTATTTTTTTAAAAATACCCCTACACACTTGATATAAAATGTGGTATAGTGTAAATAGAGGGAGTTTAAGCATTTTTACGAATAAAAATTAATCTAATAAATCTGCAAGGGCAGCAGTCTCACTTCGTTCTGTAGTCTGTAACTGAACGTATCCAAATTTATTATGCCCTGCTAATTTTTGAACGGTAGATAATAAACCATTATTCATTCTAAATAATGTAGAATCTGTTTGTTTAAAATCTCCATTCATCCACAAAGCAGATCCTTCACCAACTCGTCCAATCAATAATTGTACGTGCTCTCTTGTAAGATTTTCTGCTTCGCTAACATAAATGATTGAGTTTTTAATGTCTCTACCACGCATATATCCAAGATATTCAATCTCAACATTTCCTTGAGCAATTTGAAATTCTAATCCTGTTTCTCCACCAAGATGGTCTGCTAACGGAGCAGCAAACGGCAATAGTTTTTCAAATTTTGTTCCTGGTATAAATCCGATTTCACTTGCATCCTTAACACCGATAGCATTACGAACATAAATTAATTTATCAAATTTTCCAGCTTCAATTAATTTTAAGGCATTGGATAACATAATGTAGTCCTTGCCACTTCCAAATTTTCCTGAGACCATATTGATCGTGATATCTTTGTTCTGTAGCATATCAAATGTTAAAGTCTGTTGTGGATTAACAGGTTTAACTTTTCCAATAAATGAACTGTTCACAGTTTTATATGAAATTGCATGATATTCTTCACCGTTCCATTTTCTATAATCCACAATTTCTCCATCAGACTTACGAATAATTAAATACTCATTCACTAACGAATCATAGATGTTTTCATTGGTATGAAGATAAAAATAGCTCATTTCTTCATCTGAAAGTGTAACGTCTTTATATCCTGTATATTCCTCAATATTTTTTACAAGATTAATTTCATTTACGCCTTTTGTTGTTAATGCGAAAATATTCTTTGCGAGAAATTTACAATTTAAATCATCTGTACAGAAAATAATCGGGGTAGTGTCTTTGTTGTATAAATAAGCTGATGCCAAAATGATATTATCTGGTGTTTCTTCTAAATCACATGACTTAATCACATCTTTAGTAGAAGAAGTAGTTCTAACCACTTCATAATTTCCAAAATTTTCGTCAAGTAAATGTGCGATCAATCTTGCTTTATACTTAACTTCTCCATCTTTTTTACCAGATGTTTTAATATTTTCGATTTCTTCAAGAGTCTTTTGTGAAATTACAAATGGCTCTTTAAATGCTGCCTGCTGTAGGTTGAGCAGAGCATTGGTATCTAAGAATAATTTATATTCCAAATAAATTTGATACCACCTTTCTTAAATTTTGTAATATTATCTTTCTCTATACTTTTTCAAAGCTTTCATTACGCTTCTTTTCTCACTTGCATAGTAAGTAGGATGTCCAGAATACGTCTGATGAATATCAGATTTGTCCTTGAATCCTTTTGAGCGAAGATAGAAAGCTTCATTTTTGGTGATCTTAATTATAGAAGATCCCTCCATTCTTAAAATATTTCCAGTGATGCTTGACGCTGCATATAGCAGTCGTCGTACATGTATACTGGATAGGAAAGCTTCTAGTAGGATTCGAACCTACACTCTAAGTCTTAGAAGGGCTTTGTTTTTCCGTTAAGCTATAGAAGCAGAAGTGTTCGGACTGGATTTGAACCAGCTCTCTCGTATTAAAAGTACGTGCTTTTACCAGACTTGAAGCTACCGAACACAGAAAGGAGTGGCAGATGAATATGATTAACCCATCTGCCGAATGCTAACAATGAAAAATCTTTGTTGAAAAAAGAACTGCCAATCAAACAGCTCTTTGATTGCATAGGCAGGATTTGAACCTGCGATCTCCTGATCCCAAATCAGGCGAAATTACCAAACTATTTCACTACGCAATAAAGGTAAGGACATTTATGTCCCTACCAATAGGAGATAGTTATATGAATAACCAAAATGAAAATTTAGAAAATAGCAGAAGGTGGATTTGAACCACCGATCTTCAGGGCATGATCCTGACGAGATAGACCAAGCTTCTCTATTCTGCAAACAGGGATACCTAGAGTCGGACTAGGATTGAGACAGTCAAAGTGTCTTGTGATACCGTTACACCATATCCCTTAAATGTATTTTAATTTAAGCAGGTCTTCACCTTACAGTCATTTGTGGAATAGTTTGTTCTGCAACATAGTAGATAAGTCTGAGCTTCGAGGAGCGACCTCTAACTTCTTACCTAGGTCTAAAAGACCAATTCTATGACATGATTGATACATGCAATGTCAACCCACCGTTCAGATTTGAAAAAGAATGTTTTAACCTATTATACTCTTCTTGTACTTGAACTTACCCTTAACTGACTTGAGCGACATACCGGCTACTTTTCTTATACACTGTCTTTTGAACAGCTTCACATCAAACTACATTATTTGGCTTTCCACCTTTTACGTACCTGCCAGAGCACGCATTGAAGTGGATTATTCTCCACAGGAGCGTCTATTGTTGTAGCGAAAAGTTCTGTGCGTTAACCAGACCAAAATGCTGCACAATATCCATTTGCTTGAGAGTTTCTCTCTTGTTCATATCAAATCACTCTGACATAAAAAGAGACACAAAGAACGTATCCGTACAATGTATCTCTCCAATTCGCCATATGTGCCTAGAATATTTCTCGGACTCATGGCATTGAGTTTTATAACCGAGGTGCTTTAATTAAAATACAATTCCTACAGCTGGATTCGAACCAGCGACTTTCATCTAATGTTATCCTTGCTGTGATGACCCTCTACCAACTGAGGTATGTAGGAAAACTGGCTAGGCAAGACTCGAACTTGCAAAACCGCACGGTTAACAGCCGTGTGCTCTACCAATTGAGCTACTAGCCAATGAGCTGACACGACAGGAATCGAACCTGCAACACATACGTCCGTAGCGTATTGCTCTGTCCAATTGAGCTACATGTCAATACAACATTTACCGCATCTCATACGTACACACTGGCGATGCGGTAATATGTTGATTATTAAAAATATCGTGTGTAAGGATATTTTTAAAAACGACCTCAATCCACATAGGAATTTGAGGTACTATCGTCCATGTTGAGGGAATCGAACCCACTCGTGACCGAAGCCATCTGATTTACAGTCAGATCCGCCTCCTTAGCGGGATAAACATGGATATTAGTCCACAAGCCCGAAGGACATTATAGGACAAACTGGAACGCTGCGACAAGGATTCGAACCTTGAGGTCACTAAGGACACAATAGTTTTCAAGACTACGCCGTTATAACCATTTCGGTACCGCAGCATAAACGTGCATGAGAGGCTACGACCCTCTGTTACGTGCATTCCCACGTAAGCCTGATTAGCAATCAGGTGCAATAAACCAGCTCTGCCACATGCACATTCTGTATCTGTATTAATTTCAACTAAACCAACACAAATTTTAGTGAGTGAAAAAATCCTCACTTTTGGTATACTTATCAGATAGACAAGCGAAATATAAATTTCCAGAATATACCATACACTTAATAGTGTAAATGTTGTAGATAACTTTTCCAAAAGATATGCCTCTTTCGCATACCAAAACACCTTGGATTAGAGTATCGCAAGTTTCTACACGAGATCCATCTTGTACTTCGGAATCACTCTTCTAACGATTTGTGTTTTATTTTATTGGGCATAATACCTAAATCCACCGATCTTAATCGGATCACTTCATTTCTTATACGGCACGCAAAGTGCAAAGTTTTATAATATGGTAAATTACCATACGCTTTCATCTTCTTCATCATTATCTGAATCTAAAGACTCATATTTTTCTAATAATCTGTCAAGATATTCATCAGCAATTTCTTGCATTTTGGTAAAATAACCAACAACATCCATGATAAATTCTGGTGGGAATCCATGATCTCTTGTATAAATTGATTTTGACTGCTCAATATCAATCGTCTTACCAATTTCTGTAAGAATCAGATGATATAGTGTTCTGCGCTCAATATCCATAAGATCACATAATTCTCTTATACGTTTTCTATTTTTCAGATACCATGTATTTGTTGCTTTTGGCAATTCGATATCACTCGTTGGCTGAACAACAATAGAAGAAGTTGCGCTCGGTTGAGTTGTGACTACAGTATATGTACCAGTCTTGCGAAGAGATGGCAAAACTTCTGATGTAACCCAACGCTTGAATTTCTTAGCAGATTCTAACTTACTACCTAAGATAAGAGAGTAAACGCCTGATTCATTGATAAACGTAGGAAATTGTTTTCGTCCAAGATTATCCGTAATAGATGGGGTAGCGTTTTGCGACCCCATAATTTTATCATCGGAATCTACATGTTTTCTAAGAGCATCTTTTGTATTGGAATACCCAAGACATTCTGCAATATCCTTGCCAACAAACCAAGGCTCTCCATCAATTGTAAGAGTTCTCACATTTCCAAATTCTTCGTTATTGAATGTTATAATTGCTGTTGTATTCATAATTATTTTCTCCTTTAATATAATGTACAGATGGCATTTCGCCACCTGCCAGAATAATAAATGGAGGCTCGGTAATTATCCGAGAAAAATATCCATTGGTCGGTGTACACTGCTTAATGTGTACATGAGTTACCGATGAATAATTTGCGTATGCACTAAAAGGCGTCCAACACATTAGAATCTGAGTCGTATTACTCCTGTAAATTCTATGGTAAATGTCTATACGCAAGCTCCAAACATACGAGCTTTATACCTCTGTGTTTTGCATGGCGTCCCATGCTCACCAAAATATCTTAATTGATGCCCTATAGGCGATATTTTCATGTGCGATAAAATTAGCTTTTTGTTACTTTACCACATATACTTTACGGTACTTTTTGCCGAATCTCTTGACCTGTGAGTGAGAAGAAAAGTACATGTCGATATGCTTTCCTCTTACGCCCCCACCAACGTCTTCGGCTGTATACAAGTGTCCATTGATTCTGACCTTAGTACCTAATTTAATTTTTCTCCTATCAACAGAAATGGTTCTGCCTTGTTTTGCTCTGCGACCTGAAGCAGTTCGGGTTCCCCAACCGCCAGAACACGACCGACAACCGCAGTATGCAGTAATCTTATATGTTCCCAAACATTTGACTTTTTTATTTTTCGCAGAAACAGCAGTAGAAGTAGTAAATCCTCCAACTGCCAGTAGCATTGCCATAACTAATGTAATAATTGAAATTTTATTTTTCATGTTTTCTCCTTTGGTTGCTTTTCAGTTTCCTCTGGAGGTCTACTATATTAATAGAACAGTTGCAAGTCTCGGATACCATCTCTGATTTTTGTTTTTGATTACATAGACCTCGGAACTCACGGTGTGAAATTTCTTTAGCTGCAAGCAGCGTGAGCATTTACACAAAGTGTAAATTGGTATTTTGAGAGTTTATCTGTTCTGATTAATCTTATCTTCATGTTCTTCCTATACCCGCACTTAGCAAAAACTCTCAACACCGCATAAACACTAGGTTTAAGCGGTGTTCAAAAATAAAAATGAGAAGTTTTTCGCCACTTTTTTACCAAAAATCTTTTTGATATCTAACCCCATACAATAATATGTCATTTTCATTTTTTTCTTTTGTAATACGCAATGTTACATTATGGCTACTTTTCTGTTGGTTTTGTTTGCATAAACCAATCAAATTAGAATAATAAAATAAAAATTCCAACAACTATTTTTTTTCTTTAATCTTATCCTTATCGATATATCGTACTAATCGA